>ENA-ORTD01000017-ORTD01000017.1-human-gut-metagenome-genome-assembly--contig:-NODE-17-length-201451-cov-8.104530_pt1 | contig 201451 bp, 162 predicted proteins | sample MGYA00241907_ERZ509178 | MGnify/ENA primary metagenome ERZ509178 (study PRJEB26280, sample SAMEA2338793) | human gut metagenome | biome: human gut; feature: human-associated habitat; material: faeces...
CTCAGTTCGCTGGTTCTTCATCAGTTCCTGCTCACGTAGAAATGATGGGATTCCTCGGTATCGGTAACAACCCGATGGTAGGTTGTACCGTAGCTTGCGCCGTAGACGTAGCTACCGCTCTGAGCAAATAATTAAATCCTGATTATAGGAGAAGAGAGTAACAATACTATGATTGTTACTCTCTTTTATTTTTTAGGAGTAAAAAAGAGCCTCGACAAGAAATACCGAAACCTTTTGATGTTAGAAATATCTATTTGGGGTCTCTTTGAGAGTATGTTATAATGAAAATTAATCCTAGATTATCAATGAAATATAGTTATTTTTTATTGGAGTAATTTCAATATGATTTGTTCAATGTAAATCCTTCCTTTGAAATATTTTCTTAAAATTTGTATTCCTCACGAAATTATAATATATCTTTGCACCAAAAATATAACCTCTTTTATCCATCTGTCTAATTCATTAAAACATGAAAAAACTTTTTCCATTTCTGCTATTTCTCGCGTGTACTCTTTTCCATATGGAAAAATCTCTCGGACAAACTACATTTACCATACGACACCAAAATGAGAAATTATCATCGATAGACATCGACATATACCAAGCCGGAGAACGAGTGCAAAACGGATACACCGACTCAAACGGAGAAAAAACATTTGATATTACTTCGGGATATTATATAACAGAAACCAACCACACCGGTCAAATATCGGAATCGAATATTTTACTAACTTGCCAAAAGTTAACCATAACATTGGTCGACCAAGAAAATAATCCCATATCATCGGAATCCATCGATATTTATGAAAATGGCAATTCTGTTACTCACCAATCTACAAACAAAGCTGGGGAAGCGACATTTTTTCTGAAGCCCAGTAAACAATATGCTTATAAATGCAGTTTCTCACAAGGAGCAGTTCCTCTTCTTGCCGATACAAGTATCACGATAAAACAATCCTGCCTTGAAATCGTCGCCAAATACGGGGACTATCCCATTCAAAACGAAAGCTTTTCTCTCTACTCCACCTATAACCCAACAACCCCCATAGCCTCGGAAAGCATATATCCGTCTTACTACTCCGGAAAAGTAAAATTTTATGTACCTGCCGGAGATTATTTCATAAAAAACAAATTAGGGATTGTAATCCCCGTGAGCTTTACCGATACCAATAAAACCATATACTTGGAATACAAAAAAGTAAAATTCATATCTCAGAATAACGACCCCAACATTTTAAAAAATATCACGGTAAAACACGAGGGGTATTCTTCTGAAAATAAAATCACCGACGGAGAAGGTTTTGCCGAATTTTACTTATTACCGGGGGTATATACCTATACTCACCTCTCTGGTAACGGAACCTTTGTCGTCGAAGACTGGGATATACAAATAGACCTCACAAGCTATCCGACCACCATTATTTTACAAAATCAGGAAACAGGAAATTACTACCCAAACTTCAATTTCACCATTAAATATGACGGAAACGACGTCAAAGAATCCTTTATGACCGACAACACCGGGAAATGCAACATACAACTTCTTCCCGGGAAATATACCGTCGTTATAAATGAGATCTGCTCCTACACGATAGAATCTCCAAGTTATGGAGCAATCAATATTCCTTTGTACGACATAGAGTTCATCAATAAAGAGACAAACGAAAGCGACTATATCCGTATTACAAATACCCAAAACGCTTATGGCACATTTAAGTTCAACACGAAATATTCTTTTATAAGCAATACCTATACATATCAATATTATTGTAAGAACTCTCTATCTCAACAATTACCCTTAACTCTGAATAGTAATACTCGTATAGATATAAACGCCATATCGGTAACAATCAATGTTTATGATAACGGGAAGCCTTATACCGGTATTATAAACTTCTATGATGAAAATTTTACACCCATCACAACAAATTGTGTAAACGGAAAATTGACATCCCATTTAAGGGAGAATACCTATTATTATGTATATCCTTCGGCCGGATTACTCTCCTCGGGTTTTCAAAAAATGAAAATAACCGACGGTATGGAAATACATCTCACCGACGTTTTGATACAGGAACAAGGTGCCGGACTGACCTTTCCTTTACGGAATATATCCAATACCCCGATGAAATGTATTGCAGGAACCAATATACGACTGTCGGCAATCCCCATGAACGGAAACACTTATGCCAAATGGATTATCAACGAAACCGAATATGATACGGACATGGTAGAATACACCGTCCCTTATACTCCGGTAACGGCAACCGCCGTTTTTGAAGATAAAAGTACAACAGCCCTTACCCAAGTAACATCTACGGAAGATTGGAATATAGTACCCAATCCTGTTAAAGACATGATCGCTCTACCGGAAGAATATGATGGGGATATACATATTTATTCGTCTGACGGAACACTTATTCAGACAACACACATCGTAGGAAATCAAATCGATGTATCTCATCTCCATACAGGTATGTACCTGATGATATTAGAATACCCCGACCGTATCTTAAAAGGGAAGTTCATCAAAGAATAGATTTCTAAAAAAATTCCCTTTCTGTAAAAATACAGAAAGGGAATTTTCTATTAAGAAACTCCCGACAATTATAAATAAGACCTGTAAAAATATAATTTTCGAGTAATTTCATTATATTTGCGTGTAAGAGGATATTTTATTTTCCTCCATACAATCTTATCTTTCAAACTACAAATAAAAAATCGATATGGATAGGCAACAACTGGAAGAATTACAGAGAAGAGCAGAGGCCAGCCTTAAAAATAATAAGGTTTACCAAATAACTTCTTTCCTATATTTCCCGGGTTTTGTATTGATATTCGTTTCATATGCGTTTTTCTCCGATAAGAGTTGGGTAATAGCTTTGTGTTCATTTTTCTTTGTTATCTCATTTGTGAGTTTTTGCGTCAACTGTCAAATTATAATCAACGCAAAAAAACGAATAAAGGAAGAAATGAAAAGGCAACATGAATGGGAGGATTAGCTATAAAAAACTTCTGATGCTTTGTTCGGATAAAAAAGATCAAAAAAACGGACTAAAAACATTTCAATGACAATTATATCATTTTTTCGAATAAACAAAGAAATCACACAATACTATATATCATGAGAATAAAAGGTATTTTATATATTTTCATTGTAAGTTCTATATGCAGTATATTTTTTTCATCTTGTGCAAAAGAAGGTGATTTGGGCGATCTGATGAATCCTTTCGGAAACAATACGACAAACAATCCCGGAGGTAAGGGTAAAGCCCCGGAAGATCTCCCTGCCGGAACTACAATTGAATGGAGCGGCTATTATCTCGTAGGCGATAAACGTTATGGAGAAGGTACTCAACAATTGGCGATTCTGAATGAAACAGATTGCCGTTCGAGTTGGTCGGTCGATTGGGGAACTTATACCTATACCAAAACCGGAGACAATACAGCCAAACTCAGTTTCTCGATCGTACAAAGCGTTGTAGGGAATGTGAGAAGTTTCCAATATACGACGACTCTCACTTTTTCCAAAAGCAATGAGTTTGAAATGACAGGAACAAAGTTCGTTTTCAGCACGTTAACCGGATCGACACTTTGCGAACTGCATTGTACCGGAACTCTCTACTAATAAAAAATTAATGCCAAATACCTATTAAAACAATAGGATTCTTTTTCCGGAAGAAAATAAAAAGGATTCTGGCTTTTTATAAAAACAGCACCAAAGCCATTTATTCCCGGTAATTTCATTATATTTGTCTATATATCTCTATTGTTATGGAATATTACATATTGATAAACGAAAAACCCGAAGGCCCTTTCGCTCTTGAAAGACTGAACGAAATGCATATAACCCCTCAAACACTGGCATGGCATCAGGGTATGCCATCGTGGTTGCCTGCCGGGCAAATAGATGAGTTACAATTTTTATGGAACACATCAACACCCCCGCCCGTACCTCCCATCGACACGACACCCGCAACCCCGACCACCGCACCCAAGACATGGCTGGTCGAATCGATACTCGTAACAGTACTCTGTTGCCTGCCATTCGGTATCGTAGGTATCGTCTATGCCAGCAGAGTAAGTTCGTTATTGAAAAGCGGGAATTATGCCGAAGCCGTCGAAGCCAGCAAAAATGCGGGGAAATGGACCAAAATAGGCTTTATTGTCGGATTAGTGGCAACCTTATTGTACATCGCGTTTCTCGCCGTTTACACATTTATGGCATCTTCATTTTAATTCATGAGCAGGAAATCGAAATATATCGTAGGGATAACGGGCGTCCTTACGATATGTTTTATTTTCTATTTTCTCGACCCTCTCGAATGTCCGTTATTCCCCAAGTGCCCGTTTCTCGTGCTTACAGGACTGGAATGTCCGGGTTGTGGTACCCAACGCGCTTTGCACAGCTTGCTGCATCTGCACATCATCGATGCCCTACGGTACAATGCGTTACTGATTTTTTCACTCCCCTATATCGCCCTACTTCTCTATGCCGAAATGGGCCGTACTCGATACCCCAAACTCTACATCGCCATACACCGGCCGATATATATCCGGTGTTACCTCATTGTCGTAATTCTCTGGTGGATAGGGAGGAATCTCACCACCAATTTCTGAATTAGCCTCACGATCGATTATGAGATATAAGCAATATATCGGAACATAAATCGACGAAAAACCGGCAGACGCATAAAGACTTGCTCAAAAAGTAAGATACCTATAACCGCACAAGCGATACCCGTAAGGACATCGATCATATAGTGATGTCCCGAGTAAATCGCCGTAAACCATATTCCCACCATGATAATGCCGAAAAGAGCGATAAGCCATTTCTTACAACGCCCCATAACCGCATAAGTAAAAGCGACCGGCATATAGGCCGAATGCAACGAGGGCAACGCGGCAAAAACATTGGCATTGCGCCCATACATGGGTGCAAAAATATCCATACCCACCAATGCATCGAAACGACCCAAACCCGCTACATTGCCGGGCGTACCGAGTATCGGCTCGAAACCATACTGCATGACGTACCACGGCGGTGCGGCCGGGTGAATATAATATCCGGCAAAACCGATAAGATTGACCAGCAGGAAAACAAGCGAGAAACGTAACGCCAGTTCCCGACACCCTTTGATAAAAAGAGACAAGGCAAAAAGCACGGGAACAGGTACCCAACAAAGATAGAAAAGTCCGGCAAAGAAATCGGCCACAGAACAATGATGTTCATGAAAAAATTCGCACAAAGTCATTCTTACACCGTCGACATCGATACCAAAAATTGTTCTTTCTGCGGAATAAAGACCCGCAACGTCAATGTCATTGACCATATAATTGGGCCATACCCGCATCCAGTCGTACGAAACGGCAAAAACAACGAAAGGGAGCAAAGCGACCACCAACTTCCGGGTATAAAGTGAAGCGAAAAGCAACACATCGAGAACGACCGCCATAGCAATATGTTCGGGTCTCAGCCCGATAAAAACGGCAGTCAAAAGCAAAAACGACAACGTACTGACGAGAACGATAACAGCTTCTTTCCGGGTCGGCGGCAGGTAACTCATAAGTCGATTATTTCTTGTCGTTCAACAACCGATAACAATGCGCCACCCGCACAAATGCCGTAACATTGGCCAGAACGGCAATGACGGCAAGCGGCACGGCAAGGATAAGAATCGGATCGAATGCCGTACAATCTCCGAATATCCCGCAGAAAAGAGCACCGAGGCTGGTCAGTACGACCCGTTCGGGACGCTGCATAAGCCCCACCTTGCACTCCAACCCCAATCCTTCGGCTCGCGCCCGGACATAACTTACCATGATAGACCCGATAAGGGCAACAAACGCGACGATAGCCCACGCCATATACCCTTGCAGGATAAGGAAAAAGAATATTCCGAAAAGGGTAAACAGCTCGCTGTACCGGTCGAGTACCGAATCATAAAACGCACCGAAACGGGAAACCATATTTCCAAGACGCGCAACACGTCCGTCGAGCATATCGAACAAGCCGGCAAAAAGTACGACACCTCCTCCTAAGCCCACATAGAAATAGGCCTCGGATTTCGCCAAATACCCGGCATAAATAAAAACAGCCGCAGCGGCGATATTCAATATCAGGCCGGTTGTGGTAATGATATTGGGTGTGATACCCATTTTTATAAGTCCCTTTACAACCGGGTTTATGATTTTATAAATCAACTGTTGCAGATAATCACGGTAATGCATAGATTTATCTCGATTTATCGTTTATGTGATATGAATAATTTGTCGAAAAAACAATCCCGATACACAAACTTGCGTTGCAACTGGTAATTCCAAAAAAATGAAACGATAAGCGCCACGACAACTTTGGGCAATAGAAAAAGATTGACCGACACATACATATTAGTCAGCCGGCCAACCCACGCCATACGCATCATACACTCGGTAAGGAAATACGTCCCATAGGTATTGAGAATGATACTCCCGCCCCATACCAACATATATTTCAAAGCGATATGGCACTTGGACGACGATACGCAAAACACCCATTTATAATTGATGCAACAATTCACCACACCTCCCGAAAGAGCCCCGAGAAAAGTCGCATAGACATAATAAAGTCCGCAAAAATTGACTAAGGCCAGAGTCGCCATGAAATCGACCGCACTGGCAATTTGAGCCGAACACATGGCTTTGAGAAATAATATGAACGAACGCCTCGACATAATTTGCTTTTATTCTATCGAAAGGAGGATAATACCCAACAATATCGCACTGTATATCCCGGCCAAAATATCGTCCATCATGATTCCTACCCCTCCCCTAAAACGCTCCATACGACGTACGCCGAGGGGCTTCACTATATCGAAAAAACGGAAAAGGGCAAAAGCAGCGACGACATACCACCAGCCTCCGTCCGGAACGACAAGCAGAGGAATCCACACACCCACCATCTCATCGATGACGACACGAGACGGATCTTCACCCCAGTATTTTTCCATAACCGCACTCGAATATATTCCCTGCACGGTAAAATAGACAATGGCCACTGCCAATACAGTCTGCAAGATTCCAAATGGCAATAGGAAATAACCGGCTATCCACAAAAGCACCGCCAGCAAAGCTCCGGCAGTTCCGGGGGCTACGGGCGAAAATCCCGACCCGAAACCCGTCGCCATAAAAAGATGAAAAAACGGAGGCTTTTGTACAGACATTCTTTCTCTAATTTATTTTTTTATGAGAATGTGCAAAAGTAAGCAATATGTTCTATACCACCAAGTAAGAAAGTTGTAATTCGATTCGTCGAAAAGGAAATAGAGATGTTTTATCGGTCCGGTATCATTTCTTACACAAAACTGAGATGGTACAACAAATGGGAGATCAGGAATAACGGCGGGGATAACGAATCAAAATAGCCAGTAACGCACAAAGTCCCAATAATACCGGATAATACAAGTAACGGATTATCGATAACGGAGAGAGCTGCGTAAGACCGGCAGCGATAAGCAACTGTGCTCCATAAGGTATCAACCCCTGTACAGCACAGGAAAAGGTATCGAGAATACTTGCCGTCTTACGGGCATCGAGGCCGAAGCGCATGGTAATATCCCGGGCTATCGGACCGGTCGTAATGATAGCAATGGTATTATTGGCCGTACAAAGGTTGGCCAAAGATACAAGAGCTGCAATACTCAACTCGGCCCATCGTTTGGTAGAGACATGAGCCGTAAGCCGGGAAATAATATATTCCATACCGCCGTTATAACGAATCAGTTCGAGCATACCGCCGGCCAATAGGGTTACGATAATGAGTTCCCCCATACCCGTAATACCCTCTCCCATCGCCGCCAGACAACCGAAGATATCGTACCCGCCGGTAAATACTCCTATTGCAGCCGACGTAAATATGCCCAATGTCAGGACCAGCATTACATGCACACCAGCCAACGCCGTAAGCAATACGACAATATAAGGAATGACTTTCACCCACTCCACAGCAGCCTCGGGTGCCGGAATATCGAGCCGGAAGCCCACCACCGTATAGTATGCAAGTAAAACGACAGCCGCCGGAAAAACGATAAGAATATTTACCCGGAATTTATCTTTCATTTCGCATAATTGAGTGCGGGTAGCCGCTATCGTCGTATCGGAGATAAAAGACAGATTATCTCCGAAAAAAGCACCTCCGACAACAATAGCCGTCATATACGGCAAAGCGATTCCCGTTTTATCGGCCAACCCGGCCGCTACCGGAACCAAGGCAACAATCGTGCCGACCGAAGTACCGACCGAGAGAGAAATAAAACAAGAAGCCGCAAAAAGACCCACCAATAAAAAATGATCGGGCAAAAGCCACAACGTAAGATTTACCGTCGCATCGATCGCCCCCATTGCTTTGGCCGACTGCGCAAAAGCCCCTGCCAAAATAAAAATCCATATCATGATAAGGATATTTTTATCGGCAGCACCTTCGGAAAAACGGGCAATGCGCTCGGGCAGAGACAATCCGTCGGTAAGGGCCACAGCCACCATCGATGCGATAATGAAAGCAACAGTAATGGGTACAGCATAAAAATCATCGACCCATACCGACGCAAGCAGATAAACGCCTAAAAAAACAAACAATGGAACCAACGCCCGGAAACCCGGGCGTTGTGGTAAAGCGGTCTTCATCATTGCCCGACGATCAGTGTTTTACTTCATTCTCCAACGGACGACCCGCCTCGAAATCGGCAATATTCTGCAATGTTGTCTCGGCGATATTGTGGACAGCCTCTCTGGTGAAAAAAGCCTGATGGGAAGTTACAATCACATTATTGAAAGACAATAACCGGGCCAAAACATCATCATCGATAATACGGTCGGACTTATCTTCATAAAAATATCCGCTCTCTTCTTCGTATACGTCGAGACCGGCATAACCCACCTTCTTACTTTTCAACCCATTGATCAATGCATGAGTGTGTATCAGTTTTCCCCGACCGGTATTGATGAGCATTACCCCCTGTTTCATCTTGGCAATCGCCTCATCGTTGATGATATAACGCGTCTCATCGGTAAGCGGACAATGAAGCGAAATAATATCGGAATTCCGGTAAAGATCGTCGAGCGATGTGTACTCGACATGATAGGCGGCAGCAAACTCTTTATCGGGATAAAGGTCGTAAGCCAATATACGCATTCCGAAACCGCTCAACAAACGTATCAATACTTTGGCTATTTTTCCCGTACCTATAATACCTATGGTTTTCTCGTGCATATCAAACCCCATAAGACCATGCAATGAAAAATTTCCGTCTCGGGTACGCCACGTAGCACGCGGAATGCGGCGATTGAGCGCAAGCATCAATGCCAACGTATATTCGGCAACGGCATAGGGAGAATAAGCCGGAACCCTGACTACCGGCAAACGCCCCTCGGCTGCCGCCAAATCGACATTGTTATAACCGGCACACCGCAAAGCCAGCAATTTGACACCGTTTTTCACCAACGTATCTATCACACCGGCATCGGCAATATCGTTTACAAAAATGCACACGGCATCAAATCCTTGGGTCAACATCACATTGTTTGGATTGAGATGCCCCTTGAAATAAACGATATCGAAACCGAAACGTTCGTTCATCTTACTGAAAGAATCCTCATCATAAGGTTTTGTGTCGAAAAAAGCGATTCTGAATGACATGGAATAAAATAATTTGATTTGTAATTGGTGCTACCGTAAAGATACATCTTTTTTCGTAGGGGAAAACAATCTCCTCCTGTTTTTTTGTATAAAAGAATTCCACTCATCGATCTTCTCTCAACAAAAAAGAAAAATTATTTTCTAACTTTGCGAATATAAACGCAACAACCATGAAAAAGATTTTCGTATCAACGATCATACTGTTCCTCGCATCTTGGATATACGCCGAAAAAGACTACAACGTCGATGCAAAAACCGGAGCCAGCATGCCGGTACAAAAGGTGGAGACAACTCCATCTTACCGACTTTTTCCCGCAAACAAGGCCAAAGGAGTTCCGCCCGATACTCATCTCACCATCGAGTTCGACAGTCCGGTACAACTCAACAATAAAGGAGTCATACGCATCTACGAATCGCATACGGGACGACTGGTCGACACACTCGACATGAGTATTCCCGCCGGCCCTACCGAACCCGATATAATACGGAAACAAAAAGCGACCTATACCACCGAACCGTATCCTTACGACTCTTCCCACTCCATTACCAACGCCAACACAAAAGCCGGGACTCCATCGGGTACTGCCATACGTGATACAACCGGGCCATACCAACTGACAATCATAGGGGGCTTCTCTGACGGATTCCACTTTTATCCGGTCATCATCGACGGCAATCGAGCCACCATTTATCCGCATAACAATCTGCTGGAATACGGAAAAAGCTACTATGTTACTATCGACAAAGAGGTTTTCACCCTCGAAAAAGGTGTGTTCTCGGGTATTTACGATCGCGGGACATGGCAATTCAGCATCCGCAAAAACGCTCCGGAAGCCACCCGACGTCATCTTATCGTAAATCATGACGGGAGCGGAGACTTCTGTACCGTACAGGGGGCGATGGATTTTATACCCGATTTCAGTGCAGAGTCGTGGAGCGTTTTTATCCACAACGGAGACTATGAAGAACTTGTCTATTTCCGGAACAAGAAAAACATTCTTCTTCAAGGGGAAAATCGAGACAGCGTATTGATTCATTACGCCAACAATGAAACATTCAATCCTCATCCCCTCAATGTAAAAACGAATGAATGGCCGGGAACTTTCCCATCTCGTCGCGCAGCCTTTGCCGCCGATAACTGTTACGATATGCGTTTCGAAAACATGACCATACAGACCGACCTTCGGGGACAAGCCGAAGGCCTCCTGCTCATGGGTTCCCGCAACTATCTGCGCAACGTACGGGTTGTCGGGTCGGGCGATGCTCTGCAAATCAACGGATCGGTCTATCTCGAACGTTGCATCATCGATGGCGGCGGCGACATGATTTTGGGAAGAGGTCCCGCTTATTTCAAAGATTGCCTATTGAAAAGCCCCGGCCCGTTTATGTGGATACGCAATACCGAAGCCAATCACGGAAATATCTTCGTAAATTGCCACTTCATAGGAACGAGAAAAAATACCGTTCTGGCACGTTCTCCGCTAAACAAACTTCCTGAGGGCTATCCCTATGCCGAGGCCGTACTCATAAATTGCACGCTCGAAAATATCGCGCCGGAAGGTTGGGGTAACATCGGGGGACCGGCACATCACTTGCGTTTTTTAGAGTTCGACAGTAGGGATAAAGATGGCAATCCCATCGATACGAGCCGTCGCCACCCGCTCTCAAAACAACTCAGGTTACCGGCCGACGACCGCTTGATCGAGATGTACCTCGACCCTGCAAAAATCCTCAACTGGCAACCCGAGTGGTAAATCTTATTATCCTCGCACCGAACTGATTACTTCTTCTCTGACAGACTTCCATTCGGTATTTCTACCGAATGGGGAGAATGCATGCTTCCCCCGTTCTCTTCCCAATGAAACGGTTCGAACTGCGTATCGCTGTTTTTCCAGCTCGGTTTACGCGAAGCATAAATCACAAAAGGTGCTATAACGACAATCAATGCGCCTATGATAAGGACCGAGAACCATACGGCATTGCTACCCACCGATATTTGGCTGGGCGGTATAAAACTCAAAATGAAAGCCAGTAAGGAGCCACAAAATCCCAAACCGCCGATAAACCACATCAACCCATTGCCTTTACCTCCGATACGAAAAGGACGATCGGCTTTTTTCATATTATATCGCAAATAGATCGCCGCCGAAAACATGAGCATATACATAATCAGATAAAGCACTACGGTGAGTTGCGACATAATCTGATAAAAACTTTGTACCGAAGGCATAACAACAAACAACAGACTCAGCAACGTAACCGCCCCACCCTGTATATAAAGAATATTTTTCTGAACGCCGATTTTATTGGTTTTTTGGAAAAAAGGCGGTAAATAACCGGCCCGTCCCACCGCAAAAATACCTTTCGATGGACCGGCAACCCATGTCAGAACCCCCGCTAAAACACCAAAAGCCAATGCCACGGCGATGACCGGCGATAACCAAGAAGCCTTGATAAAGGCAAAATAATTATCGAAACCCACCAAAAGGCTTTGCGTCAGGTTGATATCTTTTTGTGGAATAATGACACCGAGTGCAAATGTTCCCAATATGAAAATTAGCACCGTAATGGCCGAGCCCATAAAGACGGCTTTCGGGTAATTTTTGGACGGATTATTTATATCTTTCACATGGATACCCCCCATCTCCATTCCGGCGTAAAACAAGAAGATACTGGCCGCCAAAACCAAATTATCGAAATTCGATAAATCGGGCAAGAAACTGCCCGAAAAATCCATTTGGGATTTTCCGCCCATCAACAAATAGACAATCGCCAGAACGACCAACAGACCGGCTGGAATAATCGTTCCTACCAGACCTCCTATCTTGGCGACTTTTCCTACCCAGTCCAATCCTTTCAGCGAAATAAATGTCGCCAACCAATAAATAAACAACACAACGGCCAATGTATAAAAACGATTCGATGCCAACAACATATCTCCGGAATGATTCATTCCGATAAACGCTATCGCAACAGCGCCGAAAGTAAGCACCGTCGGATACCAAATCGTACTCTCTATCCACTGTAACCAAATCGCCAAAAAACCGGCTTTCTTGCCGAATGCCTCTCCTACCCACCGGAATACACCGCCCTGCTTGTCCTGAAACATAGCCGCCAACTCGGCCGCAACCAAAGCCGTAGGTATAAGAAACACCAATGCCGCAAATAAATAATAAAATGCCGAACTGACACCATACTCGGCCTCGGCCGGTAGCCCCCGTAACGATACGACAGCCGTTACATTCATAATTGCCAACGTAAACACGCCCAACTTTACTGATTTTCCGATGTTTGCCATATTATCTCTATATTATAATTAAGTAATTCCTGTTTTTCGTGTAGATAAACAATCGGCGACCGCTTGTTGTTTTACATACAGACGATTTTATTCGAACATGAATATGAAAAATATACAAACCGTGAGGTGGAGAGATTACGAATCAAAGGTTTATAACATATTACATATTTTGATCTTATTGTTATCGGTATTCCTCATCATCACCATATCGATCGACACATTTCGCAATATATCGTTTCTCAACCAGGGTTATTACAAGAAAATACAATTATGGATATGCGCTTTTTTCATACTGGATTTTATTTTGGAGTTTATCCTGTCGAAGCATAAATGGAAATATCTGAGAAATCGTTTCGTTTTCTTTTTGGTATCGATACCCTATATGAATATATTCTCATATCTGAATGTGGATTTTTCTCCCGAAACATACTATTTTCTACGGTTCATTCCCCTTGTGAGAAGCGGATATGCTTTGGCTATCGTCATCGGTTGGCTCTCATACAACAAAATATCGAGTCTTTTTATATCGTATGTAACCATGCTTCTGGCAACCGTCTATTTTTCAAGTCTCATATTCTTTGTTCTGGAACACACGGTCAATCCGATGGTCAACCGATATACCGATGCCCTATGGTGGGCTTTCATGGACGTAACGACGGTAGGCTCCAACATTTACGCCGTTACCGCCACCGGGAAGACACTCTCGGTTGTTCTGGCAGCGCTGGGCATGATGATGTTTCCGATTTTCACGGTCTATGTTACCCATCTGGTACAGCAAACAAGCCGACACAAACCGCAATAAAAACCGACCCGACATTTCTTTGTTAAAGAAAAGAAGAATCCGATCGATCCCGGATTCTCCTTTCTTTTCTAAAAAACATCTCATCGGAGAACTTACGCAATTATCTTCACAGAATCTCCACTAAATACCGACAGTCCGAGTTTGTTCATAATATGCTTGATCGCCAACTGGGCCTTTACCGAATTACCGGACTCATCTATCGGCGGAGCAAAAGCCGAGATTCCCATAATACCGGGAAGGACACCCATGACTCCGCCACCGACACCCGTCTTTGCCGGAATGCCCGAAGTATAAAGCCAGTCTCCCGTATGTTCATAAAAACCCACGGTAGCAATAAGCGAGGTAATCTGCGGAGAAAAAGAGGCATCAAACACGCTCCTCCCCGTCTTTGGATTGACACCTCTGTTGGCTATCGTGGCTCCGCACACCGAAAGTTGTTCAGCGGTAATACCCAAAGAGCACTGCGGGGTATAAAGGTCAAGAGATAAATCCGGATCATCATAGATACGATTATAATTTTTCAGCAACCAGACAATAGATCGGTTATTGAAATTCGTCTCCGACTCCGAACGGTACAACTCTTCTATCAAATCGGGAGCACTTCCCGATAATTGGGTTATGTTTTCTACGATCGCCGCCCATTTTTTATCGGCATCACCCATCGGGTTGACCATGCTACACGCTGTTATGGCACCGGCATTGACCAACGGTGTGGAAGGGTGATCGTTTTCCAACAGAATAGCGATTATCGAATTAAACGGCAATCCGGTCGCATCGGCACCGATCATCGAAAGCAGTTTTTCGGCCCCATACTGGCGCAATACCAATATGGCGGTATATACTTTGGAGACAGATTCTATACCGAATCGGTATCGAGTATCACCGACCTCAATCATTCGCCCGTCCAGCAGACAGACACTGATACCGAACAAATTTTTATCGACATTGGCGAGATAAGGAATATAATCGGCGTTTTTCCCATCTTGATTATCCTTAAACATGTCGTAGGCTTCGTGCACAGCCTGTTCTATCGAAGAAAAAGAAATAGATTTTTCCATTTCTCTATTTTTTAGTCCTATGACAACTTCCGGTATGTGTAAACACCGAACCCTGTACCTCGATATTCTTATCTTGTGCAATGCGCGTATTGGTGGGATATTCCAACTTTTCGAGAGAAGCGACTGCATCGCGTATGTCGTTCAGCAGCATATCGGCCATATCGCGGCTAAATCCCTGACGGACAACAATACGCATAACCACATAATTCTGGATATTCTCAGGTAATGTATAGGCAGGTACCATCCAGCCCCCTTGTTTCAACTTGTCTTGCAAATCATACAAGGTCCATTTGGCATTCTTGGCATAATCGGGTTTCATATACCAAATAAACAGGGGATTCTCTACCCGATTACTGTAATTGACAAACGGTGTCATCTTGCCTATTTCATCGTGCAGATATTGAGTAATCTGCATGCTGTTGTGCTGGATAGCTTTATAGCCCTGAAATCCCAAGCGGATAAACTGGTAATACTGACCCAATATCTGTGCCGCCGGACGAGAAAAATTGAGACCCACCTGCGTGATATTCGCCCCCAAATAATTTACACTGAACGACATTTCTTCGGGTAAATATTTTTTGTCTTTCCAGACAACCCAGCCCAAACCGGGATACACCAGTCCGAACTTATGTCCCGACGTACTGATAGAAAGAACCCACTTCAACCGGAAATCCCATTTCTTGTGAGGTTCGAGGAAAGGTAAAATAAATCCGCCCGACGCTGCATCAACATGGATAGGTATATCATAACCCGTCTTTTTATTGAATGTATCGAGAGCCCGGTCGAGAGCCTCTACATCATCGTTCAGTCCCGTCCACGTAACACCTTCGATAGGTACGATACATATCGTGTTTTCATCACACATTTTCAAGGCTTCTTCGGGATCGAGGGTTGTTTTTTCGAGTGTCAAAGGCACTTCCCGCATTTCGATCTGCCAAAGTTGAGCGAATTTTTCCCATACGACCTGAAAACCTGAGGAAATGACAAAGTTCGGTTTATCGATCGGTTTTCCTTCGGCCTGACGTTTTTTGCGCCATCGAAGCCAAGCTGCAACTCCTCCCAACATACAGGCCTCGGAAGAGCCTATCGCCAAAGCTCCGCTTTTCCATTTTTCCTCTTCGGGAGAGTTCCACAAGTTAGCCATAATATTGATACACTTCGCATTCATGACGGCAATACGGGGGTATTCCGTTTCATCGATATAATTGATGTTAATGGCCTCATTCATCAACTTCGTCGCATAATCGTCCATATAAGTCGTTACGAATGTAGCCAGATTCAACCGGGGTTGTGTCTGTGCAAACGTCTCGTCTTTCACCATCTGATAGGCTATTTCCGGAGTTGTCGGGGCATCGGGAATACGATCTACGGGAGAGGGTTTCAACATTTCGTCGGAGCCGAAGATACTGGTCTTGGCATCGCCTGTTCTGAAATTCAAATCTTTCATTGCTTAAAAATTTATGAGTTAGAAATATAAGGCCGGTTTTTGAAACGACCCACCAATAAAACAACAGATCGACAAGACGAAAGTTTGAGCCATTCATCTATTCATACACAATTTGGCACTTATTAAAATTTACAAGAAATCCTCCCGGTAAACATTCAGAAAATGAAGATTGTTGTAGGTATAAATCTTTCAGGAAATCATAATACACGACATAATTATGAAAATAAAAACAGGACAAGGCACAATGCCCTTAGTCATACTTCTGGGAATATGGTCCATCTCGGCTTTGAACGCGATACCGGGTCTGGCCGTCTCCCCTATTCTGGGACAGATGTCTACGATATTTCCGCAATCATCAGAGTTCGACATACAACTATTGTCCTCCCTCCCGTCCTTGCTTACAATCCCATTTATCTTGTTATCGGGAAAATTGACAGAACATATCAACAACATCTTTTTGCTGCAAACGGGTCTTATCATCTTTGTTCTGAGCGGATTATTTTACATACTCTCTACCGAAATGTGGCAACTGATTGCAGTAAGTGCTTTGCTGGGGATAGGCTCGGGCCTTATCGTTCCTTTATCGACCGGACTGATCTCGCGTTATTTCACGGGGAAATATAGAACGCGACAATTCGGTCTGAGTTCCGCAATTACCAACATCACACTGGTATCGGCAACCCTATTGACCGGATATTTGGCCGGCATCGACTGGCATTTACCCTTTGTCGTGTATTTCTTTCCGATCGTCGCATTCGTCTTCTCTTTCTACTTGAAAAAAGACCCTGTCTCGGCGGCTCCCGTCAGAACGAACAATCCCGGAAAAATCAATGTAAAACACCTCATCGGCCTTATGGCATTTTACGGGCTGGTAACTTATCTGGTTGTCATCATCAGTTTTAATTTACCGTTTCTGATGAAAGAATATCGTTTCGATGCCGAAACTTCGGGAATCATCATCTCGATGTTTTATTCAGCAATTGTCGTCCCGGGATTTTTCCTGAACAAGATCCTCTCGACATTCAAATACCTTACAAAGTGCATGTGTCTGTTATGTATTGCTGCCGGACTCTTGTTGGTCTTAATATCGAGTAATGTATGGATATTAGGAACAGGAGCCGTTTTCATGGGTTTCGGATACGGTGTCATACAACCGCTCATATACGACCAGACCAGCCAAGTCGCCACCCCTGAAAAAACAACTTTGGCTCTGGCATTTGTCATGTCGATGAATTATTTGGCCATATTACTCTGCCCGACAATCATCGACACCTTCCAATCCCTATTCCATATCCATTCCCAGCAATTCGCCTTCTCATTCAACCTTTCCATAACGCTACTGGCTATCATATGGTCCTATGCGGCACGTCATACATTCTTATTCAACGATAATTTGGAGAACGATAAATCATCTTTGGAAGAACTATGATCCGCAAAACAAGTGAAGCCAACTTGGCAATGGTTGTATCGAAAACATTCAGCGGACTGAATGTAAACGCCCTGCGATACTTGTTACCGTTATGGATAGCACCTCTTACCGGCGTAACCTACCGCTGTGTCTTTGCCGCCGTCGCTTTCTGGATCATCGGATATTGGGCAAAACCCGAAAAAGCCTCGGTGAAAGACAAATTATTCTTATTTCTGCTGGGGGCAATCGGTATTTACGGATATATGTTTGCATACCTGATGGGACTGAGCAAGACGACTCCCGTCTCTGCGGCGATTTTCACCTCCATGCAACCGATTTGGGTTTTCCTCTTATCGGCACTCTTTCTCCAAGAGAAAATAACGACTATGAAGATCATCGGAATTTTAGTTGGGTTAAGCGGAGCGCTATTATGTATTTCGACACAAAAAAGCGATGACCTCGCCTCCGATGCCTTATCGGGAAATCTTTTCTGCCTGACCAGCTCTGTCATCTATGCTGTGTATTTGATATTAAGCAACCAATTCTTGAAAAAAACAGGTACTTATACTCTCATGCGTTATACTTTCTCGGGGGCTGCCGTTTCAAGCCTCATCGTCTTATCCTTTACCGGATACGATGCACCACTCACGACACCACCGTTACAGTTTTGGCCGATAGCATTGCTGATTTTCGTTCTGATTTTCCCTACCGTCATCAGCTACCTACTCATTCCCATCGGCCTTAAATATCTGAATACAACAGTCGTATCCATATACGGATACCTGATATTGATCGTAGCTTCAATCGTCTCTTTTGCCGTAGGACAGGACCGATTCGGCTGGGAACAAGTCGTCGCCATGATTCTCATCTGTATCGGTGTCTATTGGGTGGAAATCGCGGAAACAGGGAAAAACGGCAATCGAAAACGCCCCCACTCTCCCACCACTACCTGAGGCAATGTAGTATCACTCCATGAAACAAAAATGCGGTGTGTAAACTTGTTTTACACACCGCATTGAATATTGTACAGATGAGTTATCCGAGGAATCCCAGCAAGATACCGGCGGCAACAGCCGAGCCGATAACACCGGCGACATTCGGACCCATGGCATGCATGAGCAAATAATTCGACGGGTCGTATTCCAAACCCAATACTTGCGAGATACGGGCCGAATCGGGTACTGCCGATACACCGGCATTACCGATAAGAGGATTGATTTTATTGTCTTTCTTCAAAAAGAGATTGAAGAATTTCACAAACAATACGCCAGCCGCCGTCGCAATAATGAATGAAATGGCTCCAAGTACAAAAATTTTCACCGAATCACCGGTCAGGAACTGAGACGCCTGTGTCGAGGCTCCTACTGTTACTCCTAGCAAAATAGTGATGACATCGATAAGTGGGCCACGGGCAGTCTCGGCCAAACGACGGGTAACGCCACTTTCTTTCAATAAGTTCCCGAAGAAAAGCATTCCCAACAACGGAAGACCCGACGGCACAAGGAAACATGTAAGCAACAGCCCTACAATGGGAAAAATTATTTTCTCGGTCTGCGAAACAACACGCGGCGGACGCATGCGGATAAGACGCTCTTTCTTGGTCGTCAATAAGCGCATGATGGGCGGCTGTATGACAGGAACCAATGCCATATATGAATAGGCCGATATAGCGATAGCCCCCATCAGGTTCGGAGCCAGTTTCGACGAAAGGAATATCGCCGTAGGACCATCGGCACCACCGATAATACCGATAGCACCAGCCTGACTAGGATCAAATCCCATCGCTAATGCAATAGCATAAGCACCGAATATACCAAATTGAGCCGCAGCTCCGATAAGCATCAACTTCGGGTTGGAAATCAGAGCCGAAAAATCGGTCATAGCTCCTATACCCAAAAATATGAGCGGCGGATACCAACCTTGAACAACTCCTTGATAGAGAATATTAAGAACCGAACCTTCCTCATAAATCCCCAACTGTAATCCGGCATCCTTGAAAGGTATATTACCTATAAGGATACCAAAACCGATAGGGATCAACAACATAGGTTCAAATTCCTTCGCAATTGCCAAATAGATAAAAAAGCAACCGACAATAATCATGATGAAATTCCCCATCGTGATATTGGCGAAACCTGTATAAGTGAGAAACTCTTGAATATTCTCACCTAAAAAACTCAAAAACTCTCCCATAAGCCTTATCCGATAACAACGATATCGGCACCTTCGAGTATCGAATCGCCTTTATTAACTTTTATTGCCGTGATTTTTCCATCATGGGTGGCTGCAATCACATTCTCCATTTTCATGGCTTCGAGAATAGCCACTTTTTGCCCTGCTTTCACGGTATCGCCCACACTCACGTTTATTTCGAGAATAACTCCGGGCAGCGGCGAACGCACGGCACCGGCTACCGACGCAGCGGCAGGACGGCTTACGACTGGTTCTCCGGCAGGCGTAACAGGAGCTGCCTGCGGTCGAGTAAGCGGTTTGATCTGTTTCTTGGCCGGCTTATCAAGCTCCACCTTATAAGGAGTCCCGTTTACCTCGACCGTTGCGATATTATCTTCGATCTGGTTGATATTTACGGTATAAAGATTTCCGTTGATTTTATATTTAAACTCTTTCATAGCGCTGATTTTTAAAATTTTCGTTGTGGTATTTGTCGCAATCCATAAATTTTGGAACTCCACGGTGAATAACTCCGTTTCACCTGTTTCACGGTGAGAATGGCATCTTCATAATCGTGTTCGGCCTCCTGATGTTCATAAATGGCCATAGAAATTACAGCTAGAATATCTCCGGGAACATCGGCCTCCTGCTTTGCTTCGGCCATTGTCGTAGCGCTACCGGCTTTCATCGCTCGTCGGGCACTCATGCGAATCGCCGTCTTACCGACCAACTTGAAAAAGAGATACAACACGATAAGAGCTATAAATACCACAGACATGGCCGTGATGGACATGGAAACTCCCTCGGGGTCTTTTTCTGCGAATTTGTCGACTTTCGGATTGGAATTTTCCACATAGTTTGCAGCTTCGGGTGTAGGATTTTTCAAAACAATCCGTTCTTTCACTCCGTCACGGGGCGAACCGAAGCTCTGATCGGGAGCCAACACCGGAACCGTTACCTCATCGATAAGTTTCTTTCCACCGGCATCATAAAGCCCGATATAGTTTTCGGTCGTAGGATCAAGTTTGAAATTTGTATGGAATGTTCCGTGATGAGCGAAACCGTCAGCCCAGATAAGGACTACCTGACGAGGTCCTATCTTGGTTTTCAGGTCGCCCTTGGAAATCATATACTTCTTGGGATTATTCGGGTCGTTGGTAATATAACAACCTGCCATTTGTACCGTACCTGCCGAACTGTTGTATATCTCGATCCATGCTCCTCTGTTTCCGAACGGATCGACATAATTATTCACATTATTGGTAAGTACCTCGTTGATACGCAAGGCCGATGTCGACTGTGCCGATACACCGACAACCGCGCAGCAAGCAAGCAGCAACAACCCTATTTTTCTTACATTCATTTTCTCTGGATTTAAGAATACTACAAAGGTATATTACCATGCTTCTTTGCCGGGTTAACCACTTTCTTGGTCTGCAACTGTGCCAATGCACGGCAAATACGGAAGCGGGTATTGCGAGGTTCAATGACATCGTCGATATATCCGTATTTAGCAGCATTATAAGGATTGCCGAAGAGTTGTGTATATTCGCGCTCTTTTTCTGCCAAATAGGCTGCCGGATCGGCCTGTTCTTTCGCTTCTCGAGCATACAATACGGCAACGGCCCCGCTGGCACCCATTACCGCGATCTCGGCAGTAGGCCATGCAAAGTTTACATCTCCGCGCAACTGTTTGCAACTCATCACGATATGAGATCCGCCATACGACTTACGCAACGTTACGGTAACCTTAGGCACTGTCGCCTCGCCGTATGCATAAAGGAGTTTAGCACCATGCCAAATTACGGCGTTGTACTCTTGTCCCGTACCAGGAAGGAATCCGGGTACATCGACCAATGATACGATAGGAATATTGAAGGCATCGCAGAAACGGACAAACCGCGCACCTTTACGCGAAGCATTGCAATCGAGTACACCAGCCATCTGACAGGGCTGATTGGCAACAATACCCACCGACTGCCCGTTGAAACGGGCAAAACCGACAATAAGATTCCGTGCGAAATCACGATGCACTTCAAGGAATTCACCCTTATCGACGATAGCTCCGATCACTTCATACATATCGTACGCTTTATTGGGAGAATCGGGAATAATTTCGTTGAGAGAATCCTCCACACGATCCAACGGGTCATCGCAAGGAATGATAGGAGCTTCTTCGAGATTGTTCTGCGGAATGAAGCTAAGCAGATTGCGGATCAACTTCAATCCGTCCTCCTCGGTATCTACGGCAAAATGCGCGACACCCGATTTGGTCGTATGTACGCTCGCTCCGCCCAGTTGCTCGGCATTGACGTCTTCTCCCGTTACGGTTTTTACAACAGCCGGCCCGGTAAGGAACATATACGACGTTCCTTTTGTCATCAATGTAAAGTCGGTCAATGCGGGACTATATACCGCACCACCAGCACAAGGGCCGAAAATACCCGAAATCTGAGGTATTACGCCCGAGGCCAAAATATTGCGTTGGAAAATCTCGGCAAAACCGGCCAACGCATTGATACCTTCCTGAATACGCGCTCCGCCCGAGTCATTGATGCCGATACAAGGCACCCCCATTTTCATGGCAAGATCCATCACTTTACAGATTTTCTGTGCCATGGTCTCAGAAAGAGAACCACCATTTACAGTAAAGTCCTGTGCAAAAATATAAACAAGGCGACCATCGATCGTACCGCTACCGGTAACAACGCCGTCGCCCAGATAATGTTTCTTTTCCATCCCGAAATTATGGCAGCGATGAGTTACGAACATATCGATTTCCTCAAAACTACCTTCATCGAGGAGCATCGCGATGCGCTCGCGAGCGGTATATTTTCCTTTCTCATGTTGTTTGGCGATCGCTTTCTCGCCGCCTCCCAAACGAGCCTGTTCGCGCAAGGCAATCAGCTCTTTTACTTTTTCAAGTTGGTTACTCATATTTTTTCGATATAATGTTTATTTTTCAGGTTTCTCACACAACTCGGTCAGAACGCTGCAAGTCGATTTCGGATGAAGGAATGCTATATCGAGACCTTCCGCTCCACGACGAGGTGCCTGATCGATAAGTTTTACTCCCTTTTCTGCAACTTCGGTCAGGGCATTAGCGACTCCGTCGGCTACGGCAAAAGCAAGGTGGTGGATCCCTTCTCCCCGTTTTTCGATAAATTTGGCAATGGTACTATCTTCCGAAGTCGGCTCAAGAAGTTCGATTTTGGTTTCTCCGATTTTAAAAAAAGCCGTTTTCACTTTTTGATCGGCCACTTCTTCTACAGCATAACACTTCAATCCCAAAATATTTTCATAATAAGGCAGGGAATCGGCAATGCTTTTCACGGCAATTCCCAAATGTTCGATATGAGAAAGTTTCATAGATATAAAAAATTAAAACTCCGCCACGGTCTCATCGTTACGAAACATAAACGGAGTAGGTTTACATAAAATTCTCGTGGCAAAGATAAAAAAATATCTTGAACTCCACACCTTTTACCTAAAAAAGTGAGCCGGACAAGCCCCCTGTCAAAGAGAGAAAAAACATTCCAAAATCATAAAGACAGATGCTCCGAAACAAAGGCTCAAACTGACAAATCGGCAGAATTTACTGACAAAGATTTAGCAAAAACCGATTGCCTTCTGCCAAAAAATTTAAATTCCCGGGACGAGACATTTTGGCACAGGATTTGGAACTTCCGTTGTGTCGCGGTACGCAAAGGAAATCCACACCGGAATAACTGATCACAACCAAGACAAAAAAAACGATTATAAACAAATAAAACTTAGAATAAAATGGGAAAAATTATTGGTATCGACTTAGGAACAACCAACTCTTGTGTTGCCGTCATGGAAGGCAACGATCCGGTTGTCATAGCAAACAGCGAAGGCCGTAGAACGACTCCTTCGATTGTTGCATTTGTAGATGGTGGCGAACGTAAAGTGGGCGACCCCGCCAAACGTCAGGCTATCACCAACCCGACTCGTACGATCTTCTCGATCAAACGTTTCATGGGTGAAAACTTCGATCAGGTCCAAAACGAAATCGCCCGTGTACCTTATAAAGTAGTACGCAGCGAAAACAATATGCCTCGTATCGACATCGACGGGCGTCTTTATTCTCCGCAAGAAATATCGGCCATGATCCTTCAAAAAATGAAAAAAACGGCCGAAGACTATTTGGGACAAGAGGTCAACGAAGCCGTTATTACCGTACCGGCTTACTTCAACGACTCTCAACGTCAAGCAACCAAAGAAGCGGGCGAAATCGCCGGCCTGAATGTGCGCCGTATTATCAACGAACCTACTGCCGCAGCTTTGGCCTACGGTCTCGACAAAGCAAATAAAGATATGAAAATCGCCGTATTCGACCTCGGTGGCGGTACGTTCGATATATCTATTCTTGAATTGGGAGATGGCGTATTCGAAGTAAAATCGACCAACGGAGATACCCACCTCGGAGGTGATGACTTCGACCACGTAATTATCGATTGGCTGGCCGATGAGTTCAAAGCCGAAGAAGGCGTAGACCTGCGCCAAGACCCTATGGCATTGCAACGATTGAAAGAAGCCGCCGAAAAAGCGAAAATAGAATTGTCGAGCTCCACTACGGCCGAAATCAACCTGCCGTACATCATGCCTGTAAACGGTGTGCCCAAGCACTTGGTAAAAACATTGACTCGTGCCAAATTTGAACAATTGTGCGACAAGCTGATACAAGCCACAATCGAACCGTGCCGTCAGGCATTGAAAGATGCCGGATTGTCGGCTTCGGATATCGACGAAGTAATCCTCGTAGGCGGATCGACCCGTATCCCCGCCGTACAGGCCATCGTGGAAAAATTCTTCGGTAAAGCACCTTCCAAAGGTGTCAACCCCGATGAAGTTGTTGCCGTAGGTGCCGCCATACAAGGCGGTGTGCTCACCGGCGATGTAAAAGACGTGTTGCTGCTCGATGTTACCCCGCTCTCGTTGGGTATCGAAACCCTCGGTGGCGTAATGACCAAACTTATCGAAGCCAACACAACCATTCCTACCCGTAAATCAGAAGTTTTCTCGACGGCTGTCGATAACCAACCCTCGGTCGAAATACACGTACTGCAAGGCGAACGTTCCATGGCCAAAGACAATAAGACCATCGGTCGTTTCCACCTCGACGGTATACCTGCCGCTCCGCGTGGTGTGCCTCAAATCGAAGTTACTTTCGACATCGACGCCAATGGTATCCTCACCGTATCGTCGAAAGACAAGGGTACCGGCAAAGAGCAAAGCATACGTATCGAGGCTTCGAGCGGATTGAGCGACGAAGAAATCAAACGTATGAAAGCCGAAGCCGAAGCCAATGCCGAAGCCGATAAAAAAGAGAAAGAACGTATCGACAAAATCAACCAAGCCGATTCGATGATTTTCCAGACCGAAAAGCAACTCAAAGACTTAGGCGATAAGTTCCCGGCAGATAAGAAAGCTACGATCGAGGGCGCACTCGGCAAACTGAAAGATGCCCACAAAGCACAAGACATAGCAGCTATCGACACGGCTATGGCCGAATTGAACAACGCATTGCAGGCTGCCGCCCAAGATTTGTACAACGCACAAGGCCAACAAGCCGGCTCGCAAAATGCTGGTAATGCACAAGCCGATAACAACTCGAACAAAGGCGACGGCGGTGTAACCGATGTCGATTTCGAGGAAGTGAAATAATTACAAATCTTTACTCCCAAACAGCCCGAAAAATTTTTCGGGCTGTTTTTTTATCACTAAGAGATATAAAAGCATATAACACAAAAAACATCAAACCATTTAAAGCCACATATTACTTTTGCTATTAAAGACTATATACAACAAATATTCTGCATATATAATAACAAACTTCCAATCACATTTATTCTACTTAAATTTATCCCTTTCATTTCTCAAAACTTTTCTAAAAAGTATTCTTTCATAAGATTTATATTATATCGCTTTTTATTCGTATCTTTGCCGATAGAGTTTCAGGAATTATGTCAAATACCTCTCCGAAGACAAAATTGGAAATCGTCCGTTTCTGTATCACAGGAACCATCGTTACTGCTATTTTATACGGCATATATTATACCATGCTGTATATGGATTTCAATGTCGATATATCTTTTACAACCGGATTCGTTGTCAGCTTCGCCTGCAACTTCTTCCTGACCAATTACTATACGTTCAAAACAAAAGTCGATTTCGAAAACGGCGTTCGTTTCTCTATTTGCCAAGCGATCAACTTTTTCATGCAGTATATCACACTGAAAGTCTTTATCACCATAGGAGTCCCCGAAAAAGTAGCCCTGATCCCGGTATGGGCAATCATTTTCCCCGTCAATTTCTGGCTCATGCGCTCGATACTTCGCTCGGATCGCTTCCGTTTGCATCTGCACAAACAACAGGAAGAAAAAAGCACCGAAACATTATAAATATTCGGGAACAAAATTTACAAAATACATATCTGAATCCCGATTTTCCGGTATATTCCACTTTCCTATCCCCACCTTTTTCATCACAGACAAAGGCATCTTCGGGTACAGCATCTATCGAAAGAAAAATAGAATTTCATGGAACACTCATCACCATGTAACACCTACAAAATCAAAGATATTATTCTTTGAAGGGAAAAAGTCGAAACCCAAACCTATGCAAAATATCGCATCGAAAATAAAAGGATTGTATTCAGTTCACGATTTGTGGGTAAAAAAGTATAGAGAATGATAGGTTTTATGCAAAAAAGAATCTATTTTTGTATTGCTTTTTAACGAATTCATTGAAAAGTTCATATAGTAAGCGTTTAGCTGCTTTCTGTGCGAGGTAAAAGTCGAAAATAAATCCCCAATGCACCCGGAAACAGACTATACGCCGTCCCCATCAACCAGCGGGAGGCGTTTCTTGTTTGTGCATAAGGGCTTCGACTCCCGACCTCGCAGATAGGAAAATGCTCTTCCGCGCTTTTTTTATCAACCCTAATACCCAGTTATCATGGAAACAGCCAAGATAGGTTTGAATGCGGGACTTGTATGGAGAAAACTAAATGAAAACGGAAGCTTTCCGATTCAAGAGCTCGCCCGTAAATTAGATTTGGGAGCAGAAGATACAGCTTTGGCTATCGGTTGGTTGGCAAGAGAAAATAAAGTATATCTCGAACGAAAAAACGGTGTACTTTACGTAAAGAATTCTTAATAAAATAGCTATGGACAAATTTAAGATCGGAGAAAATGCCGGAATCATTTGGAGAATGATGGACAATAACAAACATTGGGAGTATGGAGAATTGAAGAAAGCCACCGGATTGTCGGACAGAGAGCTGAATGCAGCTATCGGATGGCTGGCAAGAGAAAATAAGATACAATTCGGCACTGACGAATCGGGGCAAAAAGAATATTTTTATCTCGACATCAATCTGTTTATCGGATAATAGGACTCTCCGATAAATCCGAAAGCGACTCCACTCGCAGGCGTATATACGCCCGATCGTCGAACGAACACTGTCCCGCACCTTTTCCCTTAGTGGCTTTATATTGCCTGAAACAAAACGGATCTTCCTGTAATATCATTCTTAAATATCGCTCGGAGTCTTCTAAGGTCGGGTAAAGATAGGGATAACCGTCGGTCGACAAAATCAACTCCGTCCCGACCGGAATTTCATAACGTCGTACATCGGGAGTATAAGGAGTAAAACCATCGATAACCCCATAAGCATCGATGGCAGCAGGATTATTCTGAGCGAACATCTGCCGTCGCAAATCTCCTTCGATGGCTTTCCGACCTACATCTTCAAAGATAAGACTATCGATATTTCCTCCCTGCGATAAATATCTTTCTATAATCTCGGCACGCTTCTGTGCCAAACGTAAATCCACCGACTTTTCCGGCATATACACTTCATCACCGATGCGCAAGCGACAATCGCCCACCGTCCAAACCTCCCTCCTTGCATCGCCATATATCGCTACCGAAGCAGAAAGCCGGCATTGTGGTTCGGAAACGACTCTTTCCCGAAGACCGTTTCTACAATAAAAAGCCATAAATACCCGACCGGCCTCATCTATAAACTCCGACATCGTCGCATCATACGGCAACGACCGTATTACACCGGAGAGTAATTCCGATGCCAAACGACCTGTTGTTTTCCCATCGAAACTCAAATCGCATTTACTTGTTGCTCCGTCGACAACCGCAGCAAAGAAAGGGGTAATTACAAGTGCATCTTCACACAGGGACACATCGCTATATTTCCCGACGACACTCTGCTCTATAATCGTAAAAGACATATCAAAAGTCTGTATAATCTATACCGGCCGAAAACCGGAAGGTTCGTTTACAAACGTTCCAAAGGTAGAAACTTTCAGCGATAAACAAAAAAGGGAAGCAATGTTGTCTTGCTTCCCTTTTATAATAGCCTTAAATACCTATTCGGCACTATCCTCGGGTATACCGTAACGTATCACTTTCATAAGATTCTTGGACGTTACTACCTTCTTGGCCATTTTCTGCACATCTTGGGGCGTTACCGAATTGAGCGTTTTAAGATAATCGGTATAAAAGTCGTTTCCATACATATAATAGTTGATCAACGATGAAGCCCAGTACTTATTTTCCTTGATACTGCTTTCATACTCTTTCTGCATATAAGCTCTGATATTGTCAAACGTCTCGGTCGACGGACCTTCCTCGGCCACTTTCTTCAACTCTGCAATGGTACGGTCGGCCAGCGAAGAGGCTTGTTCTTTATTGGTATCGAAAGCGATAACATAAGAGAAACTATTCTTGGGTGTACGGGAAAGGCTACCCGATGTCGAAACCCCATACGTACCACCTTCTTCTTCCCGTATGGTCTCGGTATAAACCGTGCGCATCACTTGTGAAAGCATCGACATGACGATCGTATTTTTCAAGTTGTATTTCTCTTTTCCCGAATAAGTGATATACACCATTGTCTTGGGTGTCTCCATTTTTTGGTCGAAGATCGACTCGCGATAACCGGTACGCTCTTTCGGCATTACTTTCCCATTGGCTTTTTCATGTTTTCCGGTCGAAGGCAACGCCCCGATATATTGTTCGATAAGCGGTTTGGCTGCCTCTTTATCGATATTTCCGATAAAGATAAATACGAAATCGGCAGCATTGTCTACTCTTGAAGAGAACAGATCGAGAGCCCGTTGATAATCGACCTTATCCAAGTCGTCCTGTGTAAAGCGGCGTACTCGTTCGTGATTTCCATAAGTAAGATAAGATACCGTATCGGATATAGGACGCATAGGATCGGACTCGGAAAGTTTCAACGAATTGGCCATGCGGCTCTTCCATGCCACATAACGGGCACTATCGACTCGGGTCGTCGTAAACCGTAAATAAGTAAGTTGTAACAAAGTCTCGAAATCCTTGATCGTACTGCTACCCGACACCGTCTCGGCATAAGACGATACACTGGCCGATACACTGGCTTGTATACCGCTAAGCTGCTTCATGAGTTCCATCGTACTGAAATCGCCCATACCGCCCAATGAAACGAGCGAATTCATCACATAATAATTCGGACGGTCTTTGACATCGAAAAGGCTTGTACCGCCATGACTGAGAGCATACATTTGTATCTCATCGGCCTTGAAGTCGGTCGTTTTGATAACGACCTTCGCACCATTGGAAAGAGTATATTCGGTCGCATCGAAAATTTTATTTTCGGTCGTCTTTACAATACGGCCTTTTTCGGGCATTTGAGGTATAAGCGAACGTTCTTGATGCTCATCTTTATACGGTTCTACCGCAATCTTGCAGTCTTCAAAGAATGTATTTAAAAGCTCCTCTTCCGTAGGAATAACACTATTCTCATTTTCATCGCTCATGAGAACAAGAGACATGTTCTTGGAATCGGTCGGGAAGAACTGACGGAATGTCTCGTTGACATCTTTCAAGGTTACACCGGGCAGCAGTTGGTTATAGAGTTCGTAAGAATATTCTTCTGAAAACTCAGGTTCCTGTTGCAGGAAATGAGTCAATGCTTTATCTACGAATTTCGAATTTTTCTGTGTGGAACGCTCGTTGTACGACTTTCTTACATAAGATTCCATTTCGGCCACGGCACGGTCAAGTTCCGATTGGGTAAATCCGAATTCGTAAGCCTGCTTGGTTACACTCACTAGTCCTTCAAGAGCTTGTTTCCACTGCCCGGTTTTGAAAATAGCCACCAACGTATAAGCTTTACGTGTAGGGGAATAGAAATAATCGCCATAAGAACCGGCAGCCATGATGAAAGGAGGATTCTCGAGTTGAGACAATTCACTGCAACGCGTAGCAAACATCATCGAAACGAGAGATCGTACCAAATCTTTCCGAGTTGCTTCAACGGTCATTTTACTGGTCGTATCGACAGGCTGTTTAAAAGCGATACGCAATGAATTGGAAAGCGCTTCCTTGTCCGACACAACAGCAACAATAGGGGCTTCGTTATCAGGAACCTGTACATATTCTCTTACCGCAGCATCGACGGGTGCAGGGACATCTTTCCACAATTCTTTGATACGCGCTTCAACTTTATCGACATCGATATTTCCCACCACGATAATACCCTGCAAATCGGGACGATACCACTTGTGGTAGTAATCGCGAATAGCTTGATGGGGGAAATTGTCGACAACCTCCATCAATCCGATAGGCATACGATAGGCATAGCGGTTACTATCGGGATAAATGATAGGCAAAATTGCTTCGAGCATACGCAAATTGGCCGAATTTCTTGTACGCCATTCCTCGTGGATAACCTTACGCTCGGCATCTATCTCATCGCCTTCGAGCAAGATACCCGACGCCCAATCGTGCAAAATAAGCAGACAGGAATCGATGAGACCTTCTCGTGCAGGAACATCGGAAATATTATATACCGTCTCATCGATAGATGTATAGGCATTGAGGTTGGCACCGAATTTCACACCGTTGTTTTCAAGATAATTGATAATGTCTTTCCCGGGGAAATGGGTTGTTCCATTGAACGCCATATGTTCGAGGAAGTGCGCCAAACCACGCTGATGTTCTTCTTCGAGAATGGAACCTACACGCTGCGCAATATAGAACTCGACCCGGTTTTCGGGAAGATTGTTATGGCAGAGGTAATAAGTAAGGCCGTTCTCGAGCTTACCCACACGAATGGCCGGATCAAGAGTTTCTTTGAGCGGCTGCTGGGCCGACAACAACGCCGGAGCCAACAAACAAGCGACAAAGAAAATTTTTTTCATGAAATTCTTCATCATATCGGTTTATTTTAATTGGTTTTGTCGAGTTTATTTTCTTTCTTAGAAACTAAAAAAGAGGAAGATACGAGAGAAAAATCTCTGTATACTCCCTCTTTCTGCATTCAAAGATACAAATATCGCATTAAATTTAACGATACAATACGATAAGAGTTGTTAAAAACAAGAGCTATCGTTCGAGTGTAACGGCCATAAGCCCGATAACGACCTCGGTCGATACTGCCGAAACGGTTATACTTTGTAACGTACGTGTACCGTCGAGGGGCAAGTCCAATATGACACCGGCTCCTCCGGGTATATTCCGGTTATCGGCTCCCCTCAGTTTCAGATATGACTCTACATCTCGGGTTATCACACCGCTTTTCAACAGTACACGATAAGGACGGGGGGCTTTGAGACTGAAAGCATATCCGTCTACATAAAAATCCTGATCGATCGGACACCATGTCTCGGGATTGACAAGCGGAAGTGTTGAAGTCGTCCCATCGGTGTAAGTTACGGTAACAAGTCCGTTGACCATGTGGCATTGCATATGGTTGGTCGATCCGGCCATAAGCAGGTAGGCTCGCGACGCTCTCCCCGACAAAGGTACGGTTACCGAATCGGGATAATTATCCCAACGGGTCGTAAAAAGAACATTGTTCACCGTCGTATCCTGACGGATACGGAAAGGAACACCGATAGGTGTATCGAGCACATCGCCCGAAGCTGCACGGCGCAATCCGCTATCATCGATCTCAGCGGTAGCTTTGGGATGACACCACTCCCCTATACCCTGCACAGGCACTTGCAATGTTGTATAAGGCGACCGGGGAGACAAATAGCGATTCTCAAATATATCTGTTACACGAGCATTCATGCAGGTATCCAAATCTACTGATTCATAATGCAAGGCATTGGAATTCTTAACCTCCCAGTTGATGCAGTCGAAACGGGCAACTTCTTTCTCTTTATCATACACTACGACACGGTTGGTACCCGGCTCGGCACAAGAGGCCGGTACAAAAATATCGGGTGATATACCGTTGGCCGGGATCTCGGTCGACACAACATACTCGTAGCGTCCGGGATTGACGACGCATTTCAGTGAAAGCGGCTTTGCCGTATGATTGGCCAAAGCAAATGACAAAGCATATCCTTCGGTAGCCGAAGAAGCCAGTGTTACAGGCTGCATTACTGTAAGAGGTATAGGTTGCCACCATGTCATATCGCCCTGAGAAAGTTGCACAAACAATGTACGTTCGCCGACGTTATCCCGAACGACTGCCGAGACAGAGTGGGCGTCCCATCTCGTCTGCGACAGCAGATTCTGCTCATCGCGTACCGCCATGAGTTGCACGCTCAACGGCAAGGACAATTTCCAAGAAGAACCCACAATCGCCAGTGTATCATACTCGGGCATAGACAAAGGTTTGCCTTCCCAAGCCACTTCGATCTTGCAAGAGGGTACCGGTTGTGCGAGAATTTCGATTTGAGGCTCTCCCACACTATTTTCTTTCAATGTCCAAGTCGTTTTCTTTCCATTGACTTTCACCGAAGCGATTTTATCGCGACGGGCTTTCAACTGTAACGCAAGCGTAGCCGGACGCTCGAAATGAAGCTGCACTTCATATACGTCTTTATTGCCCTTACGCTTGAAATCATAAGCAATATCGGAAGTCTCGAACGATGCATATTCCCAATCCGACGGGAAACCGGGACGCAAAACAACACGGTCGTTCATCATATCGGGCAGAATACCGAACAGTCCTTGCACGATAACTCGCGATGCGACACCTACCGGGTCGCCGAAATCGCGATAGCACTCTCCGCGAGCGGCATCATAAGTACTTACTTGCCCGAAGTTTCCGGGGCTTCCGCCCAAATACATTCCATCGAGAATCGAGCTCTTGAAAAGTTTATAAGCCTCATTGCTACGACCGCTCTGCCAGTAAGCCAATGCCGTATGCATTACCTCGGCAAAAGCGACGTTATTGATAGACCATGCATAAGGCAACCACGTCGTTGTAGCGATTGTTGCATAATCGTCTCTATCGAGACCATCGGCCTTGACGGGAATATGAGGAATCTCGGTATCGACATAACGGGTCGCCTGCCACGACTGGAAATCGTCGTGAATTTCCGAGTCGATAGCATGATATATCGTCCACAAAGCGGCATCGGGGTGTACACGCTTCAAGCCCATGAAGTCTTTATATTCCGCCCAATGGCCTTTATCGGACAGCCACAGATTATCGTTGATAGCCTTTCCTATTTTTTCGGCTTCGAGACGATACGGTTCGGGATCTTCTCCTATTTTTTCGGCTATCTCGGCCGCCATCTTGTTGGCCCGGTAATTATAAGCCGACGAGTGCGTTACTCCGCCGCTGTTGTATTGGAGGGCATCGCTTGCCCATATACAACAATAGGCATCGTAAAGGCCGTCGTCGTCGGGGTCGAAATTACGCTTCTCCCAAGCAAGATGCGATTTCAGTACCGGCCACATACGGCGCACATAGTCCATATCTCCCGTCCAGTTGAAATGCCACAACAACTCATCGATATAGCAAAGATTCATATCGTAGTGGTGCATGAGCTTCTTCTGATTGGGATTACGGGTAATATAACCGTTGCTGTACATTTGCGTTCCCCATTTCTTCAAAGCCCGAGCCAAATTGAGCGAACTGTCTTGTGCCGGATGCGGAATGACAGGTTCTATCTCGGTAATCTGAGAAGCGGCATAACCGTCGAAGTGTTCCCTTGCCCGGTCGTGGCGACCTATGGCATCGCCCGTATAAGCGGCACGCCAACCGTTCAAAGGCATACGCCAACCAATGGCTCCGTGCATCCACACCTTGGCGGAGGAATCCCAAATACCGTCGGCTGCCATACTCAATGCCGGCCCGAGCGTATTGAAATAGGGATCGGGCGTAACAAGCTTCACCGTCGAGGCGACCTCGGCACGGCTCTTGTCGGCACGATCGAAACAGGCCGCCAAATCGTCATAACGCCATGCGGCCGGAGCGGTTTTAGGATTATATATCGCTATATAAGAGGGTTTCTTACGTAATGAGACCGTTCCCGAAACGACCGGATATTTGTCGGAAGGAGCCGTTTCACGCAAAGAGATCGGCGTAGTACGCGCCATAGCATCACCCAGTAACAGCGAAGATGCGTCGGGCACGACAGCCGTAAGTTGGCATACAGGATTTTTGCCCGTTTCGGGATTCTTACCGGCCAAATATCGTTGGATATTCTCGCGTGAGGTACCATACCACACATCGAAACCGTCATCGTCCAAACGATAAATATTATCGACACAATAATCGGGTTTCAAGTCGAAGCAGTCGGGTGCATCTACTCCCATATCTCCTTCCCGACTGAAACGCTTGTTGGTAGGTCCGCCGTAAAGCCATACGAGCCGAGTGTCCGAAGGCAACTTATTGCCTTCGATTTTGAGTATCATACCATCGGCCTCATACATGGCCAACGCTGTAACGACGATAGAACCTTTTCCCAAGAGAGAGTCGGTAATCGTATAGATACGGCTTCCGGCACTGTATCGGGACTCGATGTGTCGGGCATCGTTTAGCCAAAGGCTTTTCCCGCCGACAATCACGCCAAGCGAAAGATTCCCCCCCATACGGGGCATATACAGGGCAAACTCGGGAACATCGCTCGTTTCGAGTCTGAAACCCGTATTACTGCCATACAAAGCTCGGGTAAACTTGCGATTGCCATTGACGATGACAAAATCTTCTCCGTCGGGCTGGTAGCGCAACGTGCGGTTTTGGCCGGGAGCGGTACGCTTCGAGTCGGAAGAGGTAAACAACTGCGCCTGCGCAGGAACAAGGCAAGCCGCCGATAGAAGCAAAGAACAGAATAATCGTGATATATGCATAGCGTCAAAAAAAAAGTTATATATGTAATATCGGGAAAACACGAGTGTCCGAAGCAGGATATTCCGCTCCGGACACCTTGTCTTAAACAATGTCGACAGACATTAATTTCCTTCGGTCAAATCATAATCGATAAACCAACCTTTATCGGCAGAAAGTATCGATTCGACATCTCCGCGTCCGGCGGCCATCGATTTGATGAAATACTCTTTCTTTTCGGGATAGTTTTGCATCATACGATACAAAGCAAACATTACCTGACCTTCGCCCGAGAGTTCGAAGAAATACTCATCGGCAAGCAAAGAATCGAGTTTCCAGCATTGCTCTTCGGGAGTATACAAAGGTAAGCCCGAATCTCCATCGGTCGACAAAATATCGCCACCCACATTACCCATGGCTACACGACCGCGTATACCTTTGTGAATATACTGCGAAGCGCTTTGCGTATGGTTGGTTCCCCGATACAAGTTGGCAAGATATTTATTCGCATTGCTGGGATCGAAATACTTGATAACTTTATCGAAGCAGCTACCGGCCTTAAAATCACCGGTCGTCGTGTCCCAATAAGTTCCGATACCCTGGTTGAGAAGCACGAGGGCAGTTTCGATAAAAGCATTTCTCATCTCCTCCGTAGTCGAAGGATCTTTGGCTAAACCGGCCAAAGCCTCGCAAAGAATCAGGTGCAAACCGCTGGCACGATACAGAGGAATGACTGTTTCGGTCGTCTGAGCTACACCGCTGACCCATTTCCGAAGAATGATCTGTCCGGTTTCCGTTTCGGCAAACGTTCCTCCTCTACCGCGGTAACGGTCGGATAAGATTGCATTTTCGATACATGGTACACTTGTCGTATCGAAACGGGCCATAGCCACTTGGGTAGGACGCACATAATAACTATACGGAGAAACATTCGAAGCAAAATCTTCGAGACGGTTCGTTTCATACATTCTGGGATTGTACGAAGCCATCGTAATGTCTTCCCAGCGGAAATATGTATGTATGCAATTTTTCCAACCGCTGCTGTAAGCACCGCGCAAAGGCATGATATAGCATTCACCGCCGCCGGTACGACCGCCGAGTGTAATCTCGGTCATCGCATTGATGGCAGCATTGTGATAATCTCGTTTATACAAGTACAACTCGGCCAACAGGCATTGCGGGGTAAATTGATAACGGTCGTAACGCATGTGTCCTTCGTTCTCGCCCGTAATACTCGGGAAAAGGAAAGTTCTCCACCGTGTTATCTGTTTACCGTCGACCCCATACATACCGGTATTCATGAGTTCCAGACATTTATCGATAATCTGGTCGAAACCGAGTTTCGGATATTTGGCAATGTCTTGATACTCGCTCAACGGATCGTCGAAATAGATAGCTTCACCGTATATTTTGGCAAGCATCATATAAGCCCATACTTTATAACGGATCGCGGTAGAAATATACAAGTCGAATGTTACACCGTATTTCTCCTCGAAGTTAAGGGCCGTAGGGTTCTCTTTGCGATACTTGTCGACATGCGCCACATAGTCGTTGACATTCATGATGACACGGTAATAACCCGCAGGGTCGGCAAGGGTGTTACCATTGAGGTCGCTGTATTTCCAGATATTCCATACCTCGGTTCCGGCATTTTCGGTCGGTTCGAGCAGATTGCCCCGGAGAGCTTCGAGAATAAGCGCCTGATCGGCCACATCGGCTACGGTCGAGGCACACCCCCAAAGACCGGAATAAAGTTCGGAGTTGACTCCTACATAATTGCCTTCATCGAGGAGGTCGGTCGTCTCATCGGAACATGAGACAAAGAGAGCCGCAACGATAAATAAGGCAGCAAATTTTTCCATTATATTTTTCATAATCTTAAATCTCCTTATGGTTAGAATTCGAGCTTAACACCGACTTTAAACGAACGAGGAAGCGCCACTTTGGCATAGTCGAATCCGCGCAACGAAGCATCGTAAGAATAAGTTGTTTCGGGATCAAGACCTAAATACTTGGTAAAGGTGAATACATTCTCGGCCGAAGCAAACAGGGTCGTTCCACGCAAGAAGTTGAATTTATAGCTTACGTAAATCTCTTTGATTTTGAGATACGAAGCATCTTCGATCCAACGGTCGGAGAAACGATTATTGCCCATCGGGTCGCCATAAGTGGCTTTCGGCATCGTGGTGATGTCGCCGTTGCTTTGCCAACGGCGGTTGGTCGACACGAGCTGATTACCGTAATCGCTCATGCTCTCTCCGATACGGCGCACGGCATTATAAGATTTATTACCCTGGCTGTATCCGAAATTAACCGACAATTCGAAATTTTTATAACGCAACGTCGTATAGATGTTACCGAAAATTTTAGGATCGGCACTACCGAGGTTTACACGGTCTTTCTCATCGATCACACCATCATTATTTTGATCGACAAAGTGTACATCACCGGCACCAAAAGCAACACCGCCCGGAGTTTTCAGGTTGGCAGCCGCAGCCTCCTCTGTCGTAGAGAATACGCCGGCTGTCTCATAGCCGTAAAAATTGTACAGAGGTTTACCCACTTCTGAAATAATAGCTGCTCCGTCGCTCATTTCACTTATGATAGAGGCATTGCCGTCGAGAGAAGAAAGACGGTTCTTATTGTGGGCAAGTGTGGCACCGATATACCATTTGAAGTTTTTGGTATATACGGGAGCAAACTGGAATCCCACTTCGACACCTTCGTTCTTCAAGGTTCCGATGTTGTCATACATCGTACTGGTACCAAATACCGACGGAATACTGCGAAGCATGATCACGTCGTTGGTTTTCCCGTTATAATAATCGACAGAAGCATCGATACGGTTGTTCCACAACGAAATATCGAGACCGACATCGAACGTACGGTCGGTTTCCCATTTCAGGCCGGTATTGGCAACGCCGGCACGTACAAGACCGGACAAAGCACGGAAGCTGGCCTGCGAGTAAGCATATTTGCTGAGACCCGAAGAGAACCGGCTGTTACCCGTTGTTACATATTCGGCACGAAGAGTCAACTGATTGATGAAATCGACATTGCGCACACCGGGAGCATTCTTGGCATAGAATGCGGCATTCACAGAGGGGAACACGGCCATCGACGGAGCATCGTTTCCGAAAGAAGATGCGTAGTCCGAAGCCAACGTTACTCCTACTCCTACCAAGTGGTTATAGGTATAAGTCAAATTGGCATTGATGTTGACCCAGTTGAACTTGTCGATATATCCGCCTACTTTACGACCGATATTGCTGCTGGTGCTACCCAAGAGATAATAGTAGTCGCTCTCGGCGTTTATACCTTCACCGCTATCGTACTCGGTGCTGTTGATAACAGCCTGCACGCCCAGAGAACCTTTCAGGTTGTGCATTCCGGCAAAAGTCTGGTTGTAACCTGTACGAGCCGCAAAATAGAAGTTGAGCAACTCGGTTTCACCCACACGCGAAGTATTCTCGGCCAATCCGTTTTGCAACGGCATGATGGTCTGGTTCGTTGCACCGGGAATGAAGATCGATTCTTGTTTCTTGTAGTAATAAAGACCGGCCGAAGCACCCAGCGTCCAATGTTCTTTGATCTTTCCGTTCAGACCGAAAAGAGCCTGAACATCATAGATATTGTTTTTGGCTTGTATCGTATTGACAACAGCCGAGGGATTGGATACGGCATTATTGGTGATGATTTCACCGTTTTCGTCGCGAATAGGCGCATATTCGGGCAAAAGCTGGTTTTTATCGTCTTTTTCAAAAGGCGAGAACAAAGGAGCTTTACGCAAAGCCGTGAGGAGAGGATTGGTCTCATAAGAGAGTCCCTGCTCCTGCAAATTGCTGTTGATGTAAGCCAACGACAAAGCTGATGTGAGCGTCAGGTTACGGCTCAAAGCGATATCGGAGTTCAAACGGGCGTAGTAGCGATTGTAGTCGGTTTTATCGACCTGACCTTCTTTCCGCTTATAACCGATCGAAAGGTCATACTTGGCAATGGCATCACCACCTTTTATTTTCAAGGTGTTGTCGGTTACAAAACCGGGGCTGTAAATCTCGTCCTGCCAGTCGGTATTGTTATTGTAAAGATAAGGATTGACATAGGTCGAGGGATCTTGCGAGAGATACGGGAAATCGGTAATAAGATCGTCCATATCCTCATAAGCACCATCGGTAAGACCCAACGCCGAGACATACTTTTTATAATCTTTTACATTGAGAACCGGCAAAGTCGACTGATTGAGATCGACACCATATTGTCCGATAAATTCCACCCGGGTATCGAGGTCGATAGCCCGCTCGGTCTCGATGGCGATAACGCCGTTCGATGCCAAAGAACCGTACATGGCAGCATCGGCACCTTTCAATACCGAAACACTGGCAATATCCTGAGCATTGAGCGCATCGAAGATACTCGACGAATACCCGTTGATGACACCCGACGTATTCAAGTCGCCGAAATAAGGCTGACCGTTGACAACGATCAAAGGCATACCGGTAGCATTGGCCGTGCGGTTACCGCGAATCTGGAAGAAAGCCCCCTCTCCGGGCATACCGCTTTTCTCGGCCACATAGAGACCGGGAATATTGGTAAATGTCTTTTCTACATCGACTGTCGACGAAGTAAAATCTTTACTTTGACGAGCATACGTATTGGTATTTTTATCCTGACCGGGAGTAACGGCATTGGGTGTAAGAATCTGGTCGTTATAACCGTACTTGTCTTCGGGAATCAGTATGACTTTGAAGTTTGTACGGCCGTTAACGGGAATCACTTTGGTATAAAAACCGGGATACCAAACATTCAATTCTCCTTTTAGGCTTGAAAGTTCAGCCTTAAACGCGCCATTGGCATCGGTCGTTACCGATTGTTTCAGGTTTGTTGCCGAAACAACGGCTCCTTCGATGGGCGACCCGTTGTAAGGGTCGACCACCTGACCTGTGATCGTATAGGTACGTTGCGCAACTGCCGGCATCGACACCAAAGCAATCAACAGGAGCAGAAATATGTTTCTAAGTTTTTTCATATCGTATTGTGTGTTTGATATCAATAATTATTCTCGGTAGGTACAAGACACCAGTGATAAAGTTGCATTTTCAGATTTCCCGATACATACGAGACTTTGATACGTACCGATTGCATACCTTCACCTTCTACGGTTACGGTACCCACTTTACCTCCATTGGAGTTCCAACGGTTTTTACCATTCGAGTACTGCGGCATCTCACCACCCTCGGCACGGTCGTAGTTCCACGGCGTAGCTGCCGTAAAGTCGATATTCAACGCAATACGTTTATAAGGCGACATCAACTTCACATCTTGTACACCGGCGGCATCGGCCGAAGAGGGGTCGAGTTCGAGCCCGCCATTTTGAGTATCGGCCGTTGCAAAATAGACGTTACCGGTACACATGGCCGAGGAACGGAAGCCCAAATAGAGCGTATATTCACCTGCGGGAATTTTATACTCGGTTATCTTATAGGGAGCATACGGTGTTACCGGAGAGAACGCAACCGAGAACTCGGTTGCATCTTCTGCACCAGTTGCCTCCAATACCCTATAATTGGCAAAGTAGGTATAGGTGTACTCGGCAAAAGCCGGCGAATTCCAATCTGCTCCCGCATTGGCGGCCAAAGTAGGAATGGCGTCTTGATCTGAAACCTTCACTGCCCCCGCTGTTCCTCGGATACAGAAAAGAGCCGCCAGTGAATCGGGATTGGTTATATTCTCATAGTGGTAAACAAACTGTTTGAGGCGCGTTATAACCACATTGTTGGGAACTTTCAAATCTTGTACGTAATACACACGGCCGTTGGATAACTCTTCGGGGTTCTGCACATCGATTACCTGCACGGGATTTCCGTTCATATCGGTATTCTTCCACTGCTTATCATAAGCCGAGTAAAGATCTGGTACCGAAGCTTCGGCTTCGGAAAGAGTGCCTTCGAAGATGGTAGCCCTCTTTATCCAGTTTATGGCAAGTTCCATATCGCTCTGCGCCAAATAGGGATATTCGGCACTTTCGTCGATAAGCGGACGACCGATAGCCTCATACGTGGAGTTCATTTTTGTGAAACAGTCTTTCATCACGTTATTGTCGGGAATGAAGCAGGTGAACTGCTTGAACTCCGAATTGATCTCGACCGTATCGAACAACGGATTGTACACGACAAATACCGAGTCGTAAATGGTGTTACCTGTCTTGTCCACGCCGATAGGTGTGGATTTCGACTCGTCAAACAATTCGACACTGTATGCCATGATAGAATCACGGTATATCGAATATTCATCGGGCAACTGCTTGATATACTCGTAAAGATTGATACGGGCAGCCATCATTTCGTCGATAACATGTATCACACCGTTGTTGAGGCGATAGGTTTTGAGGACTTTCGAGGCATTGGCATATATATCGCCGGCCTCGTCGATGGTAATCTGCACATAAATACCGTTCAACGTTTTCAAACGGGCTCCGTTTTTGAGCTGATCCCGATTGAAGGAAAGATAATTGACATGGTATTTGACACGGGTCGTATCGGTGGCAAGCGACCCTTCGGTATATTCGCCGGCAGCAGCCGTTACGCCGGAATTGCCAACTGCCCAAACCGTAAGTTCCTGATCGGCTTCGAGCGAAGACATGGCACCTACGTCTTGAAGGAGTTTATAGAACTCGGCATACTCGGCATGGGTTTGGAAAAACTCTATGATAGAGCAATCCAATACTGTTGTTGCCGTATCGACACTCCCGCTCACTGACGATCCGTCGTAGTAATCATTCCAATTGTCATTGCAAGCCCACAGACCGCAGACAGCAAGGAGAAGAAAGAATGCTGTTTTTTTCATATTTCTCATCGCTTTTATTTTTTAGGAGTGAACAAAATATAGTCGAGGTAAATATCTCCACCTTGATTATCCTCGATACGCAACTTGTGTTTACCGGTAGTTTCAAAGGTTACTTCACCTACGATATATTCGTTATTTTCGGGTTTTTTCTGATCTACCTTAGGTATGGCAATCCATACCTCGGGTTTCGGATCTTTTTTGAATCGGGAAGGAGCTTTGCCGCCACTGGTATACATCGTACCTACCAGCTCGTCATCGAGATAGATGGTAATACGGTTACCGGGAGCAGAACCAAACGTATTGTAGAAGCTCAACCCTACATAATAAGTCGTCGAGTCGGCAACAATCGTAGGCGATTCCATTTCGACATAACCATACTGTCCGAGGTCGATATTCAATGCATCGTGGTTCATAAAGTATTTACCGATCGAGTCGGTCGATGTTCCCACATAATAGGAAACCGGAGAGAAGCGGGAAGCGACTGTCTGCCACTGATAGGGGAACGACGCACCGTATTTCTCGAGAAGATCGCCGAGAGGATAGTCCAATGCCGACGTAAGCGACGAGAGACGGTACTCGGGTATTTCACGAGCCAATACATCATAGTCGGTCAACTCCCACGTCGTGGCAGGAATCGTGCTCGGAGCCTTGATATACATCGGGGCATCGACCGTATGTATCATACCGTTCTTGCAAAGGAGGTTGGTCGTTTCCAGGAATTGTACGCCCGACATGGAAGCCGTATCGTAATTGATATAGAAATTCGATTCGATACTCTGGAATTCGAGGAAATCGGCTTCCGAAAGCGTCTCCAAAATAAGAACTTGAGAAGATGTAGAGGTTGTATCGACTTTGACAAAATCATTGGTTGAATATGCCCCCGAGAGGAAATGGTAAGCAGCATAACGATACATGGCATTATCGGTTGCTTTCCATTCTTCGCGATCCTGCCCGGCATTGAGGGTATCGGCCAAAGCACTAAGATTGGAAATATTAGCTGCACCAAAAACCGAATTGGGAACGACGAAGAGCGTATATTGCGATGCCTTACCGCTCTCGGGTTGCTTAACGAGCGAATCAAGAGCCGTAGCTTCGAGTAGTTCCTTGAAAAGAGACCATTCGGCATCGTTTTCCAACCGATCATAGATATACTCCGTTACCGGAGAAAGCATCTTGTCGATGATAAAGAGCGTGGCATTGGTCGTCGCGATGTCGAAATTCGTAATTTTCGCTTCGGTATTCACAAAATAATCACCATTATCATCGAACGTTACCGTAAGGCGGTCGCCGGTTGCTGTCGTATCGGGCAACACATCATTGGTAAAATCGACCTGCGAATACTGGTTACCCGCAATGGTATGGTATTTTACCAGCAATTTGGCATAATCCATGTTGATCGATGAAACCGATGGATAGTTATTTTCCGAGAGATAAGCGTTTACCGCCTCGTTATTGGGGACGAAAAGGGTGTAATCTCCGGCATTGAGATTGATGGTACTGTACAGATTGGTATATTCGAGAAGACTCACCCACTGGGAATAGCCGTTCTCTTTCAGCCATGTAGCTGCCGGAACCTCTTCGGAGATCGTAAAAGTCGAATCCTCAAGATTATCGTTGCATGCCGAAAGCATAGCTACAGCCACGAACAGATATAAAATTTTATGTTTCATAGGATATTACTTTACTAAATTAATTTCCGAGGTTTGCATAAGCCGGATTCTGTACCAAATTGGGGTTGGCCTCCAATTCACTGGTGCTGATCGGCAAATACCACGAATAAGGGATATTTCTCTTCATCTTGGAACGTACCAAAGCGGCCGAAATCGATGTCAAGCCATTGGTACACTCATCGAGCAACAGATCCTGATAATTGGGATTATGCTCATAACGAAGACCGGTACGCAACAAATCGTACCAATTTTTTCCTTCGGCGAAAAGTTCGACAGCACGCTCATCCAAAATAGCCGTTATCACGTCATATTCATTTCCGTACAGTGTTTCTTGCAACTCATCGCTACCGGCACGGGTACGCACATCATTGAGAATATCTATCGCCCCGCTGAAATCTTGTTGCAAAGCAAGAGCTTCGGCTTTCATCAGATAGACCTCGGCCAACCGGTAAATGATCCAGTTCTGATCATTTTCCAAGTCGTTTCTGACGGTCCCCTGCATATCAGAACCATAGTATTTCCACACCGTCGTATAATTATAAGTTGTCGTAGTAGCGGGATAAGAACCTCCGGCTCCGCGTACATCGGTCGGAGCAAGCGAAGCAAGTCTCATGTAGCTGATAGCACTGGTATAGAAATAACGTCCGTTTGCCGTAGATATTACGTCTTGTGTACCACCGAACCAGTTCATAAACGAGTTCGTCTGTGAAAGAGCATTGGAGAATTGCAATTCGAAAATACTTTCGTTACTGTTTCCGGGATAGAAATTGGTAAACCATTCCGATCCGGCGATAAGACCTACACGGCCACTATTAATTACCGCATCACAAGCATTGACGCAATTCTGCAAATAGGTCTGCGCATTGCTTGCATCGGAAGCGCTCAGCCACAGGTTCATATCGGCCAAGAGCGTGTAGATCGCCCAACGGGTAGCCCGTCCTTTGGTATCGACTTCTTCGGGGAAGAATTCCTTAGCATACTCGATATAGGGAGTAATGGCAGCTATTTCGGATCGGAGGATCTCATTTCCGTCGGTCTTGGGAAGCCAAAAATCGGCATCGTCATTGACATACGGTTCGGTAACGTAAGGCACATCGCGGAAAGTACGCACAAGCGTAAAATAACAGAATGCGCGCAAGAAATAGGCTTCGGCCAATATAGAGCGCATTTCTCCGTCATTGAACGATGCGTCTTTCTCTACCACGGTAGGAGCATACTTGATCACCGAGTTGGCCATACCTATGACATTGTACATGTCTTCCCATTTGCAAAGCGAGTTACTGGGTAGGATATTTCCGTTACGGATATCGTATGCGCTACCCTCAATGATGCCGAGCCCGTTGCCCCGCATTTCTCCCCAATAGACAAACGTCTTGTTGGTAATCGCTTTGCGCATATTCAGATATGCAGTTCCCAAGACGGCCTCTACTTCGCCCGCATTTTGCCAGTAATTGGTGGTATTCTGCTTACCGGCCGGGTCGATATTCATCCAGTCTTCACACGACACGGCCGAGAAAGAAAGGACGAATGCAAGTAAATATATATATGTCTTCTTCATATCGGTAAATTATTAGAATCGAAGGTTAATACCAAATTTCACACGAATAGGCTTGGGCGTAGACGCGCCGTCGACAGCCAAACGAACGATTCCGCTATCGTCCATCTTCTTTTCGCTGACCTCGGGATCTTGTCCTGAGTACTTGGTGAAAGTAAGCAAGTCATAAGCCGTCAAGTAAAGGTCGAATGCCGTGAGGTGCATTTTCTTCGTAAGATTTTTCGGGAACGAATATTTCAATGTTATCGTTTTCATACGCAAGAACGATGCATCTTCGATATAACGGTCGGAACCCAACGAGTTATAACCTCTGCCATAAAGAGCACGCGGCATATCGGTAACATCACCCTCGTTTCTCCAACGACGCAAAGTAGCGGTACTTTGATTGCTTTTTCCTCTCATCATCTCGGAGTTGAGACGAGTCTGGTTGAATACTTTCTGGCCGACACGACCCTGGAAGTTGGCCGAAAGCTGCCAGTTCTTATAAGAAAGACGGAAGTTGAAACCACCGATAATCTTCGGGCTGTAATTACCGAGATACACAATATCGTTGGCATCGATCACACCGTCGCCGTTGATATCTTCATACTTGGCATCACCGGGGTAAACCTTTTCGGTACCATTCTGCACAACAACAGGTTTTCCGTTGATGTCGTTGATTATGTTACCGTTGAGATCGCGCGCATAGGTATCTTCGGTATTTTGATACACGCCTTTATAGCGATAACCGTAGAAAGATCCCAGCGGATTACCCGACATGATAAGGTATGCGTACTTTCCATTGTCGAACTCGTAGTTTTCCATATCGAGGTTCGAGGGGAATTCGTTTACCTTGTTTTCATTCTGAGAAATGTTGAACGAGAAAGTAAAACGCCAATCTTTGGTCTTTACAATATCGTTGAGGTCGATACGGAACTCCCAACCGCGGTTGGTCATTTTACCGGAGTTGAACCAAGCGATATTGCTAAAACCGGTAGAAGTCGGGAGTTTCATTTTTTTCTGCAACATATTATTGGTTACGTTCTTATAAAGATCGACGGTGAAAAGTATACGGTCATTGAGGATACCGAGGTCGATACCGGCATTCCATTTGTCGACAACCTCCCAATCGATGTTGTCCAACTGAATGGAAGAAGGATAAATCGACGGCATATCGAGATAACCCGATGAGTTGGCACTGAACGTTCCCACATAAGGTGATACGCCCGAAGGAGCGTTACCGGTCTGTCCCCAGCTCACACGCAGTTTCGCCAGAGAGATAACTTCCTGATTCATCATAAAAGGTTCGTCGCCGAGCTGCCAACCGATACCGAATGTCGGGAACATTCCCCAACGGGTATGACTGGGAAGCGCCGAAGAACCTTCGACCTGGAAGGTTGCATTGAACATATAGCGGTCGAAAAGGTTATATTGGGCAGAGAAGTTGGAGAACATACTGCGCGTAGTAGACTCACCGCTGCTAAGGTCTACGATATAACCGCCCGTCGAAGGATCGGAGAGGTAATAAGATGCGTTACCGGCTGTTTGCGCTCCGTAGTTGGTCGCCGTCGTCTGCTCGATTTGCAAGAATCCCGAAGCCACGATGTTATGTATATCATTGAAAGTCTGGTTATACACCAAGCGGTTCTCGGTATAGAGATAAAGCTGCTCGTTCGACGCATCGGAACTGCGGTTGTACCAGTCATTGGCCAAATTGGGATCGCTCGTACTGATCCAGGGCACACCGCTTACCTCATTAGGAAGATACTTTTTCGTACGTTTGCTGTCGGCGGTAAGAGCTACCGTACCGTAATAATTCAACACCGGCAATATCTGGTAGTGGAGCTGGAAACTGAGACGGGTAGAATACGAGTCGAGTCGGTTTACCGCCTCATTGACCATAGCGACCGGGTTGTAGTTGCGATTATCGATAAAGGTCTCACCGAAATCTTCATACGGAGAGAAATAGGTATTGGTACGAGCCGACCCGTCGGCCGTCATGAAGTAAGGACTTTCCTGAGGCATCTTATTGATGGCCATACCACGTGGATTGGAGGGTTCTTTACCGTTAACTTTTTCCGACCAGTTGGAATTACGGATATTGTAGGTGAACGAGAACTCCGAAGTGATATCCAATTTCTTGGAGAAACGGTAGTTCATATTGAAACGGGTCGAGAAACGTTGCACGTCGGCACCGATCGTCGTACCGTTTTCTTTCAGATAACCCAAAGAGAGACGATAGGTAGCCTTGTCGCCACCACCCGACATAGAGAACGAATTATCGACCGTGTAACCGATACGCGATACTTCATCGAGCCAGTCGGTATCGACATTGTATTCGTTGAAGAGCAACGACTGGGGATTGAAGTTGATCTCATCGCTATTCAAAAGATCCAAATATGTTTGAGCATTACTGCTCGAATAACCTAAATCATTGATCGAGTTCCAAAGGGCATCTTGCATCAACGAGACATATTGCGCCGCATTCAAGAGCGGGTAGGTATTCGCCTCTTTTTTCACCTCGGCACTGGTATTGAAAGTGAAAGAGATTTTACCCTTAGCACCTTTTTTGGTATTGATGACCAATACACCATTGGCACCCTTGGTACCCCACATGGCCGTAGCCTGAGCATCTTTCAATACCTCGATCGACTCGATGTCGGCCGGGGATATATCGAGCAACTGGGAATAATCATCGGTCGAAGCCGAAGCAAAATCGAAATCGTCATCGATACTTACCGGGAACGGAACGCCATTGACAACGATCAAAGGATCGACGTTACCGTTGAGAGACTGCGTACCACGAATACGAATGGTACTGTTGGAACCGGGGTCGGCTCCGGTAACGATGTCGACATTGGAAAGGGCTCCTTGCAAGGCCTCGGCCACCGAGGTAACAGGAGCGGTTTCGAGACCCTCCATGCTCATACGTTGCACGGCACCGAGTTCTTCACGGGGGGTAAGACCCATTTGGTTTCTCTCCACCCGTTTAGCCGAAACGCTGACTTCGTCGAGTTCGTGGCTATCTTCGGAAAGGGATGCATTCAAGACCTTTTGTCCGGTATATTTTACGGTATAGCTCTGCATACCGATAAACGAGAAATTAATTACGAGATTTTGCTCGTCGGGTATTTTGATACGGTACTCGCCGTTGGCATCGACAAGCACGCTGGCCAAAGTACGTTCATCTTTGTTCTGCACAAAAACGCTGGCTCCGGCAAGAGGTTCGCCTGAGGCTTTCTCCAATACCTTACCGGTCAAAACCGTTTGCGCCGCCATAGCCTGAGAGACAACAAAAGCGACCAACAACAGGTATATTTTCCGTGTTATTTTCATAGCGTGTATTTACTTGTTTATTATTTTATTGCACAGTAGAAGTATTATCGTCGCCGAAATCGAGATAACTATCGATTATATATACGGCGCAATCGGCATAGATATAGGGGAAAGAATTGACGACTTTCACTTTCCGGCCTTTGCTATCGGTAAGTTGCAAGTGCGTACCCATATCATCGAGCTGTATCGAAGTATACTCTCCCTCGGTATTGGTTTTGGTCTTGAACGTGTACAACGTACGGGTTCCCATACCGTCGCCGGGGAAAGGATAGTCGATGAGACGGCTGCGCTCTACCGAAACGAAAAGATTGGGCATATAACGGCTGAAAAGGTTATTACGTCCGTTTGTAATGATACGGTCGGCCCAAGCATCTACAACAGCCTGATTGGAAAGAGCAAAAACGATATATCGAGGTACCGTCGTACCGCCACCGTCATGGGCTTTTATCGTTTCGTATACTTGAAGGCGACCCGTCGAATCGTTGAGAGAGCCGGCAATACCGGTCTGGTAAAAGTTACGTGTACCGGCAGTGGTTTCCAAAAATTCCCACGGAATTTGAGACTGATTAGGAGAAATTTCTTCAAAAGATCTCTCTTCGGGCATAAGAGCCGTTGCCGATTTTTCTCCGTCAAGAGAGAAGACACGACCGTTGCGCACCTCGGGCAAATCGGAGGTCATCTCGGTAATGGTTATCATGTCGTTATTGTCTTGGGCTCCTTGAAAACCGTAATGCGAATTATATTTCGCCGTAGAGAAAATGCTGTCGCCTTTTTGATAGAGATAGTTGAACGTACTGTATGTCGTACGATAAATTTTCTCATCGCTACCGGCCACTTCGATCATATTATCGCATACCTGACTGCGGACAATACGGGCAGAAGCTGCCATTCCGAGCGACACGGTTGCTTCTCCGTCGGAATAGGTAATGTCTTCATATCCGTACTTATTGGGTTGAGCATTTTCATAAATCAATGTTTCGGAATTACCATCACCCACTTGTGTATTTTTCAGCATATCATCGGAAGGATAGAATGCATAGAAAGTCTGCGTCTCAGCCGTGTAAAGATCGAGAACACCCGAACGCGCCATCAGCAAGAGGAACATATTGTACTTGGGATTCATGAACGCCGGTGCCGTAACATAAGAAAAATACTTAGGCACTGAAATCAAACTGTTCACACCGTACAAAGTACCATTGGAACAAAACGCTTTCGTAACCACATCAGATGCAGGATCAATGGTTATAGGGGTATAACTTACCGCCGTTACCGCATTTCCTTTGGAAATTTCACTGGGAAGCAGCGGCCCTGCCGATGCCCAAAGTCTGTGCGTGCCAACTTGCTCGCCCATCAAAGCAAGCAGAGGGGTAAACTTGATCGAATCCCAATTATTCACTCCGTAATAAGGCTCCCAATAAGTCGTATAGAAAGACTCCATTGCCTGATTGCTCGGAGCAAATACAGTAAGGGTATTAGAAGATAACGGGCCCAAAAGCGTAGCTTCCATATCGGAAGTCGACTCTCCTGAACTAATAGTAAGAGAAGTCCTTTCATAGGCGATGGAAGGAAGACCGGTCGACTGATAGAGGAATGCCGAGTCGCGATTGTTATAATTCAACGACAAATACTCATTATAAGTAAGATCTTTGAAGCGGTCATACGCGTGTGCAAAAGTCGAGAAGTTGTCGTCGGCAGCAATGGTCTGATAAATAGTTTTGAGAGGCTCTACAACATCGTCGAGAACATACAGATAACCGTTATCGGTAATAATACTGTACTCTTTTACTCCTGCATTAGATACTCTGAAATAAGGTTCGTTGCCTGCAACCCAATTATCGCCTTGCCACAAGTCCGAACCATAGGAATCATAGAAATAATTATAGTTCACCGCACCGGTAGATCCGCTCGAACCGTGATTGTTGTACCAACCGTAAAGATTGGGAGTAAAGACGGGTATGTACTTCTCTTGATGAAGCACTTCTACTTCTTTACCTTTCGACGGGTCTTCGATCATCTCGTTCGCATCACGGCTACGGGTACGATACTTGAAATAAAGTCCCACATAATCGTCATCGGCCGTTGTTCCTTCGGGACGATACTCCATGAAACGATCGGCATTGAAACTGTAATAAAGCAAATGATAGGTAACCATATTGCTCAACTCTGCGTCAGGCACGTCATTAACCGAGCTGTAACCATGACGAGCAAAATACTTTTGGAATGCTTCGTCATCGGGAGCAAAAATCGTTGCGAGACCTTTCCCGCGTACCAAATCTTCATAACCCACTTTTTGAACAGCAGCCAGGAAGTTGGTGAAATTGCCTCGACTTTCCAAATAATCCCACGCATTTCCCACCGAAACAGATGTTGCATGACGATCATTGTCGTAATACTTGTCCATTTCATTACAGGAAAGGAAGAATAACAGAAAGGCAGAGGCTAAAAGACTAGTCCATTTTTTCATAATACTTCGCATGTTTTTTCCGTATGTAGTTTAATTATCTCTCAAATCAAGAAAAAATGTTAGGGCATAGGTTGCAAACCTTCCCAACGCACATCCCAATTCCCGTCTTTGGGGAATCCGGGGTTCTCACCTTCGCTACCGTCCCAACCGGCACACATCATAGCGACCGAAGTAAGAAGGCCTCCGTTTCCGGGCAGATAAACGCGCAACCGGGCATCTTGGTAATTATGTCCATTGGGCAAATAAGTATTGGTGCGTTTATCCATAAGCAAGGCCCCTACGGCTTTTTCGGTGTCTCCCAGACGGGCAGCGTCCATTGCCGTCATAGCGAAATCCCAGCCCCAGGTTTTTCCCCAGTTCCAGTTATCCCATACCCAGTCGAGCGTATTCTGCATGATGTCTTCACGCACCAACGGGCACTTGGGTAAAATACCGTAAGCACCGAGCACCGCCATGTGGTCGGAGGTAAAGCGTATATCCTTATATGTATCGGTAGCTGTCTCGGCTGCCAAATAGAGGCCGTCTTGGTAAGCCAACGGAGAAAGCTTATCGAGCATCTCGTCCCATTGAAGATTACGTTCCAACCCCAGACGTTCGCGCCATTTCTGCGCTACGCTGATGGCGTAATGCCAATAAGAAAGCTCAAAAGGAGGATTTACCGTATCGGCAGCACGCAATGTCTCTTGTGCAGGGATAGCGCCTTTGAGAACAAAGCGACCTTCGAGTTCGTCATAAGTAGCAAAAGAATACATAAATTCGGCCGTAGCAGCGACAAGGTCTTTATATTTGTCGAGAACTTCCTGACTGGGATTCGCCCGATACAACAACTCGGCCATATAAATGAAATGGGGCTGTTGCCAAATAAGGAACGAACCTACCTTAGAGGGAGCTTCGACTGCCGAAGGATCGGTCATCTTCATCCAACGAGCTCCTTTGAATCCTTGACGCTCGGCAATGGCACAAGCCTTCACATAGGCCGAATCTTTATACCATGCAAGACTTTTTTCTAACAGTTCGGGACGTCCCCATAATGCAAAATGTACGGCATGCCACCAATGCATTTCGAGATGGAACTTACCAAACCATGTATTATAGGTAAGACCCGATTCCTGAGGAGGAACCGACCCGGCACATTGTATAGCCATGAGATATTGCGAAAGAACGACACGACGTTCCAACTCTTTGGCACGGGGATCTTTGCAATGCGAGAAATCGATAACACCACCCCTCGACCAGAAATTGTTCCAATAACGGGTGGCACTGGCAAGGACAGTCTCAAACGAAGAATTTTCACCAGCCGGTTCTCCCGGGGTGAAAGCACATGTAAACGACAAAGTATCGCCCGACTGCGGAGTCAACACATAATAATGGGCTTCTTTTTCGGTCAATTTGGCATCTCCTTCCCAGCAAAGACGCACGTAATAGGTCGTCTCATCGAGCTGGCGTTTAAAGGTGGCCGAATGTGCATCTTCGGCCACGATGGTCGTTTTATGTTTATCGGGCTTCGTCCAGTCGCAGGCATCGTCGGCATGTTTTCCAGTAGGATACGGGAAACGCAATTTTATCCCAACTTGTCCCGTCGCAAGCAACGGAGAAACAACCTGTGCACCGATTTCATCATGGAGACTATCGCAAGCAGTAACAACGGAAACCGGCTGGCCGTCGACACCGAAACGGCTGACTATCTGGCCGTCCCACAAATCGAGTTCCTGATCGATACCCGACAACTCATCAATTTTTACGGGAGATCCGTTTTTATGCGTCAACTCCAAACCGACAGCGCCCAAATGAAGACGATGCGGATTCACCCGATACCAGTTGGCGGCTTCCCGGGGGCGACCGGCTTCATTAAACTGCACGGCATAAAGTTCTTCATGTCCGCGACCGAAATCATACGATTTCAGGGTCTCCTCAAAGCGATAATTTTCGGGATTGGCAAACGAATGCCACCCCCATTGGGACTGCGTTCCCAGAGGCACGCCGGCACTATATGATTCGGGATAAGTCTGTAACCCGGTTACATCGACGGTGTAAGCAAATTCGCCATTACCTACCGAAAGGGAGGCTAATTCATTGAATTCGGTATTTTTCGGGTGATTTCTCTGTACGACCTGTTCTCTGTCGATCGGCTCGTTTTTGCCGCTCTCACAAGAGGAGAAAAAAAGGCACACAGAAAGAACTAAGCACAAAAATAGCATTCTTTTCATGGTATACATCTGTTTATCTTTACAAAGATAGAGCCTATTTCATGCGAGCAGACTGCGTAAAATGACCCTATTACTCATTATTTTGTCTTTTAAGTATTATAAATCAGCACATAAGAATTTTCACGGGGCAAAAATAGAGGTGAAAAGAGTTTTCAAAGCTCTATATTTTGCCCTTTTTCCTACAAAAATTGGTCTTAGCCGGCAGAACATAGATCTACTTTGTTGTAGCGAGGACTTTTCGGTTAAATTCGACTCTCTACGACTTTCGGCGAAACCTCTTTGAAACAAAGAAGGAATAATATTACATATAAAAAACAGTAAAAACAAAAAATCCACCTCGAAATAATTCGAGGTGGATTTTTTAACCGAGTGAATTAACTGTTCAGAGAGCAGGAGATTTCACAATCTGACCGTTGATTTTCAAATTATTGAAACGGACATCTTTGACTCCTCCTTTTATGAAGATTCCATCTTCGGGATTGGTAGATCCCTTCTTCACGTTGTTGAACTCGCAGTTGTCGACCTGAATGTTATATACATTATCAGACCCTTCGAGACCTACATAATAAACGCCAAGATTACTACCCTCGCAGGTAATATTTTCGCAGAGGACGTTTCGTACCGTCGGGGGGAAGTTGCGGTCGCATATTTCGCGGTTTTCGTATTGCAAATTGATACGGAGAACGGCTTCACGACATACTCCTACTTTTATGTTGCGTACAAACACATTTTCTATAACACCGCCCCGGCAATTACTGGTCTTTATACGAATTACACGATCGAGATTGGGGCTGTCCATTTCACAGTTTTCCACATAGAGATTTTTGTATCCGCCGGAAATTTCACTACCGATAACTACACCGCCGTGTCCATCATACATTTTGCAATTGCGAACAATGATATTTTGGCTGGGAACGCCCCATGTACGGCCATCGCGATTACGACCGCTCTTGATGGCGATACAGTCGTCGCCCGTATCGAAAACACAATTTTCGATAATTACGCCGTCGCACGATTCGGGATCACAACCGTCTCCATTCGGACCACGATTGATAAAATGAACACCGCGCACAATAAGATTTGTACAGAAAAGCGGGTGGAGTGTCCAGAAAGGAGAATTCTGCATCGTTACCCCTTCTACCAGCACTCTATCGCAACGATACAGGTTCACGAGCTGAGGACGCATACCGTCTTGCACGGTCATCAGACGTTTGTAAATAGGCTCCCCGGATTCGCCCCAAGCCAACAACTTGGCACGACCACCGCAGTTTTGTCCTATCATACCTTCTTTCCAACCGTACTTTTTCGCACCACACATAGGCCACCATGTCTCCATAGAACCTTGTCCATCAATAACACCTTTACCGGTGATCGCCAAATTGGTCTCACCATAAGCATATATCAAAGGGCGCATATTATAGCAATCTACTCCTTCCCAGCGGGTAAGGACAGCCGGCATATACAGTTCGGGATTGGTATCGAACTTCAACACGGCACCTTCTTCGAGGTGGAAATTGACATTGCTTTTCAACGTGATGGGACCGGTATAGAAAGTTCCTTTGGGCACAATGACCGTACCCCCACCGGCCTGATTACATGTAACGATAGCCAGATTGATGGCATCATGGCAAGGAGCCTCCGGCATATCGGGTTTCGCACCGAAATCGGTAATGTTGTACGTTCTTTTCGGGAAAGAAGTTTTTTCAATCGACTTTTCAAGTTTAGAAGCCTGTTTCCATGCATCCTTAGAAGAAATCTGCGCCGAAATCAAGGCCGGAACCAAGAAAGCGCACAGAAGGAACAAGTTTTTTTTCATACGCATAAATTTATTGGATTTTTAAAATATCGAATCCGCCTATTCCATCCCAAGAGGAGGAACAAACGGATTCTGTTTTTAATTTTTGTTTACGACAATACGGTCGTATTGTTGTTCGGCTTTTATTTCGGTATATTTAGGAGCGTCCATCATCTCTACTAATGCACGCAATACCGGACCCTCACCCATCGGATCGTTCTTCAACTGGGGACGATTGTAATAATAGGTAAGAGAAGGCATGATACCCGTTCCGGCACAGATAGCTTCGAGATCGCCTTTCTCCGAAATTTTACTGAGAATACCTTTGAGACCCTGCTCGGCCACATAGATGAAATCTTTATGTATCCAGCCTTCTTTTACACCTCGAGCAATGGCGAAAGTAAACATGGCCGTACCGGTAACCTCATCGTATGAATCGGTCTTATCGAGCAACTGATGCCACAAACCGTTTTCGCCCTGATAACGGCAAACGCCGCTTACCTGCTGACGGAAATTCTCCAAAAGAGCTTCACGCTGGGGATAGTCTTCGGGCAAGCGGGAAAGCAAATCGGCCTGAGCCATCAACACCCATCCGTTGGCACGCGACCAATGGGCTACGCCATGTTCATCGGTATCGGTATGATAGCAATGATAATAGATTTGCTTCTCGGGACACCACAGATACTTATTGTATTGCAACACCTGATTGGCCGCATCGTCGAAATATTTCATATCGCCCGTCATTTCGCCCATACGGCAAAGGAACGAAACCGCCATGAACAAGTCATCGGCCCAAACGGTATTCTCATGCGGCCAAATGCGCGCAATCGTACCGTCGATAAGACGAGGCTCGGCATAATTGAGGTGATCGGCCGTTTCATCGATATAAGCCTGAAAAGCTTTGTCGGGAGCCGGCAAATGCATTTGCAAATCGATCAACGAGGCACCCATAGGCCCGTTATCGTCGAGCCTCTTACCCCGGAAAATCATATGCCAACTTATTTTACGGACGGCCATCCAACCGCTTTCTTTAAGGGCTTTATCGAATTTCTTTTTAAAAAATTCGAGATTTCCTTCATTGAACACAAAATTCATGTTCTTGCGTACATACTCTTCATACTTCTTGTCGCCGAGCTTATCGGCAAGTTCGAGCATGGCAATATGCAAAACTCCATTGGTATAATGCCAATCGTTATACTTACAACCTACTTTGATAGGCTCGGTATATTTAAGCTTCTTTACTGTTGGATAAGTTTCACCTGTCTCCGTATTTTTAAACTGATATGTGGTACTTGCCACTATACGGTCGGCCATGGCAAGGGCGGCATCTTTGGCAGTGCGTTTCTTGGCCGGAGCGGCCGAAGCGAACACACCCACAAAGAGGGCGAAAGCCAATAAGGTCATTTTTCTCATAAAAACAGTACTTCTATAATATTTAATTATTTGGGGAGATTGAAGGTTACACTCAATTCTTTCATCTGCTCGGCACTCATACCATCGGGTTCAAAACCCATAGATTTGGCATCGATATAGATTTGAGCCGATTTGCTCAACACATCGACTTGATCGAAAGCGTCCATAATGTCTTCACCGACGGCACATACACCGTGTTTTTCCCACAGTACCACATCATAATCGTCAAGCTCTTTGATCGTAGCTTCGGCCAACTCCACCGAACTGGGCATTTTATAAGGAATAATACCCAAACCTCTCGGGCAGAATGCTTTGGTCTCGGGAATCATACTCCACAAAAGATTGGTAAGCACGTCTTTTTCAAGGAATTTCGGAGCATGGCTCATAGCTACCAATTCGATCGGGTGAGTATGCAATGAGGCTTTGTAAGTAGAGCCGCGCCCTATAAGCAGGTTATGCATCGACAAGTGAGCCGGCAGTTCCGAGGTTGGTTTCACGAGATTGTCGGCAATGATTTCATAACTGGCACAATCATCGAGAATACGTATTACCGAACCGTTCTCCATCGGCCAACGGGCGAGGTCGCGCATACGTTTGTTGGTTCCTTTACAGAAAAAATAGCACCCTTTGATATTGGGTAACGTCGTCCCTATGGAAGTTACAGGCCCGATAGCAGGCATTTTACGAATTTCGTCATCGACCAACTCGGTAATGTTGATGGTTATGTTACCGCCATTACGTTCGGCCCAGCCTTTTTGCCACAAATATCCGGCTACTTCGGCTACTTTTTCCACCTCGCGAGCCAATGCGGGGCGTCCTTCTAATATTGATTTCATTGTATTCTGTTTTTTAATTTTTGGTATACTGAATTATTTAAGCAATTCGGGTATAAACGTCGAGACGATAAGCACACAATACCCAACATCAGAACGACAATAGTCTGTCGCGAACAGCCTTTCCACTCTTTCAGTATGATACCCCATACATTGGAAAACACGACATTGAGCGCCATGAGTATACAGAAAGCAAGCGTGGTAAGCGTAGGTGATTCCGTCAGAAATCCTTTACCCAAAGAGAGACCGAAGAATTGGCTATACCACAAAACTCCGGCCAAAGCACAGAACAACAGGTTATTGCCCCAAACGGCCGACTTCTTATAATCGCTCCAAGTCTTGTTTTTTTGATTTTGGTAAAAACAATAAACCGCATTGGTTACAAATCCACCCAATGTAACCAACAAGGTAGCCGGCAGCGTTCTGTACATATCGGACGTAAGTGAACCAAAGTTGATCTCTTTTCCAAATTCCAAACCTACATTGAAACAGCCGCTCATAAAACCGGCAAGCAATGCAATGGAAAGACCTTTGGGAAAATTAAAATCTTTTACAGCAGCTTTCTTTTCTTCATCAGAGAGAGAGGCCGATTTCATACCACCGGCAACACCAATGATAGCGATACCCACCAGCGTTACGACCACACCCAAGATGACAGCAAAAGTAAGCGATTGCAAAGCATTCATTTCGGGGAAAAACAGGTTCAGCAAGACAGGACCCATAATCGTTCCCAATCCGGCACATGTTCCTAAGGCAATCGATTGTCCCAATGCCACACCCAAATAGCGCATCGAGAGACCGAATGTAAGACCGCCGACTCCCCAAAGAGCACCAAAGATGATGGTCATGATTATATCGAAAGAGTTTTCGGTCGTGAAGAGATCGGACAACGAGTGTCCTTCGGGTACAGCCAAGAGCGCTCCCAAAAAGGGAAAAATCAACCAAGCGAATACGCCTTGCACGATCCAATACGACTCCCAACTCCAATCTTTGATACGATTGATGGGGACATAACAACTCGATTGGCAAAAGGCGCCAACGGCTATGATCAATAATCCTATTAAGATTTCCATATCGTTCTTATATGACTAAAAAGGTTTGTGACGAAACCAATCTCCGCCATAAACCTTTTTATTACAGTAAATACTTTTTATCTTTTAGAGGTAACTTCTCTCTCGTATTTTTCCACTTCGGGAATAAATTCCTCCCCGACGGGCACATTATTTTTGAGACAGAACATATCCCAAACGGCATTCCACGGCATAGCCTTTGCTTCTTCGAGCAGAGCAAGACGTTGGAAACCTTTGTCTTCGGCTTCGTATTTGCGCAAAGTAGCCAGAGGTTCCAGCAAAGCACGGAGGATAGATTTCTGTGCCGCACGCGTACCGATTACATAAGCACCGATACGATTGATCGAAGCATCGAAATAGTCCAACGCGATATGTACGCGATCCATAGCATCGCAACGTACAAGTTCCTGGAAGAGTTCGACCGTAGAATCGTCCATGATAGTTACGTGGTCGGAATCCCAGCGGATAGGACGGCTTACATGGAGAATCAATTCGGGTACGAACAACAACATCGACGACACCTTGTCGGCAGCCACTTCGGTCGGGTGATAGTGTCCGGTATCGATGGTCAGCAAGGTTTGATTCTTGGTAGCATATCCCACACAGAATTCATTGGAACCGACGGTATAATATTCCAAACCGATACCGAATACTTTCGATTCCAAACCGGTCTTCATGTGATCGTATTTCACCGAGAAGATCTCGTCCAGACTCTGCTCAAACAAACTGCGGTAATACATACGATTTACGGTAATATCTTTGCTACCGTCGTGTACCCACAAGTTCATGATACAGGGATCTCCCTGGCGTTTACCCATCTCCTCGGCAATAGCACGACAACGTTTGGTATGCTCAATCCAAAAATCACGGATTCCTTTGTCGGGATTCGAGAGAGAAAGATTGCCCGATTTCGGGTGTGAAAAAGAAGATGAGTTGAAGTCGAGTTTGATACCGAGATCGGCAGCCCATTGCATCCAACTTTCAAAATGTGCAGGTTCGCATTGATCACGATCGACGAATTTACCACCGAAATCGCCATAAATCTCATGCAGATTGACACGATGTTTAGAAGGGATCAATGACATAGCCTCAACAAGGTCGGCACGTACTTCATCGATATTACGAGCCTTACCGGGATAGTTACCGGTCGTCTGAATACCACCGGACAAGGCACTGCCCGACTCGAATCCCACGACATCGTCGGTTTGCCAGCAGTGCAACGATATTTGAACTTTTTGAAGTTTATCCAATACTTCATCGGTATTTACACCGATAGCGGCATAACGCTCTTTGGCTATTTCATACGCTTTAAGAACAAGATTTTCTTTCATGACTTTATATTTATGGTTAATTTCCTTATTTAAATATCTTCACGATACACCGAAAGATAACGACGATAAGCCTCGTCCCATACCTCTTTGTCCCGAGGCATAAACTCGGCAAGTTCTATCGAATCGGCGATAATGGCACGCATAGCCGCAATATCGTTTACATCACCGGCAGCTTTGGCCTGTAACATGATATTACCGATAGCCGTACCCTCGGAAGGCCCGGCAGAAACCGGTACGCCTACGGCATTGCAAGTATTTTGGTTGAGAAGATTGTTCCGCGAACCACCGCCTATGACGTGCAGACGTTCGATGGTAAACGGTGCCATCTCCTGTAAATAACCGAAAACCTGACGGTAACGCAATGGCAGACTCTCGAAGATACAACGGGTCAGTTCGCCATGCGTCTGGGGTTCTACCTGCCCGGTCGTACGACAATAATGACGTATGGCATCGATCATCGAAGGAGGATTGGCGAAACTGAGAGAATCGGGATTGATAATACTACGGAATGCCGGTGCAGCTTCGGCGGCGGCAATCAACTCGGGATAGGAATAGTCGTTCCCCGCAGCCGACCACTCGCGACGACATTGTTCGAGCAACCACATACCGCAAATATTCTTCAAGAAACGAGTCGTTCCTTCGACCCCTCCTTCGTTGGTAAAATTCTTTTCAAAACTGTCTTTATTGATAATAGCATCTTTTACTTCGATACCCATCAACGACCATGTTCCCGAGCTAAGGTAAGCAAAACGCTCGTTTCGAGCAGGAACCGCAGCAACGGCCGAGGCCGTATCATGACCAGCAACCGCTATAACAGGGACGACACCCAAGCCTGTCAGTTTCTGTACCTCAGGGGTCAATGTACCTACCACTTCCCCGGGGTAGACAAACTTGGCAAATTGCTCTTTTTTCACGCCTACGACATCAAGCAATTCTTGCTCCAACTCTTTGGTACGGGGATTGAGAATTTGCGACGTCGAGGCAATCGTATATTCGGTTACCATCTTACCCGTGAGCATATAACTGAGTGCGTCGGGAATGAAGAGTATTTTATCGGCTGCTTCAAGTGCCGAACAATGATTGCGATGCAACGTGGACAACTGGAACAAGGAATTGAAATTCATCACCTGAATTCCCGTCAACTCATATACCCGTTCCCGAGGAATGTGCGTGAAATATTCTTCGGGAGCACCGACCGTATGCGGGTCGCGATAACAGTAGGGAGACCTAGAAAACGCACCATCCGTCCTTTCCCTACCATCACAAAATCGACCCCCCATGTATCGATACCGATCGACTCGATGGCGATACCTTCTTGGGCGATTTTTTTCAAGCCTTTGATGATTTCAAGATAAAGGGCGTAAATATCCCAATAACAATGTCCTCCGGTTTCTATAATAGGATTTGCAAAACGGGTTACTTCTTTCATATCCATCTTTCCGTCGGAAAGAGTACCCAAAATCGTACGGCCGCTGGTAGCCCCTAAATCCACAGCAAAAAAGTGGTGTGTTTTCATGTATATTTTGCTCTATTTATTTTCAATATATCTATCAAATCCGATACATCGGTTTTTAACCGATACAAAAATAAGTCTTTCGTTCCTCGCCACAGGTAGATATTTTGACAGAAAAACTATTCCGATTGACAAAGATAATAAAATCATGGAACTAAAAAAATAATGACCGTATAATACGGTCATTATTTTACATATTGATAAAGGCGGATATTATCAAAATTGATTTTTCAAATTTACCGGCACGAGATGCACGGGTCCCAAAAGACCGCTGGGAATAACTTCCCAATGACCATATTTGCCTTTCTTATAGCCTAGATTATTGATATTGGCATCTTTAAAACGTCTCCACTCGATACCACGACGATCGTACTCTGCAATACTATTGGCCGGAAGATTAGTAACTTCTATATCGATCCGGTTCGTACCAGAACGAAGATAACGCTTCACCATCGTATAGAAAGGCACCGACCAAAGGGTATCTACCGCCGTACCGTTCACCGTAACACGGGCACTTTCCCTTACATCACCGAGATCGAGAATCCACTCATCGCACGGTATATCGGGCAAATCAAACGTGATGGTATAGGTTGCCGAACCTCTATTGATCGAAGCCTCGCGTATCGGAAGAGATGTCCAAGAACCAAGCGTATCGATCGTAAATGTCCCCGGTATGGCCGGTTCACTTTCGGTAAAAGCCAATGACCAACCGTTATCGAGAGACAGGCTTACGGGTTGTTTCGCATAGTAAGGCCAAGCATCTCCGGGCACATCTTCGTCGTACACACAAACGATGGCCGACTCTCCCGAACGCAACTGCAAATAATACTGCAACTTGCCATCGTGAATACGTGTACGAGCCATTCCCGAACGACCGGAAACCGGATCGTAAATAGCAACGGATTTTCCTGCAACTGCCGGAGTTATCCACCCCTCGACACCCTTACTCTGCAACGAAGCGATGAAATAGTGATGCCCCTTATCATTTTCACGCCGTATATAATGAGCTCCGTAACGGGTCTTCACATCTTCGGGTTCTACACCGGTCATTTCCAATACCTTCGCATAATCGCTACCGGTAATAATGCGCCCCTTACCGTATTCCTGTACTTGCTCGGTCGTAAAACCGCCTGCATCGGGCAGAGTCGAAAGCTGTGTCTTAAATGCTTTCCGGCGTTTCTCGACAGCAGCAAAACCGGGAACATCTTGTGGATAATTATCCACAAATACCAATGTAGCCCCTTGTCGAGCCAATGCAAGGAGGTGTTTGAGTACATCATCGGGCATCATCTTGACGGCCGGTAATATAATAGCCTTATAACAAGTACCTCCCGTCGTTAGCAACTGTCCGTCGCGATATTTTGTTTTGCGTAAAAAGTCATCGGAGATATAATCGACATCATACCCCGAATCGGTAATCTGCGCAATCACATCGATGAAATGAGGCGCCCGCTTAGCCATTTTATGAATATCGAACGCAAGCCCGAGCGATCCTTGCTGCTCGTACCAAATATCGTACAAAGGCAGGTAGACGAGAAAGTCATTGTCGGGTTTTCCCATCTGTAAGAACGACTGGCAACGGGTGATATACGAGAACAATCCAGAGGCATCGCGCCATATCGTATTGGTCGGCGACATATTTATCGTCGCATAAAAGAGCCAGCCCGGCCACTCGGCATCACGAGGCGAATAGGGTGTTCCATGAAAAAACATGTGGTTGACTCCGGCCGAGAACATGAGATCGAGATCGGGCTTACACTGCGACAACGACGTACGGAAATGCTCGGTAAGCCATGTAAATGTCTCGGAAGAGACATAAGTTTTTCCCGATATATGTGCTCCGGAAGAGGCATATTTGAGCATGGAAAAATCGGAGTCATTGTCTTTCTTGACCGAATCGCGGCGCAAACCTTTAATGCCGAAATCGGTAATACCGAAACCTTCACACTCGGGAATATCTACCATCGCATAAAGATCGATGAGATTTCCGGGCGAACCATGCGCCTGATTACGCACAAGGCTTTTGTGCTTATGCGCCCAGTCTTTCCATTGTTGCGTAAAATTTTCTTTCAACAGTTCGGCAATAGTTTCCCGATAATCGGTAATAAGGCGAGCCCGTATATCGCTTTTTTCGCCTGTCAGTTCAAGCAAATGATTTTCGAGCTTATACCCCCGACGACGAGCAAATTGTTCGAAAAAATCGGGAGTCCAATCGGCTCCGTACACTTCATACGAATCATTGAAAAAAGTCTCGGGTGCAGGTGCTCCGGAAGAAGCAAAGGCCCGATCGAAACGGGAAAAATAATTTGCCACCGCCTTCTTGGAGAAATGGTTCATTACATATCCTTCTCCCCCGGGAGCCGCCCGTTTTACCTTTTGAAACGTTTTTCCCAAAAATGCCGCAACAAGTTTCCACTCTTTACCTTCGGGTGCCGTCCAGTTCAACTCTCCGGTTTCCTTATTGACCCGGGAAGTAAGATTCAAAACTCTCCCGTCGGGAGAATATGCCATCAAACGCAATAGTTTAGCAACAGGTTTCTGTTTTTTATCGGTTACAACGACCGGTTCGGAAAGCCGAGTGCCCCCATCGAGCGTATATTTCAAAAAAATCACTTTGCTGGCGGCATCTTCGAGCGAAACCTCCGGACCACCGAACGGCCAGCCGGTACCGTTATTCATATCGATATCCAACCCCAAGCGTTTGCCTTCCTCGCAAACAAACGAATACATCTGCATCCACCGGGGCGATAAATACTCTATGTCATTGGCTTCATTATTTTTTACACCGTAAATCGGTGTTATTTCAAGTGTTCCCAATCCGGTACGGGCATAATCGGTCATATTGGCTGTAAGGCTGGCCGAGTCTACCGCACTGCCCAACCACCACCAACGGGTTCCGGGTTTTGCTTCGGTCATTATCTCGGGCCACGCCGGTGCTTGAGCTGCCGCCACAGCCGAGAGTCCCACGAACAACCCGCTACAAACTATACGGGAAATATTCTGTCTGATTGTATACATGGTTTTCATTGAATGTCTTTTATTGTTTTTTTCTGAAATCGAAACCGAGGTCAAGATGTATTCCTTCATCTCCCGACTTGATGCGAATCGTCCCGGGCTGACTTTTCGGGCCGTGTTGGGAAATAGGTTTAAAGCATCGTATCGCCGGTATTTCCAACAGGAAAGATATATCGCCCGCAGGAAAGGCCGGCATTGTAAGGGTTGAACCTTGTCGATTTTTCGGTTCTTCGGGCGTAAGCATACGCAAATAAACGCCATCGCTCATCGAATATACCGTAAAATCCTGCTCCTTATTCTGTATCGTAGCCCAATATAGATTGGAGTGATAACCTTTAAACTCGGGATAAATGAGATTTTCAAAACTCTCACCTGTAATCGTATTGTTATATGCCTTTTCCCATACTCCCATATTGGCTCCCCTCAAACGGTTTTTCCATACGCGATAAGGACCGCCGCCCAGCCAACGCATACCGGTTACACAGCTTTCGGGATAACTAAACGTAATTCCCAAATTGGTAATATTATCGTAGGTGGCTGCATCGTCGAGTCCGCCGCCCAATCGGGAGCGATTGAGCATAAGCAAGTTCATATCGAGCAGACCTTCGGGAGACATGCGCCAAACAATTGAATCGATATTACCGTTATACTTCACGGCAAACACCGCTGTATCACCGTCCATACGGGTCTGTGTACTTTTCACGGAAGCCACCATGCCTACCGGAACAGGACCGTTGGAAAACGAGACAGACTGTTTCCCGCTGAGAACACGAGTAATATACCCCGTCGTTTTATCGAACGTTACCTCGACACCGCCGGCAGAAAGGGTTACGCCATTTCCTTGTTCCCGACAAACAGCCGGAGACAAAACAGAAGATGCCTCTCCATGACGCTTCCAATAATCCCGTGCATAACCGACACTCCACGTACGCGTACACATCTCCGAGCCATCGGGATTATAAGCCGTAACTTCCAATACATCGGCATCGAAGAAATTCGAGGGAAGTTCCATAGAAGCATATCCCTGCTCACCGGGCGCGAGAGCAGGCAACAGCACGGTGCCCTCACCGATTTCCTTCTGCACGCCTTTCTCGTTCGCAAGCGGAGATTCGACCTTGTAGAGTTTATAAGTCATACGACACTTATCGAGTGAGGTATAAAGATAGTTGTTCGAGACTTTAAAGCGTCCATTAAAGGAGGGGGTAACAAAAAACTTCTCGACCTGAATAGGCGCCCATATATCGCGCACGGTATAATAACTGCCCTCTTTTTCACGATAAGGACCAAGAATACCATCGGGAGCATTGAAACCGTCGGAGTCGAGCTCCCCGTTCCGGTCGGAACGTCTCACGGCATTATCGCAAAAATCCCACATGAATCCGCCTACAAAAAGAGGGTGAGAGGTATAGTTGTTCCAGAAATCTTCGAGTCCGGCGCCATGTCCCTGATCATACTGTCCGTGCATAAACTCGGTGGGCATAAAGAGCTTATACCCGTAAGTAAAACGTGCCACACCGGTAAGATAAGCGGGATAATGATGCGTATCGAGTTCGTCGAAGTCGGCCCACGGATGAATCACATGGCGTCTCTGCGGATCGTAAAGGTCGAAAAGAGGATCGAGTTTCTTATTCCACCCACCTTCGTTTCCATTGCTCCAAATGATGATGGAAGGGTGATTGACGTCCCGCGTCAGCATTTCGGCCAACAGACGCGACCCGACCTGAGTATCGTAGGAATTCTGCCAACCGGCCAACTCATCTATAAAGAATACACCCAAAGAATCGCACACATCGAGAAAATGGTTATCGGGCGGATAATGACAGCGTATGGCGTTCATGTTCATCTCCTTGATGAGTTTCACATCATCGATGCTTATCTGCTTGTTGGTCGTACGACCTCCGTCGGGCCAGAAAGAATGACGGTTGATTCCTTTGAGAATAACTTTCACGCCATTGACATAAAGGCCGTCTTTCGGACGGAAATCCACGGTACGGAATCCGACACGCTGGTCATAACGGTGCAATACCGTACCATCATTCCCGCGCAGACTTACCGAAAGCACATAAAGATTGGGATCTTCGGGATTCCATGCACGCACGCCGTTCCAACGTCCCGACAACGTAACGACACTGTCGCCGGCCGCTGCCTGCGCTTGCAGTTTCCCGTAGAGCACCTCTCCGGAGGCCAATGACGAGAGTGTGGCATCGACCATATATGCCTTATCGATTCCCGACAAGAAGACCTGAGCGTCGATAGAACCGTCGGCACGGGCATCGACCGCCAGGCGATCGATATGGCGCACCGGTTTTATTTCAAGAAAAACAGGCCGGTAAATACCGCCGAAAAGCCACCAGTCGGCTTTTCGTTCGGCATTATTGACCGATTTATTGGAAGAATGTTTCCAAACGGTAACTTCGAGTATATTTTTCTTGCCGAAAGATATGAAATCGGTTATGTCATAAGAGAAGCGATAAAAACCTCCTTGATGTTTCGGGCCTACCACCTGACCATTGACCGAGACCTCGGTATCGGTCATCACACCGTCGAATACCAAAGAGATCTGCTGGCCCTGATAGGCTGCGGGAACAGAAAAAGTATGGCGGTAAATGCCCTGCTCCATACTCGGATTTTTCAACCTCCGTACCATACCCGAATTCCGGTCCTTATCCTTATACCATCTTCCGTAAGTATATTCACCGAATCCCTGCAACTCCCATTGCGAAGGGACTTCGATTTTTTTCCATTTGCCGCTGTTGCGGCCTTCGGTGCAATAAAAATCCCACTTCACCGTATTTCCGAATCCTGTACCCGACAGATATATTTTACGGGTTTCCTGCGCTCGGGCAGAAAGAAAAAGGCCGGCACAGAACGCAGCTAAAAGCGTGATGAACAATCTATTTTTCATAACTAAATATTCTATAATCTTCGTTCGGGAGATCTCTCGGAAAAAGAGAATCAGCCAAAGATACGTTTTTTCTTTCAAAAGCGCTATCCCTTCCACATAAAAAAAGATATCCGAAACAACAAATCCCGAATATCTTGATGTGAGTCATTCCCGAAAAAAGCCCGCAGGAAAGAGGTTATTCGAGCAATTTTTTCAATTTACAACCTTTCAGTTGCGCGATCTGTCCGGCAACGACCTCGGCGTTGATACGCGCACCTTTCTCCGAGGTATGCGTCCAGTCGGCATCGGTAAAGCAAGCCTTCACAGCTTCCTGCCCCATCTCGTCGTATATATCGGCAATCAACGTATTCAGGTCGATGCAGGGAACACCTTCCTCCTCGGCTACCCGGCGAGCCCATACGGCATGAGCCGTGTCGCGCATCACCTTCCCGTTTTTCCAACGGTTACGAGGTATCAGCGTACAAAGTATAGGCTGCGCGCCTTTCGCACGGGCATCGTCGATATACTTACGCAAATAGGCGCCATAAGTCAAGACGGTCTCTTCCCGACCGGTCATCTCCACAACACCGGTCGTATCCCTGTCGTCAAATCCTTTTAGCGAGGCCCGGGGACGATTTCCGGCAAAGAGTTCTCCCCCGTCGTTATGGCCGAATTGTATAATGACATAATCGCCTTTCCGCAACGAATCGCATACGACGTCCCACCGCCCCTCGGTAATGAAGGTGCGGCTGCTACGGCCTCCGATGGCCCGGTTGCGGACTTCGGCTTTCGCATCATCGAAATACTCTCCGATGAAGCTGCCCCAGCCCCACTGTCCCCGGTCGCCACGGCCCTGACCGTTTTTCACAGTCGAGTCGCCGATCACGTAAACGAGTGTCTTCTTATCTTTCTTTTCTTTCCGGGCATACGCTTCGGAGGGGCAGAACGACTGCGCCGCCACAAGAAGCCCCAAAACAATCGCAATTTTTTTCATATCGATAAAATTACGCAAAAAGGATACCCTGAAAGGTATCCTTTTTGCACAGAATGAGGTTTATTAATATTTCATCATACGAGCCGTGCGGGTCGTATCGTCGGCAATAACAGCGCAGTTATAAACACCGGCAGGCAGGCCATCAAGACCTTTGACTTCGACCATACCGCCCGAAACGGTCAAGTCGTTGCTGTAAACGAGAGCACCCGACAGACTGTAAATTTCCACTTTGACAGTTCCCGTACTTTGCGGCAGAGTTACCGTGAAACGATCCTTGAAAGGATTGGGATAAACAACCACATCTTCTCTTTCCTGAGCAGCTATTTCTTCGATAGCCGTTACACCGTGCTCATACTTCGACTTGATTTCGAGCTCGGTGAGAGCGTCGTTATAAAGCGTGAATTCATCGATAGAACCGATAAATGGAGAATCGAAATTGACATTGACATTACCGATAACCAAAGCTTCGCTTCCATCGATAGCACCGGTAGCATCATTGGCAGAGGCTTTGAGTTCACCGTCGATGTAGAGGAGAAGTTTTGCATTCTCGACATCACGCACGGCAACCACATGATGCCAGTTTCCGTCGAAATAAGAAGTTGCGGAAACCTCTGCCAACGATTTGGTTACATCGTCATCTACACCAAAATAAAGAGTACCTTTCTTATATTCGAGACCGAACCACTTTCCGGTATTTCTATCACCGTCCGACTTATGACTACCTTTGTGCAAGAGATAACGGCTCTGCGAGCTATTACCGGCAGTCGACTTGAACCACAACTCATACGAGAACGGAGCACTCTCAAATACGATTTCGTCATACGAAGGAACAATCATACCGTCGGTCGTATTGGCGGCATCGAAAAGTATGGCACCATTGATTTTACCCTCACCCCATACCGGAACATACGAACCGTAAGGAGTGGCATCATTGGCCATGATTTCTTCACCGGTAGGCACATTTACGGCCGTAGAACCCGATGTTTCGTCAAACGCGAAATAAGCGACTTTCGTACGCACGGGTTCTTGTCCGGTCGTGAAGTTCCACACCTCTCCCTGCGTTCTGCCGTAAGTATTCTCCACATCGATTCTCCAATAATAGGTAGTATTCGGCTCTACGTCCATCGTGTACGATCTGCTACGTACCGTAGCCACAGAATCGAGGCGATCGGGCGATGTGCCTACATATACGTAATAATAAGGACGACCCGTTACTTCGTTTGAGAATTTAAGCGTTACCGTCGTATATTCGGCGATTGTTTCACCATTTGCGGGAATGGGATCGGTCGAGAGGTCGGGTTCGCCCGGGGCACCTTTGGTCCGGAAAGAAAACTCTGCGGGGAGCGACGCCATATCGTCGGTAAAGGTCGTGAAGCGCAGCGTATAATTCGTTTTCTCCGAGAGCCCTTTCACCGTGTAAGAAGTAACGTCGGTACCGATTGTTTCGACGGTTGTATATTCTCCGCCCTCAGGCATCACTTCTACGCGGATTTTTGCTCCGGTGGCTTTTTCGTGGCACTCAAAAGCCACCGTAATACTGTCGGTACCCAGCGACTTGGCAAGGATTTCCACCGGATATTTCAAGAAAGGAACAGGCGAAGCAGGTATGCTGTTGATATAATTTTCGATATTGAGGTAACCGTTAGCAGCCACTTTCACAGCATCGGTTGCATCATTCGGATCCAATCCATTGGCCTTTTCCCACTCATCGGGCATACCGTCGTTATCGGTATCCAACGGTTTCGGAGCGTTGTAGATATTTCCTACACCGTTTACCAATCCCAATACTGATTCACTCGAAATAATCACGCCTTTATTTCCCAAAGAACGCAATTCATCGATGACGTATTCATCGACTTCATCCCGATCGGGCAAACAGGCACCAACACTATCAACGACCCACTGATATGCCTCCTCGGCCGTCATCGACATCGAAGCAATAGGAGCATGAGGATGTTCCGAAGGATATTCTTCGCTTTGCAACAAGTCTTCAAACGAATCAACACGGGTCGCACGGGCGAAATCGTTCTCGTCCATATCACGACCGTTAAGGACACCATCCCTCGACATATCGGTTTTGTTTCCGCGCTGGTAAACGGTCGTCAACTGATTTCCCGAACCGACCCCATTTCCTCCGGAATTCGGGCCTTGGATAAAATAGTTAGACTGTACATCGGCCCAAATACGTCCTTCGGAATCACCACCGAGGTTGTAACCGCCACCGCTACCCCAGTTATACACCACATTGTTGATGTACTGGTTAAGACCTTTCACCTTATGGTTACGGGTATTATTATCGGCATAGAGATTTCGGTAAAGCGTTACCCCACCCACAGTATTGGTCGGTTGGCAAAGACCACCGGCCGAGTGAGGCAAAAGGCCTTGGCTCATAATGGTTTTTTGAATTGTGATATTTCCTACTCCACCGTTCTTACCGTCGGAATTGATCGAGAATGTCTCATCTTTTCCCCATGAAATGGAACAATGGTCAAATATCATATTGGAACCGTTGGCTATACCAGCGGCATCATTTTGTCCGCGACCACTCATTCCCATACGGATACGCAGATAACGGACGATAATATCGCTGGCTCCGGAAAACGAAGTGCGTTCTCCGTAAATGACAATACCACTACCGGGAGCCGTCTGCCCGGCAATTGTCAGATTCTTGGAAAACACAAGAGGACTTTTAATTCGAATTACACCTGCCACATCAAAAACAACAATGCGATTAGGTTGACTGACAGCATCACGTAAAGATCCCTTTCCCGAGTCATTGAGATTGGTTACATGGTATACCGTCGGATTTTCTCCCGCGCGCGCACCTCGTGCAAAACGGCCGTAACCTTCCGCTCCCGGGAATGCGATCAGCTCATCGGCCACCGCCCCGGCAAGGCAAGCAAATGCCATGCAAAATGTTAGTAAAATTCTTTTCATGTGTATAAGTTATTTTAGGTTTATAACATCTCAAATACAAATAATCCCCGACACTCTCCCTTTTTCCGGAGAAAATGTCCGATGAAGGCAATTCTTATGACGGATAAAATGAAAATTCAAAGGATTGTTTTCATGGTACATCAAAGAATACGAGGCATTAGAGGTTACAAATAAACAAAATATTACCTCTCATTCGACTGCAAATATTGATAGACAAACTTTATTAAATGATTTTTATCGAATTACCGATATTCTTGTCATTATGAATAGAACGTAGCGAAGTAAAAAAAACCTTACCCAAACGCATGTCATTCTGAACGAAGCATTAGCAAAGCAATGAATCCCTTGCAAATCCTATTGTCATTCTGACGACCATAGGGAGGAAGAATCTCCTACCAAGAAAGTACGAGCAAAGTGAAAAACCTCTTGGATAGAAGCGTTGAGGGTGAGATGCTTCGCTGTTGCTCAGCATGACAGGGTATTTTGGGGATTCCTCGCATACGCTCGGAATGACAAAAAAGAGGGGCGCACAAATGCGCCCCTCTCCTATATCAAACAATCGTCGGATTACTCAACGATGAGTTTTTGCGTATAAGCCTTTTCGGCCGTTGTTACGCGAACATAATAGATACCGGCTTGCAAATCCGAAACATCGAGCGTCAAAGTCGATTCAGCGGTAGCAACCGATTTCACCAACTGAGCAGCCGAGTTATATACGGCCACGTTTGCCACTTCACCGGCAGCTACGGCAATCGTAACATTTCCGCCACGGGCAGGATTGGGATATACCTGCAAGTTGCTATTGTCGGCATCTACGTTTTCGATAGCATCGGGTTCTGCCTCACCATTACCGGCTTTCGTACATTTGGCCACCAACTTGTATTGAGCAGGAGCAATAACGGTCGTTACATTTTCGCCTTTGATCGGATCATATTCCGTTTCGGTCTCAGCAGGAACTTTCACAGATTTCAATTCGAACGTTGCGCCGTTGAAAGCATCATCTACAATCAAATTGAAGCAATTCTCATCGGTTACGCCATCGACGTAGCTTCTGATGGTATCGGCTTGCATGAGGACGATTTCATCGCCTTCGGCTACCGACCATTTGTCGCGCGGAGCAAGTTTGATGTTGATCTTAGCATCTGTTCCGGCTTCGGTATCGCTGTAAACGCGGATTTCGTTTTCTACAGCAACTACGTCGTGTTTATCTTTGTCGATGATTTCGAACTCGATATTTGCACCGTTGTAGAGGAGTAAATTAGCAGCCGAACCAGATTCTCTTGCGGCAATCTTCATACCGGTAGCCTCAGAATAAATTCCTTTATTGTCCGTATCATAAACGACAATTGCATTGGCAGCATTGATTCTAAGTGTATCTACGGCATCGCTACCGGGTTGCATGGTTCCGTAAAGAGCGGTATGACCACCGATTGTTCCGAAGCCGCCGATTGTTCCGGTCGGACGACAAGTTACCACATTGTTGCTCGATACTTTATTTTGTCCCGTAGCCGTCGTGTTTTGAGGATCGGGGTTATTGAAGAGCACACGGCCTTCCCATACTTCCATACCCAAGAAAATCTGGTTATCGGGAGCAGTAATATAGGTCGTTCCTGTACCTTCTTTGATAAGCCCTACACCGTCTTCACGATAAGGTTTATTTCCTTTTGTCGCAGCAGTAATGGTACCATCGATATAGCTGTCTTTACCGTCGCGGCCAAAAAGGAGAACCAACTGAGGATTGGAGTCTTTATAATAACCGGCAACGATACCTTTTTTGTCTACATTGAGGCTCTTTACTGCCACCATAGCCACATTGGGAGTTCCACCGGCCGATTCACACATTACGGAGGCTCCTTCACCAATAAGCAATTCTATTCCTGTCCAATTGTAGAACAAGCTGTCGAGAAGGAGCTTGTCATTCTTCCAAACATTATAAAGCAAAGAGTCGCCATCGAGCTTAGCATAAAACGCTCTCGAAGCAGAAGTTCCTTTTGCAGACTCTGCCGGGAAAATTATACCGTTCAAACCAGAGGCGGTATCATCGGCTTTAAAGATATTAAGCTTGCCCGTAAATCCCGAGAAATCGGCAGGATGAGCATTTTTTGCACCAGACAAGAATACACGTTCACCCCGAGAATAAACATTTATAGTACCGTTTCCGGTAACATAAATATTGGTATCACTCGTCATATAGGTATAACGAGAGGGATAAAGATTCCACGTAGAACCGTCGGTAATGTTGACATCGGCACCGAAAGCAGCATAGTCGCTGCCCATACTACCTAAATCGACAGTACCCTCACCTTCAATAGTAACTTTCTTACCGAAAACAGTCGTAGCAATAGACGATTTCGACTTACGAGCTACCGTACCACCTTTTATCACGGTTCCGCCGGGCAAGTTATTTACGACATCGGTATACAAAGTTCCGTCGCCCGATTTGGTCAAAGCAGCATCGGTTGCTGTGGCTGCCGCATTGAAAGCCACCGATTCCGACTCGGGAGAGAACGTATACGTAACTTTAGAGTTGTCGACTTGGATTCCGCCGAGTTCCAATCCTGTCCCTACCGTAATCGCAGGAGAATCGGTATTCATCCCAAAATCGGGATTGGTGAGAACATTATACACTTCGTCATTGAACAATGCGATATTGCCACTCACGAATGATTGAGCATCCGGCTCATCGGGATTCTCGTCGGCTCCGATCCAAGCTTGGAAAGTCGTATTCCACGGGAACAGCAACCCTTCTGAATCCGGGTCGTTCATTGCCGCCCATTTCTGAACAGTTTGCGCGGACATACCTGCCGAAGCAAGAACAGCCGCTACTAAAAAAGTAATTTTCTTCATGATACTTTTGGTATTAGTTAAGTTTATACTTGAAAAAAATATCTATCAATATGATTTGAGTTTTCTAACAGGCAAAGAAAAGAGTTATTTCGGTGTATTGAAATAACTCTTTTGATATTAAAACTGTTTTTTTTGACAGCGAGTCTCTATTCCAAACAAATTTAGGATTTTTTACCGCTTGCGGGCAGGACGAGTCCCATGCGCAGCCTCGTACTTTTCGAGTTGTATGCAACCCATGATAAACGGCCCGGTGGCTTTGGCGTCGTTATCGCGCATACGCTCGTGGATATAGTAATCGAACGAGCCGTCGCGGTACTTGCTGCCGCCCAATCCGCCCACGGCGCAACAACGGGTAAGCGTCCACGTCTTGTCGGGATTTTTCTTGAGCAACTCCTTGCGCAGCCCGTCATAAGCCTTCTGCGCAACCTCGATATAGGAAGAGTCGATGTAACCTTTGTTTACCGCCTTGGCATAGGCATACATAAACTGCGACGTAACAGAAGCCTCGGGAAAGTTGCCTTCGCGATCGATCTGGTCGAGCACCTGATACCAAAGACCGTCCTTATCCTGATACTCGGGCAGCGTAACGGCCATGCCCTTGATTATCGTGATGAGATCGGCACGACGGGGGTGATTCTCGGGCACATAATCGAGCACATCGACCAGCGCCATGAACCACCAGCCCATGCTGCGTCCCCAGAAATTGGGCGAATGCCCCGTAGTGGGATCGGCCCAACGCTGATTGCGGCTCTCATCGTAGGCGTGGAAATAGAGTCCCGTGCGGTTGTCGAAAGTGCGGCGGGCACAGATAAGGAACTGCTTCACGGCATCATCGATCAACTCGGGCTTGTCGAAAGTAGCTCCGTAACGGGCGAGAAAAGGCGACGCCATATAGAGGCCGTCGAGCCATATCTGGTAAGGATAAATGAGTTTATGCCAAAATGCCCCCTCATGGGTACGGGGCTGGCGTGCCAACTGACGGACAAGAACGTCCATCGCCTTTTTGTACTTGGGATCGCCCGTCTCGGCATAGACATCGAAAAGCACTTTTCCGGAGTTGATGAAATCGAGATTGTAATCGGCCATCTCATAGAGGTGGATCTCGCCCTTATCGTTGATAAGGGTATCGGCCCACTCGGCCACATAATCATAGTACTTGCGGTCACCGGTGTAATGCCACATGTCGAGCATGGCGCAACAGCCCACACCCTGAGCATAACCGAAGAAGAGACGCTTACCGTGATCGAGCTGCCAAGCCTCGGGTGCGCGCTTCATCTCCGACTCAGCAAACTCGACCGACATTTTTTGAGCCGAAAGGGTAAGCGAACACGCGCAACAGGCCGCAACGGCAAAAGAGGTTTTCCAATTCATGTTTTTCTTGTTTTTATGTGTATTTATAATTTCCAGTCATCGGTACGGAACGGTGTCGCCGGCAATCCTTCGCGGTTATAGAGATTGACCCGGAAAAACTTATCCCACCCGTAACGTACCGCCACGGGCGACGACACTTGGGGCGACGATACTTCGACCTTATCGCCTCTGATAACGGCTTGCGCCGGATAGAACACACCGTCGTCGCCGGCTATGACAAAGCCTTTGAGGGGTTGCCCTTTGGAGTCGAGCCCCGATCCCGTATAATCGAACGACAACTCGGCTACGCCTCCCCTCACCGTCATGCTCTTATATACAGGTCCCATATACGGCACATCGATGTCGTAATCGTGCGACAAGGCCCAGTATGCGAGACGCTCGCCGGGAATGACTTTGTTACGAGGGTGAATGTTGGTCGAGTCGCCCGCATCGGTAATAACGGCCATACCGGTATTTTTCACCGTCTGCCATGTGCGCAGTTGCCCTTCGCGCAAGGTAGGCGATTGTTTGCGATAAGGCGCTATCTGCACGAAATAGAAGGGGAAATCGCCCTGCTTCCACTCGGCCCGCCAACTGCGGATAAGGTTGGTAAACACCATCTGGTAATCGGCCGCCCGACTGTCGTTGCTCTCTCCCTGATACCAGATAACCCCTTTGATGGTATAGGGCAATATGGGATTGATCATGCCGTTCCAAAGGGTCGACATACGCAGATTGTCGTTGAGTTTCTTCGCCTTGGCAGGAGTTTTCAGCACGGTATCGGGATTGATGGCTTTGGCCGTTTTATATGCGGCTATTTCCCGCTCATACCGTTTTTTCTCGGCCGGAGCATTCTCGATAATTCTTTTCTGCTCTGCCCGTAAATTGTCGTAATAAACACCTTGCATGGCCTCTTTCTTGGTCCATGACTCGGCATGAGTGCCGCCCCACGTCGACTGTATAAGCCCTACGGGACGGTGTATCTCGTTATGTATCTTGCGGCCGAAAATAAATCCGACGGCCGAAAAACGGGCAGCAGTCGCCGGGGTGCAAACCTCCCACACACCACTGCAATCATCGGCGGGGGCATCGGGCGCCAATTGATGTTCGACCCTGAAAAAACGGATCTCGGGATAGTCGGCGTTCTGCAACTCCTCCTTGACGGTGGTCATGGCGTTTTTCCACCGGCTGGTCGTATCGCGGTCTACGGGAAACTCCATATTGGACTGCCCCGAACAGAGCCACACTTCCCCTATAAGGACATTTTTTATCTCGATGGTATTACGACCTTTCACGGTCAACGAGCCGGGTTCGGTCGAAGCTACCGGAGTAACGATTTCGACCTGCCAACTGCTATCGGCAGCGGCAACGGTCTTCTGTTTTTTGCGACTCCATGAAACAGAGACGGTGATTTTCTCACCGGGTGCGGCTTTTCCCCAAATGCGGGCACGGGTATCCTGTTGCAAGACCATATTATCGGACAAAACAGCCGGAAGTTTCACATCGGCTTTTGCTCCCGAAAACGAGAGTACAAAGAAAAACAGGGCGAGAGAAAATGTGATTGCAGGTGCTTTCATCGGTATTTCTTAAATAACTGTTCGCAACCGAAAGGAAGAATAAAAACAGAAACCTACCCCAACCTGTCGGCAGACAAGGCAAAGGTAGGTATTTCCTTATAAATTTCCAAACGGCCGCCCTCTGCCGCTGTCGTCATTCCGAGCAGAGGACAGCCCGATAAATGCGGGCATATCTTCTTCTCCATCAAATTGCGCTTGCGTGTAGAGTGAGGAGATATTCGCCAACATTTAGCATACAGTCGTTCCGAGCGAAGGTGGAAGCCCGTTGTTATTCCGAGCAATAGCGAGGAATCCCTCGCCTTTTTGTCCGCTTGTCATTCCGAATGAATATGAGGAATCTTCTGCAATTTGTTTGAGATTCTTCATTCCGCTCACGCTGCATTCAGAATGACATTGTTGTCATCTCGAACGTATGTGAGAGATCTCACAATAAACTCATTTCTTGGGAGATTCTTCACTCCACTGCATTCCGTTCAGAATGACAACGTTTTTTGCGGGCAGAATCCAAATGTCATTCCGAGCAATAGCGAGGGAATCTCCTGAAAAATGCCCGTTTCTTTTGAGATTCTTCCTCCCTCACAGTCGTCAGAATGACATATATTTTGGCAAGGGATTCTTCATTCTGCTAATGCTACGTTCAGAATAACAGTTTTTGTTATTCGATTTCGAGTGTAACGATGGAATGTGCCGGCAAATTCACCTCAACGACCCCTTTCGCCAACTTCGCGCCCTTGAAAGGAACCAATTTTACTTTATCGGGCTTCTCGAATGTATTGAGGTCGGTTATCTTTTTCGAAGTCAATATCGTTCCCGATACCTTTGTCGCTTTCACCTCATCGAGCGTAACACGCATCTTCCGCGACTTATCGACATCGACATTCGCCAAAGAAACATGTATGCGACCCTGCTCATCGCGAGAAGCCGTTGCACTTACCAACGGTATCGTGCGGTCATCGCGTACCTTACGAATAGGCGCGTCAATGTCGAGCGGAAGGTAAACAGCGTCCTGATGTGGCCGGTACATCTCATAGACATAATAGGTAGGCGTGAGTACCATCTTATCGCCCCGAGTGAGAATCATCGATTGCAAAACGTTGACAACCTGAGCGATATTCGTCATGCGTATGCGGTCGACATACTTATGGAAAACATTGAGCGAAAGGGCGGCTACAAAAGCATCGCGCAGCGTGTTCTGCTGGAAAAGCTGCGTACCGGGCTCGGGTTCCCACCATGTGCCCCACTCGTCGACCATAAGCCCCACCCGCTTCTGCGGATCGTACTTGTCCATAATGGCGATGTGTGCCTTGATCGCGTTCTCGATGTCGAGACACTTGCCTATCGTCCAGTAATAATCTTCGTCATCGAACTCTGTCGCCGAACCTTTCTTTCCTTTCCAACCCGTTACGGTATAATAGTGGAGCGATAAACCGTTCATGCGGGTTCCGACCCGTTTCATCATCGTTTCCGTCCAGTTCAGGTCATACTCGCCGGCTCCGCAAGCGATTTTGAACAAGCGATTCCCGTCGTAATTACGGCAATAAGTCGCATAACGACGGTACAGATCGGCGTAATACTCGGGACGCATATTCCCTCCGCATCCCCAACTTTCGTTACCGACTCCGATAAAACGTACTTTCCACGCCTTATCGCGACCGTTCTCCCGCCGCAGTTTGGCCATCGGGGTATCTCCGTCGGAAGTCATGTATTCCACCCATTTGGCCATTTCCTCGACCGTTCCACTCCCTACATTGAGACTTACATAAGGCTCACAACCGAGTATTTCGCAAAGATTGAGAAACTCATGCGTACCGAAACTGTTGTCTTCGACCAGTCCGCCCCAGTTGTTGTTACTCATCTTGGGACGCTCGTTACGAGGACCTATGCCGTCCATCCAGTGGTATTCATCGGCAAAGCAGCCGCCCGGCCACCGGAGATTGGGAATATCGAGACGTTTGAGCGCTTCAAGCACGTCGGTACGATACCCTTTGGTATTGGGAATAGGCGACTCCTCGCCGACCCATAATCCACCATAAATACAAGTTCCCAGATGCTCGGCAAACTGTCCGTAGATATGACGGCTGATCTTCTGCGTACCCTGCGAAGGGTGAACCGCCACCGTTACCACATCTTGTGCACTCATTGTACACGTACATGCGGCCAAAAAGAGCGAACAAAAAAGTTTTTTCATAGTATATGATTTCAAAGATTATTTGGAAACAAAGAGTATGGAAATCACCTGAAACGATTGCGGAGAAAGGGTCAAGCGACACTCCTTGCCGGAAACTTCGGCAACCGACATTTGCGGCACGACCGCCTCGGGTTCTTTAAAGGTATTGACCGCCTCTTTATCATCGGCTTGCAAGTATATGATAGGAGCCCTATCCTGCAAGGCCTGCCGACGCTTCAACCCGTCGAAACGCAAAACAACCTCCTGCCGGACAGCCGCTGTATTGACTATCTTCACGATGATACGCGAAGAGTCGGCATCGTACACGGCACTGGCATAAAGATCCTCCCGACCATTCACCGGCTCGCCGTTCTCGGTAAGACGCAATGTATGCGTTCCCTTGTGGTGAGAGTAGAGCTGCTGGACATAATAATTGGGGGTAAGAAGTACCCGACTGTTATCGAACCAAATCATATCGGGACGCCACTGCCAAGCATCTACATGGGCGAAAAGCGGTGCGTAAGTAGCCAATCGCACGACATCGGCATTACGCTCCACACCGGTGAGAAATGCCGCCTCGGAAAGCGCCGTTTCAAAATTATTGGCCCGTGTCTTGTGATGCGAAGCATATTCGCCGGCATATACTTTCGGACCTTTGCGGTCATAGCCGTCGTAGCGGCCGGCATTGTCATAGAACCACTCGGGCGGTTTGTAATAATGCTCATCGACAAAATCTACGCCGAGACGTTTCATTTCGGGCCACAGGTAGTCAAATCGATCCCCGTCGGCCGACGGACCCGAAGAGCCTACGATAAGAATCCCGGGGCACTGTTTGCGTAAAGCCTCCACAAACAGTGCTTCCCGTTTTACAAATTCTTCGCCCCACTGCTCATTGCCGATACCGAGATATTTCAGTCCGAACGGTTCGGGGTGTCCCATGCGGGCACGCAAGCTGCCCCATTGTGTCGTGGTGTCTCCATTGGCAAACTCCACCAGATCCAATGCGTCTTGTACATAAGAGTCCATTTCGTCAAGCGGGACAAGTTCTCCCGACTGGTATTGGCAACCCATGCCGCAATTCAATACCGGCAACGGTTCTGCTCCTATATCCTCGCACAACAAGAAGTATTCATAGAAACCCAAGCCATAACTTTGGTAATAATCGGGATAGAGACGATGGCGAAAAGTGTAGTTCCATCGGTTATCGTTATAAGGACGATTCTCGACCGGTCCTACTGTATTTTTCCACTGATAACGGGTATCGAGGTTAGCCCCTTCAACAATACAACCTCCGGGAAAACGAAGTACGCCGGGGCGTAAATCATAAAGGGCCTGTACCAAATCCCGACGTAAACCATTCTCCCGTCCCTTCCACGTATCGACAGGGAAAAGCGAAATATGGTCGATGTCGAGGACGCCTTTCGTCTCCAAACTCAGACGCAACCGGGCATGAGCATCAGTCTTCCCGGCTTTCAACAAAATGGTATATTTCTTCCAATCAAGCGAAGATACTTCGACTTTCTCAGACGACATGGAATTATTTGACGATGTTATAAACTCAAAACGCAACCGAACCGGCTTTTCTCCATGCAACCGGGCATAAAAAGTCAAACGGTATTCTTTACCTTTGACAAGACTCATACCCTCGACGAATCCTTCATTCTGTAATCCGGCTCGTTTGTATGTACCTACCTCGGTAAGACGCACATAATGCGGATTCCTATCAAAAGCCGGATCTTCGGTCTCGACCGAAACTTTTCCGAACGGAGTCCACCCCATAAGGGGATAATCAAACTCGAAAGAACGGTTTTTCACCAACTCGGCATACAATCCGCCGTCGGCTCCAAAGTTGATATCTTCGAAAAACACGCCGTACATATCGGGATTTATCTCCGCCCCGGGTTTCACCGAGACAGACAACGTACGTTGAGCCGACAACGGAAAAACGATTACCACCAGCAGTAAAAAAGATAGTTTTTTTGTTTTCATCACAGTATCGATTTAAGCATGGATTCGAAAAAGCCTTTATTCAAAACGTCCGGAAGCATAGCGAAGCAACGTATCGACAACCGAAGAGGGTACTTTCAGTACAGCTCCGTGAGCCGCACCCGAAGGTAAGGAAAGCTTGCGGGGTGCTTCCTCCCAATGAATAAAATCACGAGTTGTCATTGCACTATAACGATGCTTACGGTAATTATCCATATAACATATAAGCGTACCATCGGGCAACCTTATAAAGGAAGGACCTTCGACCCATGAGGGTGTAAACGGTTTCCCGGTAAGCGGGACATAAGGTCCTGCCGCATGTTTCGATGTCGCTACCAACAAATATTTATGGGGCGACGGCAATTCCCGCTCGTCTTTGTAAATCATGTAATAGGTCTCGCCGACACGACGCACAGTCGCATCGATGACATTGTATCCGTAATCGAGAAACGGACGGGCAGGAGAGAACGTTTTAAAATCGCGTGTAGCCGTATAATACATGCGGTTATCGTATTTTTTCCCTTCTTCGGTTCTCCATTTCCCATCGACCTTGATAGTACTGGCCCAAAATATCAGATATCTGTCGTTTTCCTCGTCATACAACATCTCCGGAGCCCAACAGTTTCGAGGTTCGTAACCGGCACTCTGCATGACATACAAGAGTTGCGGCTCACTCCAATGTATCAAGTCGGGCGACGAAGCATATCCGATATGCGGAGATTCCCAGTCGGTCGTCCATACACAATGCCACATGCCTTTCTTGTCTTGCAATAAAAAGGGATCGCGCAAACGGGGTGCATCGCTCGCCGTATCGGGTTGCAAAAAACCGACAGGATTACCTACCGTATTCCACTCATACCCGTCCCGGCTCCAAGCATAGTGCATACCGTGCCGATTGGCATCTTTATTGGTAAAATAGGAAAATAAGTAAAGACTGTCGGGAAAGATATGACTCTCTTGTGCCGATGCGGTACACATAGCAGCCACGCAACAAATAGATAAGATAAATTTTTTCATGGTCTCGATTAAGTGTATATTAAACACTGATTTGACAAATTTAAAAACTTATATACATTTATCCAAATTATTTTGAGTGAATCTTTTTTCAACAGAATTTTCCTCATCGGTCTCCGGGCTCAATACAACAAACCTATCACTCTTCGATCAAAGAAAAAGAACGAAGATTTTTTCACCAGACTTACGCTTTCGGTCGAAATGATACGCATATCATTCTGAACGGAACATTAGCGAAGTGAAGAATCTCCCACCAAGAAAGCACGAACAGAGTGAAGAACCTCTTGGATAGGAGTGTTGAGGGAGAGATGCTTCGTGCTGCTCAGCATGTTTTAGAGATCTCTCACATGCGTTCGAGATGACAACAATGTCATTCTGACAACCGTAGAGAGAAAGAATCTCTTACCAAAAACGCATGTCATTCTGAAAGGCTTTGTCTTGAAGAATCTCTTCCGATAAAAGGGTTAGAGCTTCCTCACGCTCGGCCACAGGTCTCGGTTCGGTATGACATTGTTGTCATTCTGAGGCGTGAAGCACCGAAGAATCTTGGCAATAATAGTTAGGGCTTCCTCGCATACGCTCGGAATGACAAATATTTTACAAGCCGCATTCTGTTCTACTTCTTCATCTTACCGGGCAAACAGCGCAATATGGCCTCCGACCAAAAACGTCCCAATTCCCGAGCCCCCGACTTATTGGGATGAAGATAAAACGTCCCTGCCTGACCCGACTCCGGAATAAGATGGGTCAAATGATTTTCTTTGAAATAATCGAAGGCAAGCGTATCACCCAGAAAAACCCGATCGGGTGAGGTTACGGCATAATGCTCGACCAACTTATCGAGCATCGGCGAATACGATTGCAAACGTTTGAGTCCTTCTGCCAAATAGGTCGACGAATTATAGGTGTTAGGACTATACCATGTAGGGCGATGCAAAACGACAAGAGCCTTCGGGTAACGATCGAGCAGGGCATCTACAATGGCCTGCACATTGGTATAATAAGAGACGGGGTGTACCGGAGCTCCCAGAGGCCCCCGTACCGCACTGTCGTTCGTTCCCAACATGACCGAAAAGAGTAACACCCCCTTTTTAGAAGCCAATTCATCGGCAGCAGCCAATACTTTCGGAAACTCGGTGTTCGTTACCGGAAGGAAGTTGAGCGTAGTCCGCCCGCTGCGACCGCAATTTCGGAACTCTACCGCACCTTTGATATGTTCCTGCAAAAAGAGAGCGGCTTGTGCCGGCGGAGCCTCGTGTTTTGCATCTTTCAACTGGACACCCTGCGTGATACTGTTCCCGATAAATACCACATGCAAGTTCTGTGCCAATATCGGGAACACCGACGCACAAATACATACAGTAAACGATATAATATACTTTTTCATGATTTATTCCTCCTCATTATTTGCTTTGTAAAGTCAATTTAGCTGTTTTCAAGCCCTTTCCCGAAACGGTAAGGTTTATTTCGCCGGGTTGTTCATGCGTACGCACGATAACGACCAACTGCCCGTTGAAAAGTTTCATCGTAGGCAGATGGAACAATTCGGTCGAAGTGGCATCTCCGTTACAAGCTGCCCGGTACTCACCCGCTCCGACAACATCGAAACGTAAAGCGTTATCGGCCAACGGACACGGATTCCCGTCCTTATCGACAGCCTGTACCGTAACAAATGCCAAATCTTTACCGTTAGCCGCCAACTCCCTACGATCGGACGTCAAGACCAAATGGTGCGGGCGTCCGGCTGTACACATCTCCTTCTCGGCCACGGCATTTCCGGTTTCATCGTAAGCCACGACTTTCACTACACCGGGTTCATATACGACATCATTCCAACGTAAACGGTAACGGTCATAAGGACGGGACGCATCTTTTGTGCGCTTCCCCTGTGATTTTCCATTGACAAACAACTCGGCCGACGGGTAACTGGTATAACAATACACCGGGGTTACCTCCCCTTCCCGGCCTTCCCAATTCCAATGAGGCAGGATATGCAACGTCGGCGAATCGGTATTCCACCGACTGCGATAAAGATAATATCGATCTTTGGGAAGTCCCGCCAAATCGCAGATTCCGAAATAAGAACTGCGCGAGGGCCAGACATCGTCATAAGGAGTCGGCTCGCCGAGATAATCGAAACCTGTCCAAACGAATTCTCCGATCACCCACGATTTATCATCTTGGAAAGCCCAGTCATCATCGGGAAGATTCGACCACGGACAAGCCCCCATATCATAAGAACAACATTGCGCATCTTCGTACATCACGCCTTTAGTCTGTTCGACCGGGAATTTATATACCCCGCGCGAACTGATGGTCGAAGCCGTTTCCGAACCCAAAATCATACGTTGAGGCATACGCTTGTAACTCTCCTCATAACGATGCAGACGGTAATTCAAGCCTGGGACATCGAGAACAGCTGCAAATTGATTTTTCATCGCATGATCGGGACGATCCATACCCACCGTTACCGGCCGAGTAGGATCTTCACGATGACATATATCCTGTAAAAATTTTGCCACTTTTCCACCTCCGGTACGACTCTGTTCGTTCACTTCATTACCAATACTCCACATCACAATAGACGGGTGATTGCGATTACAACGAATAAGACTCACCAAATCTTTCTCGGCCCACTCGTCGAAAAACAGATTATAACCGTTTTTACACTTGGCTACCGCCCATTCATCGAACGACTCGGCCATTACCATCAGACCCATTTCATCGCAAAGTTCCATCTGCCAAGAAGCCGGAATATTATGTGCCGTGCGAATAGCATCGCAGCCCATCTCTTTCATGATGAGCAATTGACGCCGCAAAGCGGCTTTATTCACAGCCGCACCCAACGGGCCGAGGTCATGATGCAGGCAGACGCCTTTGAATTTACGCGGAACACCATTGAGGACAAACCCTTTTTCGGGAGAAATCTCGATACTACGCACGCCAAAACGGGTCGCATATTCATCGAGCAGTTCACCGTTTTCTTTCACCGAAACCACTGCCGTATAAAGCGACGGAGATTCGGGCGACCATAAACGGGGAGTCTTTATCGTCAGACGAGCACTTGTCGTCCCATCGAAAAAAAGTTCCTGAGCATCGCTTCGTACCACAGGATTTCCGGTCGCATCGTAAATGACCGTCGAAATATCGAGATCGTGCCCCGATGCATTCTCTATCTCGGCATCGATCTGTACCAACGCATTATCCTGAGTAACGACAGGAGTCGTTATCCGTGTACCCCATGTACGCACAGCCACGTCGCCCGTAAGAACCAACCGCACGGGACGATACAAGCCGGCTCCCGGATACCAGCGGGAACTCTCGGGCAGATTTTCAAGCCGCACGGCAAGACAATTATCACCCTCTTTCAAATACGGAGTAACATCGATATAAAACGGCGTATAGCCGTAAGCCCAACGACCTACCTCTTTACCATTGACATAAATGATCGGCCGGCTCATCGCTCCATCGAAAACCAATGTTGCCCGGCGACCCGACGGTACGGCAAACGTCGTCCTATACCACCCTACGCCGATATACGGCAACGCTCCGGTACGTCCGGTTTTCTCCGTAGGAACAGTTTCTCCGTTCTGCTCTATGGCAACGACCTGCTTGTCTATTTCCTTATCGAACGGTCCGTAAATGGCCCAGTCATGAGGGACCTCGACACTCTCCCAGCGACTATCGTCGAATGCCGGATCAGCAGCACCTGATATATCGCCCCGGGTAAAACGCCACCCTTTCTCCAAATAAATTTCCTGACGCGGCTGAGCCATTACAGCCAGTGCCAAACACAATAAAGGTAAAAAAATCGCTCGTTTCATGATATCTGTTGTTTCACTATAATTATTCTGCCGAAAACTTATATCGGACACCCTCCCGCGTAGCAAATGTATATATAAAATACCCGCTCTCTTTACGGGCCGAGACCTTCGCGTCCTTGATAAAAAGAGGCTGTTTCGATCGCACGATGCAAGATTCTCCAACCACGGAGAGAATCTCTCCTTTTACAAGACGTCCGTCCCGCCAAGAAAAAGATACATCAAAGCCTCCGCGAGCCTTCAATCCCGAGACCTCTCCCCGCGACCAGGCTGCGGGTAAGGCCGGCAACAAATGAATTTCTCCCAAATGGCTTTGTAACAACATCTCCGCCAAACCGGCAGTAGCACCGAAATTTCCGTCGATCTGAAAGGGTGGGTGGGCATCGAAAAGATTAGGATAAGTACCACCTCCCTTATTTGAAGTCCCGGGACCGACAGCTTTCATAATATCGCGTATCATCTTATAAGCATGGTCTCCATCGAGCAAACGCGCCCAAAAATTTATCTTCCATGCCTTACTCCACCCAGTACCCCCGTCGCCCCGCATTTCGAGTGTACGGCGGCAGGCCTCGGCATACCGAGGCGTATAAAGAGGAGAAATCTGACGACCGGGATACAGCCCGTAAAGCTGCGAGACATGACGATGATGCGGATCTACCTCTTCGTACTCGTCATACCACTCCAACAACTCTCCCCGGCTTCCTATACGCAACGGATAAAGCTGTTCCCGTGCCGTAACAAGCGTATCCCGAAACGAAGCGTCGATACCCAAAACGGCCGAAGCCTCGATAAGGTGGGTAAACAGATCCCAAATGATAGACATATCCATCGTTGCCCCCATCGTAACAGAACCGATCTTTCCGTCGACACGATAATTATTTTCAGGAGAAGTAGACGGAGCCGTCAGTAAATAACCGTCCTTCTCCACCAACCAATCCAAACAAAAACGGGCAGCGCCTTTCATAATCGGATAGGCTTCCTGTAAAAAACTCTTATCCCGTGTATAGGCATAATGTTCATAAAGATGCCTGCACAGCCAATTCCCGCCCATGTACCAATTGGCCCACGTCGGGTCTCCGACACCATTCCCCACAGGATTGCTCATGCACCAAATATCGGAATTCTGATGTGCCACCCAACCTCGACAGCCATAATACTGTCGGGCTGTAACCATACCGGTACGAGACAGGCCGGAAATCCAGTCGAGAAGTGGTTCATGCATCTCCGGAAGAGATGTTACCTCGGCCGGCCAATAATTCATCTCGGTATTGACATTTATCGTATAATTGGAACTCCACGGAGCTTGTATATAAGGATTCCAAATACCTTGTAAATTAGCCGGACGACCACCTATACGAGAAGAAGAAATAAGTAAATAACGACCGTACTGGAAATAAAGCGCTTCCAACTCGGGATCGGAATGTCCCCGGGCATAAGCAATGAGCCGCCGGTCGGTAGGAATCTTTTTCAAAGAATCGGCCGTCAGCCCCAAAGAAACGGAGAAACGATCGAAATATTTTCGAAAATCGGAAACATGGCGTTTCTTCAAATTCTTGTAGGTATAGGCCGATGCCTTATGCAACATGTTTTCGGCAAGACTTTTTTCATCGGCACCTTCGGTATCGGGATATTTGTCAAAACCGTTAAAGCTGGTAGCTGCCGAAAGCAATACCACCACTTCCGATGCCTGATCGACACGTATCCCGCACGTATCGGACGATACGACACCGCCTTTGGCTACAACTTTCAGACAGGTACGGAATCTCATGCCGGTATGCCCGGTCTCCTCATAAACAATCGGACTCCGACCACCGACTACATAATAATCGGGATCGACCCGTATCGGAGCAACACCCCGCATCGTCAGTTCATCGAAAGCCGGGGCTTCCAACTCATAATGCAACGGAGAAGAAAGAGTGATATACAAAGAAAGGGAATTTTTTCTCGAAGCAGTGAGACGCACTGCCAAAACATCATCAGAAGACGAAGCAAACACCTCCCGTTCGTAGGTAATACCGGCCACCGTAAAACGAGTAACGGCCGATGCTTCCGAGAGATTCAACACCCTATAATAATCGGTGGGAGCCGAACGGGGCATCATATATGAGATATGCAAATCTCCCAGCGGAAGATAACTGGCACTATAAGGACCCTGCATGAACCGACAACCTTGCGCAGCCGTAGAAAAATCGCCCTCGAAAAGAGCTTTACGAATCAAAGGCAAGTAACAAGGGGCATCGATGTTGAGGCTATCCTGTACCGGACAACCCGACCAAAGCGAGGACTCATTCAGCCGGATCAACTCACTGCTTACTCCGCCGAAAACCATCGCCCCGATGCGTCCGTTCCCTACCGGCAACGCCTCAACCCATTCACCCGCGGGTTTATCATACCACAACTTCAATCCTTCTTGCGCCCGGGCAGACGATATACCGAAAAAAATCTGTATCAAGACAAAAATTCCTATAAAGGAACTTATCTTCGGCATTGAACCGGAAGCGGCACGGTGGCATTTCATGATATAAGACATAAAAGAGAACTCAACAAAGATATACATAAAAGTTGAAGTTACACAAACAAAGTCGTCGGGTTATACCGATAACGTCCCTATAAAATTTGGGCATTCCGATTTTTTTAAGCAATATTGCAGTCCAATCATCTTACTCGAAACAAGCGATGACATTACAGATTCTCAACCGGCAAAATTCCTTATTGAATACTTTTCTCAACGAAATCAGAAACGTAGAACTCCAAAATGACCGTATGCGATTTAGGAGAAATCTCGAAAGAGTGGGAGAAATCATGGCATACGAAATAAGCAAGACGTTTTCCTATGTACTGCAAACCATAAAGACACCTATCAACCCTGCCGAGGTGAATCTGCCTGCACGAGACATAGTCATTGCCACCGTTTTACGTGCCGGACTTCCTTTCCATCAAGGGTTTCTCAATTACTTCGACCGAGCTGAAAGCGCATTCATATCGGCCCGTCGTGCCTACAACCGCACGCAAGAAACAATGGAAGTGCGTTTCGACTCCGTTTATACACCCCGACTCGACGGAAAAATACTGTTGCTGGTCGACCCGATGTTGGCAACAGGATCGTCTCTGGTCGTTGCATACAAAGAGCTGTTGGCGCAAGGCGGCACTCCCGTCCATACACATATCGCTTCGGTCATCGCCAGTCGTCCGGGATTAGAATATGTCGCAAAAACATTAACCGGGCAATCCGTATCTTTATGGACAGCGGCCCTCGACGACAAACTCACGCCGAAACTTTATATCGATCCCGGGTTGGGAGACGCTGGCGACTTGGCATTCGGCGGTAAGATTTAAGAATCTTTATATTATCCCTTTCTATACATATTTTCAAGAGTCCCGGCCTTTCAATCTATCTATTTCCAGAAGGAAATAAATAGATCGGAATAAAAATCGACAAAAACTTTTGTCGGTTTACCAAAAAACATTACTTTTGCAGCCGTAAATAATGACTCCGTAGCTCAGCTGGTAGAGCAAATGACTCTTAATCATTGGGTCGAGGGTTCGAGCCCCTCCGGGGTCACGGAATAAAAAAGCACCTGCACAATAATGCAAGTGCTTTTTTGTTACCTTTCATCTGTTTTCGGGACAGCTTTATAAGTCGTGCAAAACGACAAGCATGACGCTCCCCAACAATAATACCTCAATCGCAATAAGTTTCACACCAAATCGGCAAAGGAAAAACGCTGATAACCGCTCTTTACTCATACTTAGTAAAATGACATGGATCACTCAACGACAAGCATGGGAAATCTATTGGTTTATCTAGTATATAATCAAACAAAGGCGGATTGATGATCGGCCGCCTTTGTTTGATTAAGAAAAATTCCGGGATCGGATTTTTTACGGTTTCATATTGGTATTCGTCAGTAATTTTCCTTGATACTCACCGGTAAGTGCATCGAAAAATTTTTCAATTTTCAAGACATCTTCCTGCGGCATATCACGACCGACTTGGTATTTAGCCATCATGGATATAGCTTGATTCAACGTCTCGACACTACCATCGTGGTAATAGGGATAAGTCAGCGCCACGTTGCGGAGAGTCGGCGTCTTGAAACGATACCGGTCGCGCTCAACCTTCGTCTGCGCCCAACGGCCGTTATCACCATCGGTAAGACCCGATTTAAGCGTGAGTTCCCGATCTTCGAAATAATTGGCGCGACGCCCCATGAGTTCGTAAGAAAGCCCACCCATATTCACGCCGGCATGACAAGTCGCGCAACTATACTCCTTGAACAAGGCATACCCCTCGACCTGTTCTGCGGTCATGGCGTTTGTGTCGCCTTTCAGATAACGGTCGAATGCGGAATTGGGCGTAACGAGCGTCTTCTCATACTCGGCGATCGCATCGGTGATGGTCGTCTGACTCAATCCCTCGGGATAGACCTCTAAGAATCGAGCCGTAAAATGCTTATCTTGCGCCAGACGATTTACAATTTCATCGAACGACTTGCACCCCATCTCGACAGGATTCAAAGGAGGACCGCCGGCCTGCTCGGCCAAAGTAGCTGCGCGTCCGTCCCAAAACTGCACGAAATTGAAACAGGAATTATAGACCGTCGGGGCGTTCACACCGCCGAGTTGCCCGTCGATACCCTCGGAATAACGCTTATTATCCACTCCTGCGGTACCGATCCCGTGGCATGTTGCACAAGAAACCGTCCCGTCGGCCGAGAGACGTGTGTCGTGGTAGAGCTCTTCTCCGAGTTGGGCCTTACGAGCATCGTGCGGAAATGTATCGGGAATGGGACGAATCGCCTCGTTGGCAAATTGAGGCGCAGCAAGCGGATTCGGGTAGAATTCAGACCGTATATCCCTGAAAGCCGCCATCATCATATCTCGCTTCTTATTCGTAATAGATGCACCCCAGTGAATGAGATAATAGGATTTCAAAGGCATGGAGCCATCGGCGATACACTGCTCTATTTTTGCCAAACTGACTTCATCGGGTGCCGTACCCTCACGCATGGCCGTCATGAAAGGCTGCATATCGAATGCCGCATATCCATCCTCCACATGCTTTCCAATCAGATTCCGGGCAATAGGATAATTGGCAAAAAAAGGCAACTTGGGATTGGCAGAATGGCAGAACAGACAACCACCGTCCGTCATGACCTCTACGATCTGCTCGTTAGGTGCCAATTCGGAAGAAGGGGCCTTATTCACCAACCGGTAGATGATGGCAAGTAAAGCAACCACAACTACCAGACTCAACAAAATTTTCGAACTTTTTTTCATAGGCAATATAAGTTTAAGTATATTTCTTCGGTTTTTAAGAATACATGTGCATACTATTTCGGGCAATAGGCAGGAAATTCACTCCGTACCAACACATCTGCATACAGATAAAACCAGCTACGAGCAATCCGTTAAGCCCGGCCCGGCCTCCTCTCCCGTAAAGTCTCAGGTGTATGTAAAGCAAATAGATACACCACGTAACAGCCGCCCACGTCTCTTTCGGGTCCCAACTCCAAAAGTTTCCCCACGCCGCTTTCGCCCACAAAGCCCCGCTCATCATACCGAGCGTCAGGAATGCCATGCCTATGTACACGAGGCGGTCTATCGTCGGGAAGTAACGATCGGTACGTTGAAACCAGCCGGCCAAAGCCAAAATGAATGCACAGCCGAGTACGGAATAGGAAAAAATGTACACCGTTACATGCGGGACGAACCAAAAACTCTGAAGCGCAGGCATCAAAGAGCGGTCATGTATTTCGGGTTTCAATATATTGGTGATGACAAATACCAGCGATATGACGGTCGAGAACAACATGAGCCATCGGTAATGCCACCTCCGATAAGTAAGCAATCCCGAAAATATGATAAAGAAAGAGTACCACAGACGTGTCTCGCCCATCGTTTTGAGCGGAGGACGTTGCAAGGTAATCCACAAAGCGATGATGAACACGGTATAGAAGCACAATCCAACACCGGTAAGCCCGGCAGCCAAGCGGCTGTAAGATTCGCGTCGGAACGCTATAACAGCCCCGGCTATCCAAAAGGCCGCCGAAACTATCGCAAATACCGTGAACTCGTTCCATGTCATGGCGTTTTCCTCCTTTCTGACAGCGAAACTCCCTGTGCAAACAATAACACGCTGCCCAACATCATCATACAAATGCCGACCCATTGCATATACTTCCACGGCTGTCTTACAATTTCCAATATGCAATATCCGACAGTTTCTCCTTCGGAAACATGTTCATAATCGACCAAATATAAGTCATCTACCAACGAAAGAGCATACGGCTCGTTCACTCGGAGGGAAACCTCCTCATCATCGACCATCAACCGGGCCTCGTAACTATCCGGCATTCCATCGAGATTATATGCCACAGTGAATTTTTCCAACTTGATTCCCTGCCGCCATCGGGCACGCTCCCCATCGGGAGAGAAAACCTCGTGCGTAACCTCATCGCCCGATACCCGTAATCTCCATTGCCGGGTATCGGCACTCCCGGCAAATCCGCACACAAGAGCCAGAAACAAACCGATGTGGTTGAAAAGAAAACGCAAACGATACGGTCTGTCTTTACGAAAACCACGAAATATGACAAACAACAAATTTGCCGACAAAGCCGTAAGAACAAAGAAAAGCCACCACGAGGCAGAAGTCAACCACGACGTAAACCCCATCACCAAAAAAGTAAGCAAAGAAACTGCAACGAGCAAAAATGTGGTTATTGGGGCAGACAACAAGATAGCCAAACGGGAATGCGGCTTCTCCTTATAGAGAATCCACAAGGAAACGCCGACCAACGACAACAATGCGACATTTACGGGAAAAGCAAAAAAAACGATATGGAAACGATTCGGAGCTACCAGCTGACAGAACAGCGCCACTCCGAAATATACCGCCCATACCCCATAAACAGCTATCCTCTTCACTATATCTTGCTATAATCTTGCGGCAATAAAATTCCGACGCAAAAATAGGTATATTTTTCTAAATCCCTGACCTGACTTATAATTTTTACGGGATATCCGACTTTTCACAATGACTGAGAACAAACGACAAAAACACCCTTATGTTCTTTTTGAATCTCGTTGTCCAAATACATTCATTCCACCACCGACACATTGCCCGTATATTTTCCCGTCCGATACTATTTCCAATCACAATCTATTTTTTGGCACAGTATTAGCGCCATATTACAAAGAGTAAAATAATACTCAAAAGCAGAAAAAACCAATAAAACTTTGATATATAATATAATACATCAAAATAAAACAACAAATTCGAGAAGCGAATATTTCCCGTTTTGAAAAATGAGTCTTTCATTTTGAAAAAATGAGCTTCAAACAAAAAATTGTAGGACAATGAAAGTTTGTAAATTCGATAAAATAGAAGACGAAGACAAAATAAACCGGATAATTAAATACATAATAAACGAAAATCCTTATGTGATCGCTATACCTCCGCTCCTTCCTCTCGAAGAAAAAGCCAGAGAAATATCCATAGGTTGGTTTAGAGAAGACAATGAAACAGTACGGTCGGCCATCAAATCCATCGAATATTATTGTTATGCACGAGTAGACCGACTGACCGCCAACGTCGAACTACAACGCAATATCAAAGAGATTATCTCCACTCGCATAAAAAACATGTATGCATGGACCGAAAACAAAGCCGATTTATTAATAGATAAAACCATACGCGCCGAGATCTATCGCCTCTCCGCCGATTTGCTGACACACTGCTTACAGGCGCAGGGATTCCGATCCAAAATGTTTGATTCGGGAACATTCGTCCAAATCGATAAAGAAAAAAATTTCAATATTCCGCTTATCCGCGAATCTGTTCAACAATATACGCAACAGAACCGGGATATCGACATTTTCGTAATACCGCTCTCCCTATGCAAAAACATCTACGGAGAAATCGATTTTCTGAGTGAGAAACAGAACGACTATTACGCAACAGTACTGGCTGCCAGCTTCAATGCCGAAGAAATCATACTTTCAAGCGACTTTAAAAACGTACACACCGACACACACAGCTCACGCGAACAGCACTCCCTCACTTACGATGAGGCCGAAAACTTGATCGGTAGCGGAGTACACCTGCTGTATGCCGACAGCATTACATTGGCCGCACGATCGAATATGGTAATGCGCCTTGTAGAGCCGACCCACTTCAATAACGAACGCCTTTATATATCTTCGCACGATAGTGGTAAAAGTATAAAAGCCTTTCTTTCACAAGATTCACTCACTTCTGTGAGATTTACATCTCTCCATGTTCTTCCCGGGTACTTATTGTTGGGGAAAATATTCGACATCATAAACAAATATCAGATAAACGTCATTTCGATGTCTTCATCGAACGTTTCTATATCGATGATTCTCTCAGCCAGCCGAGACACGTTGCGCATCATACAGAGAGAACTCTACAAATACGCCGAAACGATTATAGAAGAAGATATGTCGGTCATACACGTCATCGGTTCGCTTCATTGGGAACGCCCGAACATAGAAAGTGAAATTCTGAGCGTATTGAAAGATATTCCCATCTCCCAAATCTCTTACGGCGGAAGTGATAACTGCTTCACGCTTTCCCTCCCGACCTACAATAAAAACAAAGCTATCGACTCATTATCCAAGCACTTCTTCTCCAAGACTTTCGTATGATTTACACAACCAATTAAACACCCGAAGATATGAAAATCACAATTATTGGCGCCGGGCACATAGGCAGTGCAATAGCCACTTGTCTGGCACAAGGTTATATTTTCAACGAAAAAGATATAACCATTACCAATCAAAGTCCCGATAAATTCGATCTTTTAACCCAGCGTTTTCCTGCCATACACACCTCAACTGACAACAAACAGGCAACAGCCGATGCCGATATTATCGTATTAGCCGTAAATGCCTCAAATGTCGATAACGTCCTATCTTCACTACGATTCTCGTCCGAACAAATACTCGTTTCTGTCGTAGCAGGCATCGATATTATACACTTGGCTCGCCTTGTGAAACGAGAAATTCCTATTTTTAGAGCGATTCCCAATATGGCGATCTCCGAACGTTCAAGCCTTACATTGATCTCTTCCCGAGGAGCGACAGAAGAGCAAAAAGAACTCATTAGCCGTATTTTCGAAGAGGGAGGGAAATGTATGTTTCTCGATGAACAAAAACTCGATGTTGCATCGACATTCACATCAAGTGGTGTCGCCTTTGCATTGAAATACGTACAAGCAGCCATGCAAGCCGGCATAGAACTCGGTATTTCTCCCCAAGATGCCATGCTCATGGCGGCATACGGGCTGGAAGGCGCAACAGAGCTTCTTCTCAACCACCCAACCCACCCCTGCATCGAAATCGATCGCATCACAACCCCGGGCGGAGTAACGATCAAAGGAATAAACGAACTCGACAAAGGCGGTTTCGTCTCCTCCATCATCAATGCCATAAAAGTCTGTGCCACGACAAAAAATTCAGAAGAATAAAAACAACAACAGTAAAAGTCCCATTCATGTTTGCACAAAACACATGCGGGGCATCTTCTAATAGAAGATGCCCCGCATGTCATACAGTAAGAGAGCTTACTTTCTGAGACCCAATTCTTTTACAATGGCACGATAACGTTCGATGTCGATTTTTTGCAGATAATCGAGCAAACGACGGCGTTTACCAACCAACATTTTCAGGGCTCTTTCGGTCGTATAATCTTTGTGATTTGACTTGAGGTGCTCAGTCAAATGAGAGATACGATAGGAAAATAATGCAATCTGGGACTCGGGAGAACCAGTATCAGTATTGTTCTTTCCGTACTTCTCAAAGATTTCCTTTTTTTTCTCTGTAGTTAAATACATCTTTAACTGTTTTTATGGTGAATGAAATATTTTGAGACCGCAAAGGTAGGCAAATATTTCCGACCGACAAGCATTTTTGGCCTGTTTTTTTCAAAAAAACGACTCTGATAATGAAAAAATTCGACACTTTTCGAGTTGAAAAAGAGGAATTAACCCCTATCCGTATATAAATTATAGAGTTTTTTATCGTACCTTTGCGGCGGAAAATTTTTTAAGGTATGCAAAGACAAAACATTCGGAATATCGCCATCATCGCACACGTCGACCACGGCAAAACAACGATAGTCGACAAAATGCTGATGGCGGGTCGCCTTTTTCGCGACAACCAAAACACGGGTGAACTTATTCTCGACAACAATGATTTGGAACGGGAACGTGGTATAACGATTCTATCCAAAAATGTTTCGATACGTTACAAAGACTATAAAATAAATATTATCGATACCCCGGGCCACGCCGACTTCGGAGGAGAAGTAGAACGTGTATTGAATATGGCCGACGGCTGCCTGCTACTGGTCGACGCATTTGAAGGCCCTATGCCCCAAACCCGCTTCGTTTTGCAAAAAGCGATCCAGATGGGACTGAAACCTATCGTGGTCGTCAATAAGGTCGACAAACAAAATTGTCGGCCCGATGAAGTACAAGAGATGGTATTCGAGCTGATGTTCAACCTCAACGCAACGGAAGAACAACTTGATTTCCCCACAATCTTCGGCTCAGCCAAACAAAATTGGATGTCGACCGACTGGCGCAAACCTACCGACAACATCTCGGTGCTGCTCGATACGATCATCGAGCATATTCCCGCACCCGAATATATCGACGGGCCTTCGCAAATGCTCATCACCTCACTCGACTTCTCTTCGTACGTAGGACGTATCGCCATAGGTCGCATACATCGGGGCGAATTGCACGAAGGACAAGATATCGTTCTTTGCAAACGCGACGGTTCGACGGTGAAACAACGTATCAAAGAGCTCCATATTTTCGAAGGTATGGGACGTACAAAAGTAGAAAGCGCAGCCTCGGGCGAAATTTGTGCTCTCGTAGGTATCGACGGATTTGAAATCGGCGACACGATTGCCGACATCAATACGCCGGAAGCACTCCCCCGCATCGCTATCGACGAACCTACCATGTCGATGACTTTTACCAACAACGATTCGCCTTTCTTCGGCCGGGACGGAAAATTCGTTACATCACGCCATATTGCCGAACGTCTCGAAAAAGAGCTGGAACGCAACCTCGCTCTACGCGTCGTAAAGGCTCCCGAAGACGGGGTTTGGACCGTATATGGCCGAGGTGTACTGCATCTCTCTATCCTCATCGAAACGATGCGCCGCGAAGGTTATGAGTTGCAAGTTGGGCAACCGCAGGTCATCGTCAAAGAAATAGACGGGGTAAAGTGCGAACCGGTAGAACAACTCACCATCAATGTCCCCGAAGAATATTCGAGCAAAATGATCGATATGGTAACCCGGCGCAAAGGCGACCTGCTATCGATGGATACACAAGGAGACCGCATACATCTCGAATTCTCGATTCCCTCGCGAGGTATCATCGGCCTGCGCAATAACGTACTTACCGCATCGGCCGGCGAAGCGATCATGGCACACCGCTTCCTCGAATACCAACCGTGGAAAGGCGACATCGAACGCCGCACCAACGGTTCACTCATCGCCATGGAAGCGGGTACGGCTTACGCTTATGCGCTCGACAAACTGCAAGACCGAGGTCGATTCTTTATTTTCCCGCAAGAAGAAGTATACGCCGGCCAAGTTGTCGGAGAGAACGCCAAAGAAGGCGACATCGTGGTAAATGTTACCAAATCGAAAAAACTTACCAATATGCGTGCATCGGGAGCCGATGAGAAAGCCCGTATCATACCCCCCATCGTGATGAGTCTCGAAGAGTCGCTCGAATATATCAAAGAAGACGAATATCTCGAAGTAACCCCCCATCATCTGCGCATTCGTAAAATCATTCTCGACGAAATCGAACGCAAACGCGCCAATCGTTAATACAAGAGGACTTATACCTCAAAAAGAAGAGCCGCATAAAAGTTTATTATGCGGCTCTTCTTTTACGCTTCGTTTGCCATACGGAGAAAATTTTCTACCTTTGATGACAACCCAAAGGTATTTTTATAAATTTTCATACCATGATCGAAAACAGGACTTTTGAAAAAATATCTTTTACCGACACCGTTTTTGAAGACGAATACTACAACTGTACGTTCATTTCTTGCGACTTTTCAAATGTCATTTTCCGGCAAACCGATTTCGACCGATGCACATTTTCGACCTGTAATCTTTCAATGTCCAAGTTCAAGAATGCTCTCAGAAACATCTCTTTTATCGATTGTAAAATGACCGGTGTCGACTTCTCCGAAATAAATCGATTTTCAGGCGATCTCATTTTTGAAAATTCTCACCTCGACTATGGCAACTTTGTTGCCGTCAAATTACAGAAAACCATCTTCCGAAACTGCAAAATGTACGAAACCTATTTAGACAATGCTGACATAAAAAATTCGATTTTCGAACATTGCAATTTAGAGAGAGCCTCATTTGCCGGTACAAATTTGGAGAAAGTCGATTTTTCGACCGCTTTTAACTTCTCCATAAATCCGGCTGCATGCAAACTCAAAAAAACCGTTTTTTCCGAAGATAATTTAAGGGGACTGGTCGATCATCTCAATATCATCATAAAATGACGAGCTATCTTCCCATTTCTATCATTATCATTCAAATATATCCCTATTCTCTTACAAAGAAAACATTACCAGATTTTAGCACACTGTTACCGGCTACTCTTTCGGCAACAACTTGAACCGCAAACGCAAACGTCCCGGATCGTAATCGTGGCTGATAATCTTGAAAATGCCTATCTCCGACGTATTCTGCACATGTGCTCCGATACAGGCGCAAACATCGTAATCGCCCACACGCACCAAGCGCAAAGTTGCACCGACATCTTCGGGAAGTTTCGAGAGGTCTACATCATCGGAAACCTCGGCACGGGAAACAAACTCTTCAATAACAGGCAGATGAGAGGCAATCACTTCATTTACCTTTGCCTCGACGGCGGCCAACTGCTCGGCGGTAGGCTCCGTCGGCAACTCATAGTCGCACTTGCTTTTCTTCCGCTCGATATGGGCATTGCGGGAACGCGGACAACCGAACATTTCCACCATTGTTCGGTTCAAAATATGTTCGGCCGTGTGCATGGGGGGATACTCTTGTTTGTTATGTTCGTTGAGTTGAGGTTGTTCCATATTGATGTCGGAATTATTTTTTACATCTCGAATAGGTATCATTTTCTATCTCGATAGAGAGTGGCTCTATATCGCTCAAAACCTTTATTCCGCAATCGGGATAATCCTTTCCTACGAAAAGTTTTATTTCTACAGGGAAGCCCAACTGGCCGGCTTGCGGATCGACCGGAATCCAGCCTACATCATTCACATAACACTCGGCCCAAGCATGAGTACCTCCGGTTATCTGCGGCGGATAATAAACATATCCGGTAATAAAGCGGCAAGGAACAGACTTCGAACGCATCAACGCAATGAACAAATTGGTATACTCGCTGCAAGTTCCTTTCCTACGCCGGAGTATGGTCGCTATATCTGCAGTGAAACTATTGCCCTTATCTATTTCCATAGCTAAGGAATCATCGAAAACCTCGATATAAGTCGATGCAAATTTCAAACCTTTCCATATAATCGACCATACATTTTTTTCATTTCCGAGCAACGTATCGGCTATCGTTTGTAGCTCAGGCAGACGGTAATCGATAAGAGATGTCGGCTCCAAAAACGGCAACACGTCAGAAGGATAAGATAATCCCGGATCAACAACAGCCGACTTCACTACTTTGAGAAGAGAAGTATCGGCCATCACTGACGAACTCTGTATCGTAACATGGCAGATACTATCGGTTTGTTGGAAAGATATAACTCTCTGCGGATAGGAATCGAGTGCAGCACGATTGAAATCCCGCAATTGCATTTTATAGGTAATCTGCGCATATCCACCTACACACCCATATACCAATAACAAAATAACAAAGATTTTTTTCATAACAAAGTGTTTTATACCCAACTCTCCCTTATTTGTTACAATAGCTTCTCAATCATTCTCCCAGTTCCACGATAGACGGACAATATCCTCTTCAACAAGCTCACTACCCATCTGCACTTCGATGATCTGCAAATCGGTAACCGCGCGCACAGCATGTTTCTGTCCCGATTTTATATGCACGACATCGCCTCGTCCTACCTCTACGATTTTACCATCGAGAGCCAAACGCCCACGTCCGTCTATAAATGTCCACACCTCTTCACGGAGATTGTGATACTGATAACTGATATTGCAACCGGCCTTGATACATAGAAGTTTGGTCAGCGCCCTATATCCGTCGGGTAATACGTTATATCCCATAACCTTATAAGTACCCCACCGACGCTCCTCGTACATAGGTCTTGGAGCAAAACGATCGGCATACGATTTCAACTGGGCGCATGCACGCTTGTCGCTCACCAAAATACCATCGGGGCTGGCTGCTACAACAATATTTTTAGTACCCAAGCAAACAATGGGAATATCGAGTTCATTGACGACATGAGTCTCCTCGGCAGCTTCTCCGATGACTGCATTGCCGGTAGTACGGTCGGACATTTCTTCGGTCAGACTGTTCCATGTACCCAAATCTTTCCATTTTCCACCATAAGGAAGAACCACCACAGATGTTGCTTTTTCCACGACCTCATAGTCGAAACTAATTTGGGGTAACTCGACATAACGAGATCGTAACTCGGCAAAAGTCTCCGTATGAATATAGCGATCGACAATATCAGCCAAATATCCAAGCTTAAAGGCAAAAACACCGCCATTCCACATTGCCCCGTCGAGAATCAGGCGTTCAGCGGTACGGCTATCGGGTTTCTCGACAAAACGCATGACAGGAAATATTCCGTCTCTTTCTTTTTCGAGATCGGGTATGATATAACCGAATTTCGACGAAGGCTGAGTCGGGGATATCCCCATCAATACCAAATCGGCTCTACCTTGCGCTGCGATTTGAGCCATTTGCCCGACAGTATGGAAGTAGCTCTCTTCGGTATAAGGATCGATAGGCATCACAACAACAACTTCGTTGCGATCGCAATGCTGCTCTTTAAGTAAATATACTGTAGACAGAGCTATGGCCGGAAACGTATCCCGACGCTCAGGCTCGGTTACGACATCGACATGACTCCCCAACTGACTGGTTATCGCATCTTTTTGCGATACACTGGTCGCTATGGTAATCGATGCGTCAAGACCCGATTCCTTTATCTGACGAACAATGCGCTGCACCATAGATTCCCGCTTCCCATCGGGTGCTTTCAACAATTTAAGAAACTGTTTCGAACGGGCATCGTTGGACAACGGCCACAACCGTTTCCCCGACCCGCCCGACAGCAATAATATTCTCATCGACTATGATATTTATTTCGACAAAGCCATTACGTAAAAATACTCCGTGCAAAGAGCAAACTCCTTACCGGAAATTTTTACCGAAACGCCTTTATATTTCATTTGCAATATTACAAAAAAACGTCCATATCTCCACCTGTAAAAGCGAATAAATTACCAAGATTTTCATTGTCTCTGGCATGGTAACCAAATGTCATTCCGAAGCGGTCAGCGAGGAATCTCTTATTCCCGGTAGGTTAGGATTCTTCACTTCGCTCGTACTTTCTTAGCATGAGATTCTTCATTCCGTTTACGTTGCATTCAGAATGACAATGGAGTTTGCAGGAGATTCTTTCTCCCTGCGGTCGTCAGAATGACAGTCGTGCCATTCCGAGCGTATGTGAGAGATCTTACACAACACACATCTGGCCGGATATTTTTCACTCCACTTATACTGTGTTCAGAATGGTAATAGGATTTGCGGGAGATTCTTCAAGGCAAAGCCTTTCAGAATGACATACGTTTGGGTAAAAGATTCTTCACTCCACTAACGTTCCGTTCAGAATGACATGCATTTTAGTAAAAAAAGAAATCGACAGTTTGCATGGTCATGTCGTTACAACAAAAATCCCGGGCAGAAAATTCTGTCCGGGAAAATTCCGGTTCACGGAACTTATTAATGAAGGAAATTACTCTCCGAGCAATTTTTTCGCATCTACATACTGGGCGATACCTACCGCCACTTTCTTGGCTTCTTTCATCGCTAACACGACGGTCTGAGGAGTATGTACCACATCCCCTCCGGCAAACACGCCTTTACGAGTAGTCATACCATAGGGACGATCCTTAGTGATTACATATCCCGAACTATCGACATCGATACCTGTTGTTGTCGATACAATACGATTGGCGGGACGCGAACCGATGGCCAAAAGAATACGATTGAACGACAACACTTTTTCCCCTTCGGGAGTATCGACTTTCAACCCGGTAATCCACCCCGAGTTATTGTCACAAATAAATTCTTGAGTGGCCGTACGCCATAAAAACTTCACGCCTTCGGCAACGGCATCTTCATATTCCGACCGTAAGGCCGACATCTCATTTTCGGTCTTATGATAAATCACATATACCTCTTTCGCCCCCATACGCAACGCTGTGCGGGCGGCGTCCATACCCACATTGCCGCAGCCTATCACCCCCACGACCTCACCTTCATGTACAGGAACTTCCCGACGGTCGATGTCTCCGAAATTATAGAGGCTCACCATACGTAAAAAATACGATGACTGCACAATTCCCTTCAAGTCGTTACCGGGTATGTTGAGCGACTTGGGCAAAGCCGTTCCCGAGCCGATAAACACGGCATCATATTCCTGAGCAAAAATACGGTCTATGTCGATATTCTGTCCCACGACACAATTGGTAATAAATGTAACACCCAGAGCCTCGATTTTCTTGATTTCTTTCCGCACGACCTCTTTGGGCAAGCGATACTCGGGAATACCGAACATAAGCACTCCACCTGGCTCGGACTGGCTCTCGAAAATCGTTACATTAAATCCCTGACGAGCCAAATCGCCGGCCACCGTCAATCCGGCCGGCCCCGAACCGATGACAGCTACTTTTCCTCGTGTTTTTTGAGGCAAGCGTTCCCGAATAAGACTCATTTCCACATCGAAATCGGCAATAAACCGTTCGAGCATACCTATGCGTATACCTTTTCCCTTCGGATATAACACGCAATGTCCTTCGCACTGTTTTTCATGAGGACACACCCGCCCGCAAATAGCCGGCAAGTTACTACGCTCATTGATGACTGCCATAGCATCTCCCATATTACCCATCGACAATTGATGGATAAACGACGGAATATCATTCTCTATGGGGCAGCCTTTGCGGCAAGAAGGATTTTTACAATTGAGACAACGTTTTGCCTCATCGATAGCCTCCTTGATGGTATATCCGCTCACCTCATAAAATTTCAAACTTTTGTTTGATTCCATTTTTTTGTGTTTATTCCAGTTTTGTCATATTGACTTTGCAAATATCTATCTTATTTTGCAAAGTACGCTTTACAAAATAAGGTTTTTTAGAAAATTTAATCTTTCAAACTCCATTCATCAGAAAAATATTGGAAAAAGTACCCAAAGACACAAGTATAAAAGAATCGCAAATATCTATTACAAAGATATTTGCGATTCTATGCTAAAACTTCCAAAACTAAAAATATCCGTTTCTCTTGATATACTCTTGCACTCCACCCAATCCGGAACACTTCACCAACACGCGATGCAGACTATCGGCCAGAAAACAGGTAGGGGTCGCTTGACAACCGTATCGAATTTTCATCGGGCTCGAATCCCGTTTAAAATCGGAAACATAAATATAATCACCTCCATAACGAGCCCTATTTTTCTGCAACTCATCTAAAGAGCCGCTCAAACAATAAACCACAATCAGAAAATTCTCTCTCGAAGTAGCGGCATAAAGACTGTCGAGATAAGCACGTCCGGTTTTTCCCATACAACCCAAACCATCGCAAAGCAACAACACTCGCTTACCGTACAGCACAGACCAATCGAACGGCACACCATCGGCTTGTGTACAAGGAAACAGCGACAAGGTATCACCCTCGACGATCTGATGGCACGAAATATGCTCCTGAATATTCTTCCCGTAAAAAGAATGGCGCATTTCGGGTGTAAGGGTATTCAGAATGTGCTGCAATGTATCCTTACAAACATCATCTCGAACCATATAAAGTCGTCGTAATCCACTCGGCACAGAAGCAAACCGAATGGCTAAACGGGCGTTCTCCCGAAGAGCATCATCCAATGTTTTTATGTAAACCTGCCGTAAACTATCATGCTTTTCTTCGGGAAGCTCTTTCCATAAACGGCTCAACTCTGCTTCCCGTTTATAATAGCAGTCCCATAAAATACTATCCTGCCGCAAATAATTCTCCTCGGTAATTTCGTCTTGTGCCCATGAATCGGGAAAACATACTCCCATCACAAGAATGATAATAAAAAGTCTTTTCATATCTCTCTTTTTATTTTATTAGACGTTTTTCCTCAAAAAAGGTTACAATTCCAACAAATTATCTCGCTCTTGTGCCAAAAGGGAATAGACATTCAAGTTGTAATACCGGCCTTCACCGGCATACTCACCAGCACGCTCTACACCTTCAAGACGGAATCCCAATCGACGAGGTATTGCATTGGAAGAGAGATTTCCTACGGCACATTTTATCTGCACGCGGTTCATCGTCCTGACATCGAACGCCCATAAACACAATCTCGCAACACAACGAGACATGATGCCCCGCCCGCGAAATTCCGGTAACAACCAGTACCCGATCTCGGTCTTACGATTGACCGTATCGGTAAATACAAATCCAACAAGTCCGCAAAAAACACCTTCGAAAAGAATTTTGAAAGTATAATTGCGTAACTCGGGCACTTCGGCACATAGACCCGAAAGGAAATTTTTCTCTTCGGCAACCGAATGTAAACCGTCAACAAACGGCAACCATCGCCGCAAATCGTCCCGATGCAAATCTATGGCACGGTATATCGTTCCCGCATCGCTCACACATGCCTCACACAACTGTAAATGTGTGTCTACAAAAATTTCCAGCTTTCTTTTATTCATCTTTAAACAGCCTCATCAAAATGATCAGTTCATTCATATCGATATGAAATACGATAACCATGACTTCGCAAAGCTTTTTCCAGAGCCTTCATTCTTTGTTCATCGGTATCGTCATCAAAACCCGACATAAGAGACAATAGATAAGTTCCATAATCGGAACAATCATAAAGCCGTCCTTCTCCTTTTTGAGACAAATCGGGAATCCACACTCTACTATCTCCTTGTATTATCACATTATGCTCAAACTGAAATAGCAAAATCTTTCCTTCTCCATCTTTCGTAATTGTAACCTCATCTTCCAAAACAATAAAATTATACACCCAATCCCCGCTACCATCGTTAAGTTTCTCCGCCGCACAAATATTTCTCTTGCCGACATCGACCGTTACCTTATACTCACCCTTCACTGTTTCGCCCAATCGTACCGAACCGTCTACATAAGAATAGGGTTGATAAGTACCACACGCATACTCGAACTCACTCTTCGAATCCAATGTCGCCGACGATGCCAATGCGACATAATCTTTATCGCCGGAAGACTCTGAAGCGTCATCGCCATATCCTCCTCCCACATATAAAATATCCTGTCCGGAATCCCATTTTTCCCGTATAAATTCTTTAGCTGACGAAGAAGAAAAGACTTGATAAGATTGTTCTACATCTGCCGAAATCTTATCACTCTTCGATGCAACAATAAAATACTCTCCTCCGCCATATTCCATAAGGGTCAAATTATAACCGTCTTTCCAAAAATCCTGTACGGTACTTTCTACCAAACCTGTATTGGGAGTGAAAGCGTATCGCTGCTCCGTTATACCACACCCCTTACTCATTACCAGCCACCAATCACTGCCGGTATAAGCCGCCGATGTGATATAATACCCCTTCCGCCAACACTCGCTGACGACATCAAACACATCATCAGAATCATACCGCCCGTACGCTTGCGCCGTATAATCGGAGTTTTTCGAAACGACAACAAACCATCGGGAATAATTCGATGCCAAAGAAGTAATCGCATATCCGTCATTCAGTTTCTCGTCCAACCATTTACCGGGCCATTCACCCGAATAATAATAACTTTGCCCAGTATAACCGCAATTTTTACACATGGTAACCAACCATCCTTGATAGGTATAAGCCGCCGATGTAATATAATAATCTTTGTCCCAATATTCCCGTATCTCGTCTTGCTGCAAAGCCTCTCCCCGCCCACTGCTAAACCAAGTTTGACTTTGGTAGGGCAAACCTCCCTGTGTAATGATCAAAGTCATATCTTGTGCAACAAGAGGTAAACCACATAAAACAAACAATACAAAACCCCAAATACAACGCAACATAATATCGATATTTTTTGTAAATATATCGATAATTACTCAAAAAAACAAAGACATATACAGAAATTCCTGTATATGCCTTTTTACGATCAAAATTAGATCTGTTATCTATCCTATTATACGGGTTCCTCCCGTAGACAAAGTGTCGGCTCTCGTAATGACAACCTCTTTCACTCCGGCCGAAATAGCTGAAAAAGCATTTTCGAGCTTGGGAATCATTCCTCCTTGTACAATACCGCCGGTCACCAAGCGTTCGAACGAAGACTTATCGATTTGTGGAATCACGCTTTCATCATCATTCTCATCGCTCAAAACTCCTTTTTTCTCAAAACAATAAACCAGTGTTACATCGAAATAAGACGCCAGTGCCTTAGCGGCCTCTCCGGCGATGGTATCGGCATTGGTATTGAGCAACTGTCCATGCCCGTCATGGGTAAGCGGAGCAAGTACGGGAACAACTCCATCTGCTATCAGACGGGCCAACATATCGCCCCGGGCCTCTTTCACATCTCCGACGTAACCGTAGTCGACGTCCTTCACCGGACGTTTGTCCGAACGCAAAATATTCAAATCGGCTCCGGTCATACCGAGTGCATCGACTCCGAGAGCCTGCAATCCGGCAACGATATTTTTATTTACCAATCCGCCATACACCATTGTTACCACTCGCAAAGTGTCGGCATCGGTAATACGACGCCCATTTACCATACGGCTGGGAATACCCAACTGCTCGGCCAGTTTCGTCGCCGAACGACCACCTCCGTGAACAAGCAACTTACGTCCTTCTATGGCCGCAAAATCCCGCAATAAGGCATGCAAGGTATCAGGTTCTTCTACGATTTTCCCGCCGACTTTTATAAGAGTCAATTTTTCCATATCGATATATTTTATTCGTCTCCGAATTCCATCAGATATGCTTTGATAAAGTCATCGATATTACCATCCATGACTCCCTGAACATCGGACGTCTGGTAGTTGGTACGATGGTCTTTGACCCGACGGTCATCGAATACATAACTGCGTATTTGCGATCCCCACTCGATTTTTTTCTTCCCAGCCTCGACTTTGGCCTGTTCGGCCATACGGTGTTGCAACTCTTTTTCATAGAGTATCGACCGCAACTGGCGCATCGCATTTTCCCGGTTCTTGGGCTGGTCCCGGGTTTCGGTATTCTCGATGAGAATCTCCTCTTCTTCGCCGGTATAAGGGTCTTTGAAATGGTAGCGCAGGCGCACACCCGACTCGACCTTGTTCACATTCTGACCACCGGCACCACCCGAGCGGAAAGTATCCCACGAAATATCGGCCGGATTGATATTGATTTCGATACTGTCATCTACAAGCGGAGTAACGAATACCGAGGCAAACGAGGTCATACGTTTACCCTGTGCATTATAGGGAGAGACACGTACCAGACGGTGTACTCCGTTTTCGCTTTTGAGATAGCCATAGGCATAATCGCCCTCGATCTGTATGGTAGCCGACTTGATCCCGGCCTCGTCGCCTTCGAGAATATTGGCGATAGCCGTCTTATAACCATGAGCCTCGCACCAACGCAGATAAAGACGCATAAGCATATCGGCCCAGTCCTGACTCTCGGTTCCACCGGCACCGGAATTGATTTTGAGTACGGCGCCCAACTTATCTTCTTCCCGACGCAGCATATTGCGCAATTCGAGATCTTCGATAAGAGTGATAGTACGCTGATAAATCTCGTCGAGTTCCGACTCGGTAATCACTTCTTCCTTGACAAAATCATAGGCCAAAGCAAGTTCCTCGACCGACTTCTCTACTTCCCGGTATCTATCAATCCAAAAATGCAGATCTTTGACCTTTTTCATCTGCGCTTCGGCCTTCTTCCTATCTTCCCAGAAATCGGGCACATGAGTACGCAACTCTTCCTCTTCGACTTGAATTATTTTCGTATCGATGTCAAAGATACCTCCTCAACGCCAACTTGCGTTCTTCTGTCTCTTTAAGTTGTTCTATCGTAATCATACGGGAAACGGTTATGAATAATGATTTTACATATATTATGCATACATGGCTTCTATCTCGGCTTGGAAAATGCGGTAGATAGCCGCGCGACGTATTTTTAACGTATCGGTAATCTCCCCGTTTTCTTTGCTGAACGCACGGGGCAGCAGTGTAAAACGTTTTATCTGTTCGAAACGGGCAAAATTGGCCTGCAACACTGCAATGCGCTCCTGAATAAGTTTCTGTATGCTCTGATTTTTCACCAAATCTTCGAGCGTACGGTATTGTATCTGCTTCTGCGCAGCATATTCCTTGATAGCCTCGAAAGCCGGAATGATAATTGCCGTTACATATTTGCGGCAATCGCCGATGACTGCTACCTGCTCGATATACTTATCTTCTCCGAGCTTGGCCTCGATGGCTTGTGGGGCGATATATTTACCGTTAGAAGTTTTGAAAAGATCTTTGATACGCTCGGTCAACACGACAGAGCCGTCGTCGTCGAGACGACCGGCATCGCCGGTACGAAACCAACCGTCGGACGTAAAGACCTGCGCTGTTGCTTCGGGTTTCTTATAGTAACCTTTCATGACGGTAGGGCCTTTAACGAGAATCTCATTATCGGCTCCGATCTTCACCTGCACATCGGGCAACGTCGTCCCGACCGAGCCGATACGGTAACCGGTCAGTTCAAAACAGGAAACGGTAGCCGTCGTCTCGGACAGACCATAACCGTACAAAATATGGATACCGCAACTGTGCAAAAACTCATTGATCGTATCGGAAAGCGGAGCGCCCGCCGTAGGGAAAATATTGCCGTTTTCGATACCGACGGCTTTTTTCAACTTCGAAAATACCAACTTATCATACAAGGCATATTGCGCTTCCAACCACACGGGAACCCGTCTATTGCAACGTACATAATCGATATTCCGACGACGCCCCACACGCAACGCCCGATCTAAAAGCATACGGCTCAGACCTTTTGTCGAAGCGATTTTTTCCTGCACAGCCGTATATACCTTTTCCCAAAAACGGGGTACGCTGCACATGATGGTGGGACGCACCTCTTTGATTACAGATTGTATCTCCTTCGGGTTCTGATTAATGACTACCCGTATGCCGCACGTAAGGCAGAAGTAGGTCCACGCCCGCTCGAAGATATGAGTAAGAGGGAGAAAACACAAAGAAACGTCCTTATCGCTGCACATCGTAAGACGGTCGATATGCATACGCATCGCCTCGGAAAAGTTTCGATGTGTGAGCATAACGCCTTTCGAATCGCCGGTCGTTCCCGAGGTATAGATAATACTGGCCAAATCATCGAGCGACTGGCCGGCAATGCGGCTATCAACCAACGCTTCTGTTTCGGCAGTAGAAACCGCACCCGCTATAAAATCGGGAAAATATACCGAAGAGGTATCGCCTTCGGCAAGGCGTACCGTACGGTCGAATATGATAATCCGTTCCAGCGTAGGACAAGTCGCCAATGCCTTCCATGCGTTGTCGTACTGATACTGCTCACCGACAAACAAATATCGGATTTCGGCGTCGCGCACGATATACTCCAACTGTTCCAGCGAGCCGGTCGGATAAAGAGGGACAACCACCGCGCGATTGGCATAAGCGGCAAAATCGATAATCAACCCTTCGGGCTTATTCGGCGTATACGTCGCTATATTTTCTTGTACCCCGATACCGCAGGCGGCCATCGCAAGAGCCGTCTTTCGTATCTGACTCTCGAACGACAACCAAGAGACCGACACCCATTTTCCCGCGGCATCTTTATATCGTAAAACTTCTCTGTTTCCGTATTTTCTAGCTTGTTCCGCAATCATACGGGACAACTGATAATTCCTCATTTCCTGAATTATAAAATCGGCACAAAGGTAACACAAAAAAATCGAACCGATAGATGTTTTCTCGTTTTTTGACACACAGAGATTGCAAAACGTCCTATCTTTTAGGGAAAAACACCCTCAGGAAAAGCCTTTCGATCTGTCATGAAAGAATTACGTTTTTCGTTTTCCAAAGGCATATTCTTTCAAATTATCCTTATTTTTGCAAAAAGAATAAATCGAAATGATTGATCCGAACGAACTCTTTTATCCGGCAGTCGACCTTCTCCGCCGATTGATCGCAACTCCATCTATAAGTCGGGAAGAAAACGCAACAGCCGATTTAATCGCCGCCTATCTGCAAGAATACGGATTTACACCGCATCGCACCGCCAACAACGTTTGGGCCATAGCACCCGATTACACCCCGGGGCGTCCCACTGTTTTACTGAATTCTCACCACGATACCGTACGGCCGGTCGAAGGGTGGCAAGGACAAGCATTTAACGCCCGGGAAGACGGCGACCGCCTCTACGGTTTGGGCAGTAACGACGCCGGTGCGTCGCTGGTATCACTGTTGCAGGTATTCATCGCTTTATCGTCCCGTCCCGAACCGTATAATCTTATTTTCCTCGCTTCGGCCGAAGAAGAGGTTTCGGGAACAAACGGCGTAGCACTCGCCTTAAAAGAGTTACCTCCCATTTCCTTCGGTGTTGTCGGTGAACCGACCGGTATGCAACCAGCAATCGGAGAAAAAGGTCTTATGGTACTCGACTGTACCGTCATGGGCAAATCGGGACACGCTGCCCGTAACGAAGGGATCAACGCCATTTACGAAGCTTTGCCTGTTATCGAACAATTCAAAAACTTCGCCTTCCCAAAAGTTTCCCGCCTATTAGGACCTGTAAAACTCACTGTTACCCAAATAAAAGCGGGTACGCAACACAACGTCATTCCCGATCGTTGCGAATTTGTCGTCGATGTCCGCACCAATGAATTATACCGAAACGAAGAGGCTTTTGAATTGCTGCGAGAGGCCATTCCCTGTACCATTGTTCCCCGTTCGTTCCGTTTAAACTCTTCCCGTATCGACAGGGAACACCCGTTTATGCAGCGCGCCGCATTATTGGAACTCGAAGCATTCGGCTCGCCTACTCTTTCCGATCAGGCGCAAATGCCTTTCACAACCGTAAAAATCGGCCCGGGGGCCTCGGAACGTTCCCATACTGCCGGAGAATACATCGATAAAGAAGAGATACGTAGGGCCATAACCTTGTACATACGACTACTCGACGGCTTGAAACTTTGAATATGTCATTCCGAATGAATATGAGGAATCTCCTACAAATTACAAGAGATTCTTCCTTCCTGCGGTCGTCAGAATGACAACAATGTCATCTCGAACGCATGTGAGAGATCTCATGTCATACGCTCTCTTGGCAGGAGACTCTTCAAGGCTAAGCCTTTCAAAGCGATATACATTTTGACATGAGATTCTTCACTTCTCTAACGTTCCATTCAGAATGACACGACTGTCATTCCGAACCGAGACCCATGGTCGAGCATGGGGAATCTCCCGCCCTTTATCGGAAGAGATTGTTCGGCGTTTCACCCTCAGAATGACATACGTTTGGGCAAGGGATTCCTCACTCCGCTTACGCTGCATTCAGAATGACATTACACCGCAAGGGTTGTACACTTTGCGGAGAATCCTCCGACGCTCCGCGCATCAAAACGAGATATCTCTGAATGAAGAAAATCTGTCGGAACAAAAAAAAGCGCTGCACCTATGACTAGCGCAGCGCTTTTTTACTTAGAAGGAATTTTAGAAACGGAATGAAAGATAGAGACGCAAATCTTTCAATTTATATTTGGTCTTTTCGGCCGAAGAAAATATCTCACCGATAACATCACCCACGCCACCGATATCTTCCATATCATCATAACCCAAATCATCGGGATCCATAGATAGGATATTCATTTTGGTCGAACCGAAACGATATTCGATACCCAATGAAATCGCTTTATACGAAACAGCAGCACCCGTTACAAACAACGAGGCATAACCGTACCCCATATCCCAACCGCCATCGGAGTGAGACATGCTCATGGCAAAAGTCGGCGCGTAACGGAAATAGGCATTTACGCACAATGCACTCACGGGATTTACCGTTACAGACGGGCCCAAATGCATTCCATAATCCATACGGTGCATATCCGACTTTTCCACATAAAAGGTCGGAAAAGTTACACCCATAAAATCGCTACTCTCCTCTACAAGATTTTCTACTTCATATTTAGCATAGGTTATATCGGTCCATGTAAAATCGAGACCGATTTTCAACATATTGGCGATAGGCTTTTTATGCAGATAAAAGGTTTTTCCCCATGTAAGGAAAAATGCCATTTCGCTTTCATTTTCTGACGGGAAATCGGCAGCTTCGAGTTTTTCCCATGCATAACCTATATTGAAATAACCTCGACGTCCGCGAAATTCTTTCACTTCTTTCGCAGGTTCTACCTCCTGCGCAACAGGTTGCTGATCAACTGTCGCATAAGCGGGTACAGCCTTTATCGTATCCGCAGAAACCACTTCTTGTGCCGGCACTATCATGACTGCACAGCAAACACCTAACAATGCTAATACCAGTTTTTTCATATACATAAATATTTTTTTCTGTTCCGAATCCTCGATAATAATTCTGTTTATCAAAAAAGACTTTACGCCTCAAAGATAGTAAATATTAATAATTTACTAATCTTGTACGGAAATTTTTCTTTATTATCTAAAATTCCCTCTTTTTATCGTAAAAACCGGTGATAAATCCTATATGGAAGAGACAAACACGAGCATTAAGAAAGGCGCAAATGCAAAAAATGACAAGCCCAGCGACGCCACATGGCAGACGAACGACGCTGTTTCCATGTCATAACCTTACGTGGAGTATCCGTAGCCACGCGCAAACGCATATACGCACTTCCGTACTCTCCTCGCGGCAGCGGATAAAGGCCGAGTCCGGAAAGGGTATCGAGCGCCTCGGCGATTTGTTTTTCATCATAAGGCTTATTGATGAGTATACGTATCGTATCGACAGAAAGGTCGCAAAGTTTACGATCGAGTCCCTCTTCGAGTTGCGGATCGCAAATCGCCTCCCGCATACGCTTCAAACCCGTAATAACAGCCAAACGGTCATGCATCAAACGGGCCTGATGCTCGGGATCGGGAATATTACTCAATCCCGATTTATTCTCGGCGTAATAATAGTAAAGTTGCACGGGGAGGAAAGTTACCGAATCGGCCCGACCGAAAACCCGTGTTACGAAATCTTCGTCTTCGAGAACGCATTTTTCAAGAAAACGCACATTGAGTTTCAATAAAAAAGAGCGATTGAACAAATAGCTCCACAATACTCCGCACAAGGGATAACGAGCCATGTAATCGGGACCGGAAATATCCCGGCAATAAGGGAGTACGAATTGTTGAAAAGGCACCTCCCGATCACCCGCATCGACTTTCAGACAATCGAACCCGATAACCTGATGGCTGTACAACCCAATGAGGCGGGTTATCAGCCGGGCAAACGCAGACGGATTGATGCGGTCATCGACATCGACAAACATGATATAACGGCCTTTGGCGTAATTCAAACCCAAATTACGGGCACCTCCCGGTCCTGCCTTACGCCGATGATACACGCGCATATTCTCTGTCTTCGACTCCCATTCCTGTAATTTCACGAGCGAAGCATCGGTCGAGTTATCATCGACTGCTATAATTTCATATTTATCCGCCGGAGCCCCGGACGAAACAATCGCTTCGAGACAACGGTCGATATAAGAAATCCCGTTATATACCGGTATGATGATACTGACTTCGAGCATGAAATTCGGCTTTTAAAGAAGCGAAGATAGCGAAAATTTCGATTTTTCCGGCAAAACACTCTCCCAATATTTTTCAGAAATAAAAATAGCCGTTTTTCAAAACGAGATACAGAACATCTCCCGACTTTTTATAACCCCAATTTAAGTTGTATCAAAAAAGGCGGAACAATCTCTCGGCCACACGGGCCGTACCCCGTACTCCCCGGCTTGCCAACCAGTATCCCGAAACAAAAACGGCTTTTACCTTGCAAGAAGGAGTACCCCTCAAAACATCATGAAAAAGCTGTTCACCCCGCATACTGCCTTCTCGGCGACAAGCGCTGGCAAGAACTATTTTTTTATAATCAAGACAATTCAACAATATATCCGCGTCCCGACGCCCCGAAGCACGAACATGCTTTTCTGCTTCATCGACACACGCCAGCAACTTATCGACTTTGTCGGAATATTGCGTGCCGGTAATCGAATCGGCATGGGCATGAACTATCACCTGCGGCTCGGGGCTCTCTGCTTTCACGATCCGAGACGTGTACAGCATGAGGCGAATGCCCAACTCCCAATCGTCCCAACCGAATGTTTCAGTATTCCATGCACCGACCGTCTCGATGACATCCCGCCGCACCACATAACGCTGCGTCGAAAAATAGGTATGAAATATATTCCCGCATAAAAAATGGATTCCACCTTTACGAGGAGAACGCTTTATCATACTGCGGCCTACATCATCGACAATTTTCATATCGGTATAAACGATATCGGCATCGGGATTTTTCCCGATAGCCGAGACATAATTTTCCACCAAACGAGCTCCCATCTCATCGTCGGAGTCAAAAAACATTACCCATTCCGACGTTGCCCGACGCAATCCCGCATTACGGGCCGACGGTGCTCCCGGATTTAGCTCTTCACAGACGGTAACCCGAAAATCGGGCGCAGCATACTTGTCGCAAAATTCTTGCAATACGGCCAAAGAACGATCGGTCGATCCGTTATCGACCAGCACCACGTGCAAAGGCCGGTAAGTCTGCGCTACCACCGATGCCAGCGTACGCGGCAAAAGTTTCTCCCGGTTATAGACCGGTATGATAACCGTTATTTCCATCATAATTACAACTGCACTTCCCCTATGAATTACGTTCTTTTCGAGAAAATTTATTTCTCGTTATTCCGACGTTTTTCAACAAAAGGCACGTGCATATTCTGTACAAAAGTTATATTTGCAACAAATATACTGCAAAATCATGAAACTCGATGTTCTGATATGTACTTACAACGAAAGGGTAGTACACGTTCCCGATGTACTGTTGCCTTATCGTCCCGACGTATCGTATATCGTTTCGATGCAATATACCGATAAAAAATATTTCCAATATATACCCGGCGAACTCAAAAACCGCCGAGACGTAAAACTTATTTTTCTGGAAGGAAAGGGGTTAAGCCGCAACCGCAACCATTGCCTCGATGCCGCCACAGGCGATATAGCTCTGATAGCCGATGACGATTGCCGGTACAAAGACGAGTATTTCGACCGTATAGTCGAGACTTTCGGCTCTCACCCCGAGGTAGACATCGCCCAGTTCATGCTGAACATCGAAGGTCATAACCCCATAAAACCTTACCCCGCAACGCCATGCTCTTACGAGAAACGGCCGAAAGGGTTATACCCCACTTCGGGCGAATTAGCATTCCGTCCGGAACGGGTACGGCATATCCGATTTAACGAACACTTCGGTCTCGGCACGCAAACTCTCATTTGCGGGGAAGAAGAAGTATGGGTATATGACGCGGCGAAAGCCGGCCTTACCGTTTGCTTTTTTCCTTATTATATCGTCAACGAACCTTACGAAAACACCGGCCTGTACACCTACACCCGTAAAGGAGTGATGCGGGCCAAAGGCGCCGTCAACTGTCATCTTTTCGGAGCAAGCGCATGGTTGCGCATGTTCAAATTCGCATTCGTCGGTGCTTATCGGGGAAAAGCCAACTTTTTCACCCTCCTGATCCAAAGTTGGAGAGGAATCATCTATTATCTCATACATTGCCGTAGAACATGAAAATACTACTGTTGGGAGAAGCGAGCAATCTGCACTGGACGCTGGCCGAAGGGCTGCGTACTTTGGGGCATGATGTAACCGTCGCATCGGGTGGCAGCGGCTGGATGAATAACCGGCGGAATATCGACCTGCAACGCAACAGTTACGATCTGATAGGATCGTTACGTTATGTGTTCGATGTAGCAAGATACCTACCCCAGTTTCGGAACTTCGATGTCGTACAACTATCCAATCCCGTATTTCTGCAACTCCGCCCCGAAAAGAACCGACTGGTATTCGATTACCTGTTCCGACATAACCGTAAAATTTTTCTCGACGCACTCGGTACCGACTATTTCTATGTGAAGGCCTGCCAAGAAAAGCGTTTCCGATACTCCGACTTCTACATCGGCAACCGGTTACGCGAATATCCCGATAGCCGGGAAACGATAGAAGCATGGAACAGCAAACCGTTGAAAAACCTGAACCGATATATAGCTGACCGCTGCAACGGAATCGCCGCTTGTCTCTATGAATATTTCATCAGCTACGAAAACGACTACCGCGAAAAACTCGCATACATACCTATACCCATACAACCACCGGGAGAAACTGCACCCGATACACGCTGGAAAAATGAGGAAAAAATCCAATTCTTCATCGGTATACAACGCGACCGCAGCCGGTTAAAAGGTACGGATATTTTCGATAAAGTCTTGCAGGAAATCGAGTGGAAATATCCGAGAGAATGCGAAATAAAACGTGTCGTATCACTACCGTTGGAGGAGTATCTGTCGGTAATGCGTTCGTCGCACGTCCTCATCGACCAACTTTATTCCTATACTCCGGCGACCAATGCATTGCAGGCCATGTCTCAAAAATTGTCTGTCGTAAGCGGCGCCGAGCCCGAATATTACGATTTCATCGGAGAAAAACAGTTGAGGCCCATTTTCAACGCCCTACCCGACGAACAACAGATTTACGATCTTTTCGAGAGAATCATCAAAGAAAAAAATTCCCTGCAACAACGATGCAACGATAGTCGGGCTTTTATAGAAAAACACCACGATTACATAAAAGTTGCAGGAGAGTATCTCGACTTTTGGGAGAAACACTGACTTGACCCGACAAAAACACTCGAATATCTATATCGCCAACCGACGTTTCAACCCCCACAACGCCGCCACAGAAACTGCAACAGCACACACTACGGCCACCGATAACGCCGGTATCGAACCGATGCGGTACAGTATCGAAACGACTGCACAACCGACAATCACCCAAATGGCAACTCCGTACCACGACCGGCCTAACCGTATATGGTAATGACGCCGGCACACCCACCACATCATGATACCGTAAATCACGAAATTGAGCAAATAAGCAACACCTGCACCTTCCAGTCCCCACAAATAATAAGCGGAGACGTTAAGCAGGAACCCGCACAAATCCGAAATCAACTCGGTGATCAGATATAACTTACCGTCGCCTTTCGCCAGCAAGACAAAACCCATCGCCCAAGAAACCGACTTGAACAATACACCTACCATCGCCCAAGAGAAAAACTCTTCTATACACAGGAACTCCGACGTATAAAGCAACCGTATCACCCACTCCTGCAACAGCAGAAACAACGACACGATAGGTGCCAATAGCAACAACGCAGCCTCGATCTGTCGAGACACCTGATTTCCAAGTGTTTCCTTATCTTCGCTCACGGCTGCCAACCGGGGATAATATTCGGTGGCCATCGCCGCCAAAACAAGTCCCACATACCTCGTTACAATAGCATACCCCGCCTGATAATAGCCCAAATCAGCATCTCCGACCGTCCTATGGATAAAACCGATAAACAAGTAATTGAACAATGTCGTCAGGAATCCGCTCACCGTCATATATACTCCCAAGACGACCATGCATTTTCCCTCATTCCATGTCTCCCGCACAGAAACCAGTTGTTTCGGTGCAACACTTCTGCGACTGTATATCCAGACGAAAAAAAACGTAACGGCCGAAGACAAGACCAAAGACGGTACGATACCGCCGAATCGGAAAAAATAATATAGCGGCAACGACAACAACAATGCTGCCAAATTACCGGCAACACCGGCTTTGGAAAGCTGGCGCAATCGCTGCGTTCCCTGCAATATCGCCTGATCGCCCGATGTCAAAGCATTGAAAAGCAAAGCGCACGATAACCACACATACCCCCAAATATGCTTGTCATCGCCAAATGTAAAACGGCTCAACAGCGGTGCAGTAGAAAGCATGACAACCGCACCGAAAAGGCCGGCCAGCCAACTCCATCGCCTCAACACGGTAACCGTATGCGACAACGCATTTTCATTTTCCGAAGCCCGAGCCTGAGAAACATTCCGCACGGCACTCTGCCGCAATCCCAATCCCGTAAGAGCGGCGACCATTTCTATCGATGTATTGTACAATCCGATAATACCGACTCCCGCAGGACCCAGCCACAAAGCAATACATTTATTCCGCACGATGGAACAGAGAATCGAAAGCACCTGCACTCCTCCCAAAAGCCCGGTCGTCTTCACAATACGACGATACATCGATGTCGATTCGCCCTGTTGCATTGTTATCTGTTAGAATGTCAACAAATAAGTTTCGTACACGATACCTCGACCGCCGAATCCCTCCTTTTGAGCAATAAGCCCTTCATTCAGATAATAGCCGTCGTCTCCGTTAGAGGTTCCGAAATCGAAATACCTACGCCGGGCATAATGCTCTTGCAAAAGATAGGAAAAAAGAAGATCGAGTACGGCACACTCCTTACCACGAAGAGAAGCCGATATGTATTGTACTCTTACGCAATCTCCGCATTCATAAATCACCGTGCCACCCTCGATACGCCCCTCGACAACAGCTGTGAAAAGCCGTATATTCTCAGGAAACAAAGTCCGCAGACGTGTTATCTCTTCGAGGCTATGCACGGGTTCTGCCCCGAAACGCCGATGCAAATTATCTTTCAGGATTTGCCAAAAATCGCTCCATGCCTCACTCTCTCCAACCGAAACGCCGGCTGCCTGCGCCTTGCGCACACCGCGACGTCGCAATTCGCTAAGATGTAGCGGTGATGACAAATCGACGACAGAAGCAATATTGCACGCCGTCAAAACCGCCTTTCTCCGAAACAAAGCATAACGGTCTTCTTCCGCCGGATAACGGTGCAAATGATGCGGCACACACTTGTACAACAAGCGTGTTATCCCATCGCGTGGCAATTCCTCTGCCATCAAGTCGAACAAGGCAAGAACCCGCTCGGCGGTTGCCGACGGAGAAAGGATCAAGCCTCCGTATGTAAGTCCCGCATGGGAACAAAGCATGTCGCCCTGCCGATGAGCGGGCAACAAGGCAATCACTTTCCCTTTCAGAAAAAAGAGATATGAACAATCGGGAAACCTGTCGGCATGATATTCGAGATAATCGCGCCGGAAAAGAAACGTCCCGTTACGAGAGGCTTCCACCGCTGCGTCCCACTCGGCTTTTAACGCCGGAGTGTAACGAGTCATCGTTATCTGGTTTATTTTTTCAGCCACAATTCCGGGTCTAATTTAGTTGTCTCTTTCCGTATCTGGAAATGCAGTACCGTGCGATTGTCCTCCTCGGGATCGGAATAAATGACACCGAGTTCCTGACCGGTTTTCACTTTATCGCCGGTTTTCACATATATCGTACTCAAATTGGAATAAATCGTCAAATAGTTGCCATGCCGTACGATGACGGAGGTATTATAGCCGGGCATGACGAAAATACTCGTAACAACTCCGTCGAACACCGATCGAGCCCTTGTACCGGGTTGCGTTTGCAAATCGATACCCTGATTGTTGATTTTCACGTATTTCAAATCGGGGTGCTGTTGCGTACCGAAATGAGCGATGATGCGGTAACGCCCCGAAAGGGGAGTCGGCAATTTTCCTCGGTTTTGCGCAAAATTGCGAGACAATTGTTCCTCGTCTTTCGACATCAAATATCCCGACGGAGCAGTCGATTTTTGCATCGCATTTTTCTTCTTCGCGGCGGCTGCCGCAGCCGCTTTACGCGCCTCCTCTTCTATAACCTGCTGTATCCGTCTCCCCAAAGCATCGGCCTGTTGCTGCTGCTTTTTGAGTTCTTGTTTCAAAGCACGCTCTTTTTTCCTAAGCCCGGCTACCAACGTGCGTTGTTCCCGCTGCTGGCGAATGAGTTGTTCCGACGCCGCCGTACGGAGTGCCAAAACCAATCCTTGTTCTTTCCTGATACGCAATAATTCGGTTCGCTGACGATTCAAATCATCTCGTTGCTGAACAATCTCTTTGGCTTCTTGTTTTCTCCACGCCGAAAATTCCTGCAAATAACGGAAACGGCGATAAGCCTGTTCGAGCGATGATGCCGAAAGGACAAACATCAATGCGTCATACCGGTTATCCCGCCGTACCGACATGGAACGTACCGCCTTGGCATAACTCTCTTTCTTTATACCCAACGTGCGTTCAAGTTCGGCAATATCCGCCGTCAATTTTTTTTCTTGCGCCGAAATTTCGGCAATCTCTGCATTCAGTACTCTTATACTATCATTGATATGCGCAATTTCGGTAGACAACGCTTCGAGCCGGTGCAACGCTTGCAATTGCGTTTTTTGCGTCTTATCTATCTGACGGTTGGTACTCTTGATATTTTGCAATGCGGTCGTCTGCTGTTTTTTCAAAGACTGCACCTTTTTTGAATTTTGAGCAGGCGATAGCCCCGCACAAAAAAGCAAGGCAAAAAGAAAAAACAGGTGTCTCATCACCGCAATATAGTTTCTATCCATGTTTGCAAATCGGTTCTTTTGTATTGTAACGACACTGCCATCGATATATTTTGAGGCGTATTCCAGTCAAACTCCATTTTCTCAAAAAAGAACGACACCGGTTCGGAGAAAAATCCGGACAGGGCAAAAGTCATTTGTGTAGGACTGACCGACTCCTCGACCATATGATAACCGGCATACCGACACACCAATGAACGGGAAGAAGAAGGCGTATTCCACAAAACAGCCCCGAGACAAGCCCTATTATCGATCTCGAAATGATAATCACAAGCAGGCTGGCCGGGAGAATAAGTATATCTATATCCCTCACCAACGGCAGCGACATCAAAGAGCGAAACATCGTCGGGCAAGGTTTTTCCTCCCGGCAAAAACGGCCGGGCCAAAAACAGAGACTGTATCGAGCCGAAAGAGATATCCATCGACGATTGTCCCTGCCACTCATCGACAGACTCCTTCACATATTGCTTGTGATACCGGTCTATAAGATAAACCGTATCGGGAGTCAATACCATACGGCAAATCTCCACACCCATCAACGGCAATATGGAGATTTGCAACGCCCGATCCCTTGCCCAGCGTATCTGCACCCGACTCCGCGCGGTATTCCCCCCCAACGAAACATAGGCCATCGCCTTCATTTGGGCCGAAGTATCTTTGTCGTGCCGGACAAGGACTTCGGAGAAAAGACGGTCGGGCGACAATTCTTTTGCGAGAGGGAGCAAATCCTCCGACACTGTCGCATAACGGTTGCGACACCCCGACAATGCCACCAGCAACACCATCGATACCAATACCCACCTATTCATTCCCGATATATCGCTTTTCTGCTATTTTACGGTGCAATATCTCGGAGTCTCCTCCGGCATCGACCGCTTTTTTCCACCACCCGACTGCCTCGGATTCATTTCCCGTTACGGCAAGTACGTCGCCGTAATGCTCGTACATTTCGGCACTGGCTTCTTTGGAAAGGTCGAGGGCTTTTTTGAGGTATAGACGCGCCAGCGAGTAACGCCCTTGTTTGAAATATACCCAAGCATAGGTATCGAGATAAGTAGCATTATCGGGATTGGCCTTTATCACCTCTCCGCTCATACGTTCGGCCTTATCGAGATTTTTTCCCAATAACGCTAAATAATAACTGTAATTATTCAGCGCACCGTAGTTCTGCGGATTATTTTCCAGCGCCTTGTCATAATAGGCAAATGCCTCTTCGGTTCTGTTCTGTCGAAAAGCAATATCTCCGAAAAGCGTGTAAAACTCGGAACGCATCAGCGGATCGGAACCTATTTTCTGTATGGCCAAACCGGACTGCAAGGTAGCCTCGGCCTCCTCATAACGCTCGGCGACCAGTTGTGAAGAAGCCACAATTAAATAATAACGTCCCACCTCGGGCGACTCGCTTATGGCTCTTCGAGCCGCCGCAATAAGCGCTTCATTATCATTTTGATCGGCCAATATCGAAAAAAGTCTTTGCCATAAATCTTCATCGGGAGCTATATCAATAGCGACTTCGAGCTGTTCCTGTGCCCGGGAATAATCGCCAGCATGAATCAGTATTTCACTATATAATTTCCGCAAATCGGCGTCATTGGGATACAGATCGCACAGACGAGTCATAACAGAATCCAATCGGGCTTTATCGTCCGAAAGTATCTGTACGACATAAGGCAATACCGATAATCGGGTATCGGCTGGCAAATCGCTATGAAAAAGGACTGTATCGGCCAGTGCCATATAAGATTTCCAATCGTTCTGCCCGCGGTAATAGTTGAGAAGGGAAAGATACAGTGTCTCATTTTCGGGATCAATCTCACGAGCCTGCACATACATACGATAGGCATCATCGTAACGCGCGGCATCGAGATAAAGGTCTCCCAACAATATGACATATCCCACATTACGGGGGTGAGCTGCTATAAGGCGCTCCATTTCTTCATAACTCTGCTCGCGAGCCTGCATCAAATGATAAATGCGAGCCTTTTGCAAAATAGTGCTTTCGCCGGCACCGTACTGTTCTTCAAATCGGTTATAAGCATCAAGGGCTTTCTGCGGATCGCCTTTGAGCAGACACACATCGGCCCGCCGCATGAGTACTTCAAAATCGGACGGTTTCAACTCCAAATACATGCCATACAGGGAATCGGCCCGGTTATAGTCACGCACCTGACGCGCACACTCTGCCGCCGAAAGAATATACCATCGGTTATCGGGTGCAAAATCCACGGCTTTCAACAAATATCGATACCCGGTGGAGGCGTCTCGCAACGTAAAGTAATAACCGGCCATTTCGGAATAAGCCGCAGCAAGCGTCGTATCGAGCTCGACGGCATAACGCAGCAAATCAAAAGCCGCAGCATGTTGCCCCGAACCTTTGAGACGCATTGCCTCGAAATAGGCATACTGCGCTTTATTCCTGTCTTGCAACCGAACCGTATCCCGCCCTTTCGCTTGCGACAAAACGGGGAATAGCAAACCGATTGCGACAAAAAACAGACAGACAAATCGTTTCATGAAAATCGAAATGCGGTTAATACATTGTTATACACCGGTATGACCAAACCCTCCGGCACCGCGTTCGCTGTCGGCCAACGTCTCAGCCTCGGTCCACACGACACGGCTATGAGGAGCGACCACCATCTGGCAGATACGTTCACCATCGGCAATCGTAAAATCTTCATCGGAAAGATTGATAAGAATCACGCCTATTTCTCCCCGATAATCGGCATCGATCGTTCCGGGTGTGTTTAGCAAAGTGATACCCTTCTTCAATGCCAATCCGCTACGCGGACGCATCTGCGCCTCGTAACCGGCCGGCAACTCGATATACAGGCCGGTAGGTACCAATACCCGTTGCATGGGTTTCAGTACGATAGGCGCATCGAGATTGGCACGAATATCCATACCGGCCGATTGGGGTGTTTCATATGCGGGAAGGGGGTGTTTCGATCGATTGATGATTTTTACGTTTGTTTCCATAATGCAACGCAGTAGGTTTATTAAAATGTATTATCGGCGAAAATAACGAAATCTGACGAAACTCACCGCCTATTTTTTCATTTTTTACCGTTAGCAAGCAACTTTCCCTTAAAATTAGCGGGATACGGCAACTTTTTCTATCTTTGCCATCTATTCTCACAGAGGAGAAAAACTATGGACGAAAAAATCATGAGTTGGGAACGACTGTTGTCGTCGAAACGCTTTGGACTGGAACGTTACCATGACGCACATCAGCATACCCGCACCGACTTCCAACGCGACTACGACCGTTTGGTCTTCTCGTCGCCTTTCCGTCGGTTGCAAAATAAAACACAGGTTTTTCCGCTGCCCGGCAGTATATTCGTACACAACCGACTCACGCACAGCCTCGAAGTCTCATGCGTAGGCCGGTCGTTGGGAAACAACGTATCGGCAACCCTCACCGAAAAATATAAAAACGAAGCATGGGTCGACAAGTTCAACGGGGTCGGTTCTATCGTTGCGGCAGCATGTCTGGCACACGACTTGGGAAATCCCCCTTTCGGACACTCGGGTGAAAAAGCCATTGCCACCTATTTCTCGGAAGGAAACGGATTGGCTTTGAAAAAAACACTTGCCCTCAACGACGATCAGTGGAAAGACCTCACCCATTTCGAAGGAAACGCCAACGCATTCCGCTTGCTGACCCATAAATTCGAAGGCCGGCGCGAAGGGGGATTTGTCATGACCTACTCGACACTGGCTTCTATCGTAAAATATCCCTATGAGTCTACTCTGGCCGGAGAAAAAGGAAAGCTGGGCTTTTTCACATCGGAACGGGAAGACTTTATCCGTATCGCCGACGAACTGGGTATGCTGCGTATTCCCGACAGTGGTGTCCGTTATTGCCGCCACCCGCTGGTATATCTGGTCGAAGCGGCCGACGATATCTGCTATCAAATCATGGACATCGAAGATGCCCATAAGTTGAAAATTCTCACCACCGATGTCGTAGAAAATTTGTTCCTGAACTTTTTTACGGGAGAAAGACGCTGTAAAATCGAAGAAAACCTGCGTCTCGTCTCGGACTTGAATGAGCAAATCGCCTATTTACGTTCGTGTGTTATCGGCAAACTGGTCGACGAATGCTCCCGGCAATTCATCGCTCTCGACGACGAATTGCTGCGGGGAAAAATCAAAGGCTGTCTCATCGAACAAATAAGCGATATTCCCCGCAATGCCTACCGAGAATGTTCCCAAATAGCTTATAAACACATATACAAAGCATCGGACGTCCTCGACATCGAGTTGGCCGGAAACCGTATCATCACCGTACTGCTCGACAAACTCATCGATGCCGTACTCAAACCCGAAAAAGCCTATTCGCAACTTCTTCTCAACAAAGTTCCCGGACAGTACGAAATGCAAAGTGCAGATACTTTTACCCGTATACAAGCCGTCATCGACTACATATCGGGCATGACCGATGTCTATGCCCTCGACCTCTATCGCAAAATCAACGGTATGAGTCTGCCTGCCTTATAAAATATGATTATGAGCACACAAAAAATACAATTTTTTCTTTTTCTGCTGCTTTTTTCTTGCGGATTCACCTATGCGGCGGAATACACAGTAGAAACCGTCCCGAATATGCAAAAAGCCGATGCGCGGAGATTTGTTTCCAATCCCGACGGGATACTCGGCCCGCAAGCCGAAAGTCTCATCAATACAAGACTCGATTCTCTAAGACAGAGTACAACAGCAGAAATAGCCGTGGTTGCGGTAGGATCAATCGGAGAGCAGGATCTCGAATCGTTTTCCAACGAACTATTCGCCCGATGGGGTATCGGACAAAAAGAGAATAACAACGGCGTATTGGTACTGTTTGTACTCGACCAGCGGAAAATTCGTTTTGAAGTAGGTTACGGCATGGAAGGCATTTTACCCGACGCCGTGTGTAAACGCATACAGTCCCAATATATGTTACCCGCTTTCAGGCAGGGTGATTACGACTTGGGCATGGTACAAGGGATAAACCGCATGTGCAGTATCATCGAGAATCCCGGCAATCGAGAAGAGGTCTATGCCAATGCGACCGTAGAGGAAGGAGACTGGTTGTTCCTGATAGAAATGTATCTGGGCCTGTCTGTACTTTTCTCCATTGTCATGATGCTCATGATGCGTACCCCGCAACAAGGGGGGACAAACCCGTCAGCCCGTTACAAGGCACTGGAAAATCAACTCCCCACACTGAAAATCATGGCTGTAATATTCCCGCTTTTCAATCTTTTCATCTATTTGTCGGTACGCAACCGCATGTACAAACTTCGGAACGCTAAACGGACATGCGAGAACTGCGGGCACTCCATGCACAAATTGAATGAAGAAGAGGACAATAAATTCCTTACGTCCAAAGAAAACGCCGAAGAAATCGCACAATCCGTCGATTATGATGTGTGGCTGTGCGACAACTGCGGAACGACCGAAATCTACGCTTACCCCAACAAAGAATCCCATTATACCGAATGTCCCCGTTGCCATGCACACACATATTCGCTCGAAAGCGATCGGGTACTATCTCCGGCAACTCCTTTTCAAAGCGGATTCGGAGAAAAAAGGTATCGTTGCCGGCATTGCCATTTCGAAAATGTCGTACCTTATACCCTGCCCATCATTATCGTTCCGATTGTAGGAGGCAGAGGCCGGGGTGGAGGATTCGGAGGAGGAAACTTCGGCGGCGGATTCGGTGGCGGCCTTTCGGGAGGAGGAGGTTCTACCTCGGGTTGGTAATACCGTATTCTCGTAGATTGTCTTTTTAATCGCATTTTTTGTTGCTTTTAACCCCGAAAAAATTATAACTTTGCACAAGTTATGAACTCATCACAAAAAAATGGCACAAAATATGAGCTTTGTAGGAAATAAAATACAACATTTCCGCAATGAAAAAAAGATAACGATAGAAGAACTTTCTCAACAGACGGGAATCGGTATCGAACAACTGAAACGCATAGAAGAAAACGCCGATCTGCCCGCTTTATCGATACTACTGAAAATAGCCCGGGTTCTGGGATTGCGTTTAGGTACATTACTCGACGACCTCGACAACTTGGGACCGGCTGTATCAAATACTGGTTGTGCCGAAGTGAGTTTCTCGACCAATTCGGCGCGGACACCTACACACATGTGTTACCACTCGCTGGCACGGAACAAAGCCAACCGGCACATGGAACCGTTTACCATCGAAATATCTCCTATTGAAGAAGACGAACATGAACTCTCATCGCACGAAGGCGAAGAGTTTATCGTCGTAACCGAAGGCAGCATCGAAATTACCTACGGCAACAAAAATTATCTCCTCAACACAGGTGAAAGCATTTACTACGATTCTATCGTACCGCATCACGTACATGCCCACGGAGGCCAGACGGCCAAAATACTGGCAGTCGTCTATGTTCCGGTCTAACCAAACACTGAATCGTCATGCAACTGTTTGAAAGAACTTTGGGCGAATGGCTCGAATATTGGGTGGAAAAGACCCCCGACAAAGAATTTATCGTTTACTCCGACCGAGATTTACGATTCACCTACAAACAATTCGACCAACGAGTCAATAATCTGGCAAAAGGATTGCTATCGATAGGTGTAACCACAGGTTCACATGTCGGTATTTGGGCAACCAACGTTCCCGATTGGCTCACGTTCCTTTTCGCTTCGGCCAAAATAGGAGCCGTACTCGTTACCGTCAATACCAATTACAAGCAACACGAGCTAGAATATCTCACCGATAACGCAGATCTGCATACGTTATGTATTTCCAACGGAACGTTCGACAGCGACTATGTAGACATGACCTATACCATGTTGCCTGAGCTGCGGACTTCGCAAAGAGGAAATATGCACAGTGAACGTTTTCCTTTCATGAAAAACGTCATTTACATCGGACAAGAGAAGCACCGGGGTATGTACAACACAGCCGAACTGCTCCTGTTGGGACAGACCCAAGATAATGAAAAACTCGAAGCCTGCCGCAGCCGCTTCAACTGCCACGATGTGGTAAACATGCAATATACCTCGGGTACGACAGGTTTTCCCAAAGGCGTGATGCTCACTCACCATAATATTACCAATAACGGTTATTGCATAGGTCAATGCATGAAATTTACCGAGAACGACCGGGTATGTCTGCCGGTTCCTCTGTTCCACTGTTTCGGTATCGTATTGGGTATCATGGCAATTATCACCAATGGTGCATGTGCCGTCATGCTCGAACGTTTCGACCCGCTTATCGTTCTCGCCTCGGTACATAAGGAGCGTTGCACAGCGCTCTACGGCGTGCCAACGATGTTCATTGCCGAATTGAACCACCCGATGTTCAGCATGTTCGACCTATCTTCTTTGCGCACCGGCATCATGGCCGGATCGCTGTGTCCCGAATGGCTCATGCGCGAAGTCATGGACAAGATGTACATGACCGAAATCACCAGCGTTTACGGGCTTACCGAGGCCTCTCCGGGTATGACCCAGAGTAAAGTCGACGATCCTCTTGAAGTGCGTGCAACCACCGTAGGCAGTCCCCTACCGGAAATAGACGTGAAGGTGATCGATCCCGAAACACTCGAAGAATGTCCGGTCGGTGTACAAGGCGAAATGTGCTGCAAAGGCTACAATATCATGAAAGGATATTACAAAATGCCCGAAGCAACAGCCGAAATCATAGACAAAAACGGATACCTGCACTCGGGCGACCTCGGTGTAAAGACTCCCGAAGGGAATTTCAAAATTACCGGACGCATCAAAGATATGATTATCCGAGGTGGCGAAAATATCTACCCACGCGAAATCGAAGAATTCCTTTATCAATTACCTCAAATCAAAGATGTGCAGGTTGCCGCCGTTCCTTCCCGAAAATACGGCGAAGAAGTCGGTGCGTTTATTATCCTGAAAGATGGCGAGACACTCGAAGAAGCCGATGTAAAAGATTTCTGCAAAGGAAAGATTTCCCGCCATAAGATTCCGAAATATGTCTTCTTCATCAAAGAATTCCCCCTTACCGGAAGCGGTAAAATACAAAAATACAAACTCAAAGATTTGGGTCTTTCCCTGCTACAAGAACAGGGTATCACTCCGGCCTGACAAAGGAGAAAGAGAGCATTGATACGGGACGCGAATGCTTCGTGTCCCGTGTTCTTTTTATAAAACCGTTCGAAAACATAACGGTAACAAATATCTTTCACTTTACAACAAAACGGGAATGCCGCTATCCCGATAATTCTTATTTCGCTATATTTGCAGGCAATCATCATACTTCAAAAATGATACTATTATCCTGCGCCAAGACCATGAGTCGCCCGCCATTGAAAGAAGGGAAGAAGGGTACAGATCCTCTATTCGGGAAAGAAGCCCACGAAATAGCGTTGGCATTCGCGCAATGCACTCCCGACGAATTGCGTCGCTTACTGCACCTTCCGCCAAAACTGGCCAACGAAAACTTTTATCGATACCAAAATTTTCATTCGACCGACACCGTTGCGCAACCGGCCTTGAAAGCATATACCGGAATCGTATTCAAGACGCTGAATCCAAACGATTTCACCGAAGCAGAAATCGCCTATGCCCAAGAACGTTTGCGCATCACCTCTTTTGTCTACGGATTGCTCCGCCCGCTCGACAAAATCAAACCCTACCGTGCCGAAGGAAATATCGCTCTGCCCGAATGGGGAGATATTCCCCTTTTCGATTACTGGCGACCGAAACTCACCCCTTATCTCCTGCAAGAAATCGAAGCACGCGGAGGGATACTATTCAACTTGGCCAGCGACGAAATGCGTCGTCTTTTCGACTGGAAAACCGTCGAAACGCAAGCCCGTATCATCACTCCCCAATTCCAAGTACGACATAACGAAGGCTGGAAAACAATCGTCATCTACACCAAAATGGCTCGCGGCGCACTTACCCGTTACTTGTTGAAAAACAAAATCGAAAACCCCGAACAGCTGCAAGCCTTCGAATGGGAAGGTTTTCGATTCAACGAGCTGCGTTCCGACAACTACAACTATATCTTTACTCACGAATAATGGCCATGACAGAAAAAGAAAAAATGCTGGCGGGAGAAGTCTATTCTCCTTTCGACCCCGAACTTATGGAAATGCATCAAGCAGCATTGCGATTGGTAGAACGATACAATCGGGAAACATTCAGCGATTGTCTGTCCGAAAACGAAACCCTGCGCCGGCTGCTGCCGAATACACATTCCACCCTGCGAGTACAGCCTCCATTTTTATGCGACTTCGGTTTCATGATAGAAGGTGGTGAAAACGGATTTATCAATTACAATTGCACCATACTCGACACCGCTCCGGTAAAACTCGGACGGAATATCCTCATCGGCCCCAACGTACAAATGTATTGTCCCATGCACCCGTTGGATTATAAGGAACGGGCAACCGGTGTCGAACACGGAGAGGCAATTACCATCGGCGATGACTGTTGGATCGGCGGCGGAGCCGTCATTTGCCCCGGTGTAACCATCGGCAATCGCTGCATCATCGGAGCAGGAAGCGTAATCGTAAAAGATATTCCCGACGACTCGGTCGCCGCAGGCAATCCCGCACGTATCATTCGCCGCACTCCGATAAAAGACAAAACAGCCGGCTAACGGCGATATTCCGAAAATCTTACTATCTTTGTGTAAACAACAATTCTATGAAAGAATTCATACTTACTGAGGAAGTCAATGAACGTGCCGTATTGGTAGGGCTGATTACATCCGCTCAAAATGAGGCGAAAGCCAACGAATATCTCGACGAGTTGGCCTTCCTCGCCGAAACCGCCGGTGCCGAGCCGGTGAAAAAATTCTTGCAACGGATAGAACAACCCAACTCGGTAACATTTGTCGGAAGTGGGAAACTGTCCGAAATAAAAACATTCATCGACGAGAACGAAATCGGTCTCGCCATCTTCGATGACGATCTGTCTCCCAAACAACTGAAAAACATCGAACAAGCATTACAAGTAAAAATCCTCGACCGTACCAGCCTGATTCTCGACATATTTGCCAAACGCGCCCAAACGGCTCACGCCAAGACACAGGTCGAACTGGCTCAATACCAATACCTCCTGCCCCGGCTTACCCGCTTATGGACCCACCTCGAACGGCAACGGGGTGGTATCGGCATGCGTGGTCCCGGCGAAACCCAAATAGAGACCGACCGTCGTATCATTCTCGATAAAATCGCATTGCTCAAACAGGAATTGAAGCATATCGACCGCCAAAAAAGCATTCAACGTAAAAACCGGGGGAAAATGGTACGTGTCGCTCTCGTCGGATATACGAATGTCGGGAAATCGACATTGATGAATCTACTGAGCAAATCGGAAGTTTTTGCAGAAAACAAACTTTTCGCCACTCTCGATACCACTGTCAGAAAAGTTATCATCGACAATCTGCCTTTCCTGCTCACCGACACGGTGGGATTTATACGCAAACTGCCGACCCACCTCGTCGAATCGTTCAAATCCACCCTCGATGAAGTGCGTGAAGCCGATCTGCTCCTGCATATCGTGGACATCTCGCACCCGGCTTTCGAGGAACAAATCGAGATTGTCAACAAAACACTCCATGAAGTCTGCAACGCAACCGACAAACCGATGATTCTCGTTTTCAATAAAATCGATGCCTACAAACATGTAGAAAAAGATCCGGACGATCTATCGCCCCGGACACGGGAGAATATTCCTCTCGAAGAGTTGAAAGAAACATGGATGTCCCGCATGCACGAAAATTGTATCTTTATCTCGGCACGCGAACGAAATAATATCGAGGAATTGAAACAACTCTTGTACCAACGGGTAAAAGAGATACATGTAACACGTTTTCCCGAGCCCGACTTCCTGTTTGAGAAATACGATTCTCTCGAAGAGGACAACTCCGGAAACATTTAAAAATCTTCTGTTATGGAAAAACCCCGCTATATCCACGAAATCGAAATCAAGGTACGCGATTATGAGTGCGACATGCAAGGTATCGTCAATAATGCCAACTATCAACACTACATGGAACACGCCCGCCATGAGTTCTTATTGAGCGCCGGTAAAGGTTTTACCGATTTGCGGGAACAAGGTATCGAATGCGTTGTACGCCATGTCGACATCGAATACCGAGTCTCTTTACGAAGCAAAGATATAGCCGTATGCCGTCTTTACTTACGACGGGAAGGTCCCAAATATGTATTCTACCAAGACATCTACCGGAAAAGCGACAATAAACTGTGTACCCGAGGAAAAGTAGAGAGTGTCGCCACTGTCAACGGGAGGGCAACCCGGGGAGATGAGTTGGCCGAATATTTCAAGGATTACCTGATCTAACAAACCAATTTCTGTTTTGATACCGTCCGAATCTCTCCGCTACGCGATTGCGCTTTCGCAAATGAAAGGTATGAGCCGTCAAGTTGCCGAAAAGCTACTACTGTCATGCGGCGACTTGGATACGCTCTTCAACGAGTCGGCAGAAAGTTGGCGGGAAATTCTGGGCATCACCGCTCCGCTATTCGATGAAACAAGCCGGGAAAAAGCACTGTCGGCAGCCGATGCCGAAATGGCATTTATCGAGAAAAGAGGTATTACCCCTCTCTTTTTCACCGACATGGATTACCCGGCCCGGCTGCATGAATGTCCCGACGCACCAGTCATGCTCTATTTCAAAGGGAACGGGAATCTGAATCCGCACCACATATTAAGTATCGTCGGGACACGAAAGGCAACCCGATACGGTCGAGATTTTTGCGCCGATTTACTCGGTCAACTATCCCAATCCGTCCCGGGACTGACTATCGTCAGCGGCATGGCTTACGGCATCGACATCTGCGCACACCGGGAGGCGTTGAAAAACAATCTACCGACCATCGGTGTCCTTGCCCACGGCTTGCACACTCTTTATCCGTCGGTACACCGCGTTACGGCCCGAGAAGCCGAACAAAATGGTGGACTTCTCACCGAATATACCACCCAACAACCTATCCTGAAAATCAATTTCGTGGCCCGCAACCGCATCGTAGCGGGAATGACCGAAGCAACCCTCGTCATCGAATCGCCCGAAAAAGGCGGAGCACTTATCACTGCTCATCTCGCCCGCGACTACAATCGGGAAGTTTTTGCCCTCCCGGGAAATATCAATCAAGAATGTTCGATCGGGTGTAACCGACTCATACGCGATAATGTCGCCGCACTTGTTACTTCGGCCAAAGACATCATCGAAACAATGGGGTGGGAAACAGCCACACGATCCGACGTAAAACAACAGCCCTCCCTATTTCCCGAAATTTCGGAAAAAGAGTCTGTCCTGCTTCAAATACTGCATGAGCGGGGAGAAATGCAAATCAATCAACTCACTGTCGCCACCAACCTCCCCACCGGGGAAATACTCTCCACACTACTGGAAATGGAATTCAAGGGTCTTGTGCGTACACTCCCGGGAGGTATGTTCCGCACCACCAAATAGAAATCATTTAAAACTTTTCAACCATCTTATGCACCCGGAACCTCTGTGTGGCCAACGCATCGAAATAATGGGCCTCATGGGTAACCAATAGAATCGTGGCCGTGCGATTGGCCTCCCGTAAAAGGTCGATCATCATCTGCCCGAAGTGCCGGTCGACATACGAGGTCGGCTCGTCGAGAATCAATACTTCGGGATTTGTAATCAACGCCCGGCCAAACAAAGCCCGCTGCAACTGCCCGCCAGAAAGCTCACCGATCGGTGTCGCGGCATAATCGGACAACCCCACCCGGGCCAACATATCATCGAGCAAAAGGGCTGAATCTTTACGGGATAACTTCTTACCGATAAGCCCCATAGCGACGACCTCGGCAACCGTAACCGGGAATCGGGAGTCAATGCGGCTTTTCTGCGGTAAATATCCTATATCGAGCGAAGAAACAGCAGTACCGTCCCTATAAAAAACAACCGTCCCCTCATCGGGCGGCAGCAATCCTAAAATGACCCGTAACAAAGAGGTTTTTCCCCCGCCGTTCGGACCTACAATCAATGCAAAATCACCCCGGAAAATTTCTATCGAAACATCGGAAAGAACCAAATGGTCGTCATATCTCAAATCGACATGACTCAAAACAATCTGTTTATCATCGGATAAAAGCATCGGCAATACGCATTATTTCTTCACTCCACGTATACGCAAGCGGATTTATTATTTCGGTACGACAACCAACCTCCCGAGCGAAAGTTTCGGCCTGCCGGGGATCAAACTCCTGCTGTATAAAGACGACTTCTACTCCTACATGACGTGCCGAATCGACCATCGCCCGTAAATATTGCGGCGACGGAGATTTTCCATCGGGCTCGAGCGCAAGTTGGCGCAAGCCGTAATCGGCAGCCCAATAAGAAAGCGTCGGGTGGTAAACGGCAAAAACTTTCCCTTTGAACGGTCGAAGTTTATCAGTCAGTACAGAATCCAATTGAGCGAATCGGCGGTCGATCCGGGCATAATTCTCGGCATACACCGATGCCCCATCGGGATCGATCTCGGTCAATGCCCGATACATCGTTTCGACCATTCGACGCGCAAGGCGGGGCGAACACCATATATGCGGATCGGGATATGCCTCTCCGTCATGAAGATGCCCCTCTTCGTGATGGTGCGTACCATACAGGAGTTCCAATCCCTCGGAAAGATCAACGACCTGCAACCGGGGATTATTCTCCGACAGCTTACCGAGCCATGAACGCTCGAACCCCAAATAACCACAACTGAAATAGAGACGACATTTCGATAATCCGACCATTGCCGATGGCGGCAGATCATACGATTCGGGATTTCCACCATCGGGTACGGCGCAAACAATATCGACACGACCGCCGGCCAGTTGTTCGGCCCAGTTCTGCAAAGGAGGAATCGTTACGGCGACAGAGATACGTCCCGACTTATTATCGGTACAAGCACACAACCCGAAGCCCAACAGAAGCAACAAAACCGAGGCAAAGACTTTTCGGGAAGGCCGATACAAAAAAAACATCGTGGACATGATAAAATTCAAACTACACATACCTACCCGGCTCGACACCGTAAACGTCTCTATGCAGCCGATCCCGCACACGACAGAAAAAATCGGAGAAAGCATCACTCTCCATCGGTACAGGAAGGGCATAAAACATCAGATGCAACTCCAACGGTTGCGCCCCGTCGAAATAAGGGGGCTGAATGTAACGAAGCGTAGAAAGCGTAAAACCGGAACGCTGATAAAAACCGATACGCCGACGCGACATTTCATCAAATGGCAACTCTACTTCGAGAACGACCGGAGTTTGTAACTCCTCGCACAAAAGCCGTAAAGCTTTCCCTCCATAACCGCCCCCCCTCTCATCGGGATCTACGGCAAAATGTTCCCCATACGTCAAGTCGGGCCATTGCCAATAAGAAATGAAGCCGACTTTCTTGTCTCCATCGCATAAAAGACGAAGATGAAAAACAGGAGTATTTCCAAGTAATTCGACCAACTTTTCAAAAGGCCGACGTTCGTCAACAGGAAAAGACTTCACATACAAATCTTCGATATAAGAAAGCGCCTCCTTATCGGCAGGCGTTACAGGTTGTAATCTCAACATAGTTCTACTTTTTATAATCAGGTTATTATTACTCAAATCATACTTCATACACAATGACTTACCCGAAAGTAAAGGAAAAACAGCCATGAGCATAAAGCACGGAAGTCTACACAAAACAAATACATAAATTTGCCTTCGTAAAGATAAAGATTTTATTCTTTTTCTATTAGTTTCTCCTTCCGGTAAATCTATCTCTCATACTATATCTTCCGTATTTATTGCATATCTCTTATCTATCAAAATATAACGATACCCTCTCGACCGACATTGTTCCAAATTGTATTTATTTCAGTACAAAGATAGAAATTTTATTCGTTTTTGATAGAATATGCTTTTTTTTCATATCTTTGTTACGCCAAACATACACATAATATTATGGGACATCATCAACTGGATAATCTCGACTACAAAATCTTGAAACTTATCGCGTCGAATGCCCGTATTCCATTTTTGGAAGTAGCCCGCGAATGCAATGTTTCGGGAGCAGCTATACACCAAAGGGTACAAAAATTGACCAACCTCGGTATTATCAAAGGTTCGGAGTTTACCCTAGACTCAAACCGTATCGGCTTTGAGACATGTGCATACATCGGTGTCTACCTGCAAACACCGGGACAGTTCAAAGAAGTCATGGATAAACTGCAAAATATTCCCGAAGTGGTCGAATGCCACTATACAACAGGGAAGTACGATATGTTTTTAAAAATATACGCTCGTAACAACAATCACCTGTTACAGATTATCCATACCAAATTACAACCGTTGGGATTGGCTCGTACCGAATCGATCATCTCTTTCAAAGAGGCTTTCCGCCGCCAACTGCCCATCGAAAACATCTCGACTTATGAAAAAGCCGAAAGCAATTATACAACAGGCAACGAAGAGTCGGGAGAAGAACCGGTAAAAAAGAAAAGAGGTAGAAAAAGTAACTCTGCCATCTAATCGACAGATTTCATTCTCCTCGGAAATCTCACAAATAAGATAAAAAGTCTCCGAAAATTTCGGAGACTTTTTATCTTTTCTCTCTTCGAGTATCAGTGCCCGAATCTCGACGTATCGACTTTTTTCATATTCTTTTTCTTATATCCGCCGAAACGGTAACCGAGATGTAAAATCAGCGCCCTGTTATGAAAGGCATTATCCATATCTAAATACTGACCCTTGAAACGAACTTTCAGGTTGGGCATACCGGTATTAAATATATCGCTACACCGGGCTGAGAATGTTAGCCTATCATCGGCCAAACTCCACTTTAATCCGGCCGTAAGATCGAAGACGTTTCCAATATCGAAAGTTCCTTGTATGGCAGGGGTCTGTATACTACCAATCAACTCTAACGATAAATTTCTACCGACTTTGAACATATTATCCAAAGAGGCACAAAACACCCACTTCCTTCGGTCAAAGGGGATATCGAAAAAATCATCGCAACGCTGATGCATTTCCATACCGGATAATGTCAGTCGGGAATCGAACCAGCCACCGAAACCGAAAGGTAAAACAACATTAGCCCCCCATAACCGCATATAATCCCAATTTGTATTTTTATAAATCAAAGCCAATCTATCGGTCGACTGATAGGCTGCTTGCGTAAAAAAATCCGATGTATGGGTAAAAAACAATCCGAAAATATATTTCTGCCGCCATACATAATTCCCGTTCAGGTTATATGTCGTCATCGGCTTTAATCCCGGAGTTCCCCATAACTCCGTATATCCATTAAGGTAACTCACGGCCGACTGCATATCCCAATAGCCGGGATAAGTTTTGTCGGTCGATAAAGATAATTGCAACACATGTTCCGGCGTTCTTAAATAAGTAAGAGAGGCTTGCGGATAAATCGTCCACTTACAATACTGCCCCATCTTATAATATTCGCCCGTAGCGGAAACCGTCCAAGAAACGCCCAATGCAGACTCCTTACCCACAGACAGATAAAAATCGGCTGTATGTTCTCTTATATGAGAATTTAAATTTTCTGTAACGACATTACCCTCTACCTCATCAAACGACTGATAATCATGATCGGCTGCAAACCGATAAGACGCACCACAACCTAAGCGCCATTTTTTCTCTATTATACGGGAATAATCGATATATGTCGAATAACGGTCGATTTCTTGCCCGCCCATTATAGAAAAACGTCTCCGTCGGCCATCTGAAAAATCGGCGATCAGATTTTGATTGTTATCTGAAAAATAATGCGTATAGTCGCCACCGACTTCAAGCCCAAATCCCGAATAATAATGCAACGAAACATTATGCATACGGGTATCGATGTATTTATCGACAACTCCGGTCTGGTAGTTTCCGGTAGTACGGCTTTCATTGTATTGACGGGGAATATAATTTCCGGTATAGGCAACATCAATACGATTTTTTGCATCGACATTATAAGTCATCAATGCACCGAGATTGTGATTCCAGAATTTACTGCTGAGACGTTCGTTCTGCTGTATATCGTATATACGGCCACCGAAAGAATGTTCGGAGTAAAGATCGATATATTCCAAATTCTTTACATTTTCCGCTCCATACATAAGGTCAAAGGTTATTTTCGACATCGCCAAACGGAAATTGGCATCAATGCCACCACCGTTGAAATACCGGTTCCGATAATCGGCATTCACCTCCCCCTGAAAAGAATGCTCGGGCGACTTTTCAAGAATCACATTGACAACAGCCCCCTCGTATGATACTCAGGCGGCGCACTATACATGACCTCGACCTTCTCTACCCGTTCCACCGGCATACTGCGCAAAAAGGTTTCGAATTGCTCTTCGTCCATGTTTTTGGGTTTTCCGTCAATGACTACGGTAGTACGTCCCGCCCCAATCAGACTCAATCCGTCTTTATCTTCCCTTATTCCGGGCAATCTGGCTAATGCTTCATATACGTTGTTCACAACCCTCCCTTCAAAGAGGTGGGCCAAATCATATTCCAAACGGCCATTTTCCACCTTCACAAAAGAAGGTTTATTCTTCACGAGAACCTCTCCCAGAACAAAGTCTTTCGGTTCGAGAAAGATTGTATCTACATTTTGACCCCGACACTCGACTTGTCGGGTTGCATAAAGAAGATGCTGGATTATCAGCCGATATTTTCTGGGATTTTCCTGCAAGATAAACGACCCGTCAGATCCCGACAAAGCAATACTTTTTACCAAGGAATCTTTTGCCTGCAAAATGACGGTAGCACCTTCTATTGGTTGTTTGCTGCCATCGACAATCGTTCCCTTTATTTGTGCTTGTAGCGATATGGCACTGCATAACAACACAATCCCTATTCCGACTTTCATTGTAGGTTGCTAAGTTGATAAATTTTCTTCTCAATGAAATAGCCTTGAATACAATCGTATCTTTGGCTTCTATACAACGAGCCTCAAATATACTAAATTTATCATACGGGAATCCCGAAATATTTTTCTTCTTTACAATTCGGCCTTCGCTGCAATTCACACAATCAAAACAGGCAGTCGAAATATCAAAATAACCCCTCTAAATAAAAAAATATTCTCTTCGATATGAGCCTTGAATCCGTAAATTTGCGGCACAAAAAAATCAAGAATGACCTCTCAGACAAAAGGCACGATATGCGGCATCATAGCCGCCGTCAGCTATGGGACCAACCCGCTCGGAGCACTTTATCTTTACCAAGTAGGCGTGAATGCCGATTCGGTTCTTTTCTATCGTTACACCTTAGCCGCCGTCATACTCATGGCTCTCATGAAAGTAAAAAAAATTCCGTTTGCCATAAATATCAAAGAGTTGTCTGTTATCGGAGGATTGGGTGTCCTGTTTGCGGTTTCCTCGCTTACGCTGTTCACCAGTTTTTATTTTATGGACGCCGGTATCGCATCGACCCTACTCTTTGTATACCCTATCATGGTGGCTGTCATCATGGCGATATTTTTTCACGAAAAAATCACTTTCTCGACCACGCTTTCCATATTGTTGGCACTAGGCGGTATAGCTATGCTCTATAAAAGCGACGGCAATGAAACTCTAAGCACAATAGGAATCATACTGGTTATGGTCTCCTCATTATCTTACGCCCTCTACATCATTATCATCAACCGGTCGGGACTGCGTATGTCTGCCATCAAACTCACCTTCTATGTTCTGCTCTTCTGCATTCTCACCATCATCGTACACTCGTGCATGGGACAAAGTTATCGGTTGCAACTGCTCACTACTCCCTATATGTGGTTCTTTGCCTTCCTTCTGGCTGTTCTCCCCACGGTAATTTCGCTGGTGACCATGTCGATAGCCGTTCGCATCATCGGTTCGACCCCTACCGCCATACTCGGAGCCTTGGAACCGCTTACCGCTGTCGCCATAGGTGTAACGCTTTTTCACGAGCCGTTTACCCCACGACTGGCCTCGGGCATTCTGCTCATACTCTCGGGGGTTATTCTCATTATTTTGGGAAAATCGATACGGCCACGTAATTTACGATTGATTCTCGACCATCTGCGACAGCTCTTGCAGACGGCACTGGGTAAAAAATAAATCACACATAAAAGATATGGAATGTATTCCCGGCAGATGAGGAATGTATTTGAAATTTTACTACTTTTGTAACAAAATAAAGATGATCTTCCGGATAAGCCGAGGGACAGACCAATAACCGTTCTCGATTTTGTCCGATAATATAACAAACCGATAAAAACAAAAACTGTATATGAGAGAAATCGTTGTTAGCGGAATCCGATCTACCGGAAACCTCCACTTGGGCAACTACTACGGCGCCTTGCGCAATTTCGTCAAAATGCAGCATGAAAACGACTGTTACTTCTTTATCGCCGACCTGCATTCCCTCACGACCCACCCCGACCCCAAGATGTTGCCGGTGAACGTAAAAAGCATATTGGCCGAATATCTGGCGGCAGGTCTCGACCCGGAGGCTTGTTCCCTCTTCATACAGAGCGACGTTCCCGAAGTCTCGGAACTGTATCTTCTGCTCAATATGCACGCCTACATCGGCGAATTGGAACGTACCGCCTCTTTCAAAGACAAAGTCCGCAAACAACCCGAAAACGTCAATGCGGGATTGCTTACCTACCCGACTCTCATGGCCGCTGACATCATCATACACAAAGCGACGAAAGTGCCTGTCGGGAAAGACCAAGAACAACACCTCGAAATAACCCGCCGATTCGCACGCCGATTCAATACTCTGTACGGTGTGGAATATTTCCCCGAACCAACCGGTTACAATTTCGGAGAAGAAGCCATAAAAATCCCGGGACTCGACGGTAGCGGGAAAATGGGAAAATCGGAAGGGAATTGTATCTATCTGCTCGACGACGAAAAAACGTTGCGCAAAAAGGTCATGCGTGCCGTAACCGATGAAGGGCCTCAAACGCCCAACTCTCCCAAATCGGAACCGATAGCCAATCTCTTTACTATCATGAAAATCGTCTCAGCCCCCGAAACGCTGGCTTATTTTGAAGAGAAATACAATAACTGCGAAATACGTTACGGCGACATGAAAAAGCAACTCGCCGACGACATTCTCAAAGTAACTCTTCCGATTCGGGAACGTATTCTGGAAATCAAAGACAACGACGAATATATGCGTAAAATCGTTGCGCAAGGTGCTGAAAAAGCACGGGAAAGCGCAGCGAAAACATTACGCGATGTAAAAGAAATCATGGGTATCCGCTATTTCTGAAAAAAGACAAAGACAAGCCGGATTTTATAAAAAACTCTTTTTATTCTGTCCCCTTCGTATATTCGAGAACTTTTACCCACAAAAATACGAACCATGTCGCACGAGCATCATCACCATCATACCGCAACCGTAGGGGATCATCTGAACCGCGCATTTTTGTGGGGTATCGGGCTGAACGTGGCTTTTGTTGCAGCCGAAGCAACAGCCGGTATCTTGTTCGGATCTCTGGGATTACTCTCCGATGCAGGACACAACCTGAGCGATGTTATCAGCCTTGTTCTGGCATTGATTGCATTCCGTCTATCCAAAGTAAGGCCTACCGAATCATATACTTACGGATACAAAAAAAGTACCGTCTTGGTATCATTACTCAATGCCATTATCCTATTGGTCGCCGTAGGTTTCATTATTGCCGAATGCATCGAAAAACTCCGACATCCGCAACCGATCGAAGGAGGGGCAATCGCATGGGTAGCCGGTATCGGTATCTTCATCAACGGACTCACGGCCTGGCTCTTTTTCAAAGACCGAGCTCACGACCTGAATGTAAAAGGAGCATTCCTGCACATGGCCGCCGATACGCTCGTAAGTGTAGGCGTACTTCTCTCGGGCATCATCATTGCACATACCGGCTGGTTTATTATCGACCCTATTATCGGACTGGTTATTGCCGGAATCATTCTCATCTCTACATGGGACTTGCTCCATGACAGCATACGGTTGTCTCTCGACGGTGTTCCCGCAGGTATCAATGCCGAAGATATAGAGAAAACACTGCTTAGCGATTCCCGGGTCATAAAGCTACATCATCTGCATATCTGGGCCATCAGTACGACGCAGAACGCTCTGACCGCCCACGTCGTCGTCAATTCTTTCGACGAATCGGAAGACATCAAACATCATCTCCGGCACCTATTGCTAGAAAAGAATATACAACACGCCACATTCGAATTGGAACTCCCCGGAGAACATTGTCATGCCAACTGTTGCTGACAAAAGAGTTTCATACATACCCGCAACGTCTGTCTCTTGTTTTTCATGAGACAGACGTTTTTATTTTATCTCCCCCTAATTTCCGTTTATCGAATTCCATATAATCCTCCTAAGAAACGGCTTTACAAAATCGGAACAAAAAGTACAATCAATAGAACAATTACTGCAAAGATAAATGCCCCATATTCCATACTTTTGTAACAGAAAATACCATTAACACAATAAAATCATGTTACAAAAACTCAAAGGAAAAGTCATCGGCCTATTCGTAGCAGCCGCATTGACGACAGCCTCTTCGCAGGCAATCGCACAACAACAGATTTTTCATGCAGTAGTCGCACAAGACGGTACGGGGCAATACAGTACGGTACAGTCGGCTATCAATGCAGCTCCGGACAACTCGGAATCTCCGTGGCTGATATTCGTAAAAAACGGATCGTACAACGAACAGGTCATCGTACCCAAAAGCAAACGATTCATTCACCTTATCGGTCAAGACAAAGAGAAAACAATCATTCATCACAAATTGAATGTCGGGGGAAAACCTTCCGGAAATGAACCGGCCAAACAAATCCGTTACTGGGAATCTTCGGTTCACAACCCGCAAGCCCCTACCTATAAAATGAAAGGGAGTGTCGTCATAATCGACGCACCGGATTTCTACTCCGAAAACATCTCTTACGTCAACGATTTCGGGAAAGACTCCCAAAGCGGGCCACAAGCTCTGGCCATGCAAACCAATGCCGATAAAATTTCATTCAACAACTGCAAGTTCCAGTCTTTTCAGGATACATGGATGACAACAAGAAACGACAACGACAGGCATTACGTAAAAGATTGTTGGATCGAAGGCGCCGTAGACTACTTCTACGGGGGAGGCGACGTTCTCTTGGAAAACTGTACGCTTTACAATGTCCGCCGAGGTTCGGTCATCGTCGCACCCTGCCATAAAAACGCACGCTACGGATATGTATTCCGCGACTGTACCGTCGACGGGAATAAAGCTGCAGCCGAAGGAAGAAACGCACTCGGACGCCCGTGGCACGATAATCCCAAAGCCGTCTACATCAACACGACGATGCTTGTTCCCCTCTCGCCGAAAGGCTGGAATGACATGGGAACCATACCCGCCCTATTTGCAGAATACAACAGCCGCGACAAACAGGGTAATCTCTTAGACCTCAGCCAACGCAAGACAGAGTACAAAGGCCGAGATAAAGGGAAAGAATTCGGAACCTGCCGAGCCACCATCACAAAAGAAGAAGCCGATACATACACCTATGAAAATATCGTAAAAGGTACAGATCAATGGAATCCTCGCGCCATCATGGAAAAACTGCAAGCTCCGCAAAGTATCCAAATCAAAAAAGGAAAATTACAATGGAGCAAGGTAAATAATGCCGCAGGATATATTGTCATCGCCGGAGAGCAAGTCATAGACATTACCAATAAAACAACTTGCAAACTGCCTACAACCGTAAACGGAGCGGTAGAAGTCCGCGCCATAAGCCGATACGGCACTCTTGGAAAGAAATCATCGATCGATCTCTAATATTCACATGACAACGAAAGTGCGGTCTTCTGTAAAAAAGACCGCACTTTCGTATTCCGACAATAAGAGATTCTGTTTTGCTATTCTCTCTCCCAAAAGTTTATTCAAAACATAAAAAAATCCGCCCCGACATGGAGCGGATTTTTTGTTATAGAATACCGATTACATATCAGTTACATTCTTACGATTGGCAAAAGCTCGGTCGAACTCTTCTTTCGAACCGACAATCAGCCGATCAAATTCGCGCTGACCCGTTCCGGCAGGTATCAAATGTCCGCAGATAACGTTCTCTTTCATACCTTCGAGCGTATCAACTTTACCGTTGATTGCAGCCTCGTTGAGGACTTTGGTCGTTTCCTGGAAAGATGCGGCCGACATGAAGCTCGAAGTCTGCAACGCGGCACGGGTGATACCTTGTAGTATCTGCTCCGAAGTCGCCGGTACGGCATCACGTACTTCTACCAAACGGAGGTCCCTACGTTTCAACATCGAATTTTCATCGCGCAACTTACGTGCGGTAACGATCTGTCCGGGTTTCATAACTTGCGAATCACCTGCATCGACAACCACTTTCTTGCCCCAGATACGGTCATTCTCGTCCATAAACTCGTGTTTATCGACAATCTGTTGTTCGAGGAAACGGGTATCTCCGGGATCGAGAATGGTTACTTTACGCATCATCTGACGCACAATGACCTCAAAGTGCTTGTCATTGATTTTCACACCTTGCAGACGATACACGTCTTGCACTTCGTTGACAATGTATTCCTGAACGGCTGTCGGACCTTTGATAGCCAAGATGTCCGAAGGAGTAATAGCACCGTCGGAGAGCGGCGTACCGGCACGTACATAATCGTTTTCTTGTACAAGAATTTGTTTCGACAGAGGCACGAGATATTTTTTCACTTCACCCGTCTTCGACGTTACCGAAATTTCACGATTACCGCGTTTCACTTTTCCGAAAGCTACCTCACCGTCGATCTCCGACACAACGGCGGGATTTGACGGATTACGGGCTTCAAACAACTCGGTAACACGAGGAAGACCTCCGGTGATATCGCCCGCTTTACCTACGGCACGAGGGATCTTCACGAACACCTGACCGCTCTTCAACTCTTGTCCTTCTTCGATCATGAGGTGAGCGCCCATAGGTAAGTTGTAGCTACGAATCACTTCTCCGTCTTTATCGAGAATTTGAGCGACAGGAACACGGGTACGGTCTTTCGACTCGATGATGATTTTCTCACGCAAACCGGTCTGTTCGTCCGATTCTACTTTATAGGTAACACCTTCGATGACATTTTCGAAGCGCACTTTACCAGTAGCTTCCGAAACGATAACGGCATTGAAGGGGTCCCATTCGCAAACGATATCGCCTTTTTTCAGCATATCGCCGCTATTGAAGTATAGTTTAGAACCGTAAGGTATATTGGTATTGGTAAGGACGATTTTGGTGTTGGGATCGACGATACGCATCTCGGCCAAACGACCTACAACGATTTGTACCTTCTTACCCGATTCGTCCTCGCTGTCGACAGTACGCAACTCATCGATTTCGAGAATACCGTCATAACGAGAAGTAACATTGGAAACAGCAGCGATATTCGATGCGATACCACCGACGTGGAACGTACGCAACGTAAGCTGGGTACCGGGTTCACCGATAGACTGAGCGGCGATCACACCCACAGCCTCGCCCTTCTGTACCATGCGGCTGGTAGCCAAGTTACGACCGTAACATTTGGCACAAACACCATGTTTCGACTCGCAGGTAAGCACCGAACGGATTTCCACACGTTCGATCGGAGATTCTTCGATTTTTTTGGCGATCTCTTCTGTAATTTCCTCTCCTGAATGAACAAGGATTTCTCCGGTAAGAGGGTGCTGTACATCATGTACGGAAACACGTCCGAGAATACGCTCAGAAAGCGAAGCCACCACTTCCTCATTGTTTTTGAGTTCGGTACAAACAAGGCCACGCAACGTACCGCAATCCTCCTCGTGAATAATCACATCATGCGCCACATCAACGAGACGACGGGTCAAATACCCGGCATCGGCCGTCTTCAACGCCGTATCGGCAAGACCTTTACGTGCACCGTGCGTAGAGATGAAGTATTCCAACACCGAAAGGCCCTCTTTGAAGTTCGCCAAAATAGGGTTCTCGATGATTTGACCACCTTCGGCGCCGGACTTTTGAGGTTTGGCCATAAGACCACGCATACCGGAAAGCTGACGAATCTGCTCTTTCGAACCACGGGCTCCCGAGTCAAGCATCATGAATACGGAGTTGAATCCTTGATTATCGGAAGACAACTGTTTCATGAGAATATCGGAAAGTTTCGAGTTGACGTGCGTCCATGTATCGATAATCTGATTATAGCGTTCATTATAGGTAATGAATCCCATGTTATAGTTGGCCATAATCTGTTCGACGTTGGCATATCCCTCATTGACGAGAGCCTCTTTTTCAGCCGGAATAATCACATCGGCAAGATTGAACGAAAGACCACCCTTGAAGGCCATCTTGTAACCGAGGTTCTTGATGTCATCGAGGAACTGAGCCGCACGAATCACACCGCAAACTTTGATAACATTACCGATGATATTCCGCAACGATTTTTTTGTAAGAATCTCGTTGATATACCCAACCTCTTTGGGAACGAACTCATTGACAAGAATACGTCCTACCGAGGTTTCGCGCAAAACTTCTACAAGATTACCGTTCTCATCGAGGTCTTGTACACGCACTTTCACAGGCGCATGTAAGGTAACACGACCTTCGTTATAAGCGATCTCAGCCTCTTCGGGACCGTAGAAAACAAGACCTTCGCCTTTTGCTCCGGGACGTAACTTGGTAATATAGTAAAGACCCAAAACCATGTCTTGCGAAGGCACGGTAATAGGCGCACCATTGGCAGGATTGAGAATATTATGCGCACCGAGCATCAACATTTGAGCTTCGAGAATGGCTTCATTGCCGAGAGGCAAGTGCACGGCCATCTGGTCGCCGTCGAAGTCGGCATTGAATGCCGTACATGCCAACGGGTGCAACTGTATAGCCTTACCTTCAATCATCTTCGGCTGGAAAGCCTGAATACCGAGACGGTGCAAGGTCGGGGCACGGTTGAGGAGTACGGGGTGTCCTTTCATCACGTACTCAAGGATATCCCACACGACGGGATCTTTCCGATCGACAATTTTTTTCGCCGACTTCACCGTTTTCACGATACCGCGCTCGATGAGTTTGCGGATAACGAACGGTTTATAAAGTTCGGCTGCCATATTTTTCGGCAGACCGCACTCATACATTTTCAATTCAGGACCTACAACAATAACCGAACGCGCAGAATAGTCTACACGTTTACCGAGAAGATTCTGACGGAAACGACCCTGTTTTCCTTTCAGACTATCGGAAAGAGATTTCAAAGGACGGTTGGCATCGGTCTTCACGGCACTTGATTTCCGCGAATTATCGAGCAACGAATCTACGGCCTCCTGCAACATACGTTTTTCATTGCGGAGAATCACCTCGGGAGCTTTTATCTCCATAAGGCGTTTGAGCCGGTTGTTACGGATAATCACACGACGATAGAGGTCGTTCAGGTCGGAGGTTGCGAAACGTCCACCATCGAGCGGTACCAACGGACGCAATTCGGGCGGAATTACGGGAATGACTTTGAGAATCATCCATTCGGGACGATTGCGGTTCTTGGAGGCACGGAACGACTCAACGACTTGCAGACGTTTGAGCGCTTCGTTCTTGCGCTGCTGTGAACCGTCCTTGCTCGCCGTATCGCGCAATTTATAAGAAAGGTCATCGAGATCGAGACGTACCAAGAGGTCGTAAATGGCCTCAGCTCCCATCTTGGCGATAAATTTATTGGGATCGGTATCCTCGAGCAATTGATTGTCCTTGGGCAAGGTATCGAGTACATTGAGGTACTCTTCTTCCGAAAGAAGGTCGTATGTAGCCAAATCTTCTTTCACACCCGGTTGTATCACAATATAACGCTCGTAATAGATGACGGCATCGAGTTTTTTAGAGGGAAGCCCCAAGAGATAGCCGATTTTATTGGGCAACGAACGAAAATACCAGATATGAGCCACCGGAACCACGAGCTGAATGTGTCCCATGCGCTCGCGGCGAACTTTCTTCTCGGTAACTTCTACACCGCAACGGTCGCAAACAATACCTTTGTAACGAATGCGTTTGTATTTACCGCAATGGCACTCGTAATCTTTTACCGGGCCGAAAATGCGTTCACAAAAGAGACCGTCGCGTTCGGGCTTGTAAGTACGGTAGTTGATCGTTTCTGGTTTCAATACTTCACCGCTGGATTGTTCGAGGATTTCCTCGGGAGAAGCCAAGCCTATCGTGATTTTTGAAAAGTTGCTCTTTACTTTATTGTCTTTTTTAAAAGCCATATATGTAAGTTATAACGCGTTAGCAGATAGTGTATCGTCCCGCCACCCGAAAGCGGCGGGAGTTTTTATTACTCTAAGGTGATGCTCAGTCCGAGACCACGTAACTCGTGCAACAAAACGTTGAGCGATTCGGGGATACCCGGAGTAGGCATAGGCTCTCCTTTGACAATAGCCTCATAGGCTTTGGAACGACCCACGACATCATCGGATTTGATGGTAAGAATTTCCTGCAAGATGTAAGCGGCACCGAAGGCTTCGAGTGCCCATACCTCCATCTCTCCGAAACGCTGACCTCCGAACTGGGCTTTACCACCGAGCGGTTGCTGCGTGATAAGCGAGTACGGACCGATAGAACGAGCGTGCATCTTGTCTTCGACCATGTGGCCAAGTTTCAACATATAGATGACTCCGACAGTAGCAGGTTGGTCAAAACGCTCACCGGTATGTCCGTCATAAAGATAGGTTTTACCGTAACGGGGAACTCCGGCCTTATCGGTCCATTCGTTCAAGTCGTCGAGTGAAGCACCATCAAAAATGGGGGTAGCGAATTTTTCGCCCAATTTTACACCGGCCCAACCGAGAACCGTTTCGAAAATCTGTCCCAAGTTCATACGAGACGGCACACCCAGCGGGTTCAATACAATATCCACAGGAGTTCCGTCTTCGAGGAACGGCATATCTTCCTGACGTACCACACGCGACACAATACCCTTGTTTCCGTGACGACCTGCCATCTTATCACCGACGCTGATTTTACGTTTCTTGGCGATATAGACCTTAGCCATCTGCACAATACCCGAAGGCAACTCGTCGCCGATGGATATATCGAATTTCTGGCGGCGCAATTCGGCATCATACTCTTTGAACTTCTTCAAGTAATTCATGATCGTGGCCCGAATCAGGTCATTCTTGGCGGCATCGGTCGTCCATTTGCTGACTTGAATGGCCGTATAATCGATTTCAGCCAAACTCTTTTGCGTAAACTTAGCTCCTTTGGGGATCACTTCGATTCCCAAATAATCTTTTACGCCCTGCGACGTTTTACCATTGGTAAGCGTCATCAGTTTATCAATAAGGACATCTTTAAGAGCGTCCATCTTTTCTTTATATTCTTCGTCGAGCTTGGCAAGCATAGCGGCTTCGGGGCCTTTTCCTTTGCGTTTCTTCACAGCTTTGGAGAAGAGTGCCGTACCGATAACTACACCTTTGAGCGACGGCGTAGCTTTGAGAGATGCATCTTTTACATCGCCTGCCTTATCGCCGAAGATGGCACGAAGGAGTTTTTCCTCGGGAGAAGGATCGGACTCTCCTTTCGGAGTGATTTTACCGATCATGATATCGCCCGGTTCCACATGAGCTCCGACACGAATGATACCCCGTTCATCGAGGTCTTTGGTAGCATCTTCGCTGACATTGGGGATATCGGAAGTAAGTTCCTCCATACCGCGTTTGGTTTCACGCACTTCAAGTGAATATTCGTCAACGTGAACCGAAGTAAGTATATCTTCCCGCACAACACGCTCGTTGAGCACGATTGCGTCCTCGTAGTTATAACCCTTCCACGGCATGAAAGCAACTTTGAGGTTACGCCCCAATGCCAATTCACCACTCTCGGTCGAGTAACCCTCGGTGAGAATCTGTCCGGCCACAACACGATCACCTTTATGACAGATAGGACGCAAATCGACCGTCGTACTTTGGTTGGTCTTACGGAATTTCGGGATTCTATATTCTTTTACGGAAGATTCGAAGCTGACGAATTCTTCTTCCTCGGTACGATCGTAACGTATACGTATCGTCGTGGCGTCGACAAATTCTACAACTCCGGCGCCCTCGGCCGTAATCTGGGTACGAGAGTCGCGAATAAGCTGACCTTCGAGGCCGGTCCCCACAATAGGAGCTTCGGTGCGCAAAAGAGGTACAGCCTGGCGCATCATGTTCGAGCCCATCAATGCACGGTTGGCGTCATCGTGCTCCAAGAAAGGAATCAATGAAGCAGCGATAGAAGCAATCTGCGTAGGCGATACGTCCATAAGCGACACTTCGTCGGGAGCGACGACAGGGAAGTCGGCATTCAAACGAGCTTTTACTCGGGAGCGCACAAATGTTCCATCATCATTCAACGGAGCATTACCCTGTGCTATAATATGGCCTTCTTCCACTTCGGCAGTAAAATACTCAATACCATTTTCGGAGAGATCCACTTTTCCGTCCACCACTTTACGATACGGAGTCTCGATAAATCCTAAATCATTGATCTTCGCATACACGCAAAGAGAAGAGATAAGACCGATGTTAGGACCTTCGGGCGTTTCGATAGGACAGAGACGACCGTAATGGGTATAGTGAACGTCTCGCACTTCGAAACCGGCACGCTCACGCGAAAGACCGCCGGGACCAAGAGCCGACATACGACGTTTATGCGTCATCTCGGCCAGAGGATTGGTCTGGTCCATAAATTGCGAAAGAGCATTGGTACCGAAGAAGGTATTGATGACCGATGAAATAGTTTTGGCGTTGATCAAATCGATCGGGGTAAACACCTCATTGTCGCGCACATTCATTCGTTCACGAATCGTACGAGACATACGAGCGAGTCCCACACCGAACTGGTTATAGAGCTGTTCACCGACCGTACGCACACGACGATTGCTCAAGTGGTCAATATCGTCGACGTCGGTCTTGGAGTTGATCAGCTCGATAAGGTACTTAATAATAGCAATGATATCTTCTTTGGTAAGTACCTTTATATCGGGAGATATGGTGAGTCCTAATTTTTTATTGATCCGGTAACGTCCTACTTCTCCGAGGTCATAACGCTTTTCCGAGAAGAAAAGATTGGTAATTACCTCGCGGGCACTGGCATCATCGGCAGGCTCAGCATTACGCAACTGACGATAGATATAAATGACAGCCTCTTTTTCGGAGTTACTCGGGTCTTTTTGCAACGTGTTGTAAATAATCGCATAGTCCGAAAGGTTATTTTCTTCCTTATGCAACAGAATGGTCGGTACACCTGTTTCGAGAATCAAATCGATATGCTGTTCTTCGAGTACAACCTCACGTTCTATCACAACTTCGTTGCGCTCGATAGACACAACCTCGCCAGTATCTTCGTCGGCATAGTCTTCCACCCAAGTTCTCAAAACACGGGCGGCCAAACGACGGCCAATGGCTTTTTTGAGGTTGGTCTTCGTAACTTTCATCTCTTCGGCCAAGCCGAAGATTTCGAGAATGTCTTTATCGCTTTCGAAACCTATGGCACGCAACAATGTCGTTACGGGCAGTTTCTTCTTACGATCGATATAGGCATACATCACATTGTTGATGTCGGTAGCGAACTCTATCCACGAACCTTTGAAAGGAATGATTCTCGCCGAATAAAGTTTCGTTCCGTTAGCGTGGATACTCTGTCCGAAGAACACGCCGGGAGAACGGTGCAACTGAGACACAACAACACGTTCGGCACCATTGATTACAAATGTACCTTTTTCGGTCATATAAGGGATAGGACCGAGGTAGACATCTTGTATAACGGTGTCGAAATCTTCGTGATCGGGGTCGGTGCAATAAAGCTTGAGTTTTGCTTTCAGAGGCACACTGTATGTGAGTCCGCGCTCCAAACACTCATCGATGGTGTAACGTGGCGGATCGATATAATAATCGAGAAATTCGAGGACGAAGTTGTTACGGGTATCTGCAATAGGGAAATTCTCTGCAAAAACCTTATAAAGACCTTCATTTTTACGTTTCTCGGGTGGGGTGTCCAATTGCAGAAAGTCTTTGAACGATTTCAACTGCACTTCGAGGAAATCGGGATATGGAAGAGGATTCTTGATCGAAGCAAAGTTTACCCGCGGTTTACCTATATTTTGAGACATTTGTCAGAGTTGGTTAATTGAACTTATAAATTATAGACACAAAAAGGTAAAGAGGCCTCCTGTAAAGGTCTCTTTACCAAAAGTCCTGAATAACAGGAATTTGTTATTTAAGTTCAACTTCAGCGCCTACTTCTTCGAGTGCTTTCTTCAGCGCTTCAGCATCGGCTTTAGCCAAACCTTCTTTGATGGTGCTGGGTGCGCCATCAACGAGATCTTTAGCCTCTTTCAAACCAAGACCAGTTTGTTCTTTCACAGCCTTAACGACTGCGAGTTTGTTAGCACCGGCACCTTTCAATACAACATCGAAAGAGGATTTTTCCTCAGCAGCAGCTGCACCAGCAGCGGCGGGAGCGGCAACAGCAACAGCTGCAGCAGCGGGTTCAATGCCATACTCCTCTTTGAGGATTTGTGCCAACTCGTTTACTTCTTTTACGGTCAGGTTTACTAATTGTTCTGCAAAAGCTTTCAAATCTGCCATTTTCGTATTGTTTAATTGTTATTTTACTTCTGTTAATTGTAAAGGGTTTATCGTTCTGATAGAGTTTGCAACACTCCGTGAAGGGTAGAACCGCCGGACTGCAAAGCCGAAACAACGTTCTTGGCAGGCGATTGCAGCAATGCGATAACGTCGGCGATAAGTTCGTTTTTGCTCTTGATAGCTACCAAAGCGTCGAGTTGATCGGCACCATAGAAACTTTCTTCCACATAAGCAGCCTTGAAGCCGAGCTGATCGTTGTCTTTCTTAAAAGCCTTGATCAATTTGGCGGGGGCATTACCCGTATTGGAGAGCATCAGGGTGGTAGAACCTTTCAAGCTGTCGAAAAGAGCCGTATAATCGGCATCAAGGCTTTCCATAGCCTTTTTCAACAGGGAGTTCTTTACAACCAGCAGTTTGATATCGTTCTTGAAACATTCACGGCGCAAATTCGAAGTTTTCTCGGCATTGAGCGTAGTCGTCTCGGTCAGATATATGTGGCTGTATTCTTTAAGAGTGGCAGTAATCTGTTCGATTACGGTGGCTTTATCTTCCTTTCTCATAATTCGGTCTCCTTTTAAATCTCATCTACAGATTTGGGTTCGATCTTGATACCGGGACTCATCGTACTCGAAAGATATATACTCTTCATATAAGTACCTTTGGCGGTAGCAGGTTTCAACTTATTCAGCATCGCGATAAATTCTTTGGCATTCTCGCGAATCTGATCGGCGCTGAAAGATATCTTACCGATAGAGGTATGAACGATACCGTTCTTATCGACTTTAAAATCGATTTTACCTTGTTTTACTTCTTTCACAGCCTTACCGACTTCGTTGGTCACGGTTCCACTCTTGGGGTTAGGCATAAGTCCGCGCGGACCGAGCACACGCCCCAAAGCTCCGATTTTTCCCATCACAGAAGGTTGGGTGATAATCACATCAATATCGGTCCAACCGCCTTTGATTTTTTCGATGTATTCATCAAGACCTACATAATCGGCTCCGGCAGCCTTGGCATCGGCTTCTTGGTCGGGAGTACAAAGAGCGAGTACACGCACTTGTTTACCAGTTCCATGAGGCAAAGACACGACACCACGCACCATTTGATTGGCTTTACGAGGATCAACACCCAAACGGACGTCGATATCAACCGAAGCATCGAACTTGGTAAAAGTTACATCTTTTACCAATTGGGCAGCTTCTTTCAGCGAATAGGTTTTCCCTGCTTCAATTTTTTCGGAAGCCAACTTTTGATTTTTTGTCAGTTTACTCATTTCAATTGAAGTTTATTAGTTATTGGTCGGGAATTCCCCACTTACGGATATACCCATACTTCTCGCTGTACCAGCAACCATTTTCATGGCCGATTCCAAAGTAAAACAGTTGAGGTCAACCATTTTATCTTGCGCAATTGTCTTTACCTGATCCCAAGTGATGGTAGCCACTTTCTTACGGTTAGGCTCGGCCGAACCGCCTTTTACTTTAGATGCTTCCAACAATTGAATTGCAACAGGAGGCGTTTTTACGACGAAATCGAACGATTTGTCGCTGTAATAAGTGATGATTACAGGCAACACCTTACCTGCTTTGTCTTGAGTACGGGCATTGAATTGCTTGCAAAACTCCATGATATTGATACCCTTGGAACCGAGGGCGGGACCTACGGGAGGAGAGGGGTTTGCTGCACCACCTTTAATCTGTAATTTGATTTGTCCAGCAATTTCTTTAGCCATTTGTTTATATTTTTGATTGTTAAACTCGAAAGAGTAATCGTGCGCGTAACATCACAAAGATTATTCTTTCTCTACTTGCATGAATCCCAATTCCAACGGTGTTTTCCGTCCGAATATTTTTACCATGACTTTGAGTTTCTTCTTCTCATTGTTCACCTCTTCGATGATACCGCTGAAACCGTTGAAAGGACCGAAAGTAACTTTTACGGTCTCTCCTACCATGTAGGGAATCATAATATCATCGGCCTCTTGTATGGCATCAACTGCACCCAGCATGCGGTTTACTTCCGATTGTCGTAACGGATCTGGATCGGTTGTACCGCCCAAAAATCCGATGACATTAGTCGTATTGCGCAACCGATGGGCAACTTCACCTACGAGGGTCGCTTCGACCAAGACATAACCGGGATAGAGATTTCGCTCTTTAGTAATTTTCTTGCCGTTGCGAACCGAATAAACCTTCTCGGTAGGAATCAATACCTGATACACAAAATCGCCAAGGTCGGTATTCTTGATTTCTGCATCAAGATACTCCTTCACTTTTGCTTCTTTTCCGCTGATGGCACGCAATACGTACCAGCCTCTTTTTTTATCAGACATTAGGAATCCTCCGAATTAGAAAATTTTTTCGTAGATAAATTCCATGAGATGCTCAAAGCCCTGGTCCATCACAAAAATAACTATGGCAATGATTAGGGAAGCAAACATAACTACCACAGCACTGTTGCTCAGCTCTGCCCGGGTGGGCCAGGATACTTTATAAACGAGTTCGTTGTACGACTCTTTTATATCTGCAAGTATTTTTTTCATTGTTTTTTCAGAGTTTGCACGGGTCGAGAGACTCGAACTCCCGACACCTGGTTTTGGAGACCAGTGCTCTACCAACTGAGCTAGACCCGTAAATATTGGTAAGCCTCTCGTCCTATTTTAACAAGAATAAGAGGCCTACCAGTTTTTATCGATAGCTATCGATTAGTCGAGGATTTCGGTAATTTGTCCCGAACCTACGGTACGGCCACCTTCACGGATAGCAAAACGAAGACCTATGCTGCAAGCTACCGGATAGATAAGCTCAACAGTGATGGTTACGTGGTCGCCCGGCATTACCATTTCAGTTCCTTCGGGGAGAGTAATCTCACCGGTTACATCGAGGGTACGAATATAGAACTGGGGACGATATTTATTGTGGAACGGAGTATGACGACCACCTTCTTCTTTCTTCAAGATATACACTTGAGCTTTGAATTTCGAGTGAGGAGTTACCTGACCCGGGTGGCAAATAACCATACCACGTTTGATTTCGTTTTTGTCGATACCACGGAGGAGAAGACCTACGTTATCACCAGCTTCACCTTGATCGAGAAGTTTGCGGAACATTTCCACACCGGTTACAACAGATTTCTTACCTTCTGCGCCGAGACCGATAATTTGAACCTCATCACCTACTTTGATAACACCAGTTTCGATACGACCAGTAGCAACAGTACCACGACCGGTAATCGAGAATACGTCTTCAACAGGCATCAAGAAAGGTTTATCTATATCACGGGGAGGCAGGGGAATCCAAGTATCTACGGCTTCCATCAGCTCCATAACTTTTTCTTCCCATTTGGGATCGCCATTGAGGGCACCCAAAGCAGAACCGCGAATGATAGGAGTATTATCACCATCGTAGTCATACGAAGAAAGAAGTTCTCTCATCTCCATTTCTACGAGTTCGAGCATTTCTTCATCATCGACCATATCGCATTTGTTCATGAAAACAACGATACGAGGAACGTTTACTTGACGAGCCAAAAGAATGTGCTCACGGGTTTGGGGCATAGGACCATCGGTAGCAGCAACTACGATGATGGCACCGTCCATTTGAGCTGCACCGGTAACCATGTTCTTAACGTAGTCGGCGTGACCCGGACAGTCTACGTGAGCATAGTGACGATTAGCTGTTTCATACTCTACGTGAGAAGTGTTGATCGTAATACCTCTTTCTTTTTCTTCGGGAGCATTGTCGATAGAATCAAAAGAGCGCATTTCGGAAAGACCTTTTTTCGCAAGTACAGTGGTAATGGCAGCGGTCAAGGTAGTTTTACCGTGGTCTACGTGGCCAATGGTACCAATGTTTACGTGCGGCTTAGTCCGTTGAAACTGTTCTTTAGCCATAATAATTATTTTTTTGATTAATGATTAGCTTTCTCTGTTGTGCTTTACACTTGGAGCCGATGACGGGACTTGAACCCGTGACCTCTTCCTTACCAAGGAAGTGCTCTACCGCTGAGCTACATTGGCATTTTTATTGAGCGGGAAACGGGACTCAAACCCGCGACCCTCAGCTTGGAAGGCTGATGCTCTATCGACTGAGCTACTCCCGCAATTTGTGGGCGAAGATGGATTCGAACCACCGAAGTCGTAAGACAGCAGATTTACAGTCTGCCCCATTTGGCCACTCTGGTATTCGCCCTTTTTACTTATCTCACTGCGCCCAACAGAGAAAAAGAGACTTGGCGCTACTCCTAAAAAACCAACGGGAGAAACATTTGCACCCGCTTCTATTGCCCGAGGAGTTATCGGTGAGAAACGGGTGCAAATTTAGAGATAAATTTTAATCCACAAAAATATTTCGATGTTTTTTTTATTTGGCACGCGTTTTTTCTTTATTTTTCTGCAACTGGCGCACCAGCGCATCCAATGCCAAATCTACCGCCTCCTCAAAGGTATCGGCAATTTTCGACGAGAAAATATCCTCAGCACGAGGCACTAAGAGCTTTATTCCCGCCTCTTTATTCTGAGATGTCTCGGGTTTGAGCACTTTCAGCGTTACTTCGGCAGCTAAAATATCATCGCAATACCGATTGAGCTTCTCTATTTTTTTCTGTATAAAATTCTCAAGTTGTTCCGTTGCATCAAAATGAATGGATTGAATTCTAATTTCCATAATGACCTCCTTTTTTTATGGCCCTGGGGTGGGCCTGTTTATAATCGCGTTTCAATTCTTCAAAAGTTATATGAGTATATACTTGGGTTGATGCGAGCGACTGATGCCCCAACAACTCCTTAACACTATTCAATCCAGCTCCTCCGTTGAGCATAGCCGAAGCAAATGTATGCCGCAAAACATGGGGACTTTTACGGGAAAGCGTCGTTACCTCTCCCAGCCGACGGGTTACTAATCGATAAACAAACTGCACATAGAGAGGTTCGCCATCGTCTTTGACAAAAAAATTCGGAGCCTCCATACCTACCGTAATACGACGGACGCGGCGATATGCCTCGATCTCATCTTTCAGCTCATTTCCGAAAGGTACGACACGCTGCTTATTTCTTTTACCAGTAACCTTGATCTGCATTGCCTGCGTATCAACATCCTTATCGAGCAAGCCGACAAGTTCGGCCCGCCGCATTCCCGTCATATATAATATAGAGAGTATGAGCTTATCGCGCAGAGCAGAAAAATCGTCGTCGGCCACCTTTTCATCGAGAAGCAAATCCATCTCATCGGGCCGTACAAACGAAGGCAGCGATTTATGTATCTTGGGCAAAGTTATATCTTGCAGGGGAGAATTTGCAACGACACCCTGTTTCAGCAAATAGGCATAAAAAGTACGCAATGCCGAAAACTTACGAGCCACAGTCCGAGAAGAATTACCTTCTTCGATAAGCAAAGCCGCCCAATTACGCACATGGTCTCGCTCCACAGAGTCGAGAGACACCGACCCCTCGAGCCGAGACAAATAATCTCGAAACTGCAATAAGTCCCGCCTATAAGACAGAACGGTATGAGAAGAATAATTCTTCTCATACCGAACATATCTTAAAAATGATTCTATCCACATATTCGCAGGCTCTTTATCATTGTCGAGCTACGAATATAGCGAATAGTTTTGAAATTTCCAATAATTTGGTCGGTATTTTTCAATTACCGCACCACTTCGGAAAAAGATTTACCTTATTATCAATCCTCTGCTTGCTGCATTTTCTGCACGTAAATGGCGCGCATTATTTTCTTGCGATTTGCAACAGAGGGTTTTTCAAATGCCTGACGACTTCTCAATTCTTTGATAACGCCGGTTTTCTCAAATTTTCTTTTGAATTTTTTGAGTGCTTTTTCGATGTTTTCGCCTTCTTTTACAGGTACTACTATCATATTTTTTGTCTTTTAATGTTTCCTTCTACAAATTGCGGGGCAAAATTAAAACATTGTTTCCTGATAAACAAACCTTTTACCGATATTTTTCTCTCCAAAAGAGTTTTTCTACACTACCAAGCATGACCCGAAAGAGAATAAATCCCGAACAAACCGAATATATTCCAGCGCTTTCTTTTTATAAAGAATAGACAAAAGCAATATTATTTCGCTATATTTGTGGAATACAGGAGACAGAACGGCATAGACCAATTTGAAAACACGGTTTTCATTTGCCTCAGCATTCACCTTTTTATATATTTGCACATAAACAGAAAATCATATCAGCATGGAAACAAACGAATATCTTTCCCGCATAGCGGCATTGCGACAACACATGAGCGCAGCCGGAGTCGATGCTTTTATCATACCGAGCGCCGATCCCCACCAAAGCGAATACCCGGCCGACCGATGGAAATCAAGAGCATGGATCTCCGGATTTACAGGTTCTGCCGGGACAGCCGTCATCACAACCTCGACCGGTGGCGTATGGACCGACTCCCGATACTTCTTGCAGGCAGCCGACGAACTAAAAGTTTCGGGACTCCAACTCTTCAAAGACGGACTGCCCGAAACGCCTTCTTTACAAGACTGGTTGGCCGGTTCGTTGCCGGCCGGAGCCACAATCGCCATCGACGGGACGACTTGCTCTTACACCGAAGGCGAACGTCTGAAAGCATTTTTCTCGTCGAAAGGCTTTCTTTTCAAAACGGATTTCGCACCGTTCGACAAAATCTGGAAAGAGCGACCAGAAGTACCGACCAACCAAGCATTTGTTTATCCGACAGAATACAGTGGAAAAAGTTTCCAAGAAAAATGGAACGAAGTATTGTGCGCCATCGCAGGGAAAGGTGCAAATGCCATTCTCATTTGCGCACTCGACGAACTGGCATGGTTGCTCAATATCCGAGGAAACGATGTAACATACAATCCTGTGGCCGTAGGCTTTGCCTATTTCTCGACGTCGTACCGTATTTTGTTCATGAACGACGGTAAAATTTCGAATGAACTGGCGGCCTATCTCCATGAGAACGGGATAGAGCAGAGACCATACAACGATATTTACAAATTCCTGCAAGAGTTACCCGCCGAGGAACAAATCTTCATAGATCCCAACAAAACCAATTATAAGCTGGTAAATATACTGCCGTCCAAAAATAAAACCATCTTGGGAGTATCTCCGGTTACATGGCTGAAAAGCATCAAAAACGAAACAGAAATGCAGGGTCGACGCGCAGCTATGGTACGCGATGGTGCCGCCATGGTGCAATTTCTCTACTGGCTCGACACCCATATCGGGAAAGAGGATATTTCCGAACTCGACATTGCCGAAAAATTACGTGAATTCCGCAGCAAACAAGCGCTATATAAAGGTGAGAGTTTCGGTACAATAGCCGGTTATCGGGAACATGGAGCTATCGTACATTATAGCGCCTCTCCCGAAAGCAACAGTCTGTTGAAACCCGAAGGATTCGTACTCGTCGACTCGGGGGCCCAATATCTCGACGGGACGACCGACATCACCCGCACCGTCGTTCTGGGGCCACTCACCGACGAAGAAATACGAGACTACACACTCGTATTGAAAGGTCATATAAGTATCGCTACCTGCATTTTCCCGCAAGGCACGCGCGGCGATCAAATCGATATTCTCGCCCGGCGTAACTTGTGGAATGTATTCCGCAATTATCTGCACGGAACGGGGCATGGTGTAGGACATTTCCTCAATGTACATGAAGGCCCGCAGAACATACGTCTCGAACAAAACAATACGCCACTTACCCCGGGAATGGTTACATCTAACGAACCGGGTGTATACCTGGCCGGAAAATACGGAATCAGAACCGAAAATCTCACTTGCGTCATAGAAGCCGGAGAAAGCGAGTTCGGAAAATTTTTCCGGTTCGAGACATTAACCCTTTGCCCTATCGACAAACGAGCCATAGACCGCACCCTATTGACCCGGGAAGAAATCGAGTGGCTCAACGATTATCATCGCGAGGTTTACGACCGCATAAGCCCGCTACTCGATGAGCCCCACAAGACTTGGCTACAAAATGCAACTGCACCCCTATAACGACTATAAGGAGACTAACAACATGGCTTTAATACGCAAAGTAAGGGGCTTTACCCCCAAAACAGGAAAAAATTGTTTCCTCGCCGAAACCGCCGTCCTCATCGGGGACGTAACGATAGGCAACGAGTGCAGCATATGGTACAATACGGTGCTGCGGGGAGACGTGAACACCATAACAATCGGCAACCGTGTGAACATACAAGACGGTTCGGTATTGCACACGCTTTACGAAAAATCTGTCATCGAAATAGGCGACGACGTATCGATAGGACACAATGTTACCATACACGGCGCCAAGATTTGCGACGGTGCACTTGTCGGCATGGGTGCCGTCGTTCTCGATCACGCCGTCGTAGGCGAAGGGGCCATCGTAGCTGCCGGCTCGGTTGTTCTGAGCAGAACAGTCATCGGTGCAGGTGAATTATGGGGCGGAACACCGGCCAAATTCATTAAAAAGGTCGATCCCGAGCAATCGAAAGAATTGAATCAGAAAATCGCCCGCAACTACCTTATGTACTCCGGCTGGTACGAAGAAAAAGAATAAGAAATTCCATACAAGTCATGAGGGGTGGGTATTCGCCGCCCCTCATGATTTTCCGCTATCTTGCAGACAAAAAATCTCATGGAACTCATAAATATCGACAATATTGCCCATCCGCTTTACGACTCATTCTCCAAGTTATATTCGACAGCATTTCCTATTTTCGAACAACGAACCGAGACACAACAGACAAGAGCATTTTCCCACCCAAAATATCACTTGTCGGGTTATAAAGAAGAGGATATTTTCATAGGGTTCATTTCGTACTGGGATTTTCAAGAATATATATACATAGAACATTTCGCAATCGACCGACAGCTAAGAGGATCGGGTTACGGAAGCCGGATTCTGAAAGATTTCATATCCCGAAAATCCAAAATCGTATTACTGGAAATCGACCCGATTACCGACGACATTTCCCGATCCCGTTTACGATTTTACCGGAAATGCGGATTTTACGAAAATCCGTATCCGCACATCCACCCTCCCTATCGAGAGGGATACACAGGACATAAACTCATCGTACTGACGACACAACACGTCATAACCTCACAAGAATACGCTATTTTCCAAAAAGACCTGCACGAAACCGTCATGAGCGACAGATAGAGGCAGAAGATCATAACCGCCCTTCGTCGGCATAGGAATAATATGTCGCGTCGGTTACGACGAGATGATCGAGTACCCGAATATCGAAAAGGGCGGCCGCAGAAACTATTTTCTGAGTCAGTTGGTCGTCGGCCTTACTGGGTTTGCAATTTCCCGAGGGGTGGTTGTGAAAAAGCATCAATGCCGAAGCCTGTTGCAACAAAGCCGGCTTGAAAAGCAAACGCATATCGACAAGCGTCGACGTCGTGCCGCCCTGACTTACGCGCAATGTATCGATGATACGATTGGACGCATTGAGCAGAACCACCCAAAACTCTTCTTGCGGCAAATCGGCCAGTTGGGGATATATCCATTCATAAGCATCGCGACTCGTCGTAATACGCCGACGTTGCGCCACATCTTCACTTTTTCGGCGACGCCCCAATTCAAGGGCTGCAATGATACTTATAGCCTTGGCCTCACCGATACCCTCAAACTCACTTATCAACTCTCCGACCGAAAGCTTGCTCAAACTGCTGAGACTGCCTCCCACGCGATTTAAAATACGTTGGGACAACTCCACTGCCGTTTCCCGTTTATTCCCGGAGCCGATGAGTATTGCAACCAATTCGGCCGACGATAAAGCCCGGGTCCCTTTCAACATGAGTTTCTCCCGGGGACGATCTTCGAGCGCCCAGTCGGTAATAACCATCTTCTCTTTTTTCTCCATATCTGTCAAAAAGATTTCGGGAAAGATAACCATTTTCTCCCGTTTCGGAGATATTCCATCCACAAAATCCGTTACCGATACGGCAGAAATAAATCCAAGATAGGGAAATATCCATTTTTTATGACGATATTTGCAGTATACAAAAAACTCGAAATTATGAGAAAACGCATTCTGGTTACCGGTGGTGCGGGATTTATCGGCTCGCATCTTTGCGAACGTCTGCTCAACGAGGGGCATGAAGTATTTTGTCTCGACAACTTTTTCACCGGCAACAAAGACAATATCATTCCACTGCTGAAAAACCCGTATTTCGAACTCGTGCGGCACGACATCACCATGCCCTACTTTGTCGAAATCGATGAAATATACAATCTGGCATGTCCGGCCTCTCCCATACATTATCAATACGACCCCATACAGACCATCAAGGCCTCGATTCTGGGATCTATCAACGTACTGGGCATCGCCAAACGCACCGGGGCAACCGTATTGCAGGCATCGACCAGTGAAGTCTACGGAGACCCGCAAGTGCACCCCCAAGTAGAAGGGTATTGGGGAAACGTCAATCCCATAGGGTTACGTTCCTGTTATGATGAAGGCAAACGTTGCGCCGAGACCCTTTTCATGGATTATCACCGCCGGGAGGGCGTAAAAGTAAAAATCATACGCATCTTCAACACCTATGGGCCCAATATGCACCCGCAGGATGGACGTGTCGTATCGAATTTTATCGTGCAGGCTCTACAAGGCAAAGACCTGACCATATACGGGACCGGCCGACAGACCCGCTCATTCCAGTATGTAACCGACCTTATCGAAGGTATGGTGCGTATGATGGAACGTACCGGAGACGACTTCACCGGCCCTGTAAACCTCGGAAATCCCGGAGAATTTACGATGCTCGAACTGGCGGAAAAGATTCTGCAACTGACCGGATCGAAGTCGAAAATCGTCTTTATGCCCCTTCCCTCTGACGACCCGACCCAACGCAAGCCCGATATTTCCCTCGCCAAAGAAAAGCTCGACTGGAAACCGCTTGTCGCCCTCGAAGACGGACTGCGCGAAACCATCGCATACTTCCGTCGCATTTTATAAGAACGAAAAACGTTCCATTCGTCTCAAATTGCATTGCCAATATTCGAAGCAAACATATCCGATCAACGAGACGAAATCTCCCGCTGTTTTGCTCACATAAATCCGATAAACAGGCAAACCAAAGAATATGAAAAGAAAGGGGCGTTTCATCTTTTTGAAACGCCCCTTTCTTTTCTTTCCATACTATTTTTTCTTATAATGCTTGGCAAGCTCGGCTTCCCGGTCGACTTTACGGTGCAATACCACTTTCGTCATGAATGCTTTCAAAAAACCGAAGCCATACCCTCCAAGTTGTATGGCACAAGTGAGAATAGAGAGAAATGCGATCGGCAAACTTCTATTTTTCACCAACGATTCAAGAAATAACAATCCGAAATAAATACCCAAAGGCAACAATGCCCACGGCCAAAAGAACGACCCGACAACAAGAGCCGCCGTACCCAATACAAAACAAGCCGGCAACAAGTGCACCAGTTTCAACGACTCGGGGTGAAGCAGATAAAGATCGACCCGCGCCATGCCGAAAACATATACCTGCCGGTAAAACGACCTGAAACTCACCCTGCGCTTATGATATACATAAGCATCTCGGAAAAGCGCCGTCGTAAATCCGGCATCACGAATCCGCAACGAAAGGTCTATATCCTCACCGAACATATCGGCAAAGCCCCCTACCCGGTCGTAAACCTCTTTCGAGAATCCCATATTGAACGTGCGCGGCGTAAATTTTTCCATCGATCCTTTACCTCCTCGTATGCCTCCGGTCGTAAAGAAAGAGGTCATAGCATAATTGATGGCCTTTTGCAGCCGGGAAAAAGAACGATGAGCCGCATCGGGACCGCCGTAACAGTCGACATAGGCCTCTTCGAGACGACGGCGCACCGTCTCGAAATAAGAAGGGGGAATAATACAGTCAGAGTCGAAAAAAACCAAATAACGCCCCTCGGCACGTTCCATTCCATAATTGCGGGTAAGGCTGCGACCCGAATTTTCCTTATAAAAATAACGTATCGTCAAACGGTCGGAATATTCCCCTGCCACCTCATCGCAACGACGCGTCGACCCGTCCTCGACAAGCAACAGTTCGAAATCCTTACATGTCTGCCCGACCAGACTTTCGAGCAACTCCCGTACCTCATCGGGTCGGTTATACACGGGAATAATGATTGAAAAATAGGGTTTTTCTCCGGCCATAGCTGCAAAATTGTCTCACAAAGATAAGAGATGTTTACGGCCCGGCAAAATTTATCCGGGCCCAATCCGCCACACCCGTTATATGATACCAGAACGGTTATTTTCCGACGAAATGCCATTAAATCCTATCCTATACAATAAAACGGAACAACAAGATTCACTTTTTATTTTCCCAATGCCCTCATACAAAATTATAAAAGCAATAATTGCTATCTTTGCCGCCCGCAAAGTAATATATTATTTAAGTCATGCAGACAGACAAAAAACGAATCGAATACATCGACCTTGCAAAAGGAGTGTGTATTTTACTAGTTGTTTTCGCCCACATACACCCCGACTTGACACGCTATTCCTGGGGTGTATTTTTCGACTCGTTCCGCATGCCGCTTTATTTTTTCCTCTCGGGTATTTTTTTCAAAAGATACAGCGGCATACAAGAATTCGCCATAAAGAAAGTCAACAACCTCATCATTCCACTCCTTTTCTTTTATGCGTTTGCCTACCTGTACGACGCCGTATCATGGGGTATTTATCTTTTGTCGGAATCCGATACGTCGACTTACGAACGATACTCGTGGTGGCCTTTTTGGGAAATCATTCGCTCGGGAATGACTTATCACAACCAACCGTTATGGTTCCTTACGGCTCTTTTTGAAGTCAACATTCTCTATTACTTTTTGCAACGGTTTATCAACTCTTGGAAACTCGACATCGCTGTATGGGTCATCGCAATCGGAGGTTGGTTGGCGGCAAAATCGGGTATCGTCCTTCCTTATTATTTAGGAACGGCTCTCATCTCGTTACCGTTTTTCCATGCCGGCACATGGCTCAAACGCGAGGAACTGCTTCCCTACTCCTCCCGCGACAAATATCTTTATGCCTCGATTTTACCTCTGGGTGTGGCCGTGTGGCTACTGGCCGAACCCATACGGTTACATGAACTTATCCTACCAACTCATTTTCTCGGATTCTATTTTTGCGGCATAGGAGGGACACTCACCATCGTATTTCTGTGCAAAATCCTGCGCCATATTCCACCTATTGCTTACTTCGGACATTTCTCGATTATCGTTTTCGGGACACACTGGCCCATTTACCATACATATCGACATACCTTTGAGCATTTTTTCCCCGACGGAAACCTCCTCTACGGACTTATTTTCGCTTTGACGATGATAACCGAAATCGTCGTTATCGAACTGCTGCGACGATTTGCCCCCCGATTCACCGCCCAAAAAGAGTGCATTTCTACGGCTCGTTTCCACACCTTATAGCACCGCTACAACAAGGCTCTCAAATAACACAACTTCGAACGGAACGAAAGATCTTCGAACAAATATATACAGATCGAGATTCCTCGCATACGTTCGGAATGACAAAACGCTCCGCCGAACCGAACGGCGACGAAACATTTCATACCCAACAGGCAGAAACGACGAGCCCCTCGTTGAGCCCATACTCACCCCCGGAATAACGACGACGTCATTCGAGCCGAACGTAAGCAACACGAAAAACAGCCAAACAATCGGAGTTACTTTTCCTCAGGGAAATTTCTCTTTGCAGAACGATGTGCCAGATAACGCTCGAGTCCCGCACGGCGCAACTTGCATGCCGGACACTCGCCGCACCCATCGGCCATTATACCGTTATAGCAAGTAAGCGTTTCATAACGTACCAAATCAAATATCCCCAACTCATCGGCCATTGCCCATTCCTGCTCCTTGTCGAGCCACATAAGAGGTGTATGTATGACAAATTGCCTGTCCATAGCCAGATTGAGGGAGACATTCAACGAACGGATAAACGTATCGCGACAATCGGGATAACCACTGAAATCGGTTTGGGAAACGCCGGTTACCAAATGCCCGATTCCCCGTTCATACGCTTTTATCGCCGCCAACGTCAGGAACAACATATTACGACCGGGTACGAATGTATTCGGCAAAGCATCGGCCGGCTTTTCTTTATCCATAGACACGGCATTATCGGTCAATGCATTATGGGTAATCTGTCCAAGCAAAGACAGGTCGAGTAAGGAAAAATCGACACTGGCTTTTTCGGCTATACGACGGGCGACATCGACTTCAAGCGCATGCTTTTGTCCATAAGAAAAACACACGGTCTCTACGTGCCGAAACTCTTTCAACGCCCAATAAAGGCAAGTGGTGGAATCTTGTCCGCCGGAAAGACATACCAGCGCACTCTCATTTTGTTTCATATATTTAACCATTTAATAAACAAGAGAAGCCGTTGTCTCACGCGGGAAAGAACATTCCGGAAGAAGAACCGGAGAAGGAAAGTAAAATCTTGTTTTTTACGTGGTGTTCAAGCACACGGAAGAGGCTGGCCTCATTCATGGAATAAAAGCAATTCGCGACAGACGCAGATAAGCGCCCTACACCTTTCTGCCGTCGGCTTTTACCTATCCGCGACAAAGGTAATGATTTTTATTCCGAAAATAAAAAAATTTCGACAGCCGGCTTTTTTGACACGTCAAAAGTCAATCCATAAAAACGCTGACGACACCATCAGGATAGAACATTGCCGCATCTACCCGCGGGCGAGTGACCGTGCGGTTGTTGTAGAAAGTTACTTATGCCCCACCCAATGAATCGGTCGCCAAATCGGGATTCCGATACAACGTACGGCGGTAATCCCGTTCATCGAAAAATGCGCCTTTATCCATTTCGTCCTCACAAATATCGGACTGCCGCCCCGAGAAACAGAACTTTCCATGAAAGATATTCCCCCATTTCTCAGAGCGACACAAAACGGAAGAATCCCCTATGGGACAAGCATTCCCGGAACGCCGTCGGACGACAATGTTTCTGCCGAAATACTCAAACGATGCGGACTATTACTGTTATAAAAAGAGACAAATGCTCTTCCATCGGTCCCTACCGGCACACTCGGATTCCAATACAATGTACGGCGGAAATCCCGTCTATCGGGCAAAGCTCCCCGCCCGTAATCGATATGGTAAAACTCCTGCGGCACGGAATACCCTTGAAGAGTCGTCATACGCATTCCTTTCATTTCTTTTCGTTGCTCGGCATAAGGATATCCGTAAAGTTTTATAAGGACAGCATTCATCATCTCCACAATTTCTATTTTCTTCACCTCATGGTTGGATATATCCCTTATGGAAGGTTCATTCTTCGCAGAATCGCCTGGCATCAAAGTCACGCTCTCTTCTTCATTTGCATTCTGTTGCATCAACCGACCTTCGACCGGCATATCGAGTCCGGCCAACATAGCAGCATCGGCCCAATCACCCATATATCGATTCGCATTATAGAAAACAAATTTCACCGGGCGGTTTTTATACGTACAAACAATATCTTCACCATCATCACTCTTTATGGCAAAATAAGGGTTTATACGCTCGAGCAAGGCCGGTATGCCGTCGGCATAATCGGTATCATGCGTATCGATCAGTTTGTCTTCTTCATCGGAAACATTATAAGAAATCGTCGGCCTATCGGCAAGCCCCCGCTGTTGTGCCGTAACCGAAACCTCATCGAGATCATGCACCTTTTCGCTCATTGAAAGTTGTTTCTCTTTCTTAACGGGTTCGTCAAACGTTGCCGTAACATACGTTATGCGATTGAGATTGGAGTCGGGCAACGAGGTTTCCTCTGAAAAATATGCCGCCGCTTTCGGAGAGAAAACACGGTCGAGTTCTATCAACAAATCCCGATCTTTCATCTTTCCGTTTTTATCGGGAGACTGTGTTCGTAAAATCATATCGCAACGTCCCCACACATCACTATCTGAGAGAAACACAAAACGACCGTCATCATCGGTTTTTACAGAACCGCTACTATTAAACTCCGGAGAATACAGCCATACGGAAACATCAACTCCCGGCTCGGGACGAGAACCGGACAAGCGATACCGAAGCACCTGTCCTTTCACCAAAATACCCTCCTCGACATGATGCAATGGAGAAAATGGCTCAACACCGGCCATCTGTCGCCACTCATACCGTCGCCAGCCTTGCACCAGCATCAATAAATCAAGAGCATTGCGATGAACAGCATCATCGGCCTCAAAATAATAGGGAATATCTTCGATATAACCGCGTAGATCACTCTCTAACAACAAATTCGTCAAAATATTACTCTGATAAAACGAGGGCACCTCACTATCGTAGTCCCGCACAGCCAATGAAAAAGACCGAGAACACGGCACACCCTGCCCATCTCGCACCTTAAACCCGAGATTGATTTCTTCAAACGGCTTATATAAAGGCTTCACCGAATCGACCGTTATGCCGATATGCCGCCCCGAATAGTGGAATGCCAGCCGTTCGGAAAGCACCTCTCCGCGAGCATTAAAAAGCGTAACCTGCATCACACCCGAAGGTATTTCGGACTTGGCAAATTGCAACCGGGCCGATGTTTTCGACCGCATATCGGCCACATCGAAAGCATAGGCGATACCCCTACACATAACCGTAACCCCAACAATCTCCCCGGGAACATCGGCCGTGCGTTGTAACTGTACTTGCAACTTATCTTTTCGCAAATTACTTACAGTCATGGCATATCCTTGCTTTCTAGCTTTGGGTAAAAAATATTTATACTCTTTGCCTCCATACACAACAAGGGCCTCATAATCGGTCGCGGCATCGGGTATAAGAAGAAATTTCCCCATACCCCGATGTTCGGAAACAAACTCGGTGATAAGATTTCCGGCCTTATCTCGTACAACCCCCTTTACATCGCACCCTTGCCCGTCTTTCCCTGTTGCCTTGAATGCAACAACCGAAGGCAAACCGGCAACCATCTCTCCGCCTTCGGGAAAGAAAGCAAGATCCAAGACATTGGTTTTGGGCGATTTCTCCCGATACTCGGGAAGAGCCTTGCTACGGGCACGTTCCGTCATCTCCATTTCATACTCGCCTTCCCTTTTCGGAGTATCGAAAACCGGGAAAACCCGGGAAAAGACAACATCGTCTCCCCAGTTGAGCATAACCCTTGTATACGCTCGTACTTCATAAAATCCCCCCACAAGCGTCCCGTCGGTCAACAAAAATTCTCCATGACATTGTCCATCGACAATCTTCAACTTTTTAGTCTCTACAACACGCCCCTCGGGAGTCAACAACTCGACATACAGGACTTTACTCATTTCGGTAGGTCGTAACTGCGGAGCCGAAACAACATAAGCTTTAAACCAAATCGTCTCTCCGAGGTAATATCCCGTATTATCGAAATGCAAATACACTTTTTCCTGCGGATTAAACCGACCGAACGTATTCAACGCTTTCACCCATTCAGCCATTTGCAGGATAGAACTATCGACAGCTGCCGTTTGGGAACGAAGGGGATTTATAACAAATATGAGAAAAAGAGAAATGGATAGTATTCGTAATTTCATGGCACTCTGTTTTTTTACAAATATAGCTTTCACCATGCAAAATTCCACCACTTTAATAAAAATATTTTTACATTTATCATAAAAAATGCGACACCCTTATACAAGGTGTCGCACGAAATAAATCTCCGGAGGGGAAAAAGCCTCCGAAAAAAATCATATCAAAAAAAATTATTTGGCTCTTTCGATATACTCTCCGCTACGCGTATCCACACGGATTTTATCTCCCGTATTGATAAAGAGAGGAACACGTACCGTAGCTCCCGTTTCTACCGTAGCAGGTTTCAAGGTATTGGTTGCGGTATCGCCTTTCAACCCGGGCTCGGTATAAGTAACTTCGAGTTCGACTTTTACCGGGAGTTCGGCATAAAGAACCGTCTCGGTCGAAGCATCGGAAACAACATCAACAACCATTTCTTCTTTCAGGAAATCGACACCCGTAATGAGATCGTGGGCAATGGGGTGTTGCTCGAAAGTTTCCTGATTCATGAAAATATAATCATCGCCCTCTTTGTACAAGAACTGATAAGGACGGTGTTCCACACGCACATCTTCGAGTTTTTCACCGATGTTGAAACGACGCTCGAGTACATAACCACTGACAACGTCTTTCAGCTTTGTGCGCATAAAGGTATTTCCTTTACCGGGTTTTACATGCAAAAATTCGATACAGAAATAGAGCTTTCCGTCCATACGGATACACGTTCCGTTTTTAATGTCTTGTGCGTTGATCATAACAATATAGAAGTTGATTTAAATTATTTTCTGTCTGCAAAAGTAAGAGAATTCGGCAAAATCTCAAAAAGAATTGTCCAAAAATGATTTATCTCTTGGTTTATTCAAAAAAAGTCTCTATTTTTGCACTCCGAAATTTTCCAGAAATAAATAACGATAAAATATAACGGCAATGAAAAGAACATTTCAACCCTCCAACAGAAAGAAGAAAAACAAACACGGCTTCCGTTCCAGAATGGCTACCGCCAACGGTCGTCGCGTGTTGGCTGCCCGTCGTGCCAAAGGCAGAAAGAGATTGACCGTATCGGACGATTTCAACGGTTAACAGCAATTTTCAAAAACATAAAAGGAAGACCGCTAACGTGGCCTTCCTTTTTATGTTTTTACCCATAATCCGCTCTTTCGGAAAATCCGCCAGTTTTCTAATCCTACGGTAAATAATGACTGTATCCGGAGAATTAACCCTTTTCGAGCTCAACACCCTTGTCCGCGACAAGTTGTTGAGCACCTTGCCCGACCGTTACTGGATATGTGCCGAGGTGAGCGAAGCTCGCGAAAACTACTCGGGACACTGTTATCTCGAACTGGTCGACAAAGATGCCTCGACCGGTGAAATGCGAGCCAAAGCCCGAGCTATCATCTGGGCCACCGTATACCGCCTGCTGAAAGCTTACTTCACAGCCGAAACCGGATCGAATATCGTTCCCGGAATCAAAATACTCATACAAGTAAGCGTCGACCTGCACGAAGTATACGGCTACACACTCACCGTACACGATATCGACCCCCGTTATACATTGGGAGACATGGCCCGCCAACGCCGGGAAGTACTTCAAAAACTCAGCGAAGAGGGCATTATCGACATGAACAAAGAACTGTCATGGCCTCAACTTCCTCAACGCCTCGCAATCATTTCGTCTCCTACGGCCGCCGGATACGGCGATTTTATCGACCAACTGCATCGTAACCGTTACGGTTACCGGTTTTATACCGCACTTTTCATTGCAGCCATGCAAGGCACACATACCGAGAAATCGATCATCGAGGCCCTCGAACGCATATACTGCCATGAAGAAAACTTCGACGGAGTAGTCATCATACGGGGAGGGGGAGCCACTTCGGAACTGAATTGTTTCGACAGTTACGAACTGTCACAAAACGTAGCTCAGTTTCCATTACCCATATTGGCCGGCATCGGACACGACCGCGATGAGACGGTCATAGACCGAATCGCCAACGTCAGGGTAAAAACGCCGACCGCAGCAGCGGAATGGTTCATAAGTCGGGCAATGGAAGCCGATCGCAAACTGGCAGAATTGCAAACCGTACTTTCTTCCGAGGTCAACAATCTCCTGCAAAACGAACGACAAAAATTATCGTCTCTCGGACAACAATTACCATCTGTCATCGACCGGCGTCTTATCATAGAAAATAACTTGCTCTCCCGCTTCATGCCTTTGTTGCGGCAAAACATCGCCCAACGTATCTCCGGAGAACGTCAACGGCTCGCCCTGCGGGAAGAAACGATACGGTTATCATCTCCTCAACATATACTGAAACGCGGCTATTCACTGACATTAAAAGATGGAAAAGCCGTTCACTCAGCGACCGAATTGAAAAGCGGCGACCGTATCGTTACTTTTTTCGGCGAAGGGTGCAGCGAATCACAAATTTTATAATCTATATAATATGGCCCAAAACAACAAACCGACCTATGCCGAAGCGATTGCCGAACTGGAATCGATCGTTGCCCGTATACAAGACGACTCGTGCGAGATCGAAACCATAAAAGAGCTTACGGCTCGCGCCATGACACTACTGAAATATTGTAAAGAGAAACTTTTCGAGACCGATGAGTCGCTCAAGAAATTACTCGACGAACTCGATGAAGGGAAATAATACATAAACCTGTTTTTTACAACCGCAAAACAAAACCCGACATATACGATGGAAACAACAGAAAGAAAAGTCCGTGTGCGTTTCGCCCCAAGTCCCACGGGAGCCCTGCACATCGGCGGTGTACGTACCGCCCTCTATAACTACCTCTTCGCCAAACAGCACGGCGGAGACATGATTCTCCGCATCGAAGATACCGACTCGCAGCGTTTCGTCCCGGGCGCAGAAGCCTATATCATCGAAGCCCTCGATTGGCTGGGTATCAAATTCGACGAAGGAGTCGGTTACGGAGGGAATTTCGCTCCCTACCGACAATCCGAACGGAAAGAAATATATCGTAAATATGTCGATCAACTCCTTGCCGACGACAAAGCTTACATCGCATTCGACACACCGGCAGAACTCGAAGCAAAACGCCAGGAAATCCCCAATTTCCAATATGACGCATCTACCCGCACTGCCATGCGCAACTCCCTTACAATGGACAAAGAAGAAGTCGACAACTTGATCGCTTCGGGACACCCCTATGTGGTGCGCATAAAAATAGAACCGGGCGAAGAAGTTGTCGTAAACGACCTGATCCGCGGAAAAGTTACCATCAACTCGTCGATACTCGACGATAAAGTACTCTATAAATCGGCCGATAACCTGCCTACTTATCACCTCGCCAATATCGTCGACGACCATCTTATGGAAGTCAGCCATGTTATCCGGGGAGAAGAATGGTTGCCCTCGGCCCCGCTCCACGTATTGTTGTATAGGGCATTCGGTTGGGAAGATACCATGCCTCGTTTCGCCCATCTGCCCTTACTGCTCAAACCCGAAGGAAACGGAAAATTGAGCAAACGCGACGGCGACCGGTTGGGTTTCCCTGTTTTCCCGCTGGAATGGCACGATCCCAAAACCGGCGAAGTATCATCGGGATACCGGGAAGCCGGATACCTGCCCGAAGCTGTCATCAATTTCCTTGCCTTGCTGGGCTGGAATCCCGGGAACGACGAAGAAATTTTCTCTATGGACGAACTGATCGAGTTATTCTCTCTGGAACGTTGCAGTAAAAGCGGAGCACGATTCGACTACGAAAAAGGCAAATGGTTCAACCACAAATACCTGCAAAAGAAAAGCAACGAAGAACTGGCCGATTTATTTGCGCCCGCTTTGGTCGAGCATCAAGTAAACGAACCCGACAAGGCGCGTCTGGCCCGCATCATCGGATTGGTAAAAGAGAGAATAAGTTTTGTCAAAGATTTATGGGAACAAATCTCATATTTCTACATCGCACCCGAAACATACGACCCGAAAGCTATCAAAAAACGTTGGAAACCCGATACTCCCGTCATCATGCAACAACTCATCGAGTTGCTTTCGGGAATCGAAGATTTCGGCTCGGCGGCTACCGAAGCGGTTGTCATTCCCTGGATTGAGCAAAACGGCTACCACATGGGAAATGTGATGAACGCCTTCCGTCTGGCCGTTGTCGGAGAATGCCGCGGCCCGCACATGTTCGACATCACCGAAATCATCGGTAAAGACGAAACGATACGCCGCCTGCATACAGCCATCGAAAAAATAACCCCTGCCAACGACTAATCCCGTACAGTCCAAGAATGAAAAGAGGTCTTTACAATTTGGGAATACGTTCATACAGGTTATTGGTAAAAATAGCCTCACTGCGTAACCCCAAAGCCCGCAAGCTGATAACAGGGCAAAAGAGCATCTTTCCTTATCTCGAAAAGAATGTTCTGAAAGAGGGTGGTTACATCTGGATACATGCCTCATCGCTGGGAGAGTTCGAGCAAGGACGCCCTCTCATCGAAAAAATAAAGGAATCGTATCCCGACAAGAAAATAGCGATTACTTTCTTCTCCCCTTCGGGTTACGAAGTACGCAAAAACTACCCGTTGGCCGATCTTATTTGTTATCTGCCGTTCGACCTGCCCAACAATGTAAACCGGTTCCTCGATTTAGTAAAACCGTCGGTTGCCATTTTCATCAAATACGAATTTTGGGGCAATTACCTGCGGGAATTACGCCGACGCCAAATACCCACTTACATCGTATCGGCGATTTTCCGACCCGACCAGATATTTTTCCGACCCTACGGAGAGTTATTCCGGCGTATGCTTCGCACGTATGCGCACTTATATGTTCAAAACGAACAATCACGAGAGCTGTTGGCCAGAATCGGAATCAACAACGTATCGACCATAGGAGACACCCGCTTCGACAGAGTCGTTGACATACGCCGACAAGCCAAAGAATTACCTATCGTCAAAGCGTTCGCTGTCAATAAAAATGTTCTGGTTGCCGGAAGTTCATGGCCCAAAGACGAAGATATTTTCATCGACTACTTCAACAGACACCCCGAATTACGACTCATCATCGCTCCGCACGAAATTCACGAAGGGCATATTTCCGATATAATCGGTAAACTGAAACGCCCCTTTGTGCGTTATTCCCAGACCGATGAGAACGCGGCGGCAACAGCCGATTGCCTGATTATCGACTGTTTCGGGCTGCTATCTTCGATATACCAGTATGGACAGATTGCCTACATCGGAGGAGGCTTCGGCGTAGGCATACACAACGTACCCGAAGCGGCGGTCTACGGCATACCGGTCATATTCGGCCCGAACTACAAAAAATTCAGGGAAGCCAAAACGTTGACCGTTGCGGGAGGAGCATTCTCCATCAATGACATTTCCGAATTCGAGGCACTGATGAAACATCTCGAAAATGACCCGAGTTATCGGTTGCAATGCGGGGAAATAGCGGCAGAATACATTTACTCCAATACCGGCGCCACAAAAAAAATTCTGGACGACATAGCTCCGGTTTTGCAATAAACGACAATGAACAAAGCGATTTTTTTCGATATAGACGGGACTCTCGTCAGTTTTCGCACGCACGAAATCGTACCTTCGGCATACGATGCCATTGCCGCATTGCGGAAGAAAGGTCATAAAGTATTCATTGCCACCGGTCGGCCTCTACACCTCATCAAAGGTTTGCAAGACGCACGATTCGACGGATACATCACTTTCAACGGCAGTTATTGCCTCACCTCCGATGGAGAAGAAATCTATTGCGACGCCATACCCCCGAATGAATTATCGGCTTTGTGCCAGCACGAGCAGCAACACGGACCGTACCCTTACGCATTTATGGGTCTCAACCGGGTTACTGTCAATTATGTCAACGACCGGGTCATCGATGTTGCCCGACTCCTCGATCTGCCTATACCTGCTGTCGACAATATGGATAGCGTAGCCCGGGACGAACGTATCATACAAATCAACTTGTATACCGACGAAGCCGACGAATCGCCTGTCATGCAAGCCATTCCCCATTGTATCTCCAATCGTTGGAGCCCTCTTTTCTCCGACATCAATATGCGGGGAAACAGCAAGCAACACGGTATCGACCTTATTGCGACACATTACGGAATAGCACTGAAAGACACACTGGCCTTCGGCGACGGTGGTAACGATATATCAATGTTACGTCATGCAGGGATAGGAATTGCCATGGGAAACGCCAACGATACCGTGAAGCAAAATGCCGATTATGTAACCGACGATATCGATAACAATGGAATCGTAAAAGCGCTTCGACACCTCGGTTTATTATAATCGCCGAGAACCCATATTCGCCCAGACTTATACCACTTCCCCGACTACTCGGAAGATCGTATTCCAAACCTCCCAAGACATAAAATATTCGAAAGAAACACACTGCGCCGAAGAGCATTCTGAGCCTTATTTGCAAAAATTTTTCTATCACTTGTCGTCCCCGAAAGCCGAATTCTCGGCGACTTCCAAATTATTTCATTTTTTTATTGGGACTTTGGACAAAAGTTGTTATTTTTACCCGTACTTTTGTATAAACGATTTGTTTGTCTATACCCTGACATACCATAAAACAACTAATAAATCATTTCAGCCATGAGCTTAATTGACGAAATCGTTGCTCGCGCCAAAGCGAACAAACAACGCATCGTTCTTCCCGAAGGCACCGAAGAACGCACATTGAAAGCCGCCGACAAAATCATTGCCGACGAAGTCGCTAACATTATCCTTCTCGGAAACCCGACCGAAATCAAAACTCTCGCCGAGAAAAACGGATTGAAAAATATCGATAAAGCGACCATTATCGACCCGACCGACCACCCCAAGAAAGAGGCCTATGCCAACCTTCTCTTCGAGCTACGCAAGAAAAAAGGCATGACCGAAGAACAAGCTGCCGGGCTGGTCGAAAATCCATTGTACCTTGCCTGCCTGATGATAAAGAACGGCGACGCCGACGGAGAAGTCGCAGGAGCACGCAACACAACGGGAAATGTTCTGCGTCCGGCATTGCAAATCATAAAAACAGCTCCGGGTATCAGTGTCGTTTCCGGTGCATTCATCATGTTTATTCCCAACAAACAATATGGTGAAAACGGTGTCATGGTATTTGCTGACTGCGCCGTAACACCCAACCCCACAGCAGAGCAACTGGCTCAAATCGCCGTTGCCACAGGCCAAACCGCCCGCATCATTGCCGGTTACGAGCCGCGTATTGCCATGTTGAGCTTCTCGACAAAAGGTAGTGCCAAAGATGAAATGGTTGACAAAGTCGTAGAAGCCACCCGCATGGCCAAAGAACTCGACCCCAGCCTGCTCATCGACGGAGAATTGCAGGCCGACGCCGCTATCGTACCCTCGGTAGGTCAAAGCAAAGCCCCCGGCAGCGAAATAGCCGGTAAAGCCACCGCTCTCGTATTCCCCACCCTCGAAGTGGGCAATATCGCTTATAAACTGGTGCAACGTCTTGCCGGAGCAGAAGCCGTAGGTCCTATCCTGCAAGGTATGGCCGCTCCTGTAAACGACCTCTCTCGCGGTTGCTCGGTCGATGATGTTTACAAAATGGTATCTATCACCTGCAATCAAGCAATCGGTCTGAAAAAGTAATTTATCACACATAAAACAAAATCATGAAAGTACTCGTACTGAACTGCGGTTCATCATCAATAAAATATAAACTGTTCGAAACCGAAACCAAATCTATCTTGGCACAAGGAGGTATAGAGAAAATCGGACTGAAAGGCTCTTTCTTGAAACTTACCCTCCCCGACGGGAAAAAAGTGATCCTCGAAAAAGATATTCCCGAACATACCGTAGGTATAGAATTCATTCTCGATACTCTTGTCAGCAAGGAATACGGCTGTCTATCTTCACTCGAAGAAATCAATGCCGTAGGCCATCGTGTCGTACACGGCGGAGAAAAATTCAATCAATCGGTACTCATCGACAAAGCGGTAAAAGAGAAAATCATCGAATGCATAGATATTGCACCGCTTCACAACCCGGCCAACCTCAAAGGTATTGATGCCGTAGAAAAAATTCTCCCCAATGTACCGCAAGTCGCTGTATTCGATACGGCTTTCCACCAGACAATGCCTCAATACGCTTATATGTATGCGTTGCCTTACGAACTTTACGAGAAATACGGTATACGCCGCTACGGCTTCCACGGAACGAGCCATCGCTACGTATCACGTCGTGCCTGCGAATTTCTGAACCTTCCCTACGAAAAGCAACGTATTATCACCTGCCACATCGGTAACGGAGGCTCCATTACAGCTATCAAAGACGGTAAATCGGTCGATACCTCTATGGGACTTACTCCGGTAGAAGGCCTTATGATGGGTACGCGTTGCGGAGACGTCGATGCCGGCGCATTGGTATTCATACAAGAAAAAGAAGGACTCGATTATAAAGGGGTATCCACTCTCATCAACAAGAAGAGCGGTGTATTGGGTATCTCGGGCATATCATCGGATATGCGGGAAATCGAAAATGCAGTTGCACAAGGCAATGAGAAAGCCAAACTCGCCCTCACGATGTATGAATACCGCATCGTCAAATACATCGGAGCGTATGCCGCAGCTCTCAATGGCGTCGATGTTATCGTATTTACCGGCGGTGTGGGAGAAAACCAGGCCATAAGCCGTGAAGCGGTATGTAACCAACTCAGCTTCATGGGTGTAGAAATAGACAAAGAACTCAATAAAAAAATTCACGGCAAAGAAGTCGAGCTGTCGACTCCTGCCTCGAAAGTTCGTGTCGTCGTTACACCTACCGACGAAGAGCTGATGATAGCACTCGATACGCAACACATCGTTATGAAATAACACTTGAAACACCACCAATCCCCTTGCCCCCAATCGGAGCAAGGGGATTTTTTATCATTGTTCAAAATCCGTTTTATACCTTAGACCTAATAAAACTCATACCTACAAAGAAATTATCAACGCGAAATTCTAAAAAAACGCCGAAATTCCGAAGCCACGATGTAACCTTTTACGTGAGAAATGCGTCTAAAAAATAAAAACCATGAAAAAGTATTTTATTCTATTCCTATTGTTTATCGGTATAATTTCCGTATCGCAAGCGCAAATCTCGAAATCGGAAATGCGAACCGACCTATACTTCTTACGGGATACATTACCCGCCAAGCACCTGAATCTGTTTGCGAAAATAAGCCGATCCGATTTTGAGAAAAGTATCGTATCTCTCGATGCCCGCATCGACACTCTCGACGAAGAATCGTTTTTTACAGAAATTTTCCAAATCATCAAAGCCATAGGAGATGAGCATACCCGCTTTCGTCCCGACTTATCACCTTATCGATTACCGATAAGATTTACATTGTTCAAAGAAGGCTGCTTCGTAACCGAAGCTCATCAATCTGAGCTACTTCTCGGTAAGCTAATTGCCATCAATGGTATAGATATGGGAGAGATCATCAATCGATTCAAAAAAATTCTCTACGACGAAAATCCATCTTATTTCGATATATCTTTACCCCAATACCTAAACAACACATACATTTTAAAAGGATTGGGTATCACACAGACCAAAGATTCCATCACCTGCACATTCTTGAATACCGATCATAAAACAATCTCGGCCGTCTTGAAACCCGACCCGAAAGCCAAACTGAGAAAAGCCCCTTCTTCCACCGAACTAAGAGCATTCAAAGGGAAAGGTATATACGGACAAATCTACGATAAAGAACAAAATCTCATTTACGTCTACTACCGCAGTTGCCAGCAAGACAAGAAATATCCGTTTTCCACGTTTACCCGAGAACTGCTCGACACGATTGCCAATCGTCATCCGCAAAAACTCATCATAGACCTTCGATACAACGGTGGTGGAAATTCATCGATCATGGATCCACTGATCGATTCGCTGCAAAACGGGTATCTATCCCGTGAACATAAATTGTATGTACTCATCGGGAAACAGACTTTCTCATCGGCTCTGCTCAACGCCATGTCATTAAAAAAACAATGCCAAGCTATTCTCGTGGGAGAAGCCACGGCCGGGTCGGTCAATCACTACGGAGAAGTACGGACATTTGAGTTACCTTATTCGCAAGCGATCGTTACTTATTCGACCAAATATTTCGAAACGTGGAAAGGACACGACGGAGCATTGATTCCCGACAAGACCATTCCTGCATCAGTCGAAGATTTCAAACGGGGACGCGATAGTGTTCTCGAATACATCTACCGACAATAAAAATCAGCAAAAAATAGAATCTCATAAATAAATACTTGACATGAAAGCACTCTTAATTTCAGCCATTTGCTTCTTATCAGTCTCTACCATAACCGCACAAACCGTTATGGTAAACGGCGTACCGCGCGATACCTCTTTTACTCTAAACAGGACTTTCTTGAAAGAGCGAAAATACAGACCTTACATAGAACCGGTAAAAGCCAACCTTCCCGATCATGTGCGGGCATACGAGCAGGTTACTTATAAAACAGTAAAAAACAAATGGGGAGAACATGAATTAAAAATGAATATATATCGCCCCGATGACAATAAAAAATATCCTGTCTTGTTGATGATTCATGGCGGAGGGTGGAACTCGGGCAATTTAGAGTTACAAGTTCCTATGGCTCAACAAATCGCCACAAAAGGGTATGTAACCATTCCCGTAGAGTATCGACTTATTCCCGAAGCGCTTTACCCGGCCGGTGTCGAAGACCTCGAAGATGCAATCGAGTGGATTTACAAGAACGCCAAACGATACGGTATCGATAAAAAGAAAATTGCCGTATCGGGTTGCTCGGCAGGCGGCCAACTGGCCATGCTCATCGGGACAAAAAACAAATCGGGGAAAATAGGTGCCATCATCAATATGGACGGAATATCTTCTTTTGTTACGGATGAATCGGTAAACCGGGCCCAACAAGCACGGGAAGAAAACAAGCCCTTGCCGGTCGACGCCATTTGGTTGGGCGGTACTTATCAGGAAAAACCTCAAAACTGGAAAGATGCCTCTGCCTTATTCTGGATCACTTCAAAATCGGCTCCTGTATGTTTCATCAACAGTTCGATACCCCTATTTCATAACGGCCGCGACGAAGCGATAGCAAAATTAAAATCATTCGACACATATACCGAAGTTCATACCCTGGAAGACACCCCGCATACCTACTGGTTTTTCCGGCCGTGGTTCGACACGACGGTTTCCTATATGACAGAATTTCTGGACAAAATTTTCAAAAACGACAACAAGTAGTCTATCATTTCACAATAACACAATATATCGAGGGGGATTCTTTTATTGAGAATCCCCCTCGATATATTGTTCAAGAAACAACTGTTCGCCATCGAAACGAGCATAAGAAAAATGCTGTATCCAGTCGCCGAGAATCAATACCCGACAATCGCGGGCAATCATAAGGTCGAGCAAAATATGACGATGCCCGAAAATAAAAAAGTCGATATGAGGAGAGGGATTTTCTCGCCTATATTCTTTGGCATATCGAACCAAAAACTCATTTTCTTCTCCTTGATAGGGAAGGTCATTACCATGCTTACGACTATGAGATGACCACCGATGTGCAAAAGCTACCGTCCAGCGGGGATGTATGGCCGAATAAAGAATCTGACAGATGCGGCTATGAAAAACAGAACGTATAATCCTGAAAGGAAAAGGGGTACGCCCCAACCCGTCTCCATGAGCCAGATAAGCGGTGTAACGTCCCAACGAGACAAGACAAGGAGATTTGTGCACGATGACCCCCAACTCAGACGGGAGGTAATCGAATATCCAAATATCGTGATTCCCGATAAACCAATGTACCTCTACCCCGCTATCGGTAAGCTCGGCGATCTTCCCGAAAAAACGGGTAAATCCTCTGGGTACCACATGCTTATACTCATACCAGTAATCGAGAACATCGCCCAACAGATAAATCACGGAGGCATCGTCTTTGACGGTGTCGAGCCAACGCACGACACGGCGTTCCCGATCCAAACGTTCGGCCGGTGAAACAGAATGCGTTCCCAAATGCAGATCCGAGAGAAAATATGTATTTGTTCTCATGCCGGTACGGTTTACCGAAAGCAGATGATGATTTATAAGAAACCGAGTTCGAGTTTAGCCTCTTCGCTCATCATATCTTTGTTCCACTCCGGCTCGAAAACCAAATTGATTTGCGCCGAAGCGACACCTTCCACGCTCTCGACCTTCTGCTTCACATCTTCCACGATAAAATCGGCTGCGGGACAATTCGGGGCCGTAAGTGTCATATCTATGGAGACTCGATTCTCATCATCGACATCGACTTTATAGATAAGGCCGAGATCATATACATTGACAGGTATCTCTGGATCGTAAACCGTACGCAACATCTTCACGATTCTTTCTTCTATTTCGAGAGTATTGGACATAATTCCTTTAAATGAATGAAACAAATTATCAATGACGGGAAGAACGATGGCCGTCCTCCTTTTTATTTTTTACCTGACGAGGACGACTATTTTTACCTTTTGAAAATTCGGTATCGTAGCCGATTTTATTACGAAGACCTCCCCGAGTACCCCGATGCGAACGATGCGCAGAAAGATCTTCGTCCTCCACAGGGACAAAACGTACCGGCCGTTTCTTGGGTTTAGGCAACTTAGGCCGCTCGACAAACGAATCGGGATTGGGACGCAATATCTCTCCATCGATACGCACGGTATCTCCCTCCCCAACTTTCGTACCGGGGACGGCTACTGCACCGTTAACCTCGACACGTGCATCTTCGACAAGTTTGTCGGCTTCTCTCCGGGAACAGAAACCCGTATCGCTTATATACTTATTTATACGTACTTGTACCATAGTCATTCAAGAGTTAAACGTGTTACAGTCACTTTTTTCTGCAAGAATATCGATGCCAAAGTAGAGAACTTCTCGGGCGACTCGGTGGTATAGAAAGTACAATCCCCTCCTCGTTGACAACGTTCTTCCATCTCGGGGTGGCGTATCAGATAATCTTTCAAACTTTCGGCTACGATATTACCTTGTGTGAGCGGCACGACGCCCTCGGGAAGATAACGCCTAATCTTATCGAGCAACAACGGATAATGCGTGCAAGCGAGTATGACAGTATCGATATTTCCCGCCTGCGCCATAAGCCCCGCTACATCTTTTTCGATGAAATAATCGGCTCCGGGAGAGTCGTACTCCCGATTCTCGACCAACGGGACCCACATGGGACAAGCTTTTCCGAAGACTTGTATATGCGGATAAAGCTTCCTGATTTCGAGCGTATAAGAACACGATTGTATCGTTCCGACCGTAGCCAACACCCCGATTTGAGATGTCTGCGTAATAGCTCCGACCGCCTCGGCCGTAGGGCGGATAATACCCAACACGCGACGATCGGGAGCGACCATCGGCAAATCGAGCTGCTGGATAGAACGCAATGCTTTGGCCGATGCCGTATTACAAGCCAGAATCACCAAACGGCAACCCATAGAAAAAAGTTTCAAAACGGCTTGCCGTGTAAATTCATATACTACTTCGAACGATCGTGTACCGTAAGGAGCCCGGGCATTATCGCCCAAATAGATGTAATCGTACTGGGGCAGAACTTCTCGTATTTTTTCCAATATAGTCAGACCACCGTAGCCCGAATCGAAAATACCGATAGGTCCGGGACGGTGGTCTGTTATAAAAGTCGGCATATCTTTCACGCCAAAATTTTTTCGGGTTAGACGCCGCAAATACCGGCAGGAATTACAAGCCCAACTTGGCTTTTACCAACGGGGTGGCATCGACAGCCTGACCTCCGGCATAAAGCACGGAAGGAATGCTCATATCGAAAATAAAGGTAAAACCGTTTTCCTGACCGACAGCTTTCACGGCATTGGCAATTTTTTCTTGCAGGGGTGCCAAAAGTTTGGCTTGTTGCTCTTCGAGATCACCGGTCGCTACTTCACGGAAATTCTGAATACGTTGTTGTATTTCCTGTATTTCCTGCATACGGCGTTGTTTGATATTCTCGGGCATGGAATCCTGACTGTTTACAAAGTCCTTGTATTTGGTCGTAAACTCTTCCTGCATCTTCATAAACTCGCTCTCATATTGTTTCGAGAGATCTTCAAGCTGCTTCTCGGCTGTTGCCTTCTCGGGCATCAAATTGAATACATCGACAGTGTTTACGGTTCCGAATTTAAGGTTCTGCGCGGCAAGGCTCAACGGCAATGCCAAAAAAACAAGAATAAAAAGTTTTTTAATCATAATATGATTCGATTTTGAAGTTTTTGTAGTCATTTAGTACGGCAAATGTAGACAATTATTTTGAATAACCCAACTTCGACAAGACTTCATTGCTGATGTCGATACGGGGCGATGCAAAAATAATATTTGCCGAAGACGCTCTATCGATGACCATCTGGTAACCTTTCCCCTCGGAAATCGATTTCACGGCCTCATAAATGTCGTCCTGAATAGGTTTCATCAAACTCTCGCGTTTTTTAAACAATTCACCTTCGGGGCCGAAATACTTGCGGCGCAAATCCTGAGTGGCTTTATCCTGTGCCAAAATCTCCTCTTCTTTCTGTTGCTTTTGCGTCTCGGTGAGGAAAACGGCATTGGACTGATATTCTTTATACATCTCCTCCACCTTCTGTGCCTGCTCGGTAATCTCTTTTTCCCAACGAAGAGATATCTGTTTCAACTGTTCATTAGCCATTTCATAGGCCGGTATATTTTTGAGGATATACTCCATATCGATGAGGGCGAATTTCTGCGCCTTAGCTCCGCCGACACATACGGCCAGCACAGCAATTAAAAGAATAATTCGTTTCATACGTTCACGTTTTATTGTTTGACAGAATTTTTCTTATATAAAACAATCCGCACCGGTTCCTGTTCTACCCGACAAGTAAATTAGAATTCCTGTCCCAATATAAAGTGGAGTTGGCTACCGCTTATCGAGCGAGACGTGGGCAAGGCCTTATCGAATCCGTATCCCCAGTCGATACCCATGAGGCCGATCATCGGCAGGAAGATACGCACACCCACACCGGCCGAGCGTTTGAGCTTGAACGGATTGATCTTCTTCACTTCGGTCCATGCATTACCCGCTTCGGCAAAAGCCAATGCGTAAATGACCGTAGACCCCTGCATTAAAACCGGAAAATGCAACTCGGCTCCCAATCGAGCATAAGCATAACCTTCTTGGCCGTACGGCGTAAGCGCACCATTCGCGTAACCGCGCAAAGCAACCGTCTCGGTAGCATAGTTATACGACGAACCCGTCATGCCGTCGCCTCCCATATAGAAAGTCTCAAAAGGCGACTTCTTGTATTTGTTGTAAGAGCCCAACAATCCCAAATCAAAACGTCCCATCATGACGAGCGTGTAGGTCTTATCTTCTCCAAACCCGAAAGAGGCGAGCGGCAGATAAAATTTACTGTTGAATTTCCATTTGTGATATTCGATCCATCGATACATCTTTTGCTGGTCTTCGGCTTTGGATATATCGAGCGACGCATAATCGGTATGGTCGAACAACGAATACGGAGGGGTAAACTGCACCGAAAGAGAAAATTGCGAACCGCGCGTCGTATACAACGGATTATCGATGGAATTACGCGCCAATGTAAGACCTATGGTAATACTGTGCGATGTACCGTTCTGCATACGGAAGAGGTACTCCCAGTTTTTAAGCATATACAACTGATAATTCAAGTCGGCCGAGAAAGTAAAGTAATCATCGGGCCACGTCAGCCGTTGTCCCAATCCCAAAGAAACGCCGAACAGTTTGATATACTTGTCGGGGTCGATGGCATAAGTATAATCCGTCGCACTCGAATTATGACCGTAAAGATAATCGTAATAGCCGTAATAATTGTCGTTGTAGAACGAAGTACTCAATGCGGTAGATTTACTATAATAAATCGAGAAGCTGAGCGAATTGGGTCGTTTCCCCCCGAACCACGGTTCGAAGAACGACATACTGTAAGACTGGTAATAACGGGCATTGGTCTGCACGCTGAGCGTAAGCGTCTGCCCATCGCCTTGCGGAATGATACCTTTATAGGTTTTGGGATTGAACAGATTCTTGATCGAAAAATTGGTAAATTTCAGACTCAATCGGCCGATAATACCGGTCTGTCCCCAACCGGCCGACAACTCGACTTGATCGTTGGCTTTCGATTCGAGTACATAGGTCAAATCGACCGTACCGTTTTCATAATCGGGTTCGGGCTTCACATCCATCGTTTCGGGATTGAAATGCCCCGTCTGCATGATTTCCCGCATCGAACGCATCAGTTCCGAACGATTGAATAACTCACCGGGCAACGTACGCAACTCCCTACGCACAACATGCTCGTACAAACGATCGTTACCGGTAATGGTTACTTTATTGATAGTCGCCTGAGGTCCCTCGAAGATAGAGAGTTCGAGGTCGATCGAGTCGTTAACGACATTGTTTTCTATGGGGTCGAGACGGAAAAAGAGATAACCGTTATCCATATAGATATTGGCGATAGCATCTTCATCGGTCGATGTCCGTTCGGTGAGCAGTTTCTGGTTGTAAACATCTCCGGGTTCCATACGCAACACCCGATTCAACTGGTCGGTCGTATACACCGTATTACCGACCCAGTTGATATTCCGTATAAAATATTGGTCGCCCTCTTCCACATCGATGTATATGTCGACCGTCTTGTCGTTGTACGGCACAACACTGTCCGAAAGAATAACAGCATCACGATAACCCAGTTCATTGTACTTCCCTATGATAAGTTCCAAATCGGCAGCATAACGCTCGGGAACAAATTTCTTGGGACGGAAAAGTGTAGGCAGATATTTACGCTGGCTGGTCTTTTTCATCGTCCGACGCAATTTGCGGTCGCTCAGCACTTTATTGCCGGAAAAATAAATTTTATGTATCTTGATTTTATCTTTCTTATCGATTTCGATATCGACAATCACTTGATTTTCATGCGATAAATCATCTTTCTGATAAATAGACACCTCGGCGTTTTTAAATCCTTTCTCATCGTAGTAACGCTTGATGAGCAATTTGGCCCGATCTACAAGGTTGGGGGTAATCTGATTCCCCTTTATCAACCCAAGCCGCTGTTCGAGTTCTTCCCGTTCCGATTTCTTGATACCGATATAATTGACTTCCGAGATCCGCGGACGTTGCTGCAAAGCGATATTCAGCCACACCTTATTCCCGGCAATCTTGGTTATGGAAATGGCGATATCGGAAAACAAACCTTGCTTCCAAAAACGTTTTACGGCATTGGTTATGGCATCACCGGGTATTTCTATTTCATCGCCGACCGTCAAACCCGAATATCCGATAATGACAAAATCTTCATAATTATCGGTCGCTCCCGACACTGTAATATCGGCAATCTCATACTTACGCGGCATCGAACCGTAATCGACCACAGGATTATAAACCGTATCGACCGGAGCCTCTCCGGAAACAGCGGAAATCTGTGCGGTCAATGGCGCAGAGAATAACAAACAAAAGAAAAGTCCCGTCAAAAAACAAACTTTTCCGAACGATATACTACAAGTGGATATTCGCATCATAATTGTTCACTGATTTTTCCGAAGCGGCGTTCCCGCGACTGATAATCACAAATAGCTCTGTAAAGGCTCTCTTCATCGAAATCGGGCCAATACTGAGAGGTAAAATAAAGTTCGGCATAAGCAGCTTGCCACAAAAGGAAATTGCTGATGCGATATTCCCCCCCGGTACGTATCAACAAATCGGGATCGGGAATATCGGCCGTTGTAAGAACCGAAGAAATGGAGTCTTCATTTATATCTTCGGGAAGAAGATGTTTCTCCGCAACTTCGGCGGCTAAAAATCTCGCCGCGCGTACCAATTCCCAACGGGAAGAATAGCTCAGTGCCAACACCAAAGTTATTCCAGTATTGGAAGCCGTTTGCCGCATACACCGGTCGAGCCGCTCACGCACCTCCGACGGCATACGTTCGAGATCGCCGATGGCCGAAAGCCGCACATTGTTTTTCATCAAGTCGGGGGTCTCCTGCTCTATGGCCATGACCATCAATGTCATCAAGGCATTGACTTCCTCCTCGGGACGCGACCAGTTCTCGGTCGAAAAAGTATAGAGCGTAAGATAGTCTATCCCCAAACTTCCTGCGGCACGAGTTACGGTGCGTACCGACTCCACCCCCTGCCGATGGCCGAAAGAACGGTCTTTTCCCCGCTCTTTGGCCCATCGCCCGTTACCGTCCATAATAATGGCGATATGTTTCGGTAACCGGGTTTTATCTATGTTGTCTTTGAACGACATTTTATCGTAGTACAATAGTTATATTTCAAAAAATGATCGAAGCATCTAAAACGCACTCGACGGGTTACAATCTACACATTTACGACCGATGTCGTAAGTAATGGAAATCATCGTCAGCGAATACCAATCGGTATTTTTAAATGCCCCACTGGTAATCCGATACGGGTCTTTCAACGCTTTCCCATCGAGCTTATCGCCCAATGTCTTGCGCATGGTAAACTCCACGCCGACATTCCACCGTTGCGCAATTTTATATTTCAATCCCACTCCCATCGGGATTTGGAGGTTGAAATAACCGTCTCCTTTCTTGGGCACGGCCGTAAATCCGATACCCGCAACGATATACGGAGAAAAACGACGGGTTCCTTTATAGGCTTCTCCGATACCGTAGTGAAAAAAATTGAACTCGGCCTGCGCCCCGAAATCCAACACCGAACGGCTGAATTCGTATTGGGCATTTTCAGGAAGGACATTCTGCCAACCTCGTGTTGTTCCTTTCACCCGTGTCATCGACACATTATATTTCAATGCCCAACGGTAATTGATATTCTGACGGAACATCAACCCGTAAGCCCCTCCGGGCTTATGGAACGGTTTACTGTTTATATCCCCGATATAAAACCCCATACCTGCCGCAGCGCCGACTTCGTAGCGGTATTCTTGCGCCGACAAGGAAAACAACCCGCCGACCGCCAAGACTATTATTATGATTCCTTTTCTCATATTCCGACTTTTTTCTGAAAGTCCCTTGTATGAGAAACGCAATCACGATACAAAAAATTATCCGCCCCCTTCACTATTTTAGTCTCTTCTCAAAAGGTAAACCGCAGAATGACACCCCGGCATATCTCGTCGAGGAATGTATTCCGGCTGTCATACCCTCCGAACACGTAAATATAGGGAACCGGCTCATCGCTGCTGCGGGTAATCCGGCTGAGATAAGGCGTTTCGGCCCACGTCCACGACGAAAGCGCAAGAGAAGGCGTCGATTGCATCTCTTCGCAAATATACGCCGAAGCAAAAGCCCGGGGCGTAAAGCCCATATTCGAGACATAAAGAGGAGTACCTTGTGCCGCATGTTCCCAATATCCCCCTATCGTATTGGTATAATAGAGGTCATTGCGAATACCCGAAGCATCTCTTCCGCCGAGTATGTAATAATAGGTTTTACGGGTAAAATAATCCGAAGCGGCATCGTACTCGTCTTTGTAATAAGAGAAGAAAAGAGCTCCTTCCCGAGGCGATACCGATGCACCTGCACCACCGACCAGTCCCACATCGGAAATAGCTGCCCATCGTTCTCCGTCATAGGCCCAGATATGTCCGCTGTACGAATCGTCGGCACAACGTCCGCCGAAGAAATACACCTGAGATGTTCCGTAAGAAGTATCACGGTATGCAACCGTATTGCTGTATCCAGAAACCGGAAAAGCAGCCTCGATCGCCTCTCCTACCTCATAAACGCCCTTTTCATAAACAGCATGGCTGTAACCCGCTGATGTAGCGACGACTCCGGCCAACCGGTCATTCCACATACCGATAAGAGAAGAGAATTTCGCATCGGGAACAACAGTCCACGAAAGGCCATCGATCGACCGGCATAACTGTTGATTACCCTCGGCGTCGGGTGTCCCGCACAAAGCGAACAAAGTATCGGACGAGGCGATGATGGAAACGATCGATAAAGTATCGACCACCGGAGTAAAAGAAGATACCGTCCACGAAGACGAGGGAGCAGAGGAAACGCCTACATTGTAAGAAATTCCGTCGGTCGTAAAACAATATGCCTTATCGTCGAATGCAACGGTTTTCTGCATGAGGGGATTTGCTATCTCTGTGGGCAGCGTATGTTTACCCAATGTCGCCCACATCAATGAATCGGCTTGGACCTGATGTACCCGCACCTCTATACGGTAATTTTGCGTTGTAACACCGTCGGCAGCCACAACCTTCATCTTCACATCGTTATTGAAATCTATCGAATCGTTTTCGTTTTCAAGATAATCGATCGTCTTCAACAACGAACCGTCGCTCTTATCGAGAACGGTAATTTCGACACTTGACGGCGAAGCGAATGTGATATCGGGCACAAGCGCCGATATATCGGTTCCGTACGGAAAAGAATCGGGATTATAAATCAAGCCATTGACCAAATCGATTGTAAAGTAGCGATACGCCAAATTCGTCAGCACATCAATATCGGCCGACATCGAAAAAGTCTTCACCATCGTATTGGCATACGAGGTATATATGACATCGGCATCTTCATCTGAGTTACAAGCTGTTATCCCACACATCAACACACCGACAAATACCAACGACAAGAATAGTTTCGATAGCTTCATTCCAAAAGAAAGTGGTTACATAATACAAGGTTGCAAAATTAGAAAGATTTTCGGCTTTTTCTCCTTATATCGAGCATTATTATAATAATTTATAAATAAAGATTCTCCTTTTGCTGCCTTTATGACAATTTTTCAGTTCGGGAGAAGTTCTCTACGAGATGCAAACCATAACTTATCGCAAACCGTTTTTCGGCACAGGAAAGCACGGGAGCTGCCACGCCGTCTCCCAATTCGACGGGAGCAGTTTCTATCCGAGCCTCGTCCCACAGGCCGGCATCGATAAAGGATTGCAATGTCGCGGTCCCTCCTTCTACGAGCAAACCGATAATTCCCTCCCGATAAAGCGCATTCAATACCTGAGGAATTACGGGCCGGGAAAAATCCGCCACCGTATACCGCACGGATTTATCGTCTTCGGCCGGTTGTGAAGTAAAAATCTCGGTCAGCACACCGTCGGAGAATATCCCAGCCGAAGCCGGGAAAGAGACGTTTTCACCAATGACAACCCGCAACGGGGAACGCCGCCCCGGCCATAAACGTAGCGTAAGCGACGGATCATCGAGCCATACCGTCCGAGAGCCGACCAGTATGGCGTCGTACTCAGCCCGGAGACGATGCGAAAAAAGCAAAGTCTGACTATCAGAAAAACGATAGGCCGACTCACCGGACACTCGCCGACGGTCGATAAATCCGTCCCGGCTTTGTGCCCATTTCAGCATGACATAGGGCCTTTGTCGCTCATGAGCCGTCATAAACACGGCATTCAATGCCCGACACTCACTTTCGAGCACACCGGTAACCACCTCAACGCCGGCCTCCCGTAACATAGAAACTCCCCGTCCCGAAACCGAAGGGAATGGGTCGAGACACCCCACCACGACGCGGGGTATCTTTTTTTCGATAATCAAGCGGCAGCACGGGGGGGTTTTCCCGTAATGAGAACAAGGTTCGAGAGAAACATAAAGTGTCGACCGCGCAAGCAATCCCGATTCTCTCACCGAATTCACCGCATTCACCTCGGCATGAGGACCGCCGAATTGTCGATGATACCCTTCGCCTATAATCCGTCCATCACACACGATTACCGCCCCCACCATAGGATTGGGCGACACTCGACCGCGACCGCAAGCAGCCAACTGCAAACATCGGTGCATATATAAACGATCATTCTCCCGATTTTCCATTTCCTTAATACCCGATTTTCATTATCTTTGCGTAATGCAAAAGACTACCCGTTATATACAAAAATCACTGGAAGGCATATACCCGCCCGAAGAGATACGCGCCATGACAAGACTGATCTGGGAAGATGCGTGCGGGTTCTCTCCCGTAGATGTAATTCTGCGCAAAGATACGGTTTTAGACGAAAGCCTTCGTAAAAAAATCGAGGTTATCGTAGAAAAGCTTTTGCAACAAGAGCCGATTCAATACATTTTGGGACATGCCTATTTTGCCGGAGAACGTTTCAAAGTCGGCCCGGGCGTCCTCATACCCCGCCCCGAAACCGAAGAACTAACCCTCCTCATCATGCGAGAAAATAAAAATCGCCAACTCCGAAAAATCGCCGACATCGGAACAGGAAGCGGTTGTATAGCCATCACATTGTCCCGCCATTTTCACGACTGCCGCATCGAAGGGTGGGATATTTCCCCCGAAGCCCTGTGCATTGCGACCGAAAACAACCAGAATCTGGGTGCATCGGTCTCTTTCCTGCAACGAGACATATTACAGTATACTCCTCACGCAGAAGAACTTTACACCTACGACCTCATCGTAAGTAACCCGCCTTATATCGTTCCCTCGGAAATGGCCGGCATGGAACCGCACGTACTCGACTACGAACCACATACAGCCTTATTCGTTCCCGAAAACGACCCGTTACTTTTCTATCGGGCTATCGCCCGGGTAGGGAAAAAGCTCTTATGCAAAGGAGGCAAACTCTATTTTGAAATCAACCCGATTTTTGCCCGAGATATGTCCGAAATGCTCTTTTCAGAGGGATATTGCGACGTAAGAACCGACAATGATTTATTCGGACGAAAACGATTTGCATCCGCCACACGATAAATCTCAACAGATGAAAAAAGAACTCTCCCCAGAAGAAGCCCTCTATCGAGCCGCCGCACTCTGCTCCACCGCAGAAAGATGCAAAAGCGAAATCGAAGAAAAACTTTCCCGGTGGGGTATTTCCGCAAGCGAAACACACCGAATCGTCGACCGGCTCGAACAAGAAAAATATATCGACGAGAGCCGTTACTGCCGAAGTTTCGTAAATGATAAAATACGATTTGACCATTGGGGACGCATAAAAATTACTGCCGCCCTTCGACAAAAAAAAATCAATAACGAACATATACAAGCCGCACTCTCTCAAATCGACGAAGGCTATTATCGCACATTATTGCAGGAAATCTTAACTAAAAAACGATCTTCACTGGGTAACGAAGAGAGTCCTGCAAATCGGGCGAAACTGGCCCGTTTCGCCATATCCCGGGGATTCGAGCCGGGATTGGTATTCACGCTTCTGGATACAACTTGCAACCGGGATCTCTATGATGACTAACCCTCTACTTGATTTATTATTTCCCCGATTGTGTGCCGTGTGCGGATCCCGACTGCAAAGCGACGAAACACATTTGTGCCTGCACTGCTTGCGCCACCTGCCCCGAACCGACTTTCATAAAGAAAGCGAGCACGCCATGGAACAGCTATTTCGGGGAAAAATCGATATAGACCGAGCCTTTGCATTCTTCTACTCCACTCCGCACTCCCAATACCGCAGGCTCCTCCATCACATCAAATACCATAATGGGTAAGAGGCGCCACGTTATGTAGGAAAGCTGTATGCCGAAGAACTTTGCGAAACGGGACTTCTCGACGATATCGACCTTATCATACCTGTCCCCCTGCATCGTACCCGAATGCGGAAGCGCGGCTACAACCAGAGTGAATGGATCGCCCTCGGTATTTCCGATATTACCGGTATCACTCTCGATACACAAAGTCTCATACGCCCAAAAGCAAATCCATCACAAACACACCTTTCACTCTACGAACGATGGCTTAACACCCACAATATATTTTCACTCTCTCCCAACCTCAATTGTACCGATAAACACATACTCCTTGTCGACGACATTGTTACAACCGGAGCGACCTTGCTGGCCTGTGCCCAAACTTTACGCACGGCACAACCCCGAAACATATCCTTGCTCACCCTATCTTTTGCCCAATAAAAAATTAAAAACGAAATTTTCCTTTTATTTTTCTATTCTCATTCTTTTTCGTACCTTTGTTTGCCACCAAAAGTTGGCCTATATTACAACAACCCCTATTCCCATCGAAAAAACAGACATTATGAAAACATTGGAGCGTTTAGTTGCTGAGAAACTATTAAAAATCAGTGCCGTAAAATTACAGCCCGCCTTACCGTTCACATGGGCATCGGGTTGGAAATCGCCCATTTACACCGACAATCGCAAAACACTTTCGTATCCCGCCATACGGAGCTTTATCAAAATAGAGTTGTGCCGGCTTATTTTGGAAAAATTCGAGAATATCGACGCCATCGCCGGAGTTGCTACCGGAGCCATCGCGCAAGGCGCACTTATCGCCGAGCAACTGGGACTGCCCTATGTCTACGTACGTTCGGCTCCCAAAGACCACGGTCTCGAAAATCTCATTGAAGGAAATCTTATTCCCGGACAGCGCGTCGTTGTCATAGAAGACCTTATTTCCACGGGAGGCAGTAGCCTCAAAGCCGTCGAAGCCATCCGCAACGTCGGTTGTGAGGTCGTGGGTATGGCCGCCATTTTTTCCTACCGTTTCCCCGTAGCAGAGGAACGTTTCAAGGCTGCAAATGTAGATGTTGTTACCCTCAGCAACTACGAAGCCGTACTGGAAGCTGCCCTGAAAACAGGTTACATCACCGAAGAAGATCTTGAAACTTTGAAAGAGTGGAGAAAAGATCCTGCGTCTTGGAATGTCAATAAATAATTCACAATAAAACATTCAAGAACGATGACCTCATTCGAAAGTCCCGTAAAAACAATTCCGGCAGCCATCGAAACCGTTTTCGATACATTGTCGGACTTTTCCAACCTCGAACGTCTGCGGGACAAAATACCCGAAGATAAAGTTCAGAATTTCAGTTGCGATTCCGATAATTGCCGTTTTACGATAAGCCCGGCCGGAAATATAGCTGTACGCATCGTCGAAAGAGAGCCGTACAAAACCATCAAACTCGAAACCGTCGAGTCTCCGGTTCCTTTCTTCATTTGGGTACAACTGCTACCGACACCCGAAGGAAACACGGCATTGAAACTCACGCTCCGCGCCGAGTTGAATCCTTTCATCAGAGGCATGATTTCAAAACCCTTGCAAGAAGGCGTCAACAAATTAGCCGAGACGATCGCTTTCTTGCCGTTTGACTAAAAAACGATACAGATATGGCTCAAAAACTTTGGGAAAAAAACGTAAAGGTCGATGCTGGCATCGACCTTTTTACGGTAGGCCGAGACCGCGAAATGGACTTATACCTCGCCCGTTATGATATTCTCGGTTCTATCGCACACATTACCATGCTTGAAAGCATCGGATTACTGACCCGCGAAGAACTCGACAAGCTGACTCAGGAACTACGAAACATCTACGCCATAGCCGAAAAAGGTGATTTTCTCATCGAAGACGGCGTCGAAGATGTCCACTCCCAAGTCGAACTGATGTTGACACGCAGTCTCGGCGACATCGGGAAAAAAATACACAGCGGACGCAGCCGTAACGACCAAGTACTGGTAGACCTGAAATTGTTTATCCGCTCGGAATTGCAAAGTGTCGTAGAACTTACCGACAATCTCTTCACGACACTTATTGCCCAAAGCGAGAAATACAAAAACGTACTGATGCCGGGCTATACGCACTTGCAAGTAGCCATGCCGTCATCATTCGGACTTTGGTTCGGCGCCTATGCCGAAAGCCTCGTCGATGACCTCACCGTATTGCAAGCCGCTTACCGGGTAAGTAACCGCAACCCATTGGGATCGGCAGCGGGATACGGATCATCGTTTCCTCTCGACCGGAGTCTTACGACCCGGCTGCTCGGGTTCGATTCGATGAACTACAATGTCGTTTACGCCCAAATGGGACGGGGAAAAACCGAGCGCATCGTCGCATCGGCTTTGGCATCGATCGCCGCCACCTTGTCGAAGCTGGCTTTCGATGCTTGCCTGTTCAACTCCCAAAACTTCGGATTCATCAAATTGCCCGATGCTTACACCACCGGATCGAGCATCATGCCGCATAAGAAAAATCCCGACGTATTCGAACTTACACGGGCCAAATGCAATAAAATACAGGCTCTTCCTTACCAGATAACCCTCATCGCCAACAATCTGCCGTCGGGCTACTTCCGGGATTTGCAAATCATCAAAGAGGTATTTCTCCCGGCTTTCGATGAGTTGAAAGATTGCTTACGCATGGTCGAACAGATGATGAGCCGCATCACCGTCAACGAGCATATCCTCGACGACTGCCGGTATGACCCCATTTTCAGTGTCGAAGAAGTAAACCGGCTTACTCTCGAAGGGACGCCTTTCCGCGATGCCTACAAGCAGGTAGGGCTACGCATCGAAGCCGGAGATTTCACCCCGAACAAAGATGTACATCATACGCACGAAGGCAGCATAGGCAACCTTTGCAACGAGCAAATCTCATCATTGGAAAAAAGCATCGTGCAGGATTTCGATTTCGGGAAAACGCAGGCCGCTTTCGACTCCCTATTGGGTCGCTAATCACTTTTCGGTACACACGATGAAACGTATACTTTTCTATACCTTTTCGATTTTGGCATTCTGCCTATACGGATGCGACAATTACGACGACCAACGCCTACCCGCCCGCCCCGTGCATATCGAAATCTATTCGGCACAGTGGAGTGTCTACGGCGTACACGGCTATATGGAATCGCAGACCTTTGTAAAAAGCTCTCTGCCGAAAGGCTTTTCGTGGACAGCCAACAGTTATTCCGGTTTCGGCGGCGTACTGCTCGCCTGCGGACTAAATAACGAACTTCTCGCCTACGACATGGCCTGCCCCATCGAATGCCAAAGCAATGTACGTATAGAAGTAGACGAAGAAGCCGGCATTGCCGTATGTCGTAAATGCGGATCGACCTACGATGTCTTCAACGGTTACGGGCAACCCCTCTCGGGACGCGCCCAAGAAAAAAAATACGGGCTTACTTCCTATATCGTAACCAACACATCAACAGGGTACCTTATTTCCCGATGATGAACAAGTAAACGAGCCGCATCGATTTTGATGCGGCTCGTTTACTTGTTTCTCCTTATCACCGACACACCCGATAAATTTCTGCAAAGAGGTAGTCTCAATGAGATTCCTCGCATGCACTCGGAATGACAAACGTGCGGATAGCCTCAAAAGCCCTTTGTCATTCTGAACGAAACGTAGTGGAGTGAAGAATCCCTACCAAATGAGCGTATGGCATGAGATCTCTCACTTTCGTTCGAGATGACAGGGGTGTCATACTGAGGTGCGGAAGCACCGAAGAATCTCAAACAAAAAGCGTGAGCTCCTTCCCACTCGGCCGAAAACCTCGATTCGGAACAACCATACAAGTCCCCCATAATATAAATTTCCATGCAAGGGTACTATTCGAGAAGAACGACACTCCATTTACAAAAATATCCATCGAAAAATACATCAACTGCTCTTCTTATAACTGAGAACCGCCCACACGTTCAGAGCCACAGCGAAAGTGCACAAAGCGAGAAACTGAGGTATAAGCTCCACAAAAGCACTTCCTTTGAGATAGACCAAGCGCATTACCTGCATAAAATATTTCAACGGATTGAATATAGTAATGACTTGCGCCCATTGGGGCATACTGGCTACCGGGGTAAACAGTCCGCTCATCAAGATGAAAATCATGATGAAGAAAAACATGACGAACATCGCCTGCTGTATCGTATCGGAATAATTCGAGATAATCAACCCGAACCCAGAAACAACCAGTATATATATGGTCGCAAACAAAAATATCGTCAACAAGCTACCTGCGGGATTTATCCCGTACACCAAAGCTGCCAAAATCATACACAATCCCAATACGATAAACCCGATGACCCAATAGGGTATGAGTTTCGCCAATACAAACATGGATTTTTTTACCGGTGTTACATTGATCTGTTCTATCGTTCCGGCCTCTTTTTCCCCGACGATATTCAAAGCCGGAAGAAATCCGGTAAGCAATGTCAGCAACATGACCATTAGGGCCGGGATCATAAATACCTTATAATCGAGATGCGGATTGAACTTATATTGAGGTATAACGCCAAAAACGGGAGCAGAGACGGCCGTCGCATTCGATTCTCCGATGTATTCGGTTCTCAATTCGACGGAATAATCGGTGAGTATCGACGACAGGTAAGAGCTTCCCAAACCTCCCTTCGTCCCGTTCACGGCATTGGCCCGAATCGATATTTTTCCGACTTCACCATTTACCATATCTTTTTCAAAACCATCGGGTATCTCGAGAATAACATCGGCATCACCCGACTCGATACGTTGCATCGCCTGCTCGTTTGTATCGGAGACATCGGCCAGAACGAAATAGCCCGAAGAGACAATTTTCCGTATCAGACGTTCCGAATCGGGGCTATGATCATTATCGATAACACTCAATTTCACGTTCTTGATCTCCTGATCGGCCGCCCACGGAAGGACCAACATTATCATCAACGGCATCACGATTATCAGCCTCGGGAGGAACGAATTTCTGACAATCTGCTTAAACTCCTTTTCTATCAAGTACTTCAACATGGCTATCTTAACTTAAACGGGTTTTAAACTTTTTGAGACTCAATACCAGCAGGAAGCAAGTCATCACCGCCAAAATGCCAAACTCTCTCATCACGAATTCGATTCCTACACCTTGTATCATGATTTTTCTTATCGCCTCGATATACCACCTCGCCGGCACTATCGCCGAGATCCATTGTAAAACAGCCGGCATACTCTCGATAGGAAATACCAACCCCGACAGTATCATCGTAGGCATCATCAGCCCCATACCCGAAGCCAATATAGCCGCCATCTGCGTATCGACAAGGGTGGAAATGAGCAACCCCAGCGACAAAGCCAAAAAGATAAATACCAACGATATGAACATGAGCGAAAATATATTCCCCGCTACCGGGACACCGAGAACAAAGACCGATAACAAAAGTATCGTTATCAGGTTGAGTATAGACAAGACAAAATAAGGAACGGCCTTTGCCAAAATAATAAAGATAGGCCTCATCGGTGATGCGAGCAATACCTCCATCGTTCCCGTCTCTTTTTCCCGTACAATGGCAATTGATGTCATCATGGCACAAATAAGCATCAGTATCATGCCCATCACACCGGGAACAAAATTATAGGCACTCTCCGACTGAGGATTGAACAGCATTTTTATTTCGGGCACGATACGGAACGGCGTCTTTCCCTGCTCCGACAACGATTGCTGGTAAGAGGCCAATATATTTGAAGCATATCCGGTAATCATCGAAGCCTGATTGGGTTCGGTTCCGTCGGTAATCAACTGTACCGACGCATCGCCGGTGCGCATCAGATTTTCGGCGAAATTGTCGCTAAATACGATGACAAGATTTATTTTTCCATACTTGAAAATGTCATTGATTTCATCGACGTCGGTCAGTTCTTCGACAAAATCGAAATACGAACTTGCCCGAAATTTCTCTATGATCTGACGAGTCGCCACATCTTTCGACGGGTCGAACACAGCGACCTGCACATCTTTTACCTCGGTCGTAATGGCAAACCCGAAAAGCAACATCTGTACGACCGGTATTCCGAGCAATATCAGCATCGTACGCTTATCTCGGAATATATGATAAAACTCTTTCTTTACAAACGATATAAACTGTCTCATATCAATCTCCTTTCCGTGTCGCTTCCCTCGCTAGTCGGTGGAATACTTCGTCCATCGATTCCGCAGCAAACTGTTTTCGTAAATTATCCGGCGAGTCAAGCGCTTTTATTTTTCCGTCGACCATGATGGAAAGCCGGTCGCAATACTCGGCCTCGTCCATATAATGAGTCGTAACAAATACCGTTATACCCCGCTCGGCCGCCTGATAGATAAGTTCCCAAAACTGCCTGCGTGTTACCGGATCGACCCCACCTGTCGGCTCATCAAGAAAAACGACTTTCGGTTCATGAAAGATAGAAACCGAAAACGACAACTTCTGTTTCCAGCCCAACGGCAAAGACTTCACCAGCGTATTCCGCTCTTTTTCAAAGCCCAATTCGTGCAATATACGGTCGGTCTCCGACGCGATCGTTTTCGTTTTCATACCGTAAATTCCTCCGAAAAGGCGTAAATTCTCCCATACTTTGAGATCTTCGTAAAGAGAAAATTTCTGACTCATATACCCGATATTTTTTTTCACGGCCTCGGATTGCCGGGCAATATCGAAACCGGCCACCCGACCGACGCCCGAAGTAGGAGTGCTCAACCCGCACAACATACGCATGGCGGTTGTCTTTCCGGCACCATTCGCACCCAAAAATCCGAAGATTTCTCCGCGCCGGACATCGAACGATATGTGGTCGACAGCCGTAAAATTGCCGAACGTCTTGGTCAGTTCTTCGGTATGTATGACAATATTATTTTCCATTTCGGGGTGTATTTGACAACAACATAAAACAATCTTCCACCGTAGGCTTTATCTCGGTTATACCCACGTCGGAATGTCCTTTTGATTCCAAATATGCCGCCAAACCGAAAACTCCCGACTGCTCCGTAAACGTAGCGTGGCAAGCGATCCCGAACGAAAAAGCCGAGTCAATAAACCGGTAACCGCGCAAATCATTCAACAGCTTATGCATCTGCCGGGAATGGACCGCATATATCGGTTTCGGGTAACGGGCTATGATATTTGCAGGCGTATCTATCTGCATAAACCGGCCGCCTTGTATCAAGGCGATACGGTCGCAAAGCGAGGCCTCGTCCATATAAGGAGTCGATACCAGAATCGTCAGCCCCTGTTTTTTCAACTTTATCAGCATCTCCCAAAACTCTTTGCGGGATACAGGATCGACCCCCGTCGTCGGCTCGTCGAGAAAAAGGACCGAAGGCTTATGTATAAGCGCGCAACTCAATGCCAATTTTTGCTTCATTCCTCCGGAGAGTTTCCCGGCTTTCCGGTGTTTAAACGGTTCTATCTGCCGGTATATATCGGCTATCAAGTGATAATTTTCTTCGATGGTCGTATGAAAAACCGTAGCGAAAAAAGCGAGATTTTCTTCCACCGTCAAATCCTGATACAAGGAAAAACGCCCGGGCATATATCCTATGCGATTGCGTATCTCCCGATAGTCTTTCACGACATCGAGCCCTGTTACGGTCGCTGTTCCCGCATCGGCCAGAATAAGCGTTGTCAAAATTCTGAAAAGCGTCGTTTTCCCCGCGCCATCAGGTCCTATGATTCCGTAAATCTCCCCGGGATCCACATCAAAAGATATATCGCCCAATGCCCGCACATTCCCATACGATTTGCCTATATGATGTGCCGAAATACTATACATCGCCTTGTTTTTAATAATATTTTTCACTTATAGGGGTAACCAACTCTGCCAACAACACGCCGTCGTCATCGTGCAAGACAACCAGATTTTCCCGTATCAACCAACCGAGCGAAAGCAATACATGTTCTTTCTCATAATAGGTATGCGCCGCGATGCCTTGCACGCTCATACATTTCTCATCGATCAGCAACTGCCAGATACGGTAGGCCTTATCGTTTATGCTCAATCTTACCATAGCAGGATTCACTTATTTATTTTTCCTTAATTCCGCAACACTATAATTTAACTTTATAACTTTATTTATAAGTTCCTGAGCAACAAAAAGTTGCCCAGGATTTTGCCGTTTCAGATTTTTCACTTATCTTAGTGTTGCAATTAGAAAACAAGCGAAAATCGTAACAAGGCATGGCAAAGGTACAAATAAAATCTGAGAAACTCACACCTTTTGGAGGAATTTTTTCAATCATGGAGAAATTTGACTCCATGCTTTCACCCGTTATCGACTCAACACTGGGTCAGAGATGCAGCAGTATCATCGGATATCAGTTCAGCGAGATAGTCCGTTCGCTGATGAGCGTTTATTTCTGTGGCGGCTCATGCGTGGAAGATGTAACGTCACAACTGATGCGCCATCTCTCGTATCATCCTACCCTTCGTACATGCAGCTCTGATACCATCCTCAGAGCCATCAAGGAACTGACACAGGAAAACA
>ENA-ORTD01000020-ORTD01000020.1-human-gut-metagenome-genome-assembly--contig:-NODE-20-length-169305-cov-19.957666_pt1 | contig 169305 bp, 151 predicted proteins | sample MGYA00241907_ERZ509178 | MGnify/ENA primary metagenome ERZ509178 (study PRJEB26280, sample SAMEA2338793) | human gut metagenome | biome: human gut; feature: human-associated habitat; material...
GTATTTACAGGAATAGACGACATTGTTGTTTGATTTATATGTTGTGTTCATATTTGTATTATACTATTGTTTATCAGTTAATACAATTACTATTTTGTCCATCTTCAATTACTTGCATAAATTACGATCAGAGTAATCACTACCGTAATAACAATACTGTTTAAAAGAAACGGATAAAATTAAAGTGTGCGTTCATATTGATGTAGTTATCAATGATGAATTTCTGCGGAAGGAGATGATGCTCCAGAGCCATGATCTCCTGATTTTCCTTAAAGGATGAAGCTTCTGATCCGCCAGCACTGGCAAAGCTCCGGGATTTCCGTTACAAACCCTCCCGATACACGCTGTTGATCGTAGCCTGGGCGTGCTCCAGCTCTTTCTTCCGGACGATGGCTTCCCTATCACTTAAGATCGCCAGCATCTCATCGATCACATCCTCCACTCTGGGACTTGTCACCCTGTATAAATACCCCAGCATCCGTGTAGCTGTGTAATCGGTATTCATATGTTTATAGGCGATTTCCCGGCACAGCTCATCGGGATATCCCTTATCCTGAAGCGCTCTGTAAAGCTCATCTGTTCTTGTATCTACCATATGCTTCTGAGATTCCTTTCCTGTTTTTATTATAATTTCACCAAGCGGATATTCGCGATCCGCTTTCGCTGGTTCCATCCATATTCAGTACAATAAATCGAACATTTCCCTTCCACTCTTCTGCATGATCACAAACGCAACCGCTTCACGATTTATCATCCTCATCCATGCCAGTTTCTTTACCAGCCTTATATATCCCCCGGATCCCCAGGATCAATGTCACGAAAATCCCTGTGATCAGTATCCACACCGGCCACATAGGTGCCGTTCCCAGATTCCCGCTGATCCCGGCATCAAGACATACTCCAATGGATAACAGCTTGATCACAGACATCATTTTTGACGCGATTTCAAAGATATGCTCTCTGTTTTCCTCTGTCACCTCAACCGGATAATTCCACCACTGTGGAAATCTCTGACAGAACATCAGAAGTGCCAGGATCAGCAGCCCCAAAATCGGCTCCAGAAGAAGGCTGCCCTTCTTCCCATACCGGTCCGGGATCCCATGCACATTAAAATGGATCGGCACCCTCTCCGGCAGATTTCCCCAGGTGGCCACAAGATACATCACGTACCCAAGGATCATCAGAAAACAGAGCACATCTGTAATATTCCGCAGTTTTTTCTCAGACATTATCCATCCCCCTTTCATTGCAAAATAAACCCGTCTGTAAATCAAATACTCTCTTTCCTGTATTTTACACACAAATTGCCTGTCTGTAAAAGTATTTTGCAAAAAATTACCTTACATAACAATATCTGTTAAGCACTAACGATTGCATACGAAATTTTTATATGATAAAATAGACATGTTGTCCAAAAACATATTTAAGAAAGGGAAAGAAATATGTTAGAAAAAATCTTCAAGCTGTCCGCAAACAAAACGGACGCCAAAACAGAGGTTCTGGCAGGTATCACCACCTTCATGACAATGGCGTATATCCTGGCAGTTAACCCGAACATCCTGTCCGCAACCGGCATGGATTCCGGAGCTGTATTCACAGCTACCGCACTGGCAGCCTTCCTGGGAACACTGCTGATGGCGATCTTCGCCAACTACCCGTTCGCACTGGCACCCGGAATGGGTCTGAACGCATACTTTGCCTATACAGTTGTTATCGGTATGGGATACAGCTGGCAGTATGCACTGACTGCAGTTTTTGCAGAAGGTATCGTATTTATCGTTCTTTCACTTACCAATGTACGTGAAGCGATCTTCAATGCGATCCCTCTGAACCTGAAATCCGCAGTCAGTGTTGGTATCGGTCTTTTCATTGCATTTGTAGGATTACAGAATGCCAATATCGTGATCGGCGGCTCCACTCTGCTGCAGCTTTTCTCTGTAGATGGCTACAACGCAGCCAAGGGTGTAGAGGCTTCCTTCAACAATGTGGGAATCACCGTTATCCTGGCTCTGATCGGTATCATCGTAACCGGTATCCTGGTTGTTAAGAATGTAAAGGGAAACATCCTCTGGGGTATCCTGATCACATGGGGACTTGGAATCATCTGTCAGTTCGCCGGACTTTATGTTCCGAACCCGGAGATCGGCTTCTACAGCCTGCTCCCGGATTTCAGCAACGGACTCTCTATCCCGAGTCTTGCTCCGATCTTTGCGAAGCTGCAGTTTGACGGAGTTTTCTCACTGGATTTCCTTGTTATCCTGTTTGCATTTTTATTTGTAGATCTTTTTGATACTCTTGGAACTCTCGTTGGTGTCTCTTCTAAAGCAGGCATGCTGGATGAAAATGGTAAGCTTCCTAACATCAAGGGCGCACTTCTTGCAGATGCAGTTGCAACAACTGCCGGTGCAGTTCTTGGTACATCCACAACCACTACCTTCGTAGAAAGTGCTTCCGGTGTATCCGAAGGCGGAAGAACCGGACTTACCGCAGTGACAACTGCCATCTTATTTGGCCTGTCCCTGTTCCTGTCTCCGATCTTCCTGGCAATCCCGTCCTTTGCCACAGCTCCGGCTCTGGTGATCGTCGGTCTGTACATGCTCAGCAATGTTATCAGCATTGATTTCAGCGATATGTCCGAGGCGATCCCATGTTATGTATGTATCATCGCAATGCCGTTCTTCTACAGCATTTCCGAAGGTATCTCCATGGGAATTATCACATACGTAGCAATCAACCTGATCACAGGTAAGGCAAAAGAAAAGAAGATCAGCGCTCTGATGTATGTACTGGCAGTGCTGTTTATCCTGAAATATATTTTCCTGTAAAATATGGCAAAAAAATTCCCGGGCCTTTTGTCCCGGGAGTTTTTTTATTCCAGCAAAATATTCTTATTTCTTCGGCTGATACCGCATATTCGATACATTATAAACCGTGATAAACGCTTTCGGGTCCTCCTGGTTTATAAACTTCATCAGCTTCTGATATTCACCTTTATCTACGATGGTGATGATCTCACGGCGTTTTTCCATGTTATAGGCTCCGATGGCCTCATAGATCGTGGCTCCGCTGTGCAGGTCATGAATGATAAACTGCCTCAGCTCCTCTTCCTTTTTCGTGATGATGCAGACACGCCGCTTGATATTATTGTCAAAAATAAAATGATCCAGAACGATTCCGTTAAAATACGTTCCCAGAATACTTAAGACCACCGTCTTTTTATCATACACAAGCGCCGCGGAAAGTGCCACGCACATACCGGAAAGAGACATGGCTTTTCCAAGTTCCATGTGGAGATACTTATTCATGATCTTCGCCACGATATCCAGTCCGCCTGAGGATGCATTCCTGTTAAAAAGAATGCTAAGTCCCACACTCACTACCAGAATATAACACAGAACATCCAGTTCCTGGCTGTCTGTCATGGAACCGAAATTTGGAAAAATGATCTCAAACAATCCCAGAAACAACGGCAGCATTACACTGGTATAAACCGTCTTAACTCCAAACTCTCTTCCACAGGTAAAAAATCCAATAATCAGCAATACCACATTCAGGATCATGGTAATCGCCGACAGCTGCAGCGGCACAAAGTTGGAAAGCACGATTCCAAGACCGGAAATACTGCTGACCGACGTATGGCTTGGCACTAGGAAAAAATATACCGCCGCTGCGATGATCGCCACTGCTACGGTGAGGATCACGGTTTCCTTAACGATATCCGCATAATTCAGTTTCTTTTTCATGATTTCAGATACTCTTCCCATTCTTTTTCTTTAGCGCCCACCAGCACCTTGTCTTTCCCAACAAGGATTGGTCGTTTCACAAGCATCCCGTCTGTTGCAAGAAGCGCAAGCTGCTCTTCCTCACTCATCTCCGGAAGTTTATCTTTCAGTTTCATCTCTTTATAAATATTTCCACTGGTATTGAAGAAACGCTTCAGCGGAAGACCGCTTTTTTCCCACCAGGCTTTCAGTTCCTCTGCAGTTGGATTGTCCGTCTTAATATCACGCAATGTATATTCTGCGCCACTCTCATCCAGCCATTTCTGAGCCTTTTTGCAGGTACTGCATTTTGGATAGCATACAAATAACATCTTATGTCCCCCTGTTCTTCGGCAGTAAATACGTAAATTCACTGCTGTCTTTTTTTTTGCCTACAGCACAGAATTTTTATAGAACTTTTTCACTGTACTGTCCAGGTTTTATTTTAACATAGACGATGCGGTATTTCTATCCTCTTGTTCCGACCATATCAGCTTCGATTCCTGTTTCATCTCATCCACAATTTTCTCCGCTGCATCCAGATCTCCCTTTGCTTCCAGCTCTGTTAATTCCAGACTCTTCTTTCCGGCCTCCTCACTCATATAATAAACCTCTGTTACCGTTTCCGGGATGCTATCATCTTCCGGTGATACTTCCTCTGTCTTTTTGGAAAAATCCTGAAGCAGCATGTCATCGCCTTTCAGTTCCAGAGTTCCTGCATATGGCGCGTCAATGGCGTAGACGAACTCTGTTTTTCCATCTTCTGTGTACTGTACTTTCATACGGTTAATAAGATTGTTGGAAGAATACAGGCAGTTGTCTTTTACGTACATTCCGCTATTTTCCAGGGTCATGTATTTTTCGTCGAAATACCAGTGGTTGTAGCCTGCTGCCGCAGCGATGAGTGTCAGGATAACTGCCACTGCTGCTGTCAGCACTCTGCGTATTATTAATTTTTTCCGGATTTTTTTCAGCGCGGCTGCGCTTCCGATATTCTCCGTTTCACCAGCTCTGCGTCGTACTCCGGAGGCTGCAGATGGTCTTATTTGAGCCTGCTCTTTTCCCTGCTCCTCTTTCATGATCTCCAACATTTTTCTGCATTCCTTACAAGCTTCCATATGCTCTTTTACCAACGCCTGACTGTCTTCACTTAAAATGCCGTCCACATAAGATGGCATCAGATCCTGTATTACATCACATGTGATCCTCATTGCTCCAGCTCCTCTCTGATCTTTACTCTTGCACGGTAATAAATCACCCGCGCCCAGTTTTCACTTTTTCCAAAAAGCATTCCAATCTCACGGAAGGTCAGCTCTCCGAAGGTCCGCAGGGAAAAAACTTCTTTGTACGGTTCCGAAAGTCTATGCAGAACCTTGTGGATTTCCATAGCCTGGCTCCGCTGCGCCAGCTTTTCCTCCAGAAGCTCTCCGCCAGCGCTTTCTGTTTTTTCCAGCTTCTCATCCCCGAGAAGTTGCTTCTTCTGTTTTTTCAGATGATCGTACAACGTATTCTTTGCGATCTGGCAGAGCCACACCCGCACATCACAGTCACCCCGGAACTGATCTATCTTTTCCAGAGCTTTAAAAAATGTCTCCTGTGTCACTTCCTCAGCCAGCGATCCATCCTGTGAGATAGAACGGATATACCGATATACAATGTCAAAATATGTCCGGTAAAGTTCCTCTATGTTCATCGGTTTTTCTCTTTCCTCCCTTCTCACTTATAAGACGCACTGATCTCAAAAACGTTACAGAAAATCTTTCAAAATTTCGTCCGATATTTTTATTCCGGCGTTTCTTTTAGCACAAACGAAATGCCCGGTATAAAAATACCGGGCACAGCATTATCAGAATTTTCTTCTGACCTCCTCTTACACTCTGCTGCATACCTTCACATCGTTCCATGCTCTTCATAATATTTCTTTTTTTCCGCATACATAAGATCATCTGCTCTTCTCAGCATTGTCTCAAGCTCCGAAGAGCTTTCCTCCCAGACAACGCCAACAGAAACACTGATCTTTTTAGCAGCAATGCTGTCACAGATATCCCGAACCTTACTCCGAAAAATCTTCTCATCCATATCAAAACAGATGAGTACAAATTCATCGCCACCTACCCGGTAAGCATTTTCCGGCAGAATCGCAAGCATGGAACGCGCTGTATTTATGATCAGCCTGTCTCCGGCCTCATGTCCGTAAAGATCATTCACCCGTTTCAGACCATTGATATCAATATATGCTACGCCTGTTTTTATCACTGTTTTTGCCTGCATGCCTTCCAGAACCTGAATATACCTGTTCCTGTTATACAAGGTCGTCAGCATATCACGGTAGCTCATGTACTGCAGACGCGCCTTACGCTCCTTGGCTTTCAGGCTGTCCGTTAAAAAGTACTGTATGGATGACAGCAACGTATGATCCTCATAATGCAGTCTCGGATTATCTACCCCAAGAAATCCTATGATCTTTCCGTCACTGTTTAAAGGAACGGCCAGCAGCCTGGTAATGTCCTGCATCTTCAGAGTCTCATAATACGGCTGCCCCTGTTCCTCCTCAATATCCGGAATATAATACAGGCCATTTTTCCGGAAGCTGTCCATCCAGATATCCAGCATTTCCATGGGAACCTCCTGAAGATTATCCTTCTCAGCAGTCACTCCATTCATGGCATACTCATAGGTATTTGTACAGACATTCCTCTTTTCATCGATCTGAACAATATAACTGCGGTCTCCGTCAAAATACCCACTGATAATACGCAACAGATTGGAGATTGCCGCATCTTCATCTTCTCCTGATATCAACTCAGCAATGCATTTATTCAGTATCGTTGCGATCTCAAGTCTTTCCTTTATCTTGCCCTCTCTGCTTATCAGCTGATACATTTCCTGATTCAGCTCCGTCATCGTCACGATAAACATAATGATCATGGAAATGCCAACAGAAAACTCGATCAGCGACATTCCATACCAGAATGCCTGCACAGCTGCCGCCACTGCCGGAAGTACAACGCATGACAGCATAGAGAACAGGAGCTTCCGACTGACTCTCTTTTTGTACTGGAGCAGAAGCGTAAGATCAATGAACATACCTGCTGTCGGAAGAAGAATTGACATAATATATAACGGTGCCCGATGGTAATAATTATCCACATCTATGTAATAATACCAGTGAGTAAACTGCGAGATCACCACAAAAACAGCCCCTGCGGCAGCAATAACATATCCAGCTTTTACTCTTTTTAATGTTCTCCGCTCTTTCTTCGAAAACAGATAAACACACACATAAATGTGAAAACACAGCAGGACTACGTCACTTAAAAGGAATACGAGAAAACTCGAAATACGGACCATCACACTGCCCAGAACTCCGGGATATCCGCTGAAAATATGCGTCATGGCATCCATCAGCAATAACATGGAAGCAAAACTCTCCATCAGGATAAGATACCGACGCTTTTCCCTGTCATAATTACTGCTCAGAAATATACATATTGCAGCTATGGCACAAAATACACATCCCCATATAAGTATCGCTACCTGCAGTACTTTTTCATCCGGCATAAAAAACACTCCTCACATTCGTCACTTACAATAAGTATTACACTTTACCGTGTAAAAGTCAACCTTCCAAAAAAATCCCGGAGTACATTGTCATACTCCAGGATTTTATCGTCAACCGGATAAAAGCAACCGCATTCGCTACATAATTCTACACCAGATAACTGCTTCGCAGTTGATTCAGTTAAAGCTCTTCCCCGCAGGATTCAATCACTTTTTTGTACCAATAAAAAGAATCTTTGCGGATTCTAGAAAAGTCTCCGGTCCCGTCATCATTTTTATTTACATAGATAAGACCATAACGCTTCTTGAATTCTCCAGTGGAGGCACTGACAAGATCTGTACAGCCCCAGCAGGTGTAGCCGATCAGATCTACTCCGTCATGGATTGCTTCCTTCATCTGCTCTATATGGCGGCGCATATATTCAATACGGTAATCATCGTGAATCTTTCCATCCTCTGTCAGCTGATCCACCGCCCCAAGACCATTTTCCACGATCATGATCGGAATCTGATAGCGGTCATAGATCTGGTTCAGAACATAGCGAAGACCAGTTGCATCGATCTGCCAGCCCCAGTCGGAAGCTTTCAGATATGGATTTTTCAGATTGTCACTTCCATTTCCGGCCGTTTTCTCTCCGTCCTTTGTCACGCTGACACAGCTACTGGAATAATAGCTGATAGTGAAAAAGTCCACCGTACCCTTCTTGAGGATCTCTTTATCCTCCTGAAGAACCTCCAGCTGGATTCCGTGCTCCTCAAAGTATCTCGCTGCAAATCCCGGATAATATCCTCTTACATGAACATCACCGGCAATGGAATTGTGGATCTGCCCAAACTGCTGTGCATATAAGATATCATCCGGATGGCAAGTATATGGATAACCATTGTGATAAGCAAGCATACAGCCAAGCATAAACTCCGGATCGATCTCATGAGCCATGGAAACTGCAAGTGCACTTGCTACCAGCTGGTGATGCATTGCCTGATAACGGCTCTGCTCACATACATCCTTCGGGTCCAGCATTCCTGCACAGAATACCGCACCAAAGTCCTGCGTCAGCATATTGATCTCATTAAAAGTCAGCCAGTATTTTACCTTACCTTTATATCTCTCAAATAAAACCTTTGCAAATCGAAGATAGAAATCGATCATCTTACGATTTTTCCATCCGCCATACTCCAGAGAAAGATGAAGGGGATTCTCATAATGAGAGATCGTTATCAGCGGCTCAATGTTATATTTTCTCAGTTCGTCGATCACATTGTCGTAGAACTTAAGGCCTTCCTCATTTGGAGTTTCCTCATCCCCATTTGGGAACACTCTGGACCAAGAAATAGAAAAACGATATACCTTAAATCCCATCTCTGCAAAAAGAGCAATATCCTCTTTCCAGTGATGATAAAAATCAGTCGCCTGGTGATTGGGATAAAATTCTTCCGGTAACGGTGCCGGCGGTGTAAGACGACGTTCCTTATCCACACTTCCTCCTGTCAGGATATCTGCAATGGACGGGCCTCTGCCATCCTCATCCCAACCGCCTTCATACTGGTTTGCAGCGGTTGCTCCGCCCCAGAGAAAGTTTTCCGGCATACGGTTATAATTTTTCATATTTTAATTTTCTCCTTTTTATAAACATCAGGCGGATCTGTTATCTCCGCCTGATGTTTCGTTGTTATTCTTATACAATAGTCAGGAATTTATCTCCTGCATTTACAGCTGCATCTTCTTTTTCCATGCATACTGCTTTGATATAATCAGAAATATTGGTCACAACAACCGGTGTGATCAGATCATATCCTTCTTTCTTAATGGCATCCATATCGAATTCCACAAGAAGCTTTCCTTTTTTTACCTTATCTCCATCAGAAACATGGGATTTAAAATATTTACCATTTAAATTTACAGTATCAAGTCCGATGTGGATCAGAATTTCTGCTCCACTTTCTGTCACAAACATGATTCCATGTTTGCTGTCCATGATATTTGCCACCGTACCATCTGCCGGTGCATAAACCTTTCCTTCTGATGGAACGATTGCTGCTCCGTCACCTAAAACCTTATCCGCAAAAGTTTTATCCGGAACATCGGAAAGTGCTTTTACAGTTCCTGCTACCGGTGCACAAAGCTCGATCTTATCTACAAGCGGAGCGTTCTGCTGTGCCGGCTGTTTTTCTGTATCTGTGTTCTGTACTTCATCCTCTGTCTCAGCCTTTACATCCTCAAATCCGAAGATAAGCGTAAGAACAAAAGCAGCTACAAAAGATACCACGATCATAATGATTCCATAAATCAGATTGATTAATCCCTTCTCGCCGATAAACGCCGGGATCGCCATGATACAATTCTGTGCAATGTAAAGAGAAACCTGAAGAAGTCCTCCTACGATACCACCGATTCCGGCTGCGATAGAAGCTGCTACAACCGGTCTTTTCAGTTTCAGTGTAACACCATACAGAGCAGGCTCTGTGATACCCATAAGAGCGGAAACACCGGCTGCACTTGCCAGCTGTTTCATGTTGCTGTCCTTGGATCTTACAGCTACTGCAAGAGAAGCTCCGGACTGTGCAAGGTTAGAGCATACCTGAGATACAAAGATCAGTGTATCGGTACCACCGGTTGCAATGGCATTCAGTCCGATCGGTGTCAGCGCATGGTGCATACCGGTCATAACGATGAACGGGAAGGTTGCTGCAAGGATACCTACAATAATGAAACCAAGTTTTACGGACAGGAAGTTGATGGCTACCGCAAGTCCGTTACCAATAATTGTTCCGATCGGTCCAACTACGATCAGGGCGATCGGTGCACTGATCAGAATTACCAGTGTCGGGTTCAGGATCAGTTTTACCATTTTCGGTGTGATCTTATCAACCAGAATCTCAATATAATGTGTGATCCATACCATCAGGATAACCGGAATAACGGAATAAGAATAAGTTGCTTTTGTGATCGGCAGACCAAACAGTGTGATGGCCGCATCACCAGCTACCATAGTTACAAAGGTAGGGCTTAAGTAAACACCGGCAATAAACAGCGCCAGTGACTGGTTCACGCGGAAAACCTTGGCAGCATTTGCTGCGATCAGGAACGGCATGAAGTAGAAAGTAACATCTCCGATAAAACTGATCACCTGGTAGGTACTGCTTGTTTCTGATACCAGATGAAAAGTTGTCAGCAGGGTAAGTACAACTTTGATCATACCGGCTGCAGTCAGGGCAGGGATCATCGGGGTCATACATCCGGTGATGGCATCGATAACTTTTGAAACAACACTCTTTGAGCTGTCAGAGTTCGCTGCCGGTGCATCATCGGTAGGAACGCCTTTGTCTTCCAATGCCTTGTAAACAGCGTTTACTTCGTTTCCTGCGATAACCTGGAACTGATCTTCATGCCAGTTAACGCCGGAGATCTCAGAAAGCTTTAAGATCTCTTTCTCGTTGATCTTCGATCTGTCTTTCACATAGAAACGAAGCCTTGTCATGCAGTGGAACAGACGGGTGATATTATCTTTTCCGCCCAGCGCTGCAATCAGTGTGTCTGCAGTTTTTGCATAGTCCTTTTTCATTTGGGGACCTCCTTTAATAATAAATATTGAAATTTATATTAAAGGTCTTGCCTGAAAAGATACGCACATGGCACGTATTTCAGTAACAATCCATTAACACCTAATTTATAAAACAATCTCTTTTCACAGATTTTTCAGACGTTTATGGTCTTCTGTGATCTTCTGGATATGAATCGTCAGATACAGCATTTCGTCCTCAGTCATAGCGTATTTATATTCCTCTTCCATCATAAGATAGATCATTTTTACACAGCCGTAAGCTTCTCTGTACTGCTCCTTGATGATCTTGAAAAGCTCCTGATTCTCATCATAGTGAAGCTCTTTATGAAGGAATCTCTGGGCAAAATATTTCAGATGCGTGAGAAACCGCTGATAATACAGATTATCCTCCTGAAATTCCATATTGTCATAATACTTCTCCACGATGTCCAGGATCTGATGTACGATAATGGAAATCTGATAGCTGTCCGTCTTGCCGCCATCTTCCGCATTCACAAAATGCAATGCAAAAAATCCTGCTTCATCTGCAGAAAGATCTACCTCGAACATCTCATTTACCTTTTTCAGTAATTCCAAGCCGATCTCATATTCCTTATGATAAAGCTGCTTGATATCCAGAAGCAGCATATTCTGAAGGCGGATTCCGTTTTCAAGTCTGGAGATCGCACCCATGATATGGTCGCTAAGGGAAAAATAAATACTGTCATTTAATTTCATCCCCTCTTTTTCCTTCACTTCATTTACAAAAGCTTCCACAAAATCCAGATATTTTTCCGGAATAGCAGTCAGATAACCCTGTATCTCCTTGCTGATCTGGGCATTTTCCGCAGTAAAGATCTTCTCGATCCTGGACTCCTCCACTTGCTGTCCTTTCTTTTTCTGAAAGGCAATTCCGCAGCCCTTTACAATAACTTCATGTCCCTGTCCATCCCTGGACAGTATCAGATTATTATTCAAAATCTTATGGATAACCATAGTCCTGTTCCCCCGCTGCCAAACAAATAAAAAAAGACCATTACAGTATATAGAAAACCTATTCCTATACTACTATAAGGTCTTGCCTGACGATAAATAAATATTTCAGTAACAATCCTTCTGATTCGTAACTATTTAATAACTGTACGTAATAGTATCAGAAAAAATATATGTTGTCTATCTGGAATATTTAATAAAATATTTATAATATTTTTGTGAACTTTGACAAAATCCCCTGATGATCCTGCCATACGGATCAACGGGGGATTTTCTGTTCAGCTTTTTATTCTTCAAATCTCTTTTCCCTTTGTCGCAACGGCATGTACAACAAACGGTACAAACAATGTAATAAACGCCGCATATCCAAGGTATGCATATCCCTTCTTAACAACTGTCATCAGACCGAACTGTGCGATGGCAAATGCCAGGAATGTAAAGATTGCTGTAAAAACTGCATTTCTTCCAAGGTGTCCCTGCGCTTTTTTTGCCGAGCTGTCCATACGGCGCTCCACTGCATTTACACAGCGGGTCACAATACCGGAGATCATATTTACTGCTGTGGAAATAGCTCCAAGGATGATCAGCAGAGAAATGATCGGTGTCAGGATACCGGCGCCTACACCGTTCTGGACCAGTACCAGCATCGGTACCGATGCAGATGCCAGTTCACTTACATATGCAATGGCAAGAAGTCCGAGGATGGAAAGCTCCATTGCACAGAAATTGCATACAAACATCCAGATCGCTGCTTTGTTGATCTGTTTTTCGTCCGTTACATCCTCCATGTGCTGGTACATAACAGAAACAGATGCCAGCTGGAAGAAGAAATAAAGGACTGCTGAATAGAGAGCCGGTCCAAAGGCTCCGCTCTCGGAGGAAAGTACAGTCATTTCTCCGGAGGACATAGTATGGATGGAAGCTGTGATATCTCCCCACTGTGCAATGATATTCGGAACAAGTACCAGTACAAGACCGATGATGATCAGCACACTTAATGTAGAAGCACATTTTCTTACGACATTGGTTCCGAAAAGCGCGATCACAAAGATAAATGCTGCAATGATCAGTGTACAGAGCCAGTATGGGATCCCGAACAGTGTCTGCAGTGTGGAACCGCCGGTTGCAAAGGCTGCTGCTGATGCAGTTCCGATCATGATCAGGTAACAAATCTCATAGAGATTGGACATAACCGGTTTCGTTTTTCCGTAAAGACTGTCGGAAAAGCTTCTGTAATCGTAGGTTTTGTGTTTATAAGCATAGCGCATTCCATACCAGAAAAACAATGCATACAATCCCTGTGTCACTGCCGGCAGGATCAGACACCAGATACCGTAGTTGATAAAGTACTGATAGATCTGCGCTCCTGATGCGAATCCGCCTCCGAACTGTGTGGTAAATGCGACGAACGCAAGTCCCATAGCCAGAGGCATTTTACTTTGTAATGATTTATTCTGACTCATCTCTCTTTCCCCCATTTTTTATTTATTATATTCGATGACTTTTCCCGGATTCAGGATCAGTTTATCATCGAAAGCCAGCTTGATGGCTTTATAAAGAGCGATCATTCTCGGTCCCGCAAATTCTTCCAAGAATTCCAGACGTCCGTTTCCGATGCCATGCTCACCGGAAAGCTGTCCGCCCAGTTCCTTGGACAGTGCATACAGCTCTACCAGACTTGCGTGAGTGGCTTCCTTCCACTCCTGGTCACTCATTTCCGGTCCACGGAGCATCTCTGTATGGATATTTCCGTCTCCGCAATGTCCGCAGGGCTCTACACGGATACCATGTGCACTTGCGATCTTTTTGGCTGCTTTTACATACTCTGCGATCCTTGCACGCGGAACAACTACGTCACACTCCTCCTGTGCGACAGAATCTGCTTTCATTCCTTCCAGGATCCCGCCTCTGACACTCCATACGGCTCCGGCACGCTCCGGCGTTCCTGCGATACAGCAGTCCAGAGCTCCGTTTGCCAGAGCTGCTTCCGCTGCTGCCTCCACTGCGCTGTCCAGCTCCTGTTTACTGGAAGCATCATACATAACGATCAGCACTGCTTCTCCCTGTTTTACCGGGAACATTTTGTTCAGATTACGTTCTACGATATCAATCAGTTCTCTTTCCAGAAACTCGATGGCTGTTGGCACAAACGGCAACTCCAGAACCTTCGGGACCATGTCTGCACATTCCTCAAGACTCCTGAACGGCATTACAAGGGTACAGGTGCAGGTCGGTGCGGGAAGAAGCTTCAGCGTTACCTGAGTCAGGATACATAAGGTTCCCTCTGAGCCGATCACCAGATCTTTTACATCATATCCCGTTGTGTTCTTCACAACGTTGGATGAAAAATTCATGATGGAACCATCCGGCATAACTGCCTCGATACAGCGGACAAAATCCCTGGTCAGTCCATATCGTACCGCCTTCATACCACCGGCATTTGTGATAACATTACCGCCGATGGAAGCTGTTTTTTCGCCCGGATCCGGCGGATAAAAAAGTCCTCCTGCTGCAGCGGCTGCCTGGATATCAATGAGCAGTGCTCCCGGCTCCGCTGTGATGGTCTGGTTCTTTCTGTCGATCGGAAAGATCTTGTTCATGCGCATCACAGAAAGCATGATTCCACCATATTTGCAGGTTGCTCCGCCTGCAAGTCCGGTTCCTGCGCCACGGCATACCACCGGGATATTTTCTTTATATGCGTAAGCCATGATGGCTGAGATCTCTTCTTTATTTAAAACCTCCACATAAAGCTCCGGAGGAAAAACTCCGTACTCCGGCATCTCATCACGATAATATTCTTTTGCGATCTCATCGCCGACCCATACACGATCTGAAGCAGTCACAGAACGGATGTAGTCAAAATCTTCTGAAGTCATTTTTTTATAGGGATATGCCATGACTTAATCCTCCTTCCGATTCTTTATCAGCTCTGTCAGCTCCGGTACAACCTGATACAGATCATCCACGATGCAGTAATCTGCAACATTAAAGATCTGTGCCTCCGGATCATTGTTGATCGCTACGATACAGTCAGATCCTGTCATGCAGGAGGTAAACTGGATAGCACCGGATACGCCGCAGGTGATGATCAGCTTCGGACGGACAGTTCTTCCGGAAAGTCCGATCTGATGTGCAACATCTCCGAATCCGTTTTCTACCATAGGACGGGTGAAGGCAAGCTGTCCGCCAAGGGCATCTGCCAGCTCCCGGCACATTTCCACATCCTTTTCATTCCGGACACCACGGCCTGCTACTACCAGAACATCCTCTTCCTCAAGGCTCTTTACCTTATCAATGACCCTGGATGACAGAATCTTGATCCTGGAATCTGCCATTTTTTCATTTACCGGACATACAACCACCTGACCATGCGGATTTTTTACTTTTTCTGCCTTGTCCATAACCTTATAACGGACCGTGGCAAACTGTGGCCTTGATTTGGTGATGCCGATCTGAGCCATGATATTTCCACCGAAAGCCGGTCTGATCTGGATCATATCGGTGTTGGAACGGATATCCAGAGTTGTGCAGTCTGCAGTCAGTCCCGTATGGAATCTGGTGGAAAGCCTCGGCGCAAGGGAACGTCCCAACGCAGTAGCTCCGATCAGCACAGAGCTTGGCTTGTTTGCTGCGATACAGTCTGCAACTGCGTCTGTATAACAGTCTGCGCGGAAGCCTTCGAAGCCTTCATGCTCATATACGTACACATTGTCTACGCCATACGGCAGAAGCTTTTCCGCATTTTCCTTTGTTCCTTTTCCTCCGACGATCACACAGTTAACCTGATAACCGACTTTAACCGCCATCTTTCTCGCTTCCCCGATCAGCTCAAAGGTAACCGGATGGATCTCTCCTCTCTCCTGCTCCACATAGATAAGAAAGTTTTTCCATTTATCCTTGTCAAAGGATTTTGCCTTCTGCTCAAACCGGATGGCTTTCTCCGGGCAGTTACGAACGCAAAGCCCACACATACGACAGGCATCGCCTACAACAATTCCATTTCCCTCTATGGTGAGGGCCCCAAAAGGACATTTCTCCACGCATACTCCGCAGAGTACGCATTTGTTTATATCAAATTTTAAAAATTCCATGTTCCGCTTCCCCCTATATGATCTTCTTTCCGGTCAGGAGAGCAACAAGCTTGTCTGCCTTTTCCTTTGCAGTTCCTTCCAGATAAACCTGTTTTTCACTTTCCTCCGGCGCAAACATTTTTTCCACAGAGGTGGGGGAACCGATCAGTCCGTAACGGCTCAGATCCTGATCCGGCATATCTTCAAAGCTTAAGATCCGTACCGGACGGTCTGCAGTTGCCTTCTTTAATAAATAGGATGGCAGACGTGGCACGCAGGTATCCTTGTCAATGGTTAAAAGACATGGATACGGGATCTCGGAAACCTGGGAAACACTGACAAGATCCTGACGGACCTGAATGCTTTTTTCATTGACGTCCATGATCTCAGCTACCCATGCAGCATGTGGGATGGTCAGATGCTCTGCAATGGCCGGTCCAACCTGGGCTGTGTCACCATCTGTGGTCTGTCTTCCGCAGATGATCAGATCTGCACCGCCGATCACCTGGATTCCCTGTGCTAACGCATAAGAGGTTGCCAGAACATCCGCTCCCGCAAATTTTCGGTCTGAAAGGATTACGCCCTCATCAGCACCCATGGTATAAGCATCCCGGATCATCTCTTCCGCCTGAGGCGGTCCCATAGTAAGAACGGTTACAGTTCCGCCTGTTTTTTCCCGGATCGCAAGGGCTGTTTCCAGTGCAAACAGATCATATGGATTAGTCCTTGTCTCACCGGACATTCGTTTCATGGCACCGGTTTCCGGATCGATATCAACCTTGGAAGTTGCCGGTACCTGCTTCATACATACAACGATCTTCATTTTCTATCTTCTTTCCTGTATTTTCACTTTTATTTTTTGCTTTAAAACGTTAAACATCTGTATAAGTATAGCATTAACGTGGTGTAAAGTCGAGAGGGTTTTGGTGATTTTCACAAAAAAATATATAATTCGAGCAATTTTGTGGGCGGATATAGCTAAATCCAGCGGATTTTGGGCCATAAAACATTGAAATATCTGAAATGGGTGTTTATTTGCGCTCAATAATGAGATGCTTATATATAAAAAAAGTCTGAATTCCATCTTACGTTTCTTTTACGTAAGCTGAAGTTCAGACTTTTTTTCGGTTTTATTTTTCTATTAACATAAGCATCCCGCTTATCAGGCTGTTTTCTTTGTCAGAAAAGATACAAATCTCACATGACGATCCAGCTCATCCCCTATTAATCCGATCACTTTTCCCATAGTAAAAGCCGCAAGGATCGTACCGATCCCAAGTCCGTCCAGATGACCAAAGATAATGCCTGTCATAAGTCCGGTTACTGCAAGACAGGTAACATCAAAGCTGACCTTAATTTGGGAATATTTGAATTTCGTGATATCCGAAAGTTCTCTCGGAAACAGATCGGTTGGGATGATCGGCAGACCGCACCGGTTGGAAAGAGCAATTCCAAAACAGATCAGAAGATAGCTGATCACAAAATAAAGCACTCTGAATCCCATTGCCGTCGGCAGTATATTGATCTCCGATTCATAGAGATCCAGCATCTCGCTGAATGCAAATCCCACAACAAAACTGAACAAATATGGTACCACAAATTTTTTCCGCATGATCATCAGTGATAAGATCAGAAGTCCCTGAAAAATATACGTCCAGGTTCCAAGTGTAACATGTGGAAATACTTCCGAAAAAGCATAAGGCACACTTGATATCGCTGAAATGCCCGACCCGGAATAAAGCATAAGCACTACTCCCAGGCTGTTGATCAGGATCACGATTACCAGCGCCAGTTCTCCTCTGATCACCGGTAATTTTCTGTTACTTTGTAAATGACTGTCCTCCGCTGCTCCAGACATTTTAAAAAGCCTCCATTCTTTATGTGAAATATTTGATTATTTTTCTCATATAATTTAAGACTTTTTTTCAGGAAAGTCAATGAGCCGGCAACAAATGCGGATAAAATATCTACATTCGCCACCGGCTCATATATTATTTTGCATAAAAAATATTTTTTATTTCTTCAGATAAAATTCCATGTATACAGGATCGTGATCGGAATAGGAATATCCGGTATTTACATTTTCATATTTTGTACATTCCACATTATCTGAAATAATAAATCCGTCCAGCGTCACGGTATACGTCTCACCGGGTACATATTCCATATCTGCGTTGCGGGCACTGTTCCAGAGATCTTTTTTTTCATCTTCGGACAGCTGATCCAGACAAAAGGAAAAATGCTCCGGGAGTTCTGACCGCGGAAATGGGTAGGCCCAGGATTCAGGTTCTGCTTCCTCTGAATCGTCAGTATCTGCCTGCGTATCGCTGCTTTCGTTGGCTTCATCTGATTCTTTCGATTCTGCAGATTGCGTATCCGCAGCCTTCAGATCATGGTTGAAATCCCCACCGCAGATCACATAATTCCCAGCCTCATACTCTTTCTGCATATCTTCACTGAGCATCCGGATCTGGCCTTCCCGGATAGCATCGCTGTTTCCGTAAGCAGACATATGCAGTTCAAAGATCACCAGTTCTTTTCCGTTATCCACCGGCACCCTTGATCGTTTCCTTTACACTGTCCTTGCTTTTCGCCCAGGAGGATTTTTCGCCATCCATAAAGAAGCTGAAATCCGGGGTGTAGGCACCAAAACCGATATTATATGTAAGTGCGGAGTATTTTTCCCCGGTTGTAATGGCATCACCTAATGATGTGTTGTCTGAAATTGTCTCAACCTGCAGTTCCTGGTTGTCCTCGATGCGGTGGTAGCTGGCATAAAGATAGATAATGTACACCGCCAGGATCAGCACGATCGCAAGAATGATAATGCCGATCACTTTCAGGATTTTTCTTTGCTTTTGTGTTCATGGTTCACCTGCTTTCTTTATATCTGTTAATAACTCTTTTAACATATTTTTCCAATAAGCGGATAAAATCATCCGCATTCGCTGCTTGCTCATAACCGAATAACTTTTCCGCAGTTTATATAAAAAATATGTACGCCTAAGCCATTGCTTATATTTCTTCACAATTGTAGCAGTAACCCTTCCTAGTTCGGTTAATTTCCCAGATTTCTATAATTGTAACATGGTTGCATAGCCGGTGCATCAGAAAAAACAAAAAGCCCCGAAATTTTTATAATCTCGAGACTTTTTGCAATCCTGACGCACATCCTCACGCCCGTACATCCTTCTTCTTCAAGATCCACCCGGCCAGTACAAACAACACCATCAGCCACAAAACACAGCTCAGAACAAACAGTCCATAACCGCCGCTTAGCACATCCTCTTTTTTATTCGCATTCATCCCAGCCTGCATCAGACAATACGGCCAGGCCAGTGCAAAACCTTTCGATCCTGCAAACATGCCGGTAACACCTCCCACCAATCCCAGAAAGATCGGCACTGCGAAGCTTCGGATCATCATAGCAAGAACCAACTGTGCAGCAATAACAGCCAGCGCTCCCACAGCTCCTCTCAGAAGAAAAAATGGCAGTCTCATTGATGGCCAGCCTGACAGATGTGCGAAGATTTTTCCACAAAATACATACAGTACAAATACAAATATATGTGTAAGCAGAGCCAGTTTTGCCACCACCGCAAATTTCGCTATGAACAGGTCCAGCGGCTTTACCGGACTTGCCATGATCAGATTCCAATTATGCCCAAGATGTTCCAGCCGCCACAGATATGCTGCATAGGCCGCAACCATGGCTGGAAAGAAAAACATGGAATAAAACAACGTATGCTGTGTCCACAGACTGTACCATCCGTCCTTGAGGATTTCCAGATTCTGCAAATAATTGAAAGTTCCATATCCGGCAGAGATCACCGGCAGGAGAAAAAACATCGCCCAGATCGGGGACGCGTGAAGTTTCCGGTTTTCTGCTGCAATGCATCGTTTTAACATCTTCTACACCTCCTGTTTCTGCACTTTTCGCCATGCCACATAAAACAACACGGCTCCCAGCACAACGGTAAAGATCAGCAGGCCCCAGTTAAATGGCCGTGTACCATAAGTAACCATATGAGTAATTTTATCCCAGTTTGCCACTTCGTAAGCCCCCAGCGGAACAAAATATCCCCACGGCACAAAGTAACTAACAATCTGCGGCATAAATGCAGAAAACAGTCCCACCAATGCACCCACAATTCCAACGCAAAGCGCCAGCACCGGATTCCCAGATATTAATATAAGAAGAAATTCCAAGAAAAAAAGCATCAGGTTCACTGCCAGGATACACACTGTCATATAAAGAAACTGGTCTACAGGAAATACTTCCGTATATCCATGGATTTTTCCAAGAAAAACTACGCTTCCCATTTCCAGAGTTGTTATCAACAGAATCTCCAGGATTCCGAACAATGCTTTCCCCATAAATAAATTTCTGCGGCTTTGCAGCGTATAAAGCAGTTTCGTGGTATTTCCCTTAACCTCCATATCCCACAACCGGCTGGACAGCAATGACATCATGACGGGCAAAATGATCGTATTGATAACAGGAACGCTGTAAAATAATGCGCTGTATCCATTAGCCAGTTCCTCCGGACTGGACGGTGACAGGCCGCCTACCCAGATTATCATAAGCACCGGCACCAACAGACAAAGCAGAAGGTCGTGCCTGTGGCGGGCTTTCTTAAGTTCTACCTGAAATGCTTTGGTCATGTCACGCCACCTCCCCACGATCCTGCGTCAGACTGAGGAAAATTTCCTCCAGATTTTTTGTCTGGGAAGTTACTCCCACAACTCCCGCGCCACTTTGCGCCAGAACGCTGACAAGGGCTGCCAGAACCTGGTCAGAAAGAGGTGGCAGTTGTAAAACGTCTGGCTGGTGCTCTGCTGTAACTGCCTTGATTCCCTGCTTCTGCAAAATAGTGATGCTTCTTTGGACGTCAAGAACACGAAGCAGAATACCACCCCGGCTGTGCTTCTGAAGTTCCTTCAGAGAGCCTTCAAAGAGCATTTTTCCATGATGATTTAAGATTCCGATCTGTGTGACCATCTGCTCGATCTCCCCCAATAGATGACTGGAGATCATGACAGTCGCTCCCGTTCTCTCCGACATGGAAGCAATCAGACTTCGCATTTCCTGAATTCCTGCCGGATCAAGACCGTTGGTTGGTTCATCCAGGATCAGAAGTTTTGGCTTTCCAAGTAGTGCCATTGCAATACCAAGACGCTGTTTCATGCCAAGAGAATACTGACCGACTTTCCGGTTTGCATCAGAAGTCAGATCAACCACTTCCAATACCCGGTCAATGTCTTTGTGGGTGATTCCTTTCAGGTCTGCAATAATAGAGAGATTTTCCCGTGCTGTGAGATGCAGATATCCGGATGGAGACTCGATCAGGCTTCCTGTCTGTTTCAATAATGTTATACGATTTTCCTGATCCATGGTTTTTCCAAGCAACTGAACGCTTCCACTGGTAGGATGCGCCAGACCAAGAAGCATCTTCATAGTGGTAGATTTCCCTGCACCGTTCGGTCCCAGAAAGCCATACACACAGCCCTGTGGAACTGAGAGATTCAGATGGTCTACGACTATTCGGCCATTGTAACTTTTACAGAGATTGTGAGTTTCAATAACAGATTTCATAATGTTCACTCCTGTTTTTTGATTGTTTTTGTTTTTTGGAATGAATTTAGTTTATATCTGTTGCCTTAATCTCAGTTGTTGCTTAGCTTAAATTTGGCTTAAGTTTTTGTGGGATAGATAGTATTAATCATAAAGTATGTTATAGTAAAACCAGTACATATTAAAGCAACATGACTGGATATTCTCAATCTACATTCACTACGTAGTTCTTATCAGACAACCATTTTGAGCTTATCAGGAAGATTTTGTACTCCTCCTGGTATATCCGCTTGCCAATACGCAGTTTTTCTTTAACTTGCATTTTATTCCACCAGGAAAGACGAGGACCACAACAATGAACACTATATATGAAACTCAAATTTTAATCGTAGATGACAACCAAGACCTTCTCCATCTGCTCTGTGAACAGCTATCCGGCGCAGGCTACCAGCATATCCAAACTGCCACAAATTGTGCAACCGCAAAAGCTGCTTTCCTGAATGAACAGCCTCAGCTGATGATCCTGGATATCAACCTGCCGGACGGCGATGGCTTTTCCTTATTTCGAACTTTGCGGGCTAAAGCTGATACTCCGGCATTATTTCTTTCCGCCCGTGATGCAGACGCAGACCGTTTATTCGGACTTGGTCTGGGTGCAGACGATTACCTTACCAAACCATTTCTGATACAGGAGCTCCTCCTTCGTGTCCAGCATATTCTTCAGCGTTCTTACCGCACAGAACTCTCTTCCGCCCAAATGATAACGCTGAAACTTGGCGACCGAAGTGTAAATCTCAATGATGCTCTTGTTTTTTTACCGGACGGAAGCCGCACTGCGTTGACCGCCACGGAGCTTTCTCTGCTGCGTAAACTGACAGAAAACCGCGGCCATATTGTAACTTACGACGCGCTTTGCTCCGCTGTCTGGGGCGCCGATTATTATGGCTATGAAAACAGCCTTGGCGTACATATCCGACACCTGCGCCAGAAGCTGGAAGAAAACCCCAGCCAGCCTCATTATCTCATCACAGTACGTGGCATTGGCTACAAACTGGCAAAGGAGGTCTGACATGAAAACTTTTATCCGCCTGATCCGGCGCTATGTACTGACTGCTATAGCTGTTGTTCTACCGTTTTTATTTCTTGGAACCGGGATGATCGTCTGGATCAGCTGGCGGGAAGGTAGCCGTCTGCCACAACAGGAATATACCGCCAGCAAAATCGCTGATTCCATGGCGGAAAACAAGAACGGGCTTAGCTTTGGTTCTGCTCATACTCCTCAAGAGTGGATGGATGGTTACTCCTGGGCTATGGTAATTGATGATTATGGTTATGTGAAATGGAATTATCTGCTGCCTGACAAATTAAACCACCACTATACTTCCGGTGATATTGCAAGTTTCGCCCGCTGGTACCTGGATGATTATCCCGTATTCTGCTGGAAGGAAAGTTATGGACTGTTTGTGATCGGTCTTCCAAAAGGAAGTCTCTGGAAATACAGTCTTTATAATTCTCCGGAAGTCCTACGCGATATAGCCCATAACGTTCCTATGATGTTTCTGAGCTTGCTGCTTTTGGGACTGATCTTCTGTCTCTGGCTTGGATGGCGCGGGACAAAACGCTTGAAAATTGTGGCAACGGGATTAGATTCCCTTGCAGAAGGACAGACAGTACAACTGCCAACGAACGGCTTCACCGGAGAACTGGCTGAAAAATTAAACCAGACCAGTGCGCAGCTGCAAAAAAGAAATGAAATGCTTACAAGACGTGATAATACAAGAACACAGTGGATCGCAGGTGTCAGTCACGATATCCGCACACCTCTGGCCCTGATCCTTGGATGTGGAGAACAGCTGGAGCATGATGTTGCGCTCCCTGATGCCGCCCGTCAGAAAGCTGCCGATATCCGCACCCAGTGCGAAAAATTACGCAGCCTGATTGATGATCTGAACCTGACCAGCAAGCTGGAATACGGCGCACAGCCTCTCAGAAAAGAAGCTTTTGCTGCCGGTCCATTATTCCGTAATCTGATCGCACAGTTTTATGACACCCCTCTGGCTGAAAACTGCGAAATTTCTCTGGTACAGTCCGATGCTGCTGAACACGCACAACTTTCCGCAGACCGCGCCCTTCTCAGGCGCCTGCTGGAAAATCTTCTGAATAACAGCATCCGGCATAATACTGATCTTATAGAAATTTCTGGTCTTGTGGAAATTTCTGTTCACACAGAGATAGAAATAGCAGAGAATCTTTTCCGCCTGACAGTAACAGATAACGGAAAAGGCTATCCTCCGGAAGTTCTCGCAACTCTTCATTCTGACGAAACACCCGATAATACACCGCACATTCTGGGGCTCCACGTCGTAGAACAGATTGCCACAGCCCACGGTGGAAAGACCCTCTTCTGCCAGAATGTCCCTGCTGGTGCGAAAGCGGTTGTGTGGCTGCCGGTGGAATAACATCCGTTGCCGCCACCAATACCAACATTATTTCTATATATTTTTCAATCAAACAGCTCCGTATAAAACAGCTGCTTAGGACTTTTAGGTTTATCTGGTATACTCATTTTTATTATTCCTTTATCAACTAAAGGCATTATATGCGTTTGAATTGCATAAGTAACAGAACTTAAACCTAAATAATTACATATTTCTTTTCTTGTTCGCGGCGTTTTACAAAAAAGAATTAATTCCCTATTTTCTACTGATTCAGGAATATTTTTTTCTTCTCCATATTTATACAGTTTTACAATAAAACAACCTCTTTCATCTAAAAATTCAGGTTGTGGTAAATTGTACTCCTGCATCGTTCTGCGAATTGTTGGAATTCCAGAATATCGATTTTCTGTAATTTTCATCACCTCTAATTCCGAGGCAATTACTGGATTTCTGGTATCTGGTTGCACTTTTCCCAACTGATCAATTCGTATTCTTCCATACAATCCACCTGGATTTTTGATTTCAATTCTATCCTCATACATTATTAATTGTATCGGCATGCCCTCTGTATGAATACTATAATCACGGTGTACTAAAGCATTTAATATTGCTTCTCTAATTGCTGTAATTGGGTAGTCCGTTCGATCCTCACGTTTTCCTGTCAAAGGATTAATAATGGTCTTCATTCGCATATTTCTACTTACAAACTTCATTGCTCCCTCAAGCATGTCCGATATATTTCCTTCTATTCTTTGATTATCTAAAAATCTCTCTCCTTGCTCACCGATTTCTCCCATCTCTTTTCCTGGAATAACTGTTGCAATAATACATAATTGAGGAAAATAAGCTTGGGGATATGGGCTAAAATTCATTACAGAACTTAATGTAATCCCATCATTCCGTTTTATACTCATCAACTCATAAATCTCATTGTCTGGTATAACTGCCAAGCGTGCTTTTCCTTTCTTCAATAATCCAATATATTCTGCTAATAGCACCTGATCCAATGAAGCAAATGAAGCCCTCTCAATTACCCTTATATCATCCTGATATTTTTTTCTATAAGCCTCATAACTATATACTTCATATTCTGTCATAGGCTCGTCACTGTCTCCTACACGTATAAACGAGCCCTTTACTCTTCCCCTTCCACGATAAAAAACCGGTCTATCTGAAATATCTGCACCAGGTATTTCAGCAGAAACAAAATATTTTCCATTTTTTTCTGCAACTGTAAGCTGTGGTCTAACAACTGGTTCCATCTGCAAACATTGCTCATTTATTTTCTTCTGGATATCTTGCGGATCATATACTCCCACTTCTTTAAAATTTTGCTTTTCATCCACACCAAAAATAATAATTCCTCCATCATCCTGATTGGAAAAACTAGACAATGAATCATACAAATGTTTGGGGCACCCTTGTTCTGCACTTTTTATCTCTAATGTAGGAGTTTCACACTTAAATTTCTGAATCAATTCTAATTTTTCAATTAATTCTTCGTTTGTCATTTTAGTTCCTCCATTTTTTTCATATTCTAACATTATATTTAAGTTTATTCAAGGAACTCAAATATTATTCAAGAAACTAAAATAGGAACTCAAATCATTTAGGTTCCTATTATATACTTATCTGCATTTATTTTCGAATTGCATAATATATCCATGCCAAATTTTTCTTATCTACTAGGATTTCATAATACTACTTCCCCTGCCTTGCAAAACCAGACTAATGTATTGTATGGTATGCACATAGTTCTTTTCCTGTTCTCATGCTATTTACTTTCTGAAAAAAGACGCATCGCATTATCAAACTCTCCGCATTGTAAAGTATCTTTTTCAATCTCAACTTTCATTATACTTTTCATCAACCAAGAACACATCCTATTAGTTTGTGATCTTTGTTTAATTTTCTCTGTATCGAGTCCCATATCCCTTAAGCTTATGATTCTATACAATTCCTTACACAGACTGGCAACATTCAATAAATCATCAAATTTCATTGTCACCGGTACTCTATTAGAAGAATGAGTATAAAAATTCCTATCATTCACAATATCATTTATAAGTTTTTCCTTTTCCCCTACAAATTTAGTTTTAGATATTTCTATAAAACAATTGCAACCTTTATATAAATAATCTTTCACCGCTTTTCTAAATGATATACCTGAATATCCAAGCCCCTTTTCAACCAATTCTTTTTCGTCTTCATTTTCAAGTTTACTCATTAATTCTTTCTTCTTTTCTTCAAATTCTTTAATTTCTTTTTCCTCATCTGTATATGCCTGAGTATACCCTTCAATCAATTGCATTGCAGCTAAAAATTTGTTTATTGTTACAATTTTCACATCTTCATCAAGTAGAATTCTTCCATACGCTTGCTGTGCATTATATATTTTTCTATAATTAGAGAACCAATACTTCATTGCTTGCTCTAAATTTTGAAAATCTGTTATCTTATATAAACTACTCCTTTTAAAAGATATAGAATCCATCGTATCATTTTTCAATACATTTAGCTTTTCTTTCGGAAAATTACAAATTCCTATAACTTCTACCATTTTATTACTTTCAGTACAATTTAAAGAATTAACAGTAACATTTTCTCCTGCCAATACCGAAAAAAAGTCCACTATTATATATAAATTTCTTTTTATCTCCTCCATATCTATAGCTGAATTAAACTTCCATATAATATAATGTGCAAATCCAATGGAAAAAGATTCTTTTCTATATTGATATCTCGGATAAACACAAAATGTTAATTCCCCGTTTTCTAACTGCACAACTTTATTTTCTATATTAATTGGTATATCAATTTTATGATAAAATAAAATATCCATATAATTTTTATTCATGTCATACGGGCATAAACCAATTAACTCATTTCCCTCCGTTATTTCAAAGCGAATCTCTTGAAATTTAGATGTATTTGTATAAGCCCTTTCACCCTTAAACAATATATCTGCCTGCAGTTCAAGTTTAAAATAATTATCCATTCCTCCTGACGCTGATTTGAAATTCAATCCAACTGCCGTTATCATTTCTCCTTCTTCTAATTCAATTACCAAATATTGGTTTATTTCTTCTCTCACCAAATTTACAATATCTCTTGAAACTCTGTAAAGCGTAATCATACCTTGATAAAATTTATTAATACTTATTTCTGCCCTACTATCCATTTCTACTTTATTTATATAAAGAAGCTTTCCTGAAAAGCCAGTTTTTGATTTTATACTCATATTACCCCTCTGTTATATAAACTCTCTAGCACCAAATATATTTAACAGCATTCTCTCCAAACAATATTAAATATTATAAATATTCTCTTCTTTACCTAGATTTTTAAATATACTTTTTTATTTTAGCATATTTTATAGAACAGAAAAACCCCGGAAATCTTACGGTTCCGAGGGTCTTCTTAATAATCATCTTTTTATTCTTCATTTTTTACGCCCAACTCTTCTACTGATCAATTTTTTATACTCTATCGAACTAACACGTATCCATTCCTGCTGCTCTCTACAATATTGAGAAATTATCATGCAATATGAATCAAATTCTTCTAACAGTTCCTTTCCTGTTCTATGATATTCAATAATGTAATCCTCTGTATTTTCTATTGCTGCTCTTTCCAAATATCCACAGCCTTTTAAATTCATTAATGTATCAAACAAGTCAACTTGAATTGTATATACAACTAAAATTTTTTGAATAGAATTTATTATTTCTTCTCTTATCTCATAATCCTTAGCCAAATCATTATTATAATTTTCCCTTAGTTTAAAACATGGTGTTATAACATATCGGTAAAGTTCCTGGCATAGTGCCTCATTCACTGCTGGAGCCTTTTTATACTCTGGTATGATAACCTGAAAAATAAAAAATATTTCTGCAGCAATTAAAGAAATAGCTATATTAAAAAGAAATTCTCCCACATCCCACAACCAATTTACAACATTGAAAGCACTAATTATTGAGCTGCATTTGAATATTAAATATATCACGCAATATAATATGGCTACTACTCCAACAATAAAAACCTTTCGATACATTTTTCCAAAATATATCAGAATATTTTCCTGTGGTCTTTTCACCATATAATCATCTCTTCCGCCACCTCTAAACTCTAGCTTTTTCATATTTTCTCTCCCTCAACAATCTTCATTATATCATCTGTCTTTTCGTAAAAGAAAGCTTTATTTTATGTAAATGATAGGAATCAAAATACCTTGACAAATGCAGGACATGAAACTTGAGATAATGTCATTAAAACGTATAATCTGACATAATCCTTAATCACATTTCTGCTTCATAGGTAAATCTACTCTCTCTATTATTGGATTTGCGAAAAATATTTATCCTTCCAACAGAAAAACCCGTAGAACCGAAGTTCTACGGGCATCTTACGCTTGGACACAATGTACCTAACGGTACGCAATATATATTAAATAAGGATGTTATACTAATTAACGATTACTCGATGATTGTAGCAACACGTCCTGATCCTACAGTACGTCCACCTTCACGGATAGCGAATGTAAGACCCTGGCTCATAGCGATCGGATGAATCAGCTCGATTGTCATCTCGATGTTATCTCCAGGCATGCACATCTCTGTTCCCTCTGGAAGGTTGCAAACACCTGTTACGTCTGTTGTTCTGAAATAGAACTGCGGACGATAGTTGTTGAAGAATGGTGTATGACGGCCACCCTCGTCTTTAGTCAGAACGTAAACCTGAGCTGTGAATTTTGTATGGCATGTAAGTGTTCCTGGTTTAGCAAGAACCTGTCCACGCTCGATCTCGTTTCTCTGAACACCACGAAGAAGTGCTCCGATGTTATCACCAGCCTGAGCCTCATCAAGAAGTTTACGGAACATCTCGATACCAGTTACAACAACTTTACGAGTCTCCTCTTTGATACCAACGATCTCAACTTCCTCAGATACGTGAAGAACACCAGCCTCAACTCTACCAGTTGCAACTGTACCACGTCCTGTGATGGAGAATACGTCCTCTACAGGCATTACGAACGGTTTATCTGTGTCACGCTGTGGGTCCGGAATGTACTCATCAACAGCATCCATAAGCTCCATGATCTTGTCTCCCCATGGGCCAGCCGGATCCTCAAGAGCTTTAAGAGCAGAACCCTGGATAACCGGAATGTCATCTCCTGGGAAGTCATACTCGGAAAGAAGATCACGGATCTCCATCTCAACGAGCTCAAGAAGCTCCTCATCGTCTACCATATCACATTTGTTCATGAATACAACGATGTAAGGAACACCTACCTGACGGGAAAGAAGGATATGCTCTTTAGTCTGAGCCATAACACCGTCTGTAGCAGCAACAACAAGGATAGCACCATCCATCTGAGCTGCACCTGTGATCATGTTCTTAACGTAGTCAGCATGTCCTGGGCAGTCAACGTGTGCGTAATGTCTACGCTCTGTCTGATACTCAACGTGAGCTGTAGAAATTGTGATACCACGCTCTCTTTCCTCTGGAGCTTTATCGATATCCTCAAAGTTCTCTACTACGTTTCCTGGAACTCTCTCTGCAAGAACTTTAGTGATAGCTGCTGTTAATGTTGTTTTACCATGGTCAACGTGTCCGATGGTACCAATGTTACAATGCGGTTTTGTTCTCTCAAACTTAGCTTTTGCCATTTTAAAACGTCCTCCTTAAAACATTTGGCTCTTATATTATTATAGAGCGCCTTTTTCGGTTTTAAACTTGCTATCCTTGATTATATTGCATAACCGGAATATTTGCAAGCATTTTATACAATTTGATAAGTTTCACACTATAAACAGTGTATTATTATCAATTGTTGTATCATTACAGTCCACACATTACTGAGAACATAGTGAACAGTAACTTTATATCTCCTACACCCTGCCGGCTTTAAACACCGGCAGACTGCAGATGATCAATAATTATCAGTCTTTCTTAGAAAGGATTTTTTCCTGTACAGACTTCGGAACCTGCTCATATTTCTCAAAGAACATAGAGTAGTTACCACGTCCCTGTGTTCTGGAACGAAGGTCTGTAGCATATCCGAACATCTCGGAAAGCGGAACATATCCACGGATCATCTTACCGCCACCGATATCTTCCATACCTTCGATACGTCCACGACGGGAGTTGATATCACCGATAACGTCACCCATGTAATCCTCTGGTGTAGTAACTTCGACCTTCATGATTGGCTCAAGAAGAACCGGAGCTGCTTTCTGCATAGCATCCTTGAATGCAAGAGAACCTGCAATGTGGAATGCCATCTCAGAAGAATCGACTTCATGGTAAGAACCATCGTATACATTCGCATGTACACCAACTACCGGGAATCCTCCGAGGATACCAGCTTTCATAGCTTCCTCGATACCTTCGCCAACTGCCGGGATGTATTCCTTCGGAATAGCACCACCAACAACTGTAGACTCGAACTTGTACAGCTCTTCTCCGTTGGCATCCATAGGCTCGAATTTAACTTTACAGTGACCATACTGTCCACGACCACCAGACTGTTTTGCATACTTGCTGTCTACATCAACAGGTTTGGTGATTGTCTCTTTGTAAGCAACCTGAGGTGCACCAACGTTTGCCTCAACCTTGAACTCACGAAGAAGACGGTCAACGATGATATCAAGGTGAAGCTCACCCATACCAGCGATGATGGTCTGTCCTGTTTCCTGATCTGTATGAGCACGGAATGTCGGGTCCTCCTCAGCAAGCTTAGCAAGTGCCTCACCAAGTTTGCCCTGTCCAGCTTTTGTCTTAGGCTCGATAGCGAGCTCGATAACTGGCTCTGGGAACTCCATGGACTCAAGGATTACCGGATGCTGCTCATCACAGATTGTATCACCTGTTGTAGTGAATTTGAATCCGATTGCTGCAGCGATATCACCGGAGTAAACCTTATCCAGCTCCATACGTTTATTAGCGTGCATCTGAAGGATACGTCCAACACGCTCTTTTTTATCTTTTGTGGCATTCAGTACATAAGAACCGGAGTTCATTGTTCCTGAATAAACACGGAAATAAGCAAGCTTTCCTACGAATGGGTCAGTCATGATCTTGAATGCAAGAGCGGAGAACGGCTCATCATCAGATGAATGTCTCTCAACTTCGTTGCCGTCAAGGTCAACACCCTTGATAGCCGGGATATCTGTAGGCGCCGGCATGTACTCAAGGATTGCGTCCAGAAGTTTCTGAACACCTTTGTTTCTGTAAGCGGAACCGCAGCAAACCGGTACTGCTGTACACTCACATGTAGCTTTTCTGAGGACAGCTTTCAGTCTGTCTACAGAAGGCTCATCTCCCTCAAGATACTCCATCATGAGGTCATCATCCAGCTCGCAGATCTTCTCGATCAGCTCTGTATGATAAAGCTCTGCATCTTCCTGCATATCCTCCGGGATATCAGTAATAGAGATGTCATCACCCTTCTCATCATTGTAGATGTATGCTTTCATCTCGAAAAGATCGATGATTCCTTTGAAGTCATCCTCTTTTCCGATCGGAAGCTGAAGGCAGATAGCGTTTTTACCAAGACGAGTCTTGATCTGCTCTACTGCACCGTAGAAGTTTGCACCAAGGATATCCATCTTGTTGATGAATGCCATACGAGGTACATTGTAGGTATCAGCCTGACGCCATACGTTCTCTGACTGCGGCTCAACACCACCCTTAGCACAGAAAACGCCGACAGCACCATCAAGCACACGAAGGGAACGCTCAACCTCAACAGTGAAGTCTACATGTCCTGGTGTATCAATGATGTTGATACGATGCTCAAGAGCACCTGGCTTTGGCTTGCAGTTCTCCTCAAGAGTCCAGTGACATGTTGTAGCAGCGGATGTGATTGTGATACCACGCTCCTGCTCCTGCTCCATCCAGTCCATTGTCGCTGTACCTTCATGAGTATCACCGATCTTGTAGTTAACTCCTGTATAATAAAGAATACGCTCTGTAAGAGTTGTTTTACCAGCATCGATATGCGCCATGATACCGATATTTCTGGTTCTCTCTAATGGATATTCTCTTCCTTCTTTTCCAGCCAATGAATTTTCCTCCTCGAATTAGAAGCGATAGTGAGCAAATGCTTTATTTGCCTCAGCCATCTTGTGCATGTCTTCTTTTCTCTTAACGGATGCACCTGTGTTGTTCATTGCGTCCAGAAGCTCATTAGCCAGTTTTTCTTCCATTGTCTTCTCGCCTCTCTTACGTGAGAACATTGTAAGCCAACGAAGAGCAAGTGCCTGACGTCTGTCTGCTCTTACCTCGATCGGAACCTGATAAGTAGCACCACCGATACGTCTTGCTTTTACCTCGAGAACTGGCATGATGTTGTTCATAGCCTCTTCAAATACTTCAATTGCTGGTTTACCAGCTTTTTCCTCTACTCTGGCAAATGCGCCGTATACAATTTTCTGAGCAACACCTTTCTTACCGTCTAACATGATGTTATTGATAAGTTTGGTAACCACTTTGTTATTGTACATCGGGTCAGCCAGAACGTCTCTTTTCTGAGTATGTCCTTTACGTGGCACGTTACTTCCCTCCTTAATCATATTGATTATATCATCGGTACTCACGCAGTAAAACTATTGCATGTTCGCACTGGTAAGGTCCTATATTTAACCCGCAACCGACAGGGTATATGGAATACCGTACAAATCCTTATAGTCTTCCGCTGTAATACATTAGATGAATAATATCTTTGTAATCCTCCTGATTATCTGCAATCAGGAAGCGGCGTAGATTTCTGATCTACTTAAATTATTTTTTAACTTTAGGTCTCTTAGCTCCGTATTTGGAACGAGCCTGTTTTCTGTTAGCGACACCTGCGGTATCAAGAGTACCTCTGATGATGTGGTATCTTGTACCAGGTAAGTCCTTAACTCTTCCTCCACGGATAAGAACAACGCTATGCTCCTGAAGGTTGTGACCCTCTCCTGGAATATAACTTGTTACCTCGATACCGTTGGAAAGACGAACTCTGGCGATCTTTCTAAGAGCTGAGTTAGGCTTTTTAGGAGTAGCTGTTTTAACAGCAGTACAAACACCACGTTTCTGTGGAGCAGCCTGATCAACTGCTTTCTTTCTTAAAGAGTTGTATGTTTTCTGCAGAGCCGGTGCTGTAGATTTCTTAACAGCTGTCTGACGGCCCTTTCTTACTAACTGGTTGAATGTTGGCATTCCATTTCACCTCCCGATTTATTTCTCCATGGGCTTTCCCATGGGGCCTTGCGGTTGCTATTTACAAATTACGGCATGCGAAAATATAACGTTTCATTCGCACGCTTGCTCATTATAGACCGTAAATACAGGGCTTGTCAAGGTGTTTTATGAAGAATTTTTGCTGATTTTACAGGGGTTTAACACAGTTTTCTTCATAGATGTCACAACCTGCCGGAAATACCCATTTTTCTTCTGCTGATATACCAGAGTATTCCCAGTATTCCTGCTATTAATATAGAAAGAACTGCTCCCGCCTGCAGCCCCGGAGTCCGATATTTCATAGTAACCGTATGTGTCCCGGCCGAAAGCTTTACACCGGTAAGCCCCTGGATGCTTTTCCCATCGACCTTTTTCCCATCTACATAAATCTGCATATCAGGATCATAAAATATGCTGAGAAGGAGCATTCCATCCTTTGCTGCAGCTATGGTACCCTTTCCATTCTTCAGATCCATCTGCCGGGAAGAAAGCATTTCATAGATCTCATCCAGGTCCGATTCCCGGTAAGTTCCCAGAACCGCTTCCTGCATTCCGGTTTCCGCAGTTACATGCACAACCGTATCCGTATCATAAGTGCCAAGATCCAGGAAATTATTATTCCAGTAATCGGATTTCTGATCCTGGCCGTTGATCGTTACAGTTTCCGGCTCTGTTCCCGGGATATAAAGATACCCATGCTCTCCTTCTTTCAGCGAAATATCAAAATCCACAGTCCCGGCCCATACTGCTTCTGAAGACACCGTCTGCATTTTGTACAGTCTTTTTCCCGCAATACCGCTGAGCAGCCGGTTCTGAACCTCAAGTGGATTTGTTCCTTCCATTGCATAGTCCAGTACGGAATCACTGACCATATATCCGGCTTTCAGTGCTCTCGGATTCTCATAGAGATCAAAGGACTGGCTTTCTCCGATTTTTTTATAAACAGTATGAAGCTTTCTTGTATTCCTGCAAAACAGATATCGTATTCCCAGAAGCATATCCGTCACTTCCGTGGATCCCGCATACTGAAAACGATTTTCCAGATTTTCAAAGCCCATGTTTTTTACAAAATCCCACATTACCTCTGTATTAGTAGAGGAATACATAGATATCCCGTTCAGCTGATACAGCATCTCTTCATTTCTCACAAGAGGATTTACAATAGCGGCACGGTAATCCACCTGATCCACACCGGCAGACTCCAGTAATCCACAAACCTCCTGCTCACTTTCCACATAAATATCACGGTTTGCGGTTCCATTATCTGTAATACTGACGATTCCGTGAATTCCTGTCTCTGCAAGGATCAGCACTGCCAGCACCAGACATCCCAGCTTTCGGATCTCCACACAGCAGAAGGCATGACCGGACAGTTTTCCACAGATACACCGTTCCGTCCACATAACCAGAAAGAATACTGCAAGAACCCCTGCTGTAAGCAGAAGTCCCCAGATATTTCCGCTTTTGATCCCCACAACGATACAGAAGCCCTCTGCAGCGATCAGTCCGGCAAAAATTCTTCCTGTGCTTTCATTTTCCACATTTCCCCATGCATCACAGGACATTTTCAACAGCAGAAATATCAGGATGAACACAAAACGATTGGGGATTCCCACAGGTTTATGCAATCCGTGAAAAAGCAGATTCAGCGCTGTGATATGGATCCCCGCAAAATACAAAACGATCAATATACCTGTTACGATTTTTTCTGCTGTGCGGATTTCTTTATTCAGAAAATAAATTCCGGCAAAAAGCAGCACTGCACAGCCACAGTAAAGGTTCACATCTCCCTGGTCGCCGGATTTTACAAAGGACAGGGAATCCTCGAATAATGCGCCCAGCTGTTTCCAGATATCTCCGTACACTCCCGAAAGTCCGGTGCCTGCCTCTTCCGCCGCTGCAGTTCTGGATACCGCAGCAATTCCGGGGATCAGTGTGATTCCTGCAAGTCCGGCTCCGGCAACAGACGCCCCGGCAAATTTCAATAATGAAAAACGGATTTTCTCCGGCCGTCGACCGGATTCTGCCGCAGCCAGCTCTGCCAGATAATAAAAAGCAGCAAATGTGCATAACATAAATCCCATATAATAGCTGGTTAAAATACAGTACCCCAGCACCAGACAATACCCTCGCCATTTTCCGGTATGCACCAGCTGTTCAATAAGATATGCAAGCACCGGAAGAAGCATGATACAGTCCAGCCACATCACATTGCTGTAATAGCCTATAAGAAAATTAGACAGTGCGTACATACAGCCAAGAGAAACTGCCATACTTTTTCTGCCCGGATATTTTTTCCCGGAATACCATGCCATGGATACGCTGCAAAGCCCTGCCTTGATCAGAATCACCGCAGTGACAGCCTCGTTTACATACATGAATTTCATAAACTGCAGTATTAGGAAGCTGAACGGACTGCAAAGATAATAGCAAAACAATCCGTAAAAATTATATCCCATGGCATGTGCGGACCAGGTCCAGTCCGTTCCCTTTCCAAGCTGCTCTGAAAGTTCCCTGTAAAAGGCTGTATACTGATGGACTCCATCTACCACCAGCGCCGAATTTTCTCCAAAAGGATAAACACCCTTCAGTGCAAAACCCAACGTAAAGATCAGCACCGGAAACAGAAACGCCAGGAGATAGATCCACCCTCTGTTTCCCTGTTTTTTGTTTTTTTCCGCTTTCTGTATTCTTATTGGTCTCATTTCATTTCCTCGTCTGTCTGCAACAATTCCAGTCCGTTATGTTCTGGACAGCTGAATTATCTATCGGCTGTTATTTTCTGAAATACTGTTATTTCTTTTCCGTCGTTTTTTCCTACTGTATCATGTTTTTGTGAAATTACTGCGAATTTTTTCAGAGCAAAAGAAAAAAGCTGTCACATCATTGGAGACACAGAAAACTCCGCCGACGTAACAGCTTCTTTCTGAAGGAATCTGTGTACGCTGATCCACAGATCTCTTCATGGGTGTAATTATTAACTTTATGTGATGAGTTTTTAGTTCCTGGCCTGTATGATACGGATATTCACATATCCTGAGGTGGCTGTTTACAGGTTAAGAACTATTATAGATATATGATAGCATGGCCATATACATTTGTAAAATTGATATTTCGTGTTTATAATATAGAATATTTTAATATTTATCAAACGGATAAAAGCCTCTACCACACGGTAAAATCCTGTTTTTATAAAACAGTATAGCCTCTGGATTTCAGGCAGGATCTCACTTCCATGATATCCTCGGTATGGAATACCATGATCGGCTTGCCGGAATCACGGTTAAAGGAAAGGTACAGATAATCCACGCTCACATTACTGTCCTTCAGTGTAAGAAGCAGATCATTCAGATTTCCAGTCTTATCCTCAACCTCCACTCCGATCACCTCGATCACGTGGCAGAGATATCCTGCAGCGATCAGAGCCTCCATTGCCTTATCCGGCTCCGAAACTACCATTCGTACGATTCCGTACTCTGCGCTGTCATTAGTCACAGAGCCCAGAATGTTGATATCCTCGTTCTTCAGGATACCGGTAATGTTCTGCATAACACCCTTTTTATTTTCTGCATAGATGGATAACTGTTTCAGCATGATAAAATCCTCTCTTTCCTATGTGCTTTATTTTGCTGTTCTATCGTATGATAAATCTTCGCACATCTTATCAGGTATGTCAACCAGAGCAAGCCGGATAATAACACAGACATTCATATTTTAGTTTACCCGGCTCCATAAACACTGATATTTTATGATCAGCATTTAACCCGGCCCGCCTGTTCACCGCATGTGAGCATGGAGATATTTTTCCCGGGTAGCGATACCTCCCCGGATATGTCGCTCCTGCTTGTTTACATCCAGTACCTTGCGAACTTCTATGGCCAGAGCCGGATTGATCATTTTCAGGCGTTCTACGCAATCCTTATGTTTGGTTGTCACTAATTAGAACGGTTTCATCTAAGCCTAAATCACCGAAGATTCGTAAGTAAATATCTACGTTACCATCCTTGTCTACTTCAATTTTCTGGATAATCCGTTTAAGCTGTGCATTGGTCATCTGGTGAACATCGGAAATATCTTCAATCTCTTTAAACGTGCGATTCAAGATTATTTCCAGTTGTTCACCTTTTGTCAGGTGATAAGCAACCATTTTCAACTCATTCTCCAGACGCTCGATTTCCTGTTTTGTGCCGCCGATTTTTTCATTCAGTTCCTCACGTGTAATGAGGTCATCGGTGTACATATCCATGTATTTCTGACGCATTTTTTGAAGCTTGTGAAGCTGTGCGTTCAATTCCTTTTCGTAATTCAGGTTCTCATCCTTGGCTTTGTAAACCCTCTGGAATTCGCCTGTTACGTGACGAATTACATTTTTCTTTGCTTTCAGCAGCTCGGAAAAGTATTCGGACAGAACTTCAATCAACTCTTCCTCGTCCACTGTCTGAGCATTCGGGCAGCTATCCGCCCCACGTCCATTATGACCGGAACATACCCAGCGAATATAAGTATTCTTATAAGTACGAACAGTTCGTCGAAATGACCAGCCACATTCCTTACATTTAATCAGAGTAGAAAACAAATACTTATTGCTCTGCCGTTCCTTTGTTAATTTAAAAGTCTTGCTTCTGCACTCCAAAATCTCCTGTGCCTTTTCATACATTTCCGGCTCAATAATCCGCAGTTCCGGACGTTCTGTTACCATCCACTCCGTCTCGTCTTTTTCCGTTCTCTGTCCAGTCAGGAAGTCAGCTACTTCCTGCTTGCCGTTGATAATTTTTCCGGTATAAAGTTCATTCGTTAAAATCCGGCACGTCGCATTCTGGCTCCACTGACAATTACGCTTTGTTCGGATACCTTTCGCATTCAGCATGTTTGCAATCTTGGCGGCACCATATCCTTCTTCGATATACCATTTATAAATCTGCCTGATAACAGCTGCTTCTTCCTCGTTGATTGCCAAATTAAAGTAATCTCCAATGGTTTTATCATATCCGTACACAATATTCGGAACTCGTCCTTTTTCAGCATTCATTTTCTTGCCGAATTTCACACGCTTTGAAGTATTGGCACTTTCTTCCTGCGCCAATGCACCGAAGATTGTCAGAACAAATTCACTGTTTCCCATGCTGGTCATGTTGGCCGTCAAAAACTGTGTCTCGATTCCTAATGCTTTCAGTTTGCGGACATTCTGCAGAAGGTCTACAGTATTTCTGGCAAAGCGAGAGATGTCCTTTACTACTACCATATCAAATAGTCCATGTTCAGCATCAGCCATCATGCGTAAAAATTCTTTTCGATTTTTTATTTTCGTGCCTGAAATACCCTCATCTGCATATAATCTAACTAAGTTGTCACCAGTACGCTGGGTGTACTCAGAGAAAAATTGCTTTTGAGCTTCCAGACTGTTGAGCTGATCAGCTTTATCAGTGGAGACACGACAATAAGCAGCTATATTCATATCTAATACCTTTCTGTTATATTTAAGTCGTTCTGTTACAACTTTATTGTACCATCTAAAATATAATTGTAAATAGCAAAATAAGGAATACCCTTTCTTCAGAATATTCCTTATATGCATTACTCTTCGATAAAAAAATTTTCTAACAATAGCATAATGGATTGTTCATCAACATTACCTGGTTCTTTTAAATTTTTTTTCTTTTTATTCAATAACAAATATGTATCTGTAAAAACATCTTGTATCGTCCCAAGGCATTTATCTTTTGCTAATTTAACCATCAACTCAAGAATTACACGATCCACATAGATATGCAAATGTTCTCCTAACATTTGTATTCGTTTATGGCTTTCCCCTGCATGAACAATAGCATTTCTAAGCCTATATAAGCGATAAAGATGCCATTCAATTCTTTGACAATACTTTTCGGAAAGATGCCATAATTTTTCGCGATTTTCTCTTTGCTCATATAAGTTATATATTTTATAACGTATATTGGGATAATACTTAAGCTCATTCGCAAAATAATCTTCTCGATATTTCTCATATTTTTCAAGAAATATAAAGCCTGCGATTTTACAAATCTCTTTATCGAATTCTGTTATATCTTTAAGCAACAAACTTACTTTTCGATTACCTAAATTATTTTTCAAATCGTCAAGTATATTAGAAAATATGCATTCGAAATAGTCATTTTGTAGAATGGAAACTATATTATCAGTAACGCTTTCAATTTTGGATTTTGAACTATCTGTAACACTTGCAACCTCCAACGCTGACCACAAATTAAGAAATGCATCATTTAAGTCTTGTTGATTTAATGCCGCATTATGCAAATCAACAATCTTATTAAGCTGAGAATAAGTTTCCTTTCCTTTTTCTTGGCATCCCAAAACAATTGTATCTATTTCAGTTTTAAAATTTTCTCGTGGCTCAGGCTTGATACTTTTATACCCAAACGCTTTTACGGGAAGAATTATTCCCTCTTGGGTATCTTGTCGAATTACCAATCCGTTTTTACCTATTACACTGATATTATCATTCAAAAAAACTTCTAAATATCTCAAAAAAATTTCTAATGCAGAATACGCTCGTTTCATTGCTGAATAATTATCATATGCCTTTGTTTCCATAACCCCTATAAAGGACTTTTGCTTTCTTTTAATCTGTTTAAAGCAACCATCATCTTCAAACGAAATATGCAATCTTTCATTTAACAACTTTTGATATGGCTTTAATTTTTCATAAAAAACAAAGTACACTTTGTATTTACCAATTTCAAAATCAAACCTATTCAAAAAAATCTGTGCTTTTTTTTCTGGATCATTTATACTTTCCTCAAATATATTTCTCAGGAATCTATATATATATTCCGATGAATATCCATGCCATAGCAAAAAAGCAAGCCAAGCACGAAGTCCTTTTTCAATTTCTGTTTTACGGTTTGATTCCGACAAATTTTCTTTCAAGTATTTACAACATATTTCATAGTACTTTTTCTTTGGTATCTTATTGAATATATAATGTACCGCTGTTCTTTGATCTTTATCTAAAAATTTTGCCATCTCTTCAATAACTTCATATTTATACAACTCTCGAACAATAACGTCTGTCATTAAACTCGACTTAATCTCTTTTGCAATTATATCTAATTGATATTGCTTAATACTCCCTTTCACCACATCTTTTTCAGTATCAACATATTCTTCTAATAATGTTTGTGTATTATGAACAGGCGCTTTAACAATATCATCTGAATAATGAAACAACATTTCTTGTAGTCTTTGAACAAAAAATAAATATCCATCCTTAGTAGATGTCCAATCTTGTGTAATATATTTCATTTTTCATCCCCCTCGCATTTTTGTAAATCAATCATTTTTTTATCAAGTACCACTTTGCATACCTATTAGTTCCTGTTGTAACAACAATTCCATCCTTTTTCATTGCCTGTAACAAATTAGAAACCTTCTTCGATTTCTGTTCATCGCTAAGTACTTCTGGCAATGCTTTTTCCAGTACTTCCATTAAATCTCTTTTGCTGGCTTCTCCCATTGACTGAAGTGCTTTTATAATTAACTGCTTGCAAATATCATCATCTAACCCTTTATTTCGAACATAAGCAGCTTTCTGTCCGACAATATCTGCCACCTTGAAAGATACAAAAACATTAGGATAACGTCCTTCCACAAGACCTTTTTTCTTCAAATCCTTAAAGCTTTCTTTAGAAACTACTTCCTGTTTCTGAACTTTATCCAACAAAAATACAGTTCTCATATCTAAATCTTCATTGGAATATAAAAGCTGAGTATAATTCTTATCCAATATCTTTCCGTACACAGTCACTGTAACTCTATTAATTGTGTTCAAATCATATGTCGGCAATGGGAAGCATTTATCACGCTGTATCTGATACATCATTGGTATTCCCATTGAATTTGTATCAATCATATACAGATTTACCATTGCGTTACACAAAAACACATTTCGATAATACGGTGGTTTATATCCCGGTTCCAGTGCTTGTTCAATAGTTTCTGGTATAAAAGCCCCCTCATTGATAAATACCAGTCTGTCCTCAAATTCCTCTACGTTGATTTTTCCACGCAAGCGATAGTCCTGATGAGCAATACAGTTATTAATAATCTCTTTGATCAGCTCTGGTTCATATTGATCTACTTCATCCGGAAACAAAGTCTGCTGTCCGGCAATATAGCGATACTTTACATTTCTGATCCTGGAATATACCTTATCCACTGCCATTAACATCGGTATATCAAAATGTTCATAAGCTTTTACCGAATTATCTGCATTATAAAGTGTCCAGGTAATTCTAGGAATAAAGCCATCAAAGAAATATTTAGCCTCACTTTTTCCTAATAACAATAACGCCGTTCTGGTTATTTTTCCTTTTATTGTAATACCAGCTTTATTTAAAACCTCAATATCAGACAGTTTCTTTAAAACTTCCTGTGCTTTTTTTCGATCACTCTGACGTTTTGAGAAAAGTTCTCTTGCTCTTTTAATCGCTTCTTCATCCAAATCTTCTATGGTAGCATCTTCTACAATTTCTTTTGACCAATCCATTCCTATCTGATTTCTAAGTAGATCTACTTTATTCATCGGAAGCGGCGATACAGATTCATGCTCTCTGGCATACGCTGCCCCTTGCCATGTTGTCGGAATCCCCCTAATAGCTGGAGGAATTTGAAATGCTATCACTCGACATTTTTCCATTGTCAGTTCGTATATCTCCAGAAATGTCAATCGTTCATTGGTTCCATTTACGATTTCCTTTTTCAAACTTTGCAGACTTCCCTGTTTCCGAAATTCCGTTCCTACATATCGTTTATCATCCGAAATTCCGAAAATCAGCCACGCCTCCTGTAATCCCCGAAGATTTGCTTCATTGCTAAGTGCAGAAAAATATTTACCAATGTCATTAAACGAATAATTTGTGCGTGCTTCTTTAAATTCTACAACTTCATTTTCAAAGGATTCTATCATGCGAACAATCTTTTCTTTTAATTGGCTATCCGTATATATCATATTCTTCCGCCTTTCAAAATTTTCTATGACTAAATTCTATGACTAATCTATGACTTTCTAGAACTAATTTTAACTGATTTTCAGACAGAACACAAGCAATAGCAAAAAAATAAAAGGCATCCCACGCGCTACGCAGGACACCCTCCATCATGTTTTGGTTCATTGGGAAGCTCATTCGCTGCTTCTTGTATTGCCTGTTCCACCTTACTTGCATTTGCTTCAATCAATATCTTTAACAGATAGTCGGCGGTTACTTCCGCAGTGTTTGGATTATGGAATCGATAATTAAGTTTTCTCTTTTTCATAGCGGAATTTCCACCTCCTCCCGTATGTCTTTGTCCATAACTATGAAAATGTTTTTTGAAATAGTCCTGCCAAATGCCATTCCTGTTCAACTTAAATAGATGCCGGTCAAAGGGGCATCCCTGTTGTAAACCACCGCTGTAAACAAACTCCAAAAAATCTAATTCTTTTTGTTTTTTCAGTTTTCTTTCCTCAATACCAAATTACTCTTATATATCTGTTTACTGTTTACAAATTCTACAAGTCAAAGCAATATCCATAGAAAAAAGTGTAAACAACACGCCAACTACCGTAAACCTGACTGGCATTTTACTGGAAAGGTAACTCCACCTGCCGGGCTTCCTTCTCAGTAATCGGATGCCAGTCATTTTCATTTTTTAAGTCTTTTGCGTCTCGTTTACAGTTTTCGTTTACACATACCCACGAACGCTGTGTACCGTAATCCTTGAATCTTGTCATCGTCCCCTGTTTCCAACCCACAATGCTTGTATTCATGATTTCACAGATGCGGTCTGTCTCCGCCTTCTTCGGCTTTACATAAGGATTGTCCAGTGCCTCTTTAAAAAGCATCAATGAACAGACTTTTCTGTCTTCATGTTCATCCAGCCATGCCTGTATCATTCCGGCTTCCGTATCATCCGCCATGAACTCCTGCCGCAGTTTATCAAGCTGTGTTTCTGTTTCCTTTGAAAACGCCAGTTTAAAATTTCCATTACGGTACAACATCATTGCTTCCGCCCACACCTGATCAATATACTGTCTGGATTCCTTCTCATTTTCGAGGATATGAACCTCCATCTCTGCCCGGTTCGTCTGAACCGGAACGAATCTTCGATTTCCGGTACGGTCAAACGGCAGGAATCGCTTAATATTGGATGTTCCTCCAAATACACATTGCCTCGGACGATCAAGAGCATATACTGCATAAGAATCCCGATAAGTCTCTTTCTGCCTGCTCAGAAAGCTCTTTGTTTCCTCAATACTCTTAGAGCGTGCCGTTGCGACCATTTCAGACATTTCAATCATCCAATGACCACGAAGCTGACAATAAACTTTTTCCGAATCCAGTTTGCCGATGTCATCAGTGAACCAGTCATCCTTTACTGCCATGAAACGAAAAAATGTAGATTTTCCCACGCCCTGACCCCCGACCAGACAGAGCATATATTCAAACTTAATTCCGGGGCGGAACGCACGGGCAATAGCTCCCAGCAAAAACATTTTCATACTTTCATAGGTCAACTCATCCACAGGTGCACCAAGAAAATGATGCAGCACATAGCGGATACGTTCCTGCCCATCCCATTGCAGACTGTTCAAATAATCCCGGACAGGGTGATATTTGTTCCGATCTGCCTGATGGACAATACTTTTCTGCACAATCTTATCCATCGTCAAACCGTAAGTCTCTTCCAAATAAAGCATAATATAGTTCAAATCCATATCTGTGAATGCCGGGCTTATCCGTTCCCACCACACGGGTTTTACAATGTCTGTCTGCTCAGTCAAAATATTGTGCCGGAATACATCTTTTAACAGAGGATCATGTTCTAAAATTAGCTTACAGTTATGCCGATTGTTTTTCACAGCACCCTTCTGTGTCATTTCCAGTTGTTCTCTGATTTCCTCTACTGTCAACTCCGTTTCCATTATATCCATTACTTCGCACAATTCCTGTCGTGTCTGTGGTGATAAAGTCTGAAATTCTCTGTTCAATCGCTGTCACCTCCTTCCCATGAGCCACCACTACGGCAACTCGTTCTTCTAATGTGCCTGATAATAATGTATCCAACAGGTACTCTGTTTCTGATATTTTTTCCAATGCCTCCATAAACAGCGGATGCCAGACATCTTCCACCTGTTTCGGAGCACACTCTTCTTTCCACTGTTTCAACAAATGCAGGTAATCTGCCAGTGCACGGAAATATCTATTTTCTGCCTGCAGATACCTCTGTTCCTGTGTTAGCTGTCGTTTGATTTGTTTTCTCTGTGGCGGGCTGTGCCCCATGTTCTCATAATGTATAGAAAAATCTCTTGCCAATTTCTCTGCCGCCTCTTTTGGTTTTAAATTGTACAAGTGTGCCGTAAAATCAATCACATCCCCATCTGCCTGACATCCGAAACAATGAAAACGCCTGTCCACTTTCATGCTTGGATTCTTGTCACGGTGAAATGGACAGACCGCCATTCCATTCTTGTTTACCCGTATTCCATAGCTTTCTGCAGCCTGCCGGGTAGTCACAGACTGTTTAACTGCTTCAAATATATTCATCCTTTTCCTCTTTTCTTTACATCACAACTCCATATCGTTCCTTCCCAATTTAGTTCTTCCTTCGTGTTCCCATCGCTCTCGGTTCTCCTGTTCCGCAGTAATTTTTGCTTTTGCCAGCCTATCCAGAATGGAACTTCTGGCTTTTTTCTTAATCTGTTCGGTATTCACCTTTTTGACTTCCGGTTTTATCAGCGTGGTCTGGATTGTTTTAACTGCTGTCTGCATAGCTTTTGTAATTTTGGTAATTACTCCGTCCAATCGACTTACAGCATAAGTTCTTTCTTTTTGGGAAGCCTTGCGCTCAGGGGAAAGCACCCACGCCTTTGACTGTTCTACCAGACGAATGTCTTCTTTATGGGTTTCCACTCTGACCTCATCCGTCACAACCTCCACAGCTTTGTCGTAAGCAATATCTGAAACTTCATCGATCAAAGCTTCTACTTCTTCAATTTTCAGAGTAAGTGTATCCAGTATTTCTGTCTGGTTTTTCATCTGTTCCTTTTGCTTAAACAGGATATAATCCTGCTTTTCAAGATAATCTCGCCCTCCATAAGACGGTTCTTCTTCCAGATGCAACCCGTATTTTCGAGTTATATCAAAAAGCATTGTCCGGCAAATAGCATCAAAAGTCTGCTTTCGATTATTATTGCGGCCTTTAGGTTTATCCGGTTTTGGAAGTGCAATCCCTAATTCTTCCAGTGCTTTTTCCTGCTGGGGACAGATTTCCCCGTACTTATTCTCACAATCAAAAACATGACGTTCATGAATGTGCGGCGTTCCTTCGTCCAAATGCAGTGCCCAGTCCAGAATATGGACATGAGAACCGAACCGATTTGTGAACTGCTTTGTAAAGTCCTGTACGACCGCAAGTAATATTTCATAGGAAACAGATTCTTCTACTGTTCCTATTTGAAAAATAGTTTCCTCTGGACAGGTTTTATTGTTCTTTAGTAAATCTTCCACAGATCGGTTACGCTCTGTATGACGGGTTCTTGCATTTCTTTCATTCTGCGCTTCTATATACTTTCCATAATGTTCCTGATAAAAAGTACATTCAATTTCCTCAAAACTGATATCCTGAGAATCATCATCTTCTCTGCTCTGCATTGTGGTATAGCCACGGTAACAGTCCCAGTAAATATTTTCTCTGACTCTTCCAACATCAATATGTTCACTGTTTTCCAAGTTGAAACGGCGATCATTATGCCTTGGATTGTAAGTGCCATTTTTTCCGGAGCGTCCATTGTGTCTTGTTGCTTTCAATAATTTTCTTGCCCTCCTTTTTCACGTTTTTCCAAATTAAATAAGGCAGCGAAGCTGCAAACCTGCGTGAATTTGCGTCAGGTAATACCCAGTACGAGTAGACGCACGCATCAACTCACTGGGCAATGGCTGCCGCCCTTAACCTGCACAAAAGACTTCGCTCTCCGCTCTGCTCCAGATTTAGTTACTATTCTCCGGCACCCTTCCATTCCCCTTTGCCATCCATTCGAAAAAAGCAATTTTACTAACCTTAATTAATCTGCCGCTTCGAAATGCCGGAAAACCGGGTGTATGAACCAGTTCATAAGCCGTTACTCTGGAAATCCCCATAATCCGCTGAATATCAGCCACATCCAGTACAAGAGGCAGTTCATCATAATTGTTTAATCTCTTATTTTCACTCATGTTGTTCCTCCATTTTTGATTTCTTTTTTTTAGCTTCTCGTTGCCGTTTTATCTTTCCTGTTTCCTAAGTCATACTGCTGTCAAGGCATACAACACGTCATCCATTCGGATGCGCTCGCTTCTTTTATCGAAGGTCATGGCGGTTTATCTCAGGTTAGACGATTATAAAGTTGTCAAAACATACTGCATAGTACAAAATTACCACGCATCCGCATCATATCAATCTTATCTTTACTTTTCAATATTTCCGCGATACCATAAATGCAACTAATATTATAGTTTTTAAAATTACCATATAAAGCAGGAGTAAATAGAAATGGCTTATCAATTTATAAGGCAAGAGCCTTGCTATGACCGCATCCTCTTCGTTCTGGCACTGGACAGGGGCAAAATGAAGGAGCGAATTTTAATCGGAACAGAACAGCAAATCCGTTTTCGACTGGACGGAAATAAAGATAACGATGTCATATATGATATAACACGTCCTCTAGGACGTTTTCTGATAGATTTTGAATATGATAAAGAAAAGAACTGGAATATATATGGACTTGCTCCCCTACGTGATGCATTGCACACTAACCGTTGGAAACAGCCTGCACTGGAACAGACTGCTGGTGATTTTCTGGCAAAAAAATATCTCACCGGTGATCCGGTGAGAATGTATGCTACATTCCGTATTTGGAATGAATATCTTGTTACAAGGGAATATCGTGACCGTAATACTGCCTGTGATCGTTTTATAGAAAAAATCCAAATTTTGACTCAGGCATTCCAAACAGAAAATGTCATGAATTTTAATTCTGATACCGGAAAACCAGAACGTTTTCATACTGGCAGTCTTTATTTCCGCAACACTCCTGCTGAAATCACTCGACTTGAACTTTGGTTTCCGGATAATAGGCGCAGAACAGAATGCGTAGCTGCCTACAGCTCTTTTTATCCGCTTATCACTTATTACTTGAATCGGCTGAATGACTGGGGCCTTTGTTTCCGTCAGTGCAAAGTCTGTGGAAAATATTTTCTGGCAAAAAACCAGCGTTATGAACTATGCAGTGATAAGTGCCGTAAAGCACAGGCACTTCAAAATAAAAGGGAATTTGATGAACGAGCCAGAGAAAATAACTATGATTTGCTTTATAAAAATGAATGCCAGAATTGGCGTAATAAAATCAATAAATCCAAAAAAACTGCTGATTTTCCGATTGAACGTCTGGAAGAAATGAAAACTGCGTTTGACCTTTTTAAGAAAGAAGCTCTGCGGCGTAAGAAAGCTGTAAAGGCAGGAACAACCAAGCCAACGGAATTCACGGACTGGCTGTATCAGCAGAGCAATATTATCTTGAAACTCAGCGAAATCTGAATCCATCCCTGTAAAGGAAAGGCAGCGAATTTACTCGCTGCCTGCCCTCTCATTAAACTTGTATCCTACACCCCAGACGGTTTGAATATATACCGGGTTGCCCGGATCATCTTCTATCTTCTCACGAATATGGCTGATATGACTCATGACAATATTGTAATCGCCAGAATAGGCTTCTTTCCAGACTACATCATAAATCTGCTCCTTACTAAATACCCTTCCTGGATTTTGTGCTAATAACTGCAGGATTTCAAACTCAGTGTAAGTTAATTCTATTTTTCTATTATCACGAACAACTTCCCTCCGTTTCAAATCAATCGCTATACCCTTATGCCTTATTTTCGATTGAAGTTGTATTTCCTGAAAAAGGAATTTTTCTCTGCCGGAATCTAACACGGAAATAACAGAATTTACCAACTCTTCCTCATCTCCCTCGAATGATACCAGCAATATTTTTCCCACTTAATCATCCTCGTTTCATTTAGCACTAACTTAATGCTTCGCCTCTGAATTATATTCCGCAAATGTTTCCGTTTCCGGATTAAATTCAGTAAATAATTCCTGCATTCTATTTTTGCTTACTTTTTGAAAGCTGCTAATCTTTCCACTTTTGTCTCTCGTTACTTCAATGTACATAGTGCCGTTGCTGTTAGAAAAGATTCCCCTTCCCTCATCATATAAATCTGCTATAATCTTACCATTATAAACCCAGTTTCCTTGAGCATCACAGGATACTCCATAATCAGCATACTCCTGTGGAACAGCAATATTAAGACCTTTTCCCTCTTCACTGCTATATTCGCCCATGTCATCAGCCGCTATGTTCTCACTTCCTCCTTCTTCAAAAACAGATCCTTTCATTTCATCTGCAGTTACAGCTTCTCCGCCGGAACTTTCAACCAATGCCGCCGGTTCTGACCAAAAATCATCTGATAACGGTTCTGCCTTTACGTCTGTGATGGTGCCATAGTTTTCCCTTTGCACTTCAACTCGAAGCGTACCTCCACGTTTGGAACTTATTGTATAAGTACCCGGCTTAAACTCATCCCGGAAATATCCAATGGTCTTTCCATCATACATCAGAAATCCTGTTTCTTTCTGGTAAGTTATTCCCGCTTTTGCATATTCAGAAAGCTGTTCTTCGCTGAATACATTTTCATTACTGTCTTTATTTTCGGTGACCGTTTCTGCTTCCTGCTTCGCATATTCTATATTTTCCGGAGAATATGCCATTGTAATTCCCACTGCATCATCAGATGATTTCGACAACTTCATCCCATCTTTTATTTTTTGAAGATTATCCTCATAAAGTGCAATCGTCTCATCTACCTTTTCCTGTGTCCATACAAACCATCCGTCGCCGCCTGTATAAGCTTTTTCACCAATCATAGACTGCAGAACTTCTTTTTCCTCGTCCAGCCATTTCGCATACTCTTCTGCTGTCCACCATTCCACATCCGAACTTGAAAGTGGTTCATCTTCCCGGATATTCACTTCGTTTAAAGCAACTGTTGTTTCACCGTTTTCCTGCGCTGTCTCTGTATTTTTCTCCAAGGATGATGCGGAAGTTGCAAATCCACCTGTCACGCCAATTACCAATACTGCACTTATCATTACTGCAAACTTAGATGTCTTCTTTATCTTCATAATTGCTCTTATCCTTTCTTCAATCGCATTTTTACTGAAACTGTTACATAATGGTGTCAGTCCGCTCTTTTTTTCTTCCATAGATATTAAAGCAGTTGCATATACCGACTTTATATCCATTCCAAATCTGCGGACTACGGTTTCGTCACAGGATAATTCCAAATCTCTGTTAAAAAGAATATACATTACCCACACAAGCGGATTAAACCAATGAATGCATACTGCAGCAATCATTATCAGCTTTGTAAGCATATCAAGCCGTCTGATATGCACATATTCATGTTCCAACACATAACGAAGCTGATAAATATTTTTCCATTCTGTATTTTTTGGCATTAAAATAACTGGGCGAATCACACCATAAGAAAGTGGTGCAGCTATGGTTTCTGTCTGCCGGATGGATAGACTCCTTTTTAGTGGATGTTTTTCCTTCCATGCTTCCAAAATATCATTTTCAACAGGCAGCGAAAATCGAAATTCCCGATAGCATTTTATATAGGAAACCGCAAAAAATCCAAAACAAAGTAACAGACCTGCCAGCCATATTACACTCAAAATCGAAATGGATTCTGTTCTCTGTACCATAGCCTCTGATAATCCATTTGCTATCTCAGGCATATTCCCATGAATGGGTAAAAATGTTGTCGTTTGCGCCGTTCTCACTGGGTTTATATCAGAATAAATACTCTGCAACAGAGAATAAATACTTGTGACTGATTTTATGGAAAATGGAACTAATAACCGTATTAATGCAATCCACCATAAAATCAAAAATGTTTTCTTCGGTAATCTGTTGATAAGCACAGCCCTTAATACCACAATAAGTAAAATAATAACCGTTCCCAGAAAACTCATTTGCAGCAGGCTCATATACATCACCTCATTCCAATTCACTGACGATCTGCTTCAGGTTCTTAATCTGCTCCATAGAAAGTTTTTTTCTGCCAAGAAGTGCCGCAAACAACTTGTCAACAGATCCATCATATATCTTATCAATAAGTTCATCTGTTTCCAGATCCTGTACCTGTTCTTTTGCTATAAGCGCATGGCACATAAATCCCGGTTCCGTTCGTTCAATCGCGCCTTTATTGATACACCGCTTAATCAATGTATACGTTGTGTTTTTATTCCAGCCGACTTCTCTGTTTAAAGTATCTGCAACATATTTCGCTGGCACGTCACCATCCTTCCACAGAACATCCATTACCTTTAATTCCGAATCAAAAAGTTTGATATTTTCCTCTGTCACTTGTTTCGCCTCCTATAAGACTACAGTAGTCTGTTCTTGTTTTCAGACTACCACAGTCTTATAGCATTGTCAATCATTTTCTGTCGCTAGGAAAAGAAAAACAGCCAGCCTTTCGGCTGACTGCTCCATACTAAATATAAACCATTTCATTCAGTACAATTTCTTCTGCTCTGTTTCTAATATTATTACACCGTTGTACCCAAAGCATAGCATCTTTCCGCTTCAATTCCTCCGTCACTCCCTCAGCCGCTTTCATCTGATCAACAATACACGTAAACCGTTCCTCCGCTTGTTCGTCCAAATCCTCCAGATAGCTCCAAAGTTTTCCGGTCAGCAGTAAACTGGAATATCTACCGTAGCACTGCTCTTTCAGATACTCCCTATGCATCTGTCCGTACTTACCGATAGGTCGGTTTTCCTCCGGCAACTTCAAATCCGGGATGTAATAGTCCCCGACAAGCACATATTCGATGCCATTCTCTGTAATTCTTGGTTTCAGTTCCTTCATGGTTCGTTCCTCCTTGATTTTGTTTAATATATTGCCCAAACGAACCGTTCTATTTTGTTACTTCTATATGTACCGTACTCTTACTGATCCCGAATTTCTTAGCTGCCTGCCGCACCGTAGCCTTTGTTTCAACAATATATCCTGCGATCTCAACTGCACGTTCTTCAATATAATCCTTCACTGCCAAGCCCCCGAAGACGCTTTTTTACAGTGTATGCGGAGGCTTTTTCAGGTATGAGCCCTATTCTATGCAAAGCTCCTTATAATAATTTAATTCTTTTTCGCCTGCTTATAAAGCACAAGACAGACGATCACAAACACAACCGTAACCGCTACGGTAAGCGGAAGGATCATAGAAGAGCCCGCCCCGAGCAGAAGGCCAAATCCCTGTCTCAGCGTCAGGATTCCAAAGATGGAAAAAATAACAAATGCAACTGTATTGAGGATTCCCTCCGGTGCCTTGCTTTTCAGAAGATATCCGATCAGAAGTCCGATCACATCCGCTGCAAAAAGTCCCAGTGAACAGGCAAGCCATACCACAACCGCTGAACTCAGTCCCTCATTGGCACCAAATGTAATTGCGGTAAGCTGTGTCTTATCCCCCAGCTCCGCAACAAAAAATGTACAGAATACAGACAGCGGTGCAAATCTGATCTTACGATCCTTAACATTCTCTTCCTCATCATCGTCACTCTTCAGCGTTGTCACCGCAAAAAACAGGAACGCTGCACCTGCGATCAGACGGATCAACCAGGTAGGGAACACGGTACTGATAATACCTCCTGCAAGCACTGCCAGTCCGTTGAGCACCAGGACAGCAACACCGGTTCCAAGCAAAATATCCTTCAGCTTAAACCTGGAAGTCATTGCCACCAGCATCAGCTGTGTTTTGTCACCCATTTCCGCAATAAACTGGGTAAAAAGCACTTTCATAAATAACAGCATTTTTCTTCTCCTTTGCATATTCATCCGCTCTGGAGCCATAAAAAAAGACCCACGTATACTCTATCTCTGTAACAGAAATAAAATATACATGAGTCTCATTCTTTAAGATTTGCCAGGTGCATGCACCAGTATGTTGACAAACCACGTCTACACGCGAATTACTCCCTCACGGAATTGATTTTCGTCATTGTAGCAAAGTTGAGAAATTTTGTCAAGAGCATTAGAAAGCTCCGCCTGTGCTGTACAAGAGAACCGGCGATTCATGCCGACACCACTAAAAATCCCTGCCTGCACCGCCACCGCCGAAGCTTCCTCCGTCTCCGGAGCTTCCGCTGTCGTAGCTGTCATAATCATCATCTCTGTCATCGTCATTACCGGAACTTCCGCCGCTGCTTTTTCCCCCTCTTCCCAGGATCCAGCTCAGCGGAAACAGGGAATTAAAGAGCCGGTGCAGTACATTCATACGGCTGAAATTCTTTTTCCAGTAGTCTGCGGTATCCTTTCCCGACAATTTCATTATCAGGCCCTTCAGAATCAGAACCATAGTTACGATAAGAAATACAGGCAGCATCACGCACAGCAGATATGCGCCCACCATGAGCAAAACGATCATCACAAGCCCCAGCGCTATCTCCCAGACAGTTCCCTCATCCTCATCGTCGTCCACATCCTGCTGCACCTTCTCATACCTGGGAGCTGTTATCTTCTCCAGGCCGTATTCCTCACGGATCTCATTTAGCAGTGCATAATAAAGCTCCACGGTACCTTTTTCAAACTGATTGTCTTTATAGGAAGGAACTGCATATTCATCCAGAAGTCGTCCGGTCTTTGAATCAGGCAGCTTTCCCTCAAGACCGTAGCCAACAGATACCCAGACTTTACGGTCCGAAACCGAAAGGACGATCAGGACACCATTATTTTTCTTCTTTGAACCAATTCCCCATTTGCGACCGGTTTCCACTGCATAATCACTGATGTCTTCCCCATCGGTGGTATCCACGGTAAGGACAACCAGCTGCGCTGTGGTATCCTCATAAAGCTGCTCACCAGCCTTGCAAAGCTCTTCCTTCCAGGTATCGCTGAAAACCCCTGCATAATCATTAACATAGAATTCTTTTGTGGCAGACGGGATCTTCCCGAAAGCTGCCAGCGTACTTCCGGATAGCGTCAATACAAAAGCCAGCAGCACAGCCATCCGTCCGATCCATTTTTTCATAGGATATTCTCCCTCTATCCGTTCTTTCATTTCATCAAAACAATGGTCTGATCTTATCACTCTGCCAGCATATCCCCTACATCCAGCGTATCTGCTGCTGAATCATCGGCCTCAAAATATGACGCCTTCTCAAAGCCAAGCATGGAACCAAATACATTCCCGGGGAATTTCACAAGCCTTGTGTTATAAGCTTTCACAGCCTCATTATAATCTTTTCTCGCTACAGAGATCCGGTTTTCGCTTCCGGACAGTTCATCCATCAGGCCCACATAAGTAGTATTGCTTTTCAGTTCCGGATAATTTTCCACCACAACCTTCAGACCGGAAAGTGCACTGTCCATCTGCTGATCTGCCTCAGATTTCTCTTCCACGGTATCTGCATTCATCAGCTGGTCCCGCGCCTCCAGAACCCTGTCAACAACCTCCGTCTCATGCTTCGTGTAACTTTTTACCGTGCTGACGAGATTCGGGATCAGATCTGCACGTCTCTGCAGCATGGTATCCACATCAGCCTCTGCAGTTTCCACAGCTTCTTTACTTCCGGCAAGCCCGTTGTAACTGAGCATAAGTCCTCCGGCAAGGACCACGATCACTGCAATAACAGCCAAAAATACTTTCTTCATCTCTTTTCCTCCCTTCCGGTATCACAGATAACCTTTCAGCCTGCGATACAGAATTTTTTATATCCCCATTGTACCAGAGCATACAGGATTCCACCAGAAAAACTCACCTTTTCGGTCAGAATTTTTCTGCCATTTCCATAAGTCCCTGATATATTTTTTCGGAAAGCGGAATGGAAACACCAAGTCTCTTCGCTTCTTTCACAATATAGCCGCTGAAGGTTTCCAGCTCCGTCTGTTTTCTCCGGATGCGAAAATCTCTCTGCAAGGAGCTGGTTGCATTATCTGCATGTACATGGCGGAATTTATGGATCACCTCATTGATGTGCTCATCCGTCAGCGCAACCCCCTTGGCCTGACCTACACTGGCAGCTTCCCATACAAGCTTCTCATACTGCTGCGCTTTCACCGGATCTCTGCGGAGCTCCCCGATGGTATTATCATAAAAAGCAGTCATCACATTAAAGGCACAGTTGAGGATATACTTCCTCCAGATCTCCACCTCGATATCCCCCTGATCCTTATAGTCAATATCCGCACCTTTCAGGATCTCTGCCACTTCTGCAACCTTCTTCTGCTGCCGTTCATCCGCATCTTTGATTCCAATACAAAGCCACGTAAACGTATCCTGCTGGGAAATGGAAAAATCCTCATTGGCAAAAGCCACCGTATAGATCAGCGAATCCACAACCGTTCCCTTACCAACCAGACGGCGGATGTTTTCTCCCGGATCCACACCATTCATCACCGGAATGATCACTGTGTCATCCGTGACCATGTCCCGGATACTTTCGCACACCTCAGCCAGAGAATAATTTTTTACACAGATAAAAATATAATCCTGCTGTCCCATATCCTGAATTGGAACTACCCGCTCTGGCTTTGCCACGATCTCACCCTTATAATCACTGTGGAGCACCAGGCCTTTTTTCCGGATGCTCTCTGCCCTTGCGCCACGTGCAACCATCGTCACGTGAGGATACGCCTTCGCCAGCAGCCCAGCTATGTAACCACCAACACCACCAATTCCGATCACTGCGATCTTTTTTTCTTCTGTATTCATATTTTCTGTTTCCTTTCCTGCTGTTTCTCACTGAGGACTTACCCTCCCCGGAAAAAATGTGGATATTCACGATCCGCATTGACAAACAGCATGGATATTCACAATCCGCATTCGCTACCTGCTCATTGTATCAAATATTCCCATACATTTCCAGAAAGCAATTTTCAGTAATATCCTATTCGAAAAAAATACAGAAACTTTTTATCCCGTCTTTTTTTGTCCCGGATTCTGGTGTATACTGGATATAAATTTTTTACGAAAAAAACAAAAATGTGAGGTGACAAAAATGGATACCAAACCCGTTTTTCACGGAAGTGATATAGAAAAGATCTGCAGCTACTACAATCTGAAAAAAGAAAACATCGTCAAATTCGGTGCAAATGTCAATCCTCTGGGACTTTCCCCAAAAGCCGGCAGAGCCATTGCAGAACACGTGGATATCCTTTCCTCCTACCCGGACAGAGAATACACATCCCTTCGGAATACGATTTCCAGCTACTGCAATATTCCCGCTGATTTCATTCTTCCGGGAAACGGCTCCAGTGAGCTGATCTCCCTTCTGATCCAGGAGCGTGCCCCAAAGCATACTCTGATCCTTGGACCTACCTATTCTGAATACTCCAGAGAGCTCTCTTTCTCCGGAAGTACCCAGGAATACTACCACCTTCAGGAAAGCAATGATTTCGAGCCGGACATTCCGGATCTCTGCCGAAAGCTGGAGCAGGGCTATGATTTTCTCATCCTCTGCAACCCCAACAATCCGACCTCCTCTGCCATCACCCATGAAGAGCTTCGCAGACTTATCGGTTTCTGTGCAGAAAAAAATATCTTCGTGATGATCGACGAAACTTATGTGGAATTTGCCCCGGATATCAACGCCATCACCGCAGTTCCGCTGACACGGGAATTCACCAATCTCATGGTACTCCGCGGCGTATCCAAATTCTTCGCTGCTCCCGGAATGCGCCTAGGCTACGGCATCACCGGAAATATGGACTTTCTTGCAAAAATGCGCGAAAAACAGACACCATGGTCACTTAACAGCCTTGGTGCCTTTGCAGGAGAGATCATGCTGCAGGATGAAGATTATATTAAAGAAACCAGAAATCTGATCCTTTCCGAACGCGACCGGATAATCCGGGAGCTGAAGGATACAGACACCTACAAAATCTATCCCGCCTATGCAAACTTTATCCTGCTCAGGATCCTGAAAAACGGACTGACCTCCTATGACGTATTTGAAGCCTGCATCAGACAAGGCATGATGATCCGTGACTGTTCTTCCTTCCAGTGCCTGGACGGGGAATTTGTACGATTCTGTATTATGATGCCGGAGGATAATTCACGGCTTGTTAAAGTGCTGAAATCACTGTAAAAGCTGTACAATACAATCCTGGATTTCCGGATCCCCTGTTTTATGCTTCCGGTGCCTGACAGACATTTCTGTCAGGCATTTTTTTACCTGCATATTTTTCTGTAAGGATCACATTCTCACAACATACAGGGCCTCTTTTTTGTTTGAATACTATACGTTTTTACATCATTCTCAAACGATAACTCGCGCTTCGTACTCGTGACACCTCGTTTGAATACTATACGTTTTTACATCATTCTCAAACTGCTGCAATTCAACAATTCTGGTTACTGCAGTTTGAATACTATACGTTTTTACATCATTCTCAAACTAATGCGAGGGATACCGTAGTTGATACATTGTTTGAATACTATACGTTTTTACATCATTCTCAAACCGTGATATCCTGTGTGCCGTACATGACGGTGTTTGAATACTATACGTTTTTACATCATTCTCAAACGAATCAAGGCAGGATCCGCAGTGATGCCAGTTTGAATACTATACGTTTTTACATCATTCTCAAACACCGTGTGGATTTTCACTGCAGTTTCAATCGTTTGAATACTATACGTTTTTACATCATTCTCAAACCTCAAATTCAAAAATGAAGTGCCTCACACGCACATACATTATAGTATTCAACCTATTTTAATCAATAGACTTCACATCCATCTTTGTCAATTATATAATATTTTTTCATTTCTGAAAAGTCTCTTTGTATATTTTCAATAAATAATAATGAAATTTCATTATATACAGCATTTTTTATCAATTCCTGAATCTGTTCATTTTCAAGATAAGATCTTATATTTATAAAAACAAGCACTTTCTTTCCCATTAGCTCTGACATAAGTTTCATATACTGTGCAAGCTTTTCAGAAAAATCATACTCTCCTCCTTCCATCTTTACTCCCAATGCCTTAAACAACTGTTGAACATCCATAGCTGTGTCTATTTCAATATCATACCCACAAATACTTTCCAGACGAAAAATATAACTTTGTAAATCAGCATTCAGCTTCTGCGTATCTATGAACATCTCTTCTCCATATGCTGTTTTCTGAAGCTGTAAATACAATTTTTTCTGAATCCTGCGATCTTCAAAGTCTAAGGCAAAGGGACTCACAACTATTTCCACATATTTTGAAATATCAAGAATTATATCATCATCTGATAAAACGAATCCACCCTCTTCGCCTTCTGCCTGTAAATTCAGAAGATGTACATATTTCTGAAAAAGAGCTGGTGATTCAATGATCCACTCTGTTGCTTTTCTATAATCCAATTCTATCACGTTCTCCATATCCACATAGGCAAGTTTCATAAAATCACCAACCTTTCATCACTATCCAAAACCTCTGACTTTACTTCCCCAACTATCAAATCCATTTTTGAATACTGCTTCTCTGTTACAGACAATAATTGAACCAAACCTTCCGGTGGACTATTTTTATGAACGCTGTCTACAATACTCTTTACCACAGTCCCATTTAGTGCAATTTTGCAATACACAGATTCCTGTAACATCAAAAATCCATTTTTAAGTAAAAATTTTCGAAATTTAGTGTATTCCCGTCGTTGTTCTGACGTAACCACCGGAAGGTCAAAAAATACCAATACTCTCATAAATCTATAACTCAAATTTGTAAAATCGGATCAAAGCACTGTCATTCTCATTTAATGCATCAAACACGCTTTTACAGTAAATTTTTATCGCATTATTTACATATTGCTTTTTTCCATCTATCACAACTTCCTGATTTAAGATATCCACAAGGCGCATTTTTTCATCCTGAGCAAATTCCGTCATAGACATATTTACCACCTCACGGTCAACCAAAATGCGAAATGGTTCCATCAGATCTGAAGCAAAATTAAACTGATTAAACATATTATCATGGAACAATCCCAACTGTGTGATATAGCCTCCTGCAACAATTTCCCTTGTAAAAGCAGATAGAATAATACTATATCCATAATTTAATGCCGCATTCACTAAACTATCTTCTGTTCTGGTAAATGAAAGTCCAAATAGTGCATTAAAATATACTTTTGCTGCATGTCCTTCTCTATTCGTCTCATCCTTCCAACAAATCTCATTTAAATACGACTGCAGTACTCCCGATTCCTCCTTTCCCAGATATTCCAACAGTTCTTTTTGCTTTCGTATTTTTTCTGTTACAATTTCTGTCCATACTGCATCTTTAATACTACAATTCCATTGAATCTGCTTACGAACTTTATTACTGGTATCATGGCTTCCATAATATCCAATCAGTTCTGAAGACGGATTTCTTTTTTCATCACAGAAAATCACCTTAATCTTCTTTTTTGTCAGTTCGGCCAATAAACTGGTGGTAATTGACACTGCTGTGAATTCAATCAAAACCGTCGATATCTCTCCCAGATAAATTTTTGTCACTTCCTCATTACGTACTACCATATATCCTAACTGATAATCCAGTTTTGCACGTTTGGAAATAACAACAATCCGCCAACTCATAATTTCTGCAGATCAATCACCTTCTCGTAAATACCTGTTGGTGACTGATTGATCACGCAAACATTTTTACATTTTGTTATATTACTGTTTAATACTAAAATTCCCGCTTTTCCGGGGCCTTCAATTAGCTTCAAGTCTGACGCTACACTTTGACACTGAAACATATGTAAAATTTCATAAAGTACAACACATTTCTCTTCTATCTGCAGTTCATCAAACTTCTCTTTTTTAGAAGATAACGTTTTTGCCTGCTCTCCTAATCTATTACCATAAACTGAATTCTGCAGCTTGTACAAAAAAGTATTATACAATTGTCCTAACATCTCTTCATTCAATTTATCCGATTCGTAAATCTTAATTTCTTTATTTTCTTTTCTTCGATTCACAAATTTAACTACTTTCTTTAAAGTTGCTTCATCTTCTGTTGAAAGTATCAATTGATTTGCACATTTAAAAAGTAACTGATTACCTGTTCTACCTGATAACCACATAAAAAATCCACCAACCTGGAACAAAGAATCTATTTTAATTTTATCAAGTAACACTATCGGATTAATTAATTTCCTTTGCTCTTGAAGATAATTTTCCAATGCTTCCCTGTTATTTTCCAACTGCTTTTTCAGCCGAATGGGCACGTATTCAATTGTTCTCTTTTTCTTTCCTTTCTTTTCATCCGATTCTACTAATACAAAGTAAGCACCCGCTTCTTTATTATATCCGCCATATTTCTCAATATCACACAGTCTCTCATCACTGCCCTTAACCGGCACTTGTCCTTTTCCTTTCTTCATGAGCTGCTGATCGAACAATCCACCTGTAGCCTCATGGACTCTGCGTGTAACCAGAATATTATTCTTTTTCATAATGTTCCGGACAGTTCCAATCGTACCATTCTCTCCGGAAATCCAGGCAATTTCTCCATTTCTTTCTACTTCGCCATACGTAAACAGTTTCTTAAGGTTATAGCTTCTGTTTGAATGATTTTCAATAAAATTCACCGGGCTTTTTGTAAATTTTACCAGATAAGTATTTCCAACAACTATATTAAGATAAGCATCTTTGGCATGATGTAGATCATTCATATCTCTTACCTTAATAAAATTAAATTTATGTCGAAATTCAGAAACTGTTCGAGCCTTCACATAGACGATTTCTGTATCCGGCATAGCCTGTTTCAATATACTGGCTACAACCTTTGTCGTCTGTCGGTTTTCTACCAGCTGTCTGGAAATAAAGCCTGCCAGCTCTGCTGGCTCAAATTCTGTAGCACGTGTCAGACGTTTATATTTCTCCTCTGAAATAAATCCGGCATTTTTTAATGCTTTCCAAAATCCCCTACATTTTTCCCGGATGTCAGCCTGAATTGGATACACGTCCGTCTTTTCCAAATTCAGAATTCTTTTTACAAGCACACGATTGTCAATACTATCATCCATAGTTTTCGACTGGGGATAAATATGATCTATATCATATTTTTGATTATTCCACAATTCATCCAAATCTATCGGCAGTCCAGTATACATACATCTTCCCATTTGTGTATAATACAAAAATAACCTGTCACTTCTTAAATCAGCTTCCTGACATTTTTCCAGTTTACTCTGCAGATTTTCATCATACAGTTCTTTTTCATATTTACTACAGTATTTGTAAAGATCCAGTAGTCTCTTTTTTCTGGATTCTGTTCTTCCACTATTCGTTTTTTCCCTTGCCACTTCCACAAAAACTCTCTTTGGCAACGTTTTCTGTATTTTGCAGATTTCTTTTACAATCAACAGTGCTTGCCATACCTGGCGTTTTACAGACGGAGAAATATTCAATTCTTTTATTGTCTCATATGAAATTTCTTTATTGTCTAATTGTCCATTCTCTTTTTCTACCTCATTTCTAAATGTATATTTAGCGCTCAGTAACTGAGAAAGATTATCCTGAGTTCCCCAGAGTGTTTTTATAATCGTCCACTCTTCCTCTCCTTGTACCGAAATTGCAATTCCATTTAAAAATTTTTTTGATAACCTTCCCCATCCTCGATATGATAAATTACTTAAACTTTCTCTTTGCTTATCTGTCAGCTGTGGACATATTTTTCCAATTCGTTTTCTTAACAATGAACGTGCATCACCAAACAATGTAACATTTAAAATGATTTCTTCTTTTTCTCTTTCACTCAAATGCACATCTGTCAGTTTTTCTTTAAAGTCATGATAAGCAGTCAGTGAACCTTTAAAATCTCCATCGATTCCTGTGATAACTGTATTTTCATCGATTTTTCCTTCTATCAGTAAATATCTCTTAAACTTTTTTTGAGTAACTTTCCGATATCTCTGAAATACTTCTTCATATATTTTCTGTTTTAATTCTACTGATAATAATTCGCCATTCAGACGGACATTATTAAGCTCATTTAACACTTCAAATTTACTATATAAAAGTGAATACTTCGGAAGCACATCTTCATGAATAAGATATGTGCATTTATTTGTCATCCGGCGGATAAATCTTTCCGCACTGACCTCCTCATCCACAATATCAGTAAAGTTCCACGGATAAATTTTTCCTTCTTTTCTTTTTACCCAATTTGTCTTTTTTCCATCTATCGAAATTCCATTTAGAGGTCCTACATAATAAGGCACTCTGAAGGTGAAAATCTGGCGAATTTTATCTCCTTCTCTTTTCAACAACGGAATCCGTTCCTGCAAATTAGTTATAATTGCATTCAACTCATATAAGTGTATCTGGTAAGGAATGACACTATTTGCTCCTGTTGATTGCTTCGGCAAAAAATTTCCGGTTTCTAATTCTTTCTTCAACCAATCTGTTTTCTCAGAATCATTTATACGTTCAATTACACTCTTTTTCAGATATGCATAAAAATCTTCCTTCGTGCATTTTTTTCCTTCAAAGTCCTTCTTTTTTCCGTTTATATTTACAGTTCCTATATACGCACAATAATTTTTATATTTTCCACTTGTGTCTGTAAATATCTCTTTGTATGCTTCTATTGAAATATCTTCTTTCACTATTTTTTTTAAATGCTGTAAGTCTTTATGATGTTTTTCATATAAAGCGACTTTTGCTTCCGAAATAGAAGAATATTTATTCAGAATATCTGCAAGTGCTGCCCAGTCGTATACAGCTTTTGCGCTTTCAATAATATAATATCTCTCATTCAGATTATTTTTTAACTCAACCTCATAATCATCAAAACCTGCATCCGCAAAGGAGATTTTCGGTCTTTCCGTTTCATCCAAAGATTTATCGTTAAAAATATTGCTTAACTTTACGGTACATCCTGATATCAGAGCCAACAGCTCCTTTTCTTTTACACGTGTAACCTTAAGCAATTTAATAAGTGTTGTTTTTTTAGCCGACCTTGTTAAGTTAACATTTTTCAATATTTTTTCTATATCATGATAAGTTTCTTCCGTAATTTCTCCGTCAAATCCCATTTCTTCGTTTCTTACCACTTCAAGAAACTGATCAAACGTCGTTCTGAATTCTCTTATCTCTTCAATACTCCCATTTAACAGAAAATGTCCTCTATGTTTCATCATATGATGAAATGCCAGATAAACCAGTCGAATATCCGGTGTTTCTTCTGTAGTCATTAGATATTTTCTCAAATGATAGATTGTCGGAAATTTTTCATGATATTCTTTATCCGTAAACTCTTTATCTATAAATAATAAATACGGCATTTCCGGACAATTCCCGTTTTCATCTCTTTTATCTTCTGCCCAGTATCGGCTTTCTTTCATTCGTCTGAAAAATCCCGAATCTTTCTCAGCAATTTCTTCTGCAAAAATTTCCTGAAGCCATTCAATTCTCTGATTTCTTCTTTTTAATCTTCTTCGAGCTGTACGATTGATTCTTCGATCTTCAGCTGTATTTGCAGACTCAAACAGCCTGGTTCCCCACAAAGCTTTTCCATGTGCACGCAAAATATGGTATTGATCATCCGTAACTGCCCAACCAACAGATGCACTTCCCATATCTAATCCCAAATAATAATCCTTCTCCATAGTTGTCTCCTTGTTAAGTTTTTTGTTTAATTGTATCATATTTTTATTGATTCTGAATATTTTTCACTTATTTCTTATATTTTTATAAAACAAAAGAGCTACCGGAAAACCGATAGCTCTGCTTCCACACACTGTGGGTCATTTCTTCAATGACGTGTTCGATAAATCGTTATTTGAACTTATGACGTAAAACATATAGTATATTAATACTATACAAGGTTCTTTCAATTTTGTCAATCGATTTGTCAGAGATAATCAAATTATCAAAAAACATCATTCTCAAATATAGTACAGTTTTCTCTAAAAACAAATTGACCTTTGGTCTCAATATTTTCACGTCGCGGCTTTCAGACCTTATTGATCTTTACTCACCGCACCTTTTATTTATTTTAAAATCATTTCTTGTTAATTTCTAATATTTCCATTTTATTATTCTTTTTATTTCTTTGAAAATTTTCAATTTCTTGATTCATATTTATGTGAAAAGTATCTTCAATTTCAGCAATCATCTTATAAGCCGGATTCTTTATTTTTCCTCTCTCCAAACGTCCTATCTGCGTCTCGGAGTATCCCGTTGCCACGGCAAGATCTTTCCGACTCATTTTCCTTGCAACTCTCTTTTCATATACTATGATACCAAAAATTTCAAAATATTCCATTTATGGAATCTCCTCCTGTGCTATTATTTTTAATTTTTCTCTGAGTTTCATGTTTGTCACCTCCTTTTTTATTTGGCAAAATTAAAAGAACACATCTATTGTAACATATATTTTCATATAAAAACGGTCACATATGAACATGCATCATTGATTTCTTTGCCGTCAAAACAAACTTTTTTTAGGCTTATTAAAGCAAAAAGGACCAATCTCTCTCGACTGACCCTCAATTAGTTCGACAAACCCTCAAAACTCTGATCATTCAAAAAGCCACCATATGACAAATGACTCTTCATCTGCCATACAGCGGCTTCTTCTTTATTTTATACATTCTCTTCTTTCAAATCCTACTCTTGCATTTAAAACACTAAACTTATATCCCGAATCTATCAATACTCAAACTAATTCCCCTTAACTCAATATTAAATAAATCACAAATAATATTAATCCATATACTAATAATTGCCCTAAAATGTACATAACACTACTCCTATTAGTTTGAATACTATACGTTTTTACATCATTCTCAAACTAACTGAGACTGTAAAGCGTTGGTGTTCTGTTTGAATACTATACGTTTTTACATCATTCTCAAACTCTATCTGTGCTTGGCAGCGGAGGTGTTGCGTTTGAATACTATACGTTTTTACATCATTCTCAAACTCTATCTGTGCTTGGCAACGGAGGTGTTGCGTTTGAATACTATACGTTTTTACATCATTCTCAAACACTGTTATCAATCGTTCCTGCTCATGGCTGGTTTGAATACTATACGTTTTTACATCATTCTCAAACTACACCGGCACCGACATCAACCATGCCTGTTTGAATACTATACGTTTTTACATCATTCTCAAACAATGGAATGTCTGGGTACCATTACTAAATCGTTTGAATACTATACGTTTTTACATCATTCTCAAACCTCAAATTCAAAAATGAAGCGCCTCATCTGCGCTTATCGTATGATATTCAAACCTTGAAAAGTAATAAATTCACATTTATATTATCAATTATAAAATATCTTTTATCTTTTGAGAAGTCTCTTTGTGTATTTTCAATATTTTTATTCTCAAACCAACCCCAACACCTTCAACGCATTACTCTCCGTCACAGCCACAACCTCCTCGCAGCTGATTCCCTTAATCTCCGCAATGGTCTTCACAACCTCCGGCAGATACAGGGAGCTGTTTTTCTTTCCACGGTTCGGCACAGGTGCCATGTAGGGGCAGTCGGTTTCAAGCAGGATCTGATTCAACGGTGCATACTCTGCCACTTCCTTCAGCTTCCGAGAATTCTTAAAAGTAACCACTCCGCCGATTCCAAGATAAAGTCCCATATTCAGATACTCCCTTGCAATCTCCTTACTATAGGAAAAACAATGGATAACTCCGCCATACATCCCATCCTGCATATATTCTTTCACAATATTCAGCGTATCCTCTGCTGCGTCACGGCTGTGGATCATAAATGGGAGCTTTTTCTCACGGGCGATGTCCATCTGCTGGCGGAATACCTTCTGCTGGAGAAGATGCTCCTCCTTCTCCTTATGCCAGTAATAATCCAGGCCGATCTCACCTACGGCTACCGTTTTTTTCATGTCACAATATCTGCGGATCTCATCCAGCACAGCTGCATCCACCTTATCCGCATCATCCGGATGAACACCCACTGCGCCATAAACAAAAGGATACTTCTCAACCAGATCATAAACCCGGTCAAAATGTCCCACAGAAGCACACACATCCACAATATGCCCGATCCCGTTCTCCTGCATACTATCCAGCATGGCAAAACGATCCTCATCAAAAGCCTCATCATCGTAATGTGCATGAGTATCAAAAATCATAGCTTTATCCACAGTCATCTCGTCACCGACGGAAACTTTTCCACCTTTCAGCACTCTTGTAAACACACCTTCCCGGGGCATGATGCACTCACCCATCTTCTGAAAAATAGCACAGCCATTGTGGCACTCCTTTCCGATCTGAGTCAGCTCCAGCACAACCTCACCACAACGAAATCTGGTGCCAACCGGAAGCTTTGCAAAATAAATCCCTTCCACAACCAGATTCTCACCAAAAGCACCATCCTCAACCTCTGCGCCCTTTGCACGAAATGCATCGATCTTTTCACCGGAAAGAAGACTCACCTGCCGATGCCACTTCCCAGCATGAGCATCCCCCTCAAGCCCCCAGTCCTCCACAAAAACCGCAGACCCGACATTCTTCTTCTGTGTTCCTTTCTTCTCACTGATACAAACCGCAAGTACTTTTCCCATAGCAAACTCCTATTAATCACACATCATTACCAAATTTATTCCTATATCACACCAGCAATATTGATTTCCAAAACCTACCACATGTAACTCTCAAGCCTCAGGAATTATGAATCGCTGGAGATGAATTTTAATCATAAAACCTACCACATTCAACAACCAGCCCAACGGAGGCAGGGCCAGTACGGTGACGTTAGCGGAGTGGCCGTCGAAAGGCGAGTATAGCTGCTGCCACCGAGCGCCCTGTTTGAGCCGCAGGCGAGTTGGCGCGAATGGTAGCAAACCAGCGACGCAGCCGAACAGGCCGCGCAGCGTGTCACCGTACTGGCCTTGCCTCCGTTGGGCGTCCGTTCGTTAATACAAGTATACACCGCACACTACCGTCCGCATTCTCCAGTCTCGCCAGTCAAAATCTCAATCCCATGCCCCAACGCCTCAATAATAACCTCCAGGCACTCCCTGACAGCCTTAGGACTCCCCGGCAGATTAACGATCAGCGTCCCCTTCCGGATCCCGGCCGTAGCCCGGCTCAGCATCGCCCTCTTCGTGATCGTCAGACTAAACGCCCGCATCGCCTCCGGAATCCCCGGCACACGCCGCTCGATCACATCCTCCGTAGCCTCCGGTGTCACATCCCTCTGAGAAAACCCGGTACCACCCGTAGTCAGGATCAGCTCCGCAAGCCCCAGATCTGCGATCTCAGTCATCCGGCTCCCAAGCATCCCACGGTCATCCGGCAAAACATCCACAGAAACAACCTCATACCCGGCCGCCTCCATAATCTCCTTCACAGCAGGACCACTAAGATCCTCTCGCTCTCCTCTGTACCCCTTATCACTAGAAGTGATCACAGCAACTCTCTTCATCACTCAACCTCCGATCTGAGCCATACAAAGCTTCTCCGTCTTATCATCCTTCTGTTTCTCCAGACCTCCGCCAAAAACATGCCCGTCCGGTTTCTCCGCCAAAGCCTCCAGGATCACAGCCTTCAGCACCTCATCCGAACCACCACTGCGGATCACCTCCCGAAGATCCCTTCCCGCCGCATACTGCAGACAGGTCTTCAAAAAGCCCTGAGAAGTCAGCCGGATCCGGTTACACTTCCCACAGAACTTATGGCTCACCGCGCTGATAAACCCGATCTTTCCGGAAAAACCATCCACATCATAATAATGACACGGTCCATTCCCAAGGGGCTCCCCAACATACGGCGAAAACCGCGGAAGCTTTTCCCCAAGGATCCGAAGCAGTTCCTCCTCCGACACCCCATGAAATTCTTTTCCCATCCCAATGGGCATCATCTCAATAAACCGCACATGCACCCTGTGATCCCTGGCCAAAAGCGCCACCCGGCAAAGATCCTGCTCCGGGATCCCAAGAGGCACACAATTGATCTTCAGTGAAATCTCCGGATACTTCATTGCCTCCGAAATCCCTTCCAGCGTCCGCCCCAGTTCATCCCGCCGCGTGATCCGCCTGCTGCAGGCCTCATCCAGCGTATCCAGGCTGATATTCAATCCGTCCAGCCCCGCCCGGGCAAAATCACTCATCTGATCTTTCAGAAACACACCATTTGTAGTCAGAGTCACCTTCTCGATCCCCGGCATATTTTTCAGTTTTTCCACCAGCTGAGGCATCCGCGGCCGTACAAGCGGTTCCCCGCCGGTCAGCTTGATCTTCCGGATACCCAGCTCTGCCATCACCCGGCAGATCCTCAAAATTTCCTCTTCCTGCAAAATGAGGGAGCGCTCCACATGCTGCACTCCCTCCTCCGGCATACAATAAATACACCGCAAATTACATCTGTCAGTTACGGAAATCCTGAGATAATCAATATTTCTTCCGCACCTGTCTATCATTATTTTTCCTCAAAACGAAAATCTCCGCTTTTGCCTCCTGTTTTTTCTTCCAGATGGATATCAGACATGACCATGTGCTTGTCAATTGCCTTGCACATGTCATAAATGGTAAGAAGCGCCACCTGAACACCTGTCAGCGCCTCCATCTCCACGCCTGTTTTTCCCTCTGTTTTTACCGTGCAGAATACACGGATCACTCCCGCATCCTCATCGGTCTCAAAATCCACAGAACACTTCTGGATGGGAAGTGGATGGCACATGGGGATTAGCTCAGAAGTACGCTTCACACCCATGATACCTGCCACACGGGCCACACCAAGTACATCACCCTTTTTCACATTTCCGCTTTTTACCGCGGCCATGATCTCCGGGCTTACCTGAATGGAACCCGTGGCTGTTGCCGTACGGTGAGTGACCGGTTTGTCGGACACATCCACCATAACAGCATTGCCGTTTTTATCAAAATGATTCAATTCCATATCTGTCTATACTTAGCAGATCTCAGCGCCTGCAGGCATCTCTTTCTCCGGTACCATCAGGGAAAGATTTCCGTCTGCATCCTCTGCACAGAGGATCATACCCTCGCTGAGGATTCCGGCAAGCTTGGCAGGCTTCAGGTTTGTAACGACCATAACCTTTTTGCCCACCATTTCCTCTGCGGAATAATGAGCCTTGATTCCGGATACGATCTGACGAACCTGGCTTCCGATCTTAACCTGAGAGCAGAGAAGTTTTCTGGATTTCTTAACCTCCTCACAGGCAATGATCTCACCAACCTGGAACTGCAGCTTCTCAAAATCATCGAAAGTGATCTCCGGCTTTGCCTCGATATCGATCACATTCTCTGTTTTCTCCTCTTCTACCTCTTCCTTCGGCTCTTCTTTCGGCTCTTCTTTCTTCGGATGAAGCTTCTCAACCTTCTCAAGAACCTCTTTCAGGTCAAGTCTCGCAAAAAGGATCTCCGGTTTGTCGGTTACGCGGTTTCCTGAAGGATAAAGACCAAACTGCTCCATCTCCTCAAGAGTTCTCTCGTTTGCGTTGAGCTGTACAAGAATACGCTCTGTTGTACGCGGCATAAAGGATTTCAGAAGAGATGCGCCGATGCAGATTCCCTCAACCAGGTTGTAGAGAACGGTTGCAAGACGATCCTGCTTTGTCTCATCCTTTGCAAGTGCCCATGGCATTGTCTCGTCGATATATTTGTTGCAGCGTTTAAACAGAGAGAATACCTCTGTGATAGCATCTGCCACACGAAGCTTGTCCATTTTTGCGGAAACGTTCTTCGGAACCTGAAGGATGAAGCTCTTAAGATCCTCATCAACCGGCTCAGTAACATTCTTATTCTCAACGACTCCGTTAAAATATTTGTTAGACATGGAAATTGTACGGTTTACAAGATTTCCAAGTGTGTTTGCAAGGTCGGAATTCAGTCTCTCAACCATCAGCTCCCATGTGATCACACCGTCATTCTCAAATGGCATTTCATGGAGTACAAAATAACGGACAGCATCTACACCGAAGAACTCAACCAGCTCATCTGCATAGATTACATTTCCTTTGGATTTACTCATTTTTCCATCGCCCTGAAGCAGCCATGGATGTCCGAATACCTGTTTCGGAAGCGGAAGATCCAGAGACATCAGGAAGATCGGCCAGTAAATGGTATGGAAACGAATGATATCTTTTCCGATCAGGTGAAGATCTGCCGGCCAGTATTTGTTGAATTTATCGCTGCTGTTTCCGTCGCAGTCATAGCCGATACCTGTGATATAGTTTGTCAGGGCATCCAGCCATACATATACAACGTGCTTCGGATCGAAATCTACCGGGATTCCCCATTTAAAGGATGTTCTGGATACACAGAGATCCTGAAGTCCCGGAAGAAGGAAGTTGTTCATCATCTCGTTTTTACGGGACTCCGGCTGGATGAAATCCGGATGTGTGTTGATGTAGTCAATAAGCTTATCTGCATATTTACTCATTTTGAAGAAATATGCCTCTTCCTTGGCAGGTACGCATGGACGTCCGCAGTCCGGACATTTGCCATCTACAAGCTGGGACTCTGTGAAGAAGGACTCACATGGTGTACAGTACATTCCTTCATAATGACCCTTGTAGATATCTCCCTTTGCATACATTTTTTTGAAGATTTTTTTGACCTGCTCTTCATGGTTTTTATCTGTTGTACGGATGAATTTATCATAGGATGTGTTCATCAGATCCCAGATGCGTTTGATCTCACCGGAAACGTTATCTACGAATTCCTTTGGTGTAACACCAGCTTCCTCAGCCTTCAGCTCGATCTTCTGGCCATGCTCATCAGTACCTGTCTGAAAATATACGTCATAACCCTGCTGTCTTTTAAAACGTGCGATCGCATCCGCAAGAACGACCTCATAGGTATTTCCGATATGCGGTTTACCGGATGTGTACGCAATGGCAGTGCTGATATAATATCTCTGCTTTTCCATCTTTTCTTTCCTCCATAAATATAAAAATAAATTGTGTACTTACTCATAACGGACTGAAAATATATTCCGTCAAAACAGGAAATTTCCTGTCCGGGGACATTGGAAGATTACCAAGTAATTCTCAGCGACATAAAAAAACGTCTTCTCATACCATAATGATATGAGAAGACGAGTTATTACCCGTGTTACCACTTCTTTTCGTTCCTGCCTCGCGGCAAAAACCTCATCAGGTACAGCAAGCTCTATACCCTTCCGCTATAACAGGCGGTCCTGTCACTGCCTGCCGGTGTCCGTTAAATCGGACATTCGCACTTCGCTTATCGCGTTTAAACCGGTTCAGCAATGCCTCTCCGAAGCCATCTTCCATCTGCGCCTGCACATCCCTCTCAGTCTCGGAACTCCTGCATAAAGTGAACCTTTACCATTCACTCTGCCGCAGATCTATGACATCAACTGCGTCACAGCCTGCATCTAAAAAGTCCTCCGGGGATTTCCCTGTAGTACGGTGTACACATGTACTCTCTTCTTCCATGAGTTTTCCATATGGGAAAATCGTAACACATTTCCGATGGTTTGTAAACGGGGAATTTCGATACTGTATTACATTCTCCTCTGCCTGTACATCCACCGCCACGCCATCCGGAACGCAATGGTTGTCAGCGTCATTCCTGCTGCCATGCTCACCGCAAAAAGGATCGTATAGATTCCGTCTTTCTGGAATTTTGCCCAGTCCTTCATCAACATCCAGTTCATTGTCCGGTAAAGTGCTGCTCCCGGAATCAGCGGAATTGTCGCGGAAACCAGAAATACAGTTACCGGCGTTTTATGAATTCTTGCCATACATTCTGCATACAAAGTAATAGCTACTGTTGACCAGAAACCGCACGCATACGGACTTGGCGTTATGAACTCTACTGCCAGATATACAGCCCAGGACAGACATCCACCCAATGCCGCAAACCAGAGTTTTTTTCCATGGATATTAAATAATGCCGCAAAGCCGAGGGATCCTGTGAAGGATACGACCAGCTGTATGATTTCCCGCATATTTTCCTCCTGAATAAATCATAACTACTCTCAAATACTCCCATTATCTGCTGCATTTCGCTACTCCGCAATTGATGCAGTATGTGAACTCCTCATTCACTGCTTATTGCTTTTCGTAACCTTCAAGAGAACTTCCCTGATTCGGTTAAAACAACAGATTCGCCACCGTGAAACCAAGGCCCACGACCAGTGCCAGCAAAAGCGCCTCCATACATCGGATCAAACCTGTAATGGTATCTCCTGAAAACATATCGCGTAATGAATTGGTAAATGCAATTCCCGGTATCAGAAGCATGATATTTCCGATACTGATCAGATCCGCATGATGTCCAAGCCCGATCAGAACTGTAAGATTGGAAAGTACTCCGCCGGCTCCGCAGCAAAGAAGCACTGTCAGCAGCGAGTTTAATGCGCCCTTTTTTACAAAAGCCTCAAACAGCTTCAGGGCGATACCAATCAGCGCAGAAGCAATCATATCGTTGACATCTCCTCCAAAAAACACGGAAAAAGAGCCTGAAATTACAGCATAGATCAAAATCTGCGTTTTAAAAGAATATCCTTGTTTATCCCGGATCTTTTCCAGCCCCTTCTGAATCTCCTCCGGCTTCGGCCGATACTCACAGATGTATCTGGAAAGCTGGTTCAGGTCATCCAGCCGTCCCAGATCATTGGACATTCCCGGCACACGCCGCGTCTGGGTGCAAATACCGAAATCCTCTCCATAAATAGTCGTCACAATACTGGATGTGATAGAAAAAACATCTGCCCGGGTGGCTCCATATGCCAGGCAGATCCGCCGTATGGTATCTTCCACACGTCCAACCTCTGCTCCGCAGCAAAGAAGCTGTTCACCAATTGTCATCGCATAATATAAATACTGTTCCGCTTCCTCCCGCGTCATCCGGCATCCCTCACTTTCCTGCTTTATTTCATTTTTATCTATTTTAGGACACGTAAATATTAAAATCAACAAGGATTTTTTGTCTTAATATTCATTTCTTCTATATTTTCTCAAAGTAATAAGCAGATATTTTCGCTCAAAATAAAACACCACCCGGACAAAAAAGATATCTATCCCTTCTGTCCGGATGGTGTTTGTGTTTGAAAATCCAATGCTCTGCTCAGTTTTTATTTATTTGAAATCTAATAGATCTTATGCAAGTTTTCCGCCAAGTTCACGGCAAGCTGCAAGTCCTTCATCATCAGGTGTGTTGTTTACAATGAGTCCTTCATCCTCAACAAGCTCTGCGCCTGCGTCTTTTGCTCTGCCGCACCATGTTCTCATCCACTCTCCGTCGCCCCAGTCATAGGAACCGAAAAGCGCAACTTTCTTACCGGAAAGTTTGCCTTCCAGATCAGAGAAGAATGGCTCGAACTCACCCTCCTCAAGCTCCTCATCCCCCATAGCCGGACAACCAAGAGCCAGAACATCAAAAGAAAGCGCTTTATCCACATCCGCATCAGCCACTTCCATAATCTCAACATCCGCACCGGCAGCCTTGGCACCTTCCTCAACAGCCTGCGCCATAGCCTCTGTGTTACCTGTAGAAGACCAGTAAATAATTCCTACCTTGCTCATCTCAAAAACCTCCTGTTTTTAAACTTTATATTATACGCACATCTGAGATGTACAGAGATGCTTCATACCAACAACCTGCAAAATCGAATACCCCGCACGGATCTGCGCCGCAGTAAACTCCCGGCACTTATCGTAGCTGTCAAAAATCCTGCGAGCCTGCTCCACATCATCATAAACCTTCCAGTAACCACACATCTTGCAGCCACTGCCTCCGAACTTCCGGAAACCCTTCACATCTTCAATGGGATAACCCAGGAAAAGTCCGATCTCATGAGGAAACTCCGTCTTATGAAAAAATCTCTCCTTCAAACGGGCGATCATCTCATCCAAAGAACTATCTATATTATACCCATCCTGAAGCAAAAGTTTCCTGGCTTCATCCTGCTTAAGATATTCCTGTAGCATATCCGGCCGGTACACCAGAAGAAGATAATGCTTCCTGCATCCACAGATGATCTCCATACGGATACCTTCCCGTTCAAGACTCTCCTCATAATCCGAAATGATCTCCGGCAGCTCCGGCATTTTTTCCTTGGAAAAGGAAACAAGATTCGCCGGTTTCATTCCCATTAATACAGGGGAACAATGATAACCCATGACAGATTCAAATTTTTCACAAGTCATTTGCATTCTCCTTTACATGTTAGTTAGATTTCTCTAACTGTTGTAAATATACTACCAAAGTTAGTCTCTGTCAACTTATTTTTATAAATTTTCACTGAGAATTTTTACTGATAAAATCCTATCATTAAGGGCACAATATTCCTTATAATAAACACTCTGTCAGACATCCGACTGCCAGTTCTCACCATTTAACCGAATCAAGTAAGTCCTCTGCAGGGTTGCAAATATCCCCTACACCCGCAGCGTAAAAATACTCATTTACATCCAGCTCATAAAATGAAAATATTTCAGGATAATCATATCCAAACCTCTTGACAAACTTCCCTCTGCCATGTATTATAATATCAGTAATAATTACTATTACTGAAAGGGGGAAACATTATGGCAGCACTTAAATACAGCCGTCAGCGAGAATCCATCAAGGAATTTCTGAGATCCAGAACAGATCATCCAACGGCAGATACAGTATACGAGAATCTTCGACAGATCTACCCGAATATCAGTCTCGGAACTGTCTACCGTAATCTTTCTCTTCTCAGTGACATCGGTGAGATCCGGAAGCTGACCAATTTCGGAAGCGCGGATCGCTACGATGGAAGGGTCGCACCACACTCACATTTCATGTGTACCAGATGCAACCGGGTGATCGATATGCAGTCAGACAGCCTTAACGGAATTCTTGAACAGGCAGCTGCAGAATTTATCCACGGAAAAGTCTTTGACGTAGATGCAAGCTTCTATGGGATCTGCAAGGAATGCCTGAAAAAAGAAGAAAAACAAGCTTGACAAAACAAAGATCACATGGTATTATAAAATAGTAATAATTACTATTATTAATTTAGAAGAAACAAAAACAAACAATATATTTCAAAAAAGAAAAGGAGATCATTACTATGGCTAAATGGGTATGTACAGTATGTGGATATGTTTATGAAGGCGAGCAGGCACCGGAAGCCTGTCCAGTATGTAAAGCACCAGCTTCTAAATTCCAGAAACAGGAAGGCGAGCTCTCATGGGCAGCTGAGCACGTTGTAGGTGTAGCTAAAGGTGTCAGCGAGGACATCCTTGCAGACCTGAGAGCGAACTTCGAGGGCGAGTGCTCTGAGGTTGGTATGTATCTTGCAATGGCTAGAGTTGCTCACAGAGAAGGATATCCGGAAGTTGGTATGTACTATGAAAAAGCAGCTTACGAGGAAGCAGAGCATGCAGCTAAATTCGCAGAGCTCCTTGGTGAGGTTGTAACAGACAGCACAGAGAAGAACCTTCAGATGCGTGTAGAGGCTGAAAACGGCGCTACAGCAGGTAAATTCGACCTTGCAAAACGTGCGAAAGCAGCTGACCTTGACGCAATCCATGACACAGTACATGAGATGGCTAAGGACGAGGCAAGACACGGAAAAGCATTCGCAGGTCTGCTTAAGAGATACTTTGGTAAATAAGAAATCCGCATAAAATCGGAATTTTTACAAGAGGGAACCACGTAAAATGGTTCCCTCTTTTTTAATGTTTCTGATGGAGATGTGCAAATTAGTGTACAGATTTTTCAATCTTCCGCACACTATCTTCTCTTACCTGCTCCCGAAGCTCCGTCAGATAATCTGAGAATTTCACCTGTTCATTTCCGTAGGTCATCTGCAGGTTATATTCCAGTGGGATCCAGGTTTTGATGTCGGATTCATTGTGCTGGATCAGCGCTTCCAGTTTGTCCAAAGCTTTGTAGATTCTGGATTCCAGAGTCTGCTGTGCTTCCATTTCCTGATACAGTTCTGCCATCTCTTTATCAAATGGTTCCGGCAGAGTTTTCACCCATTCACCCAGCACATCGGCTTCTTTTTCTGAATCTTTTACTGTTTTTTCAAAAGCTGGGATATCCCCGGTAAAAGCTTCTCCCATATCATGGATCAGACACATTTTCATGATCTTCAGAAGATCTGCCTCCGGAAACTCGTCGCTGACAAAATATGCCATCAGAGAAATTCTCCAGGAATGCTCCGCAACACTCTCCCGCCTGCCTCCGGATGTATAGCAATGACGCACTGCATCTTTTAATCGTTCTGCAACAGAAAGTACTTCAATCAGTTTTTCTGGTTTCATATTCGTTCTCTCTCCTCCGTCTTTTCATAATATTTTCACTGACACCAATTCTGTTCATTACTATACCATATCTCCGGTCATGGAAAACAGATGAAAAACAGAAGATTCCATTCTGAAAAAATTTGTCTCAACTAATTTATAAAAAAAATATAAACTTTATTGCATTTTTCTCCATAATCGTCATAATGAAATTATAAACAAAAGAAAGAAGGTGATTGCCGATGGATATCACGGTGTCGGATGAGGTCTCACAGGAATATCATGCGCTTGTGAAGAACATCCTCTGTAACAGAGAGTTCCTGAAGCTGAGCCTGTACACCCACCACCAGTGGACCACACGGCTCATGCACAGTATCAATGTTTCTTACCTCTCCTGGTTCATTGCCAGGAAGCTGGGATGTGACGAGAAAGCCGCCGCAAGGGCAGGGCTTCTCCACGATTTCTGTCCCTATGACTTCAGGGCGGAGACACCGACCGGTGAGCATCAGGCGTTTTATCACCCGAAGGCTGCCGCAGACAACAGTGCCGCACACTTTGATGTCACAGACAGAGAGCTGGATGCGATACTCTCACATATGTTCCCTCTGGGACCTCTTCCACGCAATAGGGAAGCCTGGATCATCAGCTTTGCCGATAAAGCCTGCGCCATCGCGGAAGGCTGCCATATCGCCATTGCACTGGCCAGACGGAACCGGATCGTCATCAATCCGGCATAATTTCCACACAAAAAACAGGGCCGTCGCTACTCCTGACGAGCCCTGTTTTTGTGTGGAAATTTATTTTATGGTAATACTTTGCAGATTACTTTCTATATCTTAGTTCTCTTTCACAATAACCTTATCCAGATGCCAGATATCATCTACATACTCCTGGATAGTTCTGTCGGATGTGAACTTACCGCTGCATGCTGTATTGAGAAGTGCCATCTTAGCCCAGCGTTTCTCATCCTTATATGCTTCCTCAACACGCTTCTGTGCCTCTGCATAGGAACGGAAGTCGCCAAGGATGAAGTACTGGTCAGGTCTCGGCATGTTGCGTTTGTCGAGAAGTGAATTGTAGATGTCACGGAACATCTCTGTATCGCTGGAGAAGGTTCCGTTGATCAGCTGCATCAGTACCTGACGGATCTCCGGATCTGTGTTGTAGATGAAGTCCGGATCGTAACCGCCGTTGTTCTCATAGTTGATGATCTGGTCGGAGCTCATACCGAAGATAAATGCATTCTCCTCACCAACCTCCTGTACGATCTCAACGTTAGCACCATCCATGGTTCCAAGTGTCGGAGCACCGTTCAGCATGAACTTCATGTTACCTGTACCGGAAGCCTCTTTACTTGCTGTGGAGATCTGCTCGGAAACATCTGCTGCCGCAAAAATGATCTCAGCGTTGGATACACGGTAGTTCTCGATGAATACAACCTTCAGCTTGCCGTTGATGGAAGCATCATTGTTTACAACATCTGCCACACAGTTGATCAGCTTGATGATCTTCTTTGCACGTGCGTAAGCTGCGGAAGCTTTTGCACCAAAGATAAATGTTCTTGGATAGAAATCCATCTCCGGATGTGCCTTGATCTGGTTGTACAGATAGATCACATGCAGGATGTTAAGAAGCTGACGTTTGTACTCATGAAGTCTCTTAACCTGGATATCGAAGATAGAGTGCGGGTCAACCTCAACACCATTGTGCTCCAGGATATATTTTGCAAGACGCTCTTTGTTCTTGAACTTGATGGTCATGAACTCCTGAAGAGCCTTCTCATCGTCTGCGTAAACTTTAAGCTTGGAAAGCTGGGAAAGATCTGTGATCCAGTCCGGTCCGATCTTGTCTGTTACCCAGTCAGCCAGAAGCGGGTTTCCATGAGCAAGGAAACGTCTCTGTGTGATACCGTTTGTCTTGTTGTTGAACTTCTCAGGCATCATCTCATAGAAATCCTTCAGCTCCTGATTCTTGAGGATCTCGGTATGAAGGCGTGCAACACCGTTTACAGAGTAGCCTGCAACGATCGCAAGGTGAGCCATCTTAACCTGTCCGTCATAGATGATCGCCATCTTCTTGATCTTCTCGAAGTTTCCAGGATATTTCTGCTGGATCTCAAGAATGAAACGACGGTTGATCTCCTCGATGATCTGATATACACGCGGAAGCAGTCTGGAGAACAGCTCGATCGGCCATTTCTCAAGTGCCTCGGACATGATGGTGTGGTTGGTGTAAGCACAGCATTTTGTTGTGATATCCCATGCCTGATCCCAGCCAAGACCTTCCTCATCGATAAGAATACGCATCAACTCTGCAACTGCAACTGTCGGATGGGTATCATTCATCTGGAATACAACCTTCTCATGAAGCTTGGTAATGTCGTCGTGTGTTTTTTTGTATTTGGCAATCGCTGCCTGAAGGCTGGCAGATACGAAGAAGTACTGCTGTTTCAGACGAAGCTCTTTACCTGCCATATGGTTATCATTCGGATAAAGCACCTCTACGATAGTACGTGCAAGGTTCTCCTGCTCTACTGCGTTGTGATAATCACCCTTGTCAAAAGAGTCAAGGTTGAAGTCTACGATCGGCTCTGCATCCCAGATACGAAGTGTGTTTACAACATCGTTGTTATAACCTGTGATCGGCATATCGTAAGGAACAGCCTTAACTGCCTGATATCCTTCATGGATGAATTTATTCTCGTTCTTCACCGGATCCCACTCAACACGTACATATCCGCCGAAATGAACCTCTTTTGCATACTCCGGACGACGGAGCTCGAAAGGATAGCCGTTCTTCAGCCAGTTATCCGGTGCCTCTACCTGATAACCGTCACGGATCTCCTGCTTGAACATACCATAACGGTAACGGATTCCGCATCCGTATGCACAGTAGTTCAGAGTTGCAAGGGAATCCAGGAAGCATGCTGCCAGTCTTCCGAGTCCACCGTTTCCAAGAGCCGGATCCGGCTCCTGGTCTTCGATGCAGTTAATGTCAAGTCCAAGCTCCTCAAGAGCCTCCTTAACCTCACCGTATGCACCAAGGTTGATCAGGTTGTTTCCAAGGGCACGGCCCATAAGGAACTCCATGGACATATAATATACGATCTTCGGGTCCTGTTTTTCATACGCCTTCTGGCTCTTGAGCCAGTTGTCAATGATCACGTCCTTCACAGTGTAGCTTACAGCCTGAAAGATCTGCTCCTGTGTAGCCTCTTCCAGTGTTTTTCGATAAAGGAATTTTACGTTTTCTTTTACACTTTTTTTGAATTCCTCTTTCTCAAACTGCTTGTCAATCATTAGTTTTCCTCCTGTACTTTGGATACTCCCAGTGTTACAGCCTCTTTGTTGATGTTCCACTCCTTGGTGTAACCCTCTGCTTCTCCCAGAATAATGTTTTCTGCCAGTACTTCACGTTTGATCTCATCCTGGTTTGCTTTCATGATATCCATGATCTTATCGTTATCTTTTGCATAGACAATGATCTTGTCCATGACTTCGAAACCAGCCTCTTTACGCATGGTCTGAACCTTGCTGATGATCTCGCGGACAAAGCCCTCCTGGATCAGTTCAGGTGTAAGGTTTGTATCAAGGACAACGGATGTCTCACCGTCTGTCTCTGTCACATAGCCCTCGCTCTGGGCTGTTTCGATCAATAAGTCTTCCTCTGCAAGCTCGACTCTGTTTCCGTCAATGTCAAGAACGAGAACACCATTATCTCTCAGCTCTTTCATTGCTGCGGTTCCGTCGATCTCGGAGAGTGCGGTACGGATGCCGTTCAGAAGCTTGCCGTATTTCGGTCCTACTGTACGAAGCTGCGGCTTGAAGCTGTAGGAAATGAAGGACTCTACATCATCTGCGAATTTCACTTCTTTTACGTTAAGCTCATCTGCGATGATATCTGTGTAGAATTTATCCATAGCTTTCTCAGCCTTTACATACATGGTTCCGATCGGCTGACGGTTCTTGATGTTTGCGGTATTTCTGCATGCACGTCCGAGAACAACGATCTCAAGAAGCTCTTCCATGTTTGCCTCAAGATCCTTGTCGATCCATGCCTCGTTTACCTCCGGGTAATCGCAGAGATGGATACTCTCCGGAGCGTCTGCATCAATGCTTCTTACAAGGTTCTGGTAGATATCCTCAGTCATGAACGGGATCATCGGAGCTGCAGCCTTGGCAACTGTTACCAGTGCTGTGTAAAGTGTCATGTAAGCATTGATCTTATCCTGCTCCATGCCCTTTGCCCAGAAACGCTCACGGCTTCTTCTTACATACCAGTTACTCATATCGTCAACAAATTCCTGGAGTGCTCTTGCAGCCTCCGGAATCTTGTAGGAATCAAGATCCGCATCGACAGTCTTCACCATGGTATTCAGCTTGCTGAGCAGCCATTTATCCATAACCGGAAGCTTATCGTAATTTAAAGTATATTTAGTTGCATCAAAATTATCAATGTTCGCATACAGTACGAAGAATGCGTAGGTGTTCCACAGAGTGCTCATGAACTTTCTCTGTCCCTCTACAACTGCCTTGCCATGGAAACGGTTCGGAAGCCATGGAGCACTGTTGATGTAGAAATACCAGCGGATCGCATCTGCGCCGTATTTGTTCAGTGCATCAAACGGATCTACTGCATTTCCCTTGGACTTACTCATCTTCTGTCCGTTCTCATCCTGTACATGTCCCAGAACGATTACATTCTTATACGGAGCCTTATTGAAAAGCAGTGTGGACTCAGCAAGAAGGGAGTAGAACCATCCTCTTGTCTGGTCAACAGCCTCGGAGATGAAGTCTGCCGGGAACTGCTGCTCGAACAGGTCTTTATTCTCAAATGGATAATGATGCTGTGCAAAAGGCATTGCTCCGGAATCGAACCAGCAGTCGATTACCTCCGGTACACGGTGCATGGTCTTGCCGCAGTCCGGACACTTCATGGTGATATCATCAATGTATGGACGGTGAAGCTCGATGGTCTTCGCACGCTCGTCACCACTCTTCTCATAGAGATCCTGGCGGCTTCCTACGGATTCCATATGTCCGCACTCACACTGCCAGATGTTCAGTGGTGTTCCCCAGTAACGGTTTCTGGAAATACCCCAGTCCTGAACGTTCTCAAGCCAGTCACCGAAACGACCCTTACCGATGCTCTCTGGAATCCAGTTGATAGTATTGTTGTTACGGATCAGATCATCCTTTACTGCAGTCATCTTGATGAACCAGGACTCACGTGCATAGTAGATAAGCGGTGTGTCACATCTCCAGCAGTGCGGATAATCATGCTCGAATTTCGGTGCGTCAAAAAGCTTGCCCTCTTTGTCAAGGTCTGTGAGGACCATCGGGTCCGCTTTCTTTACGAATACACCTGCGTATGGTGTCTCTTTGGTCATGTTGCCCTGTCCGTCTACGAACTGTACGAACGGAAGGTCATACTCACGTCCGACACGGCTGTCATCCTCACCAAATGCAGGTGCGATATGAACGATACCGGTACCATCACTCATGGTAACGTAGTTGTCACAGGTTACGAAATGAGCTTTTTTGTGCTGTTTTGCTGCTGCCTCTCCTGCACATGCAAAAAGCGGCTCATATTCTCTGCGCTCAAGGTCTGTTCCTTTATATTTCTCAAGGATCTCATATGCAGGCTCATCATCCTTTGCAAGCTTGCCGAGAACCTTGTCCAGAAGTGCCTCTGCCATGTAGTAGGTATAGCCGTCTGCTGCTTTTACCTTACAGTAGATCTCATCCGGGTTTACACAAAGCGCAACGTTGGATGGAAGTGTCCATGGTGTTGTTGTCCATGCCAGGAAGTATGCGTCCTCACCAACAACCTTGAAACGCACGATCGCAGAGCGCTCTTTAACAGTCTTGTAGCCCTGAGAAACCTCCTGTGCGGAAAGCGGAGTTCCACAGCGTGGGCAGTAAGGAACGATCTTAAAGCCTTTATAAAGGAGACCTTTTTCCCAGATCTCTTTCAGCGCCCACCACTCGGACTCGATGAAATTGTTGTCGTATGTTACATACGGATGCTCCATGTCAGCCCAGAAACCAACGGTAGAGGAGAAATCCTCCCACATTCCCTTGTATTTCCATACGCTCTCCTTACACTGCTGAATGAACGGCTCCATTCCGTACTCCTCGATCTGCTCCTTGCCGTCAAGGCCAAGCTTCTTCTCAACCTCAAGCTCAACCGGAAGTCCGTGAGTATCCCATCCTGCTTTTCTCGGAACCATGTACCCCTTCATTGTACGGTATCTCGGGATCATATCCTTGATAACTCGTGTCAGAACGTGTCCGATATGTGGCTTACCATTTGCGGTAGGCGGTCCGTCATAGAATGTGTATGTCTCGCCCTCTTTACGGCTGTCCATACTCTTTTCGAAAATCTTGTTGTCTTTCCAGAATTTCTCGACTTCTTTTTCACGGTCAACAAAATTCAGATTCGTGTCAACTTTACGATACACAATATTTACCTCCTGTGTCTGATTACTGGCTGCTGCCTCATCTGTAAGGCCACAGCGGATTGTTTCTTCACAGATACCTGTTCGTGCCAATGCTTCGGGCACTTATAAAAAAAGACCCCATCCTGTAAAAGGACGAAGTCTGATTCGCTGTACCACCTGTTACATTATACGGGCCTGTGTCCGGATCCCTGCGTCTTCTGCTGTGTTCTTATGCTCTGTGTTATGGCGCGGGCTATTGTTCCATGTCTGTTCATGGCGGACAATTCTTTGTATCTGCCGATATATGTTCCCTGTAACGGAGGAAATCCGTCAGTTCTTACTTAATGATCATCTGTATATCAGATATTCTTCCGGCTGCTACCGGACAACTTCGGAACTGAAGCTCAGGAGTGATATTCCGCCATATTTACTCGTCCCGGGCTCCCACCATCCCCAGTTCGCTGCAAGCTTTCCATATGGCCTACTGTCTCCATCACAGCTTTTTCTATATACGCTGTCTATTATAGGTTGGGGAAAATCCATATGTCAAGTGTTTTCATGGATTTTTCTTATTATATGTATGTTCACTTCTTCTTAATGGAATTTTCACAGACTGCAAGTAGTTTTTCCGGGAGGAAAGTGGTATACTACTACAGAATCTTGAGGGCCAAAATACAGCGTTTCATTAATACAATGCTATAATTAATGAAATACTGCACCTCATCACAAAACGGGCAAGATTTTTTCGGTTACTGATCCTCAAATGAATAATAACCTTCTCGCCCGGATTTATCACTGAAAGGTATCTTGTTATGAAAAATATGAAAAAACGATCCTTGCGCCGGATCTTTGCAGGCATTCTCGGCATAGGGATCCTGCTCACAGGCGCAGCTCCCTGCGCGGCGGCTGCCTATGGATACGATGAATATGGTGATCCTATCGTCACTGCCACACCGGTTCCTGATGGTCAGGCAGCAGCAGTCACGCCTGCTCACTCCAGCTATTATTCACAGGCTGCCGACACCGATTCCATTGACGGGTGGCCCAAAGGTCCCGGCATCGAAGCACAGGCTGCAGTCCTTATGGACGTAAATACAGAATCCGTTCTTTATTCCAAAAATGCGGACACACAGCTCTACCCTGCCAGCATCACGAAGATCCTGACTACACTGCTTGCCTGCGAAAATCTGAACGCTAAGACAAACATTACCGTATCTGAGAACGCTTCCACCAGTGTAACTGCCGGAGATTCCAGTATTTATGCTGCTCCCGGTGAAGAATTCACCAGGGATCAGGCCCTGATGGCTGTCATGCTCCAGTCCGCTAATGAAATGTCTGTCGCCGTTGCGGAAGAAGTTTCCGGCTCTGTAAAGAAATTCACAGAACTCATGAACTGGCGCGCCAAGCTTTTTGGCTGCAAGAACACACACTTTAACAATCCCAACGGTCTTCCGGATGAGAATCATTACACCACAGCCTCCGACATGGCAAAGATCGCCAAATCCGCCTGGCTGAATCCTCTTTTCCGGCGATACTGCACCAAACGTTATTACGAGATCCCGCCTACCAATAAATTTGCGGAAGCCCGCCAGCTGCTCAATCATCACAAGATGATGAAAAACGGCGAATATTATTATGAAGGCGTCCGTGGCGGAAAAACAGGCTACACGGATGCATCCGGCAACACACTTGTCACCTACTGCAAACGGGGAAATATAACGCTGGTAGCCGTGATCCTGAATTCTACTTCCGCGGCAAATGCTTACAGCGATACCGCTTCTCTTTTTAATTATGGTTTTGAAAATTTTGAAAAGGTGGATATGAAGGTGTCCATGGAGCCAGTCCCGTTTAAGGTACTCCCTTGTGACAAATATATCCTTAAGAATAACGGAAACACCTATCCGTTTTATTATCAGACAAAGGTTTATGTGACTCTTCCAAAAGGTATCAAAAAATCACAGCTTAACAAACGCCAGGCCGTTCTTCAGAATGCTGTCGGCCCACTGCGTCTGAAAAGCAAATATTATTATAAGAAACAAATGGTCGGATGGGGAATGCAATACGAACGAAACATCGTATCAGATCTTCTCCTGGCTTCGTAACATTTTCCTGCGGCGGAGAGATTCGTGCTTTTCACGGATCTCATCCGCCGCTTCTGTATCTTCTGCTCTCAGGGTCTTCACCCCGAAATATTTTCCCTCGTCGGTTTTTCGGATCCGGATCTTTCCGGCAACAGGTCCATGCTCATGGCAAAGGGCAAGGCTGTAATATACCTTGGAATTGTTGGTACTGAACCAGCGGATCTTCCTCTTGGCAGGGCATCTGCAGATAGGACACATGGTACTTACCATAGTACGGTCCTTCATCAGACGCTCCTTTGATACAAATTCCCTGGACACAAACTTGTCATGGTCTGTATAGGAAATATAGATCTCGCTGTCTCTGGATTTTGGATTCTGATATACATCCAGGGACGGATGGCGGATCATGCAGGCTTCATCGATCTCCAGGAGTATCCTGGCAGTATAGCTGGCGTCTGCCAGTGCCCGGTGAAAATCCCGGCTTTTGGGAAGCTGCAGGTAGTCTGTAGCATATTCCAGGGAACGCCTGGATATTCCGTCCTCGAATTTTATGCTGAAAAGTTTCTGCACATCGTAGTAATGCACCGGCCCTGGCATCAGCTTCAGAAGATTATAGTATTTCATATTGCGCTGAAGTTCCATCACATCCTGGTCTCCCCAGGTAAAAAAGCGATACTCCTCCCCGCACCATTCCAGGAATCTGCGGATCGCCCTTGGAAAAGGGATGCCTTTTTCCAGTTCATGATAATCCACGTGGATCACTTCGTGGATACTGTCGTGGATCCAGTGGTACACTTTGGGCTTGATCAGGCACTGAAAGGTATCAACGATCTCTCTTTTTTCATTTAATTTTACTGCCCCGATCTCTATGATCTCAAACGGGAGCCGACTATCCGGATGTCTTCTTCCATCCGGATTCTGGTTCCATTCCAGGTCAAATACAATATAGTTCATGGGTTTTCTGTCCTCTTATCTGACTGCTCAGCTGCTTCATAAATGCAGCTGTTTCCGGATCGTTGTCCGGCTATTTCATATTTTTGCATTCGGACACAGAATAAATCGCTTCAAACAGCTCCTGCTGGAAGCTTTCTGTATCTGCATCTGTCAGAATCATATCTTTCATTTCGTCTTCTTCGTGTAGCCACCAGCGGAAATCGCATAATGTGGCACCCCGTCCGGCACCGTCTGAACAATCCACATCCAGGAATACTTTTTCTGTTTTAAAGAACTCCGGATGGATGAGATACATAAACGGTACAGCAGCATGGATACTTGCCACGCAGCGATATTTGGAAAAATTTTCAAGTACGTAGCCAGCCATATCTCCACAGGCTCTGGCTGCCGGATCACCGGACTGGCACAGCTTCATGATCTGGTTTCTGGTGAGATTACATTTCAGGGTAGCATCCAGTCCACACATGATCAGTGGGATTCCGGAATCGAATACGATCTTTGCCGCCTCCGGATCTGCGTAGATGTTGAATTCCGCTGCCGGTGTGATGTTTCCGCCTTTTGCTGCGCCGCCTGTAAATACGATTTTTCTGATCTTATTCTTTATTTCAGGAAAAACCTTCAACAGAAGTGCAAGATTAGTCATTGGTGCAGTTTCGATCATTACTACCTGCTCGCCCTCCGGAATGGCCTTCAGAATGTCACGTATAAAAAGCACTGCATTATCAGAAGCAGCCTCTGATTTTGCTTCCGGCAGTACGCAATGGCCAAGCCCTGTCTCTCCGTGGAATTCTTCCGCATAAATTGCCGCTTTTACAAGAGGACGGTCCTGGCCTCCTGCCACCGGAACCTTCAGTCCGTAAAAATCCACCAGCTCCAGTGCATTTTTGGTCACTCTTTCTATCCTGGTACTTCCTGCAGATGTCGTCACTGCAAGCAGCTCCAGTTCATCCTGATGTGCTGCCGCATATGCCAGTGCGATCCCGTCATCGATTCCGGGATCACAGTCCATGATAACCTTGATCTTATCTCCCATATATTCACCTCTGTAAAAACTCTTTCCCCAATTTTATAGTATTGCCGAATTTCCGCTGTTTACCTGTTCCAAGTATAACAGAGTGAGGAAAGCGTCTACAGAAGTTCAGAATTCGTTACTGTTCACTCCGTTCTCAGCAACACGCTTCGCGGAATATTACCAGTAAACAATAATCAAAATTCACCTCTGTACTTCAGGCTGAAACGTAAAGAACCCCTCTGCCAGGCATTGGCAGAGGGGTTGAAAAAAGGGGGTTATATTCATTTATATAAACAAATGCGATGTGCAATTTGGAGCTTTAATATTTGCAATATCCGTTTGGGTTGTTCCGGATATTGTTATTATGCTATATCCCATCACCCGGAGCTTGCAATCCAGTACCGGGGCTTCACAATAAATGCTGATCAATCAATAGAAACAAATTTCTTCTCTTCTGCTTCTTTCTTGGTCTCTTCCTTCGGGAAGGTTACATGAAGGATTCCGTTCTCATATTTCGCATGGATATCTTCATGCTTAATGCTCGAGCCTACATAAAAGCTTCTGTTGCAGGTTCCTGTATAACGTTCTCTGCGAACATATTTACCTTTATCATCCTTCTCGTCTTTCTTCTCTTCTCTGGTTGCCTGAATGTTCAGATAACCATTCTTCAGCTGGATCTTCACATCCTCTTTCTTAAATCCCGGAAGATCGATCTCCAGTTCATAATTGCCATCTACATCACGGATATCTGTCTTCATCATATCCTTCACCTGAGGATAAGCATTGGCAGCTGCCTGACGGCCTGTCGGATATCCCATAAAATCATCAAATAAATCTTCTCCGAAAATACTTGGCATTAACATAACTCATTCCTCCTGATCTATATTCGCTGCGTGCTGCGCAGGCGTTTTTAATTTACTGTTTCTGAAAACATCTGCAAATTCTGTAAGAACTTTCTCCGGAAGATTTCTTTTCTCTCTTCCTTTGTTCTGTATGTACTATAACACGCATTATTAGCACTGTCAAGAGGCGAGTGCTAATTTCACACTTTCTTCACATTTCACGTAATTTTACGATCCATTTTTCCGATACATATGTCTGAAGCGCCGAAGATAGAAGGACTCCCAGGATCAGAAATGGAACTGCCTGTAAAAGCACTCCCATAAATACATAAATATAATAACTGCTTTCATAAAAGAGAGCCCACGTCTGCTGAATACAGGAAAGAACATCTGTATCGGGACCATGGATTCCGTATTCAGTGCAGTGGAGATATGCTTCATGAGATCTGTCGAATAATACATTTAATCGATACCGGGACGGTAATAAGGCAGGCTACCGCACCAGATAGCATGACTGCAACATCCTGGAATAGGAACTGGGAATTAAGAATGATCTCCAGGCTATATTGCTGTGTCTGAATGTATGAAAATAATAAAATAGTTCCTCCAAGATAAGCAAACAGCAACGTATTTACCGTTGTACCGATAATTTCCTTCCCAACCTGATAGCCGGAAGCTGTAAGCTCTTTCGCTGTCAGACTGTTTTTATGAGTCCAGACTTCATATACAGAAGATGTTACAGATAATGCTGTATCGATAACAGCCCCAAGAGTACTGAAAACAGTTACAAATATTCCTACATGAAGCATGTTAATATGAAGGTCCGTACTGTAATAATACATAAAATCGTCTTCCGAAATCTGCAGCTCATTTAACCCGTAACTTCCTGATCTCCATGTAATAATATAAATCGGAATAAACAAAAGTAACATTACCAGCAGTGTAGCCAGAAAAGCCGCCCGCGTCTTTGGATTATTTCCGTTCTGATAAAACAGAGAAATATAACAGACACCTGCACCTGCCACCAATATCAGGAGCAGTACAGGAAAACCGGCAGACATCAGCATAATTGAAAAAAACAAAATTACAATATTCCCCGCCAGTGTCATAATTGACATGGCTCCACGCTCTCCGCCAATCAAGATCACCAGAAAAATTAAAATCAATGCAAGAAAAATGATCATTCTCTGACACCCCTTTTCCGTGATGGTATTTTCATAATCGCTGAAGCAATAAAAACAGATACTGGTATTGCCAGTACAATTCCAATACTTTCTATCAGAAAACGACAGATATCATATGGAATGTGGTATCTCACGATCGTTATAAAACTTATATCATTATTCATCTTAAGTATGAACATGGGAATCATGCCGCTTGCCAGAACAAACAGCAGTACATTTATCATGGTTCCCATAATATCATATCCGATTTCACGACCGGAATGTATCAGTCTTCTCAGAGAAACCGATGGATTTTTCCGCACGATCTCTCCTATTGCTGCGCTGATCGTCACCGTCACATCCATAATTGCACCAAGTCCTGTCAGCATAATATCTGCCCAGAATATATCTGCTGAATTGCCTGTACTTCCAAGGTATTCCAGATTGGAATAATCCAGATCTCCGTACATATAAATAGAAAATTCAAACAATGCCATGATCAGAAACAGAACACACAGTGTTGAAAGAACTGAGGAAAATGTTTTTCTATGAATTCCATTTAAGCAGATCAATGTAGTCAGTGAAAAAAGAACTGCGATGACATTACAGATATTTAAAATATTTTTCCCTTCTGTAAAAGCCTGAAATCCATACGCAAATATGACTGTATTCAGTATCAGTGATATGATCGTGTAAAATCCCTGCTTTCCTGTAATGCAGATCAGAAGAAAAAATAATCCTCCTGCCAGTAATGCCAGATACCCATCCCTTTTTACAGAACGTATCGTTTTTCCGGGGCTTTCCTTTGAACCGCTTAAAAGAACGGTGTCTCCTTTATGATATTTCTTGGTCTGAACCTGAGAAGATGTATATTCATTAGAGACCGTTATTTTTTCCCCTTTATGCGAACCGTTTAATATCCGTGCCGTAATATTCTGAGTATAATAATATTCTTTTGAGCCCCTGGTTCCTTCTCTGCTCAGAGTCTGTTTTTCTGTTACGGAACATATTTTTGCCAGCGGTGTATGATAAAATCGGGAATTACAGCAGGTAAACAGAACAAAAATAATATATATGCCGGCTAAAAGATATTTTTTGTGAAATATGCAGGATTTCATTAACTTCATTCCCCCTGTAGAAATATTGCAATTGTAAACGCACTGACCGGTTGCTTTTTATCGAAGTAACATTCTACGCTTTTTGAAAGTATTGGTCAATATAAGGTATACAAAAAACAGCAGCAGAACCGTTTTCACAGTTCTGCTGCCCCCATAATTATTTTAACAAATACCTAACTCCAAAAAAGCCATTATTTACAAAGCGCAGAAAATGCATCTGCAACAAACTGAACCTTGGTTCCGATAATAACCTGTACAGAAGTTTTTCCAGGTTTGATCACGCCTGCAACACCTGCAGATTTGATCACCTTATCATTTACAGCTGTAATATCCTTAACCTCAAGTCTCAGTCTTGTGATGCAGTTATCGATGCTTGTGATGTTCTCTTTTCCGCCACAGCCTTCAAGGATCTTTGCGGCAATAGCAGTATAGTCATCATTTGCAAGCTCAATATTCTTCTCTGCCTCAAGATCATCATCGTCTTCTCTTCCCGGAGTCTTCAGATCAAATTTCTTGATGGCAAAAAGGAATACAACATAGAATACAATGAATGCTGCAATTCCAAGAGGAAGGATGAGCCATGTTTTCTGTGCTGCCGGAAGTGAGGATGAGAAAAGTAAATCCATCGCACCGGCGGAGAAGCTGAAGCCTGCACGGAAGCCAAGAGCAACTGTGATCATGGTAAAGATACCGTAAAGTAATGCATAGATCACATAGAGGCCAGGAGCAAGGAACATAAATCCAAACTCGAACGGCTCAGTTACACCACAGATAAATGCACAGATCGCTGCAGATGCAACAAGACCGATGGCGATTTTTTTCTTTGCAGGTTTCGCACATCTTACCATTGCAAGTGCTGCACCAGGAATACCAAACATCATACATGGGAAGAATCCGGACATGTACATTCCAAGGCTCCAGGATACATCTGCAGAGGTTTCACCTGCCCAGAAGTGCTGAAGATCACCAAGTCCGATGGTGTCAAACCAGAATACATTGTTCAGTGCGTGATGTAATCCGGTAGGGATCAGCAGACGGTTCAGGAATGCATAGATACCTGCACCAACAACATCCATACCTGCAACTGCTTTTCCTAATGCTACAAGTGCACTGAAAAGTAATGGCCACACAAACAGTAATACAGCAGATACGATAATGGAAACCACTCCTGCGATGATCGCTACGCAGCGCTTGCCGCTGAAGAATGACAACCAGTCAGGAAGCTTGGTGCTCTTGAATTTGTTATAGCATGTAGATCCGATGATACCGGCAAGGATTCCGATAAAAGGATTCGCAATTTTGTCAAATGCAAGAGTTTTTGTTGCATTGTCTGCGATTGATGGCATGATGGTTGTAACAAATCCTGTAGAAAGAAGTGTTGTGAGCATCAGCCAGGATGCAAGTGCAGCAATTCCGCCGGTTCCGTCATTCTTTTCTGACATACCGACACCAACACCGATAGCAAAAAGGATTGCCATGTTGTCGATCAGAGCTCCGCCTGCCTTAACCAGAAACAGACCGATCAGATTGGCTGCGCCATGAATGTCTCCACCCTGCATAGTTGCCGGACATAACCAGTATCCGATACCCATGAGGATACCACAGATTGGCAGTACTGCCACCGGAAGCATTAACGCTTTTCCCAGTTTTTAAAGAAATTTCATATATTTCCCCTCCCTTAAAATAAATATATTTGACCGGATCACTCCGGTTATAACACCCCGAAAATTGCTACTATCTCCGGGCTGCTATAAGCCTGTCAGCTGCATGAAGATGATCATGAAAGCTTGAGGACGGCTTCATCCGCCGAAACATCCCCCTCCTTCTGGAGGCTTATCTTTCCGTAATCATCTGTGTTGCAGATCAGAACCGGGATAATCGTGTTTAAACCGGCTTTCTCAATTTTGTCCAGATCAGCCTCTATCAGAAGATCACCTTTTTTGACCTTGTCACCTGCTGCAACGTGGGCTTTAAAGGGTTCGCCCTTAAGTGTGACTGTATCCAGTCCGATATGTATCAGTATTTCCGCGCCCTGAGTGCTTGTCAGCGTAACTGCATGAAGCGTATCAAATACCATTGCCACCTCACCGTCTGCCGGAGCATATATCCTGCCGTCTGCCGGGATCACGGCAAAACCGTCACCCAGTACCTTATCCGCAAAGACAGGGTCCGGAACCTCCGCAAGGGGAACCACTCTACCCTTGCAGGGTGCATAGATTAAATTTCCTTTATCTTTTCCTTTAAAAAATTTCAGCATATTCTCTTCCTCCCGTTATTTCACCACTTCTTCCGGTATTGATATCCGCGATGTCGATTTGTAAATATGTCTATATATTTTTTATCCGTTCCGAGTTTATATTATATATTTCGTATAATTTTCATTTTTTGGTTTTTAGGCATGTGTATATATTAACCATTATTTTCGGTTTTGTCCACATTTTTATCGGTATTTTTCAAAAAAATAAGCTGTAGCACATTAACGCGACAGCTTATGTGAGAATATTCAGTTTACTTCAGCAGTTCTTTTTCTTTCATATTCGTTGTCACCTGAAACTCTCCGTTGATCCGTTGGATCTCGTATACCAGGGGATTATTTCTGGCCCAGCCGGGATCTTTTTCTGCCTGCCGGTTCCAGCTGTACCAGGCGCGGACAAAGCCTTCGTGGATGGTAGATTCCGCTTCCTGGCGGGCCTGGACCGCATCCTGATAATCCACAAAAGTTCCGATATAAAATCGTTTCCCCTTGAATCCGATGGTAGCACGGTATTTTCCATTCCGCAGCTGATAGACGCCACGGAATCCGCTGGTATTATCACTGCGGTGCTTTCTTTTTTCCAGCATCTCCACACAGGTTCCATCTACCATATGCAGCTGCCCGGGAAGCTCCTTCCATATCTCCTGTCTCAGACAGCCACAGCTTCTGTAATTACCATGAAGAAGGCCATCCTCTGTCACATCCACTTCATTTCCGCAGTCACACCGACAATGCCAGAACACAGAGCCCTTTTTGCTCCTTTTATCTGTATGATAGAGAGCAGTCAGCCGCCCGAAACGCTGTCCGCTGATGTCGGTGATCCCGCGACCTCTGACATAATGGCCGCAACCGCAGCTGGTACATTTTCCGGCTTTCAGGCTGTGTGCAGTGGAAATATGCATATTCCCGCAGTCACAGCGGCATTCCCACCTGGTCCTGCCGTTTTTACTTTCCATTTTTTTTACTGCCACAAGTTTCCCGAAACGCCGGCCTGTAAGGTCTTCTGCCACCGGTCCTCTCTTGGCACTGTTTTCCGGAATACATCCACAGTCCTTTACAGTCCCACGCATCAGATGTCTGGTATTTACTTTTATCTCATTTCCACAATCACATCTGCACAGCCATACAACATACCTGTTTTCCCGCTCATCCAGTTTTTTCAGTACCGTCAGATGACCAAATCTCTGACCTTCCAGTTTAAGTCCGTTTGCCATCCTCTGTCCCTCACATTTCGTCAAAAAAAGCGATGCGGTAGAAATTTTTCCTGCCGCACCGCTGTCCGGATCCTGTTATTTATCCGTTTTCTTTTTTCTTCTGACAAATACTGCTGCCAGTAATACCACGCATCCGGAAACGCAGATCACTGCGATCCATTTTGCAATGTTTGTGTTATCTCCTGTTTTTGGCATAGCTTTTACATGACTGGAACCAGTATTTCCTGTATAGGAAGAAGTTCCCGTATAGGAAGAAGTTCCGGAAGCAGGCGGATTGCTGTCAGGTTTTATCGGCGTGTTCGTTATGGTCGCTGCCGGAGTTCTGGTCGGCACTGCAGTCGGAGTTTTTTCCGGAAGTGGTGTCGGTGTATTTTCCGGTACAGGTGTCGGCGTATCCACAGGATCGTAGGAATTCACAAAGCCGATATCCTGTTTCTCGCTGTTCATCTGTGCATCGGTATGTGCAGCCACAACTGCTTCCAGATCACCGGACTCTCCGTTCGTTACTGTTACTTTCACATAATAAACGGTATTGTCATAATGTCCGTTTTCCAGCTTTCCAGGCTGCTGGGAAACGCTGTAAGTGTATACGCCAGGAACAGCATATTCCACTGCAGGAAATTCTGCTTTCCCCGCACCTGTGATCGTGATCGTATTTTCTTCCGGCATGGGTGCTTCGTCCTCACCCTGAAGAATGATCGTATAAGTTTCGTCCGGAGATGGCTTCTCACCTGACAATTCCACGCTGACAGGAATCTTTACTTCCGCAACTCCAGCTGCCATAGCTGAAATCGGAAAAACTGTCAGGCACAGAACCGCAAGCAGGAGCACTGCCGGAAATTTTCGTATATTCGTCTTCATCCCCTCCTTACGTCTCCGGCGAATAAGGTTTCATTACCGCCAGAAGAACTGTTCTTGCATCTGTAAATTCCGAAGAGCAGGTTGACATTGCCAGTATCTGGGAAAAATCTTCGGACTTTCCAATGTTATCCATTGTCTGCTGATGGACATGTTCCGCGTTTTTTCTGACAAAATCCACAAGTCCGCTGGTGTCCGCCTGCCATTTTCCCGTTGCAAAAATAGAATCCTCAGATGCGGAAACCTGCATACATGCAAAAATTTCCAGCTTGTAGGAACGGTCAGGCAGGATCAGCGTACCTGTGGTGTTTTTGTTGAAAAATTTCTTTTTTCTGTAAAGATCCAGATCTCCGAACATCTTATGCTCTGCCATGTGATGACCATACAGGAGAGAATATTTCCCCTGAAAATTTCTGTCACAGCCGGAATCCAGAAAGATGCTTCCTGACAAAGCAAAATCACCGTATACATCGGTATTGATGTAAGTCAAGTTATCTTCTCCCTGAAGGATCGGATAATCGATCTTTGTGTGGTCCAGTGTGATCCATCCACAGACATCCGGATTGATCTTTCGGAGCTCTTCAAAAGAAGCGCCTCCGTCTTTCTGTTCCGGGTCCGGTTTCAGTTTTAAGAGCTGGGACTGGATGTCGTCCACAGCGCCATAGACCTGTGCGTTATCCCAGAGCGCATACCCGGAATACGCCGCCGCCAGAATCAGAAACAATGCTACAATGGCAGTGACCAGAGAGTTGGCTGCTTTCAGAAAAAACTTAGATGCGTTCATACTGCCTCCTCTCTGCTGCCTGGATGATCATTAGTCTTCGTATTTACGTCTTCTGGTGATGAATGCTGCACCTGCGATTACGATCACACCTGCGAATACGAGGATGTATGGGAGGGTTGTGAGGTTGATGCCGGTGTCGATTTTACCACCTTTTTTGTTAGTAATTGTCACATTCTGAGCAGTTTTATCAACTGTTTTATTAGTATTTGTAAACGTATACTCTGGGGCCTCATAACCACCTTTATCATTAGTATAATCTGCCTCAGTTACTTCATATGTCACACCAAATGGTAAATTTGTGAAAGTAATTGTCTGGTCATGTTTCAGGTCGATTTCTGCTGTTGCTATATTATTTTTCCAATCACTTGCTTTGATAGTATTTGTTGTCTCTCCAACTTTATAAGAAATATCACTGGACATTGTCTTTCCTGTATTATTTTTTAAAGTTACTCTTACAGTGAAAAATTTATTTTTATCACCAAGATTACCAGTTACAACTTTTTTAACAGGTAAAGAATTTGCTGAATACTTATTAGTAAATGCCGGAGCATTGTTAGCAATTTTTTCATCTGCACCTTTTCTAAAAGTAACAGATTCTATTTTGACTCCTTCATTGACCTCATTATTTACAACTGTAACTTTCATATATACTGGAGTTGAATCATAAGTAACACCAGCTGTATTTGTATCTGCAATCTCAGAAATTTTATAGGTAAAAACTCCTACATTTTTATACTCTGGTAATTTCACAGAAACTGTTTTATCTTTATTGGCACTACCAGCATCTCCTACCTCATATGTAACCGTTCCGACAGTAGGTAAACCATAAGTTTCTATTGTTACACCATCTCCCGCATCAGTAACACTTTCACCTTCAATATTAAATGTAAAGGTTTCTTTTGGTGACCTTCCCTGGCCTTCAAGATTGTACTCTTTTGTAAATGTAACCGTGCCAGCATTTTCTGGTGTCTGTACTTTGTTGACTGTCTCTTCCGCAAATGCCGTACTTCCCATGGTAAACATGGTGGCTGCTGCGATCAAACATGCTAACAGTTTCTTTGTCTTTTTCATAAGAAAATCCTCCTAGAAATATAAATTTATTTATAAGCTCATAAAAAGCAGCTTATACATTTTGACTGTGATGTTCCCCTGAAAATGGGAGAACAGTTACTTTTTTTACAGTTCCCTTCTTCGAAGTATAGTGATCACTTTTGCTTTTACATCCTCCATGGAGATGGGGCCAAATTCACGACTGTCTTTTGCATGGGTTCGGTAATCTCCCAGAATAAATACACTGCCTTCCGGAACTGTATAGGGATATGTGATCCCTTCCTTTGCATATGTAGGAAATGCAATTTCTCCTGTCTGGGCTGTTCCGTTTACGAGAAGCGTTCCTGTGTCATCCATTGTGATCACGTCGGTTTCGCATCCCAGGATACGCCCTACGTAAGTTTTGCCGTCGACTTCATACACGACAACATCTTCTTTTTCAAGATTCTGTTCCAGCCGATAACCAATGAGAAGATCTCCGGCCTCCACTGCCGGGAACATTTCATTATCCGGTGCCTGGCCTATAAGAAAAACCTGTGTAAACAGCAGCCAGCCAACGGCCACGATCAACACAATCCGCCAGAAAAGACGGATGTAGCCTTCCTTTATTTCTGTAGAATATCTTCTTTTCCGGATTGTCTGAGAACAGGTTTGATCTTTTTCAGCACGCATCACCTCCGCACCTCTTCTCTGGAACTATGTCCTGTGAACAGATCAGACATTTGTATCCTGTCCGGTAGTCCCTCTTTCAGCAAGTTCCTTATATTTGCGAATCATGGCATCACAGCTTTTCTGATGGTCAGCAATCAGTGCATCGTACCGTGCACGTTCTGCGCTTAAGGATATTTCATAAATCTGGTTTAACTCTTCCATCTTTTTCCAGAGATGAACTTCATCCACTCCGCCAAACAGCACCTTCCGAAACCTGACCGTCCGGAACCACTCCTTCAGCTTTTCGTGCTCATGATTTAACGCCTCTGTCTGCGGAAACCGCTCTGCTCCAGCATTACAGCTTCCTTTTTTTCCTGACCGTTTCTTCTTCATCACAACCGCCTTCAACTCCAACGCTTCCTGCGCCTGAATAACAACACACCTGCTCCGGCAGCTACGATACCTAACGCCAGAATGTATGGTGTTGTATTGAGATCCAGCCCAGTGTCCGGGATTGCGTCTTTGTTGTTGGTGAAGGTAACTTCATGTGCGGTATTTTCATCCTCATTCAATTGCTGAATATTGGATATTTCCGCTGTGTTTCCAATAGTAGAATCAGAACCGCCTATTGTATAAGAAGTTGTATATCTACTGCCACTATAATCATTCTCTGTAATTGTCACCGTTGCTCCGACTGGAACCTTTGTCACCATTGTTGTCTGGTTATCCGACAATGTAATATCCGCTGAACCACTATACTGTGTCGCACCGATATTGAATGGAAGATTAATATTTCCATTTACTACAGAAACTTTGAAGTGAAACGCTTTGCTTTTATCTCCCATATTTCCAGTTACAATTTTTTTAATATTTACCGTTGTATAAAGCGGTATATAGTGAGCATAAAAATTTACGGTACCATCTGCTAACTCTGGATCAGTTGGACGATGTGGCCAGGTTGTAATTTTCTGATCTCCACATGCTCCTCCGCCATCATTTTCCGGATACCAGCCATCCAGAACATATGTTATTCCATCGATAACTTTCTCATTCTCACCTTGCTCTGTTTTAATAACAGAATCTCCAGTTTTATAGTTTTTCGCATCAACTTGTGTATACTCTGTATCATTTGGGTTTTTCACCCAGAATTTAGCAGTAAATGCACTTCTACTTTTAATACTCAATGCACAGTCTATGTGATATGGATATTTTCCTCCGTTATCTCGTGAAATTTTACGGGGAGTTAATGTAATTTCAAGAATATCTGATTTGTCAAGATTATTAATATTAATTCCCGTATCTTCACTGATTGCTTTTTTGTAATTCTCCCAGATTGAATCCAATATAAATGTAAAATATGAACCAGTAGTCGTATTTCCACTCTTTACTGTCCAAGTTGTACCTGTACTTCCATCCGGCCATGAAGTAATATGATTCGACACATTTTCTTTAATATTTTTCTCTTTGTAAACCGTATTTCCTACATAACCATCTTCCCATTTTGCATTCTCTATATCAATTGTTCCTAACGTATTACTGGTTTCCTCTGTCGGTGCCCATGCTCCCGTATCATTTGTCCATGGATCTCCTGCAGGATTGGCAAGATAATAAATTGCTGCCTTTTTCTTGTAAAAGTTCCATCGTTCCTGTACTGCTACCGGATCTTGCTCCAGCTCTATATCCTGCACTGTCTGTGCATCCGCCTGCGCTTCCAGCTCCACATCCTGAACCTCATCTACCGATGCATCTGCATCTCCCGCCGGCGTCGCAGCTGGCTCTTTCGGTTGTTCTGTGACTGTCGGCTCCTCCGGCTGTTCGGTCACAGTTGGTTCTGCGGGCTGTTCGTTATCTTCGCTAGGCTCTACGGATGGCTCTTCCGGCTGCTCTGGATCCTCAGATGGAGCTTCGATAACATCTATCGGTTCCTCTGTATTTTCATCTCCGGTTGTCACCGCAGGTTCTTCCGATTGCGATTCATCCACCGACTGATCATTTTCCGCTTCTGTAGCTGTCAGCTCTTCTGCTTCCTCTGCGGATCCGGACTGTACTGTTTCAGTATTTTCATTGGCTGTTTCACTGCTGGCCTCTACCGCAAACGCTGAGATGGAAACACTGCAGATCATTGCGAACGCAATACAGACTGCGAGGATCTTCCTCCACAGACGGTGTTTTCCAGATGAATGATTATGTATCATACTTCAAACCTCCTTCTTGTATGCTATGGCAGTCAAAAACAGGCACTGCTCATTACATGTCCATGCCGGTATTTCTGCTCTTTCGCAGAGCACAATACTCTGTGAAAGATTCCCTGCGATCCGTGTAAATTTAACGGTTCTTTCTTCTCTGACGGCGGTTTTTGACGGTTTATAAAAAAACTCAGGCTCCCGGAAATTCTTTTTCCACGGTATCTGCAATCTTCAGTTTTTCCATATTTTTACGTTTCAGGTTCATGGATGAATGTACATAACATTCCAGTGTGATCCGTGTGCTGGAGTGCCCCAGGATCTCCGAAAGACTGCGGATCTCAAATCCGGCCTCCACACACCGTGTCGCAAAACTATGCCGCAAAGTATGAAAATGAACATTTTTCAGATCACAATCTTTCGTGTATTGCCTCATGCGATACTGCAGGGTTCTGGGCTCCAGGAAATGCCCTGCTTTTCCGGTCAGAACATATGCTTCCACATCATCTGCTCTCCATTTGTTACAGAGCTTTTCAATATCCTGGTTCATGGGGATCGTCCTTACCGACCTTCCACTTTTAGGAACCCCGGTTATGATCCGGGTCCTTTCTTCACTTGCAGGATTGAGATTTTTCAGGCGCTGCATGGTATGACGTACAAAGATGACTTTATTTTCCAGAGAAATATCTTCCCATTTCAGAGCACATACTTCTCCAATCCGCAATCCTGTCAACAATGCCAGCAAAACCCCAAATTTACACGGATCCATGTCCTGTAAAAGATATTCCGTAAACCTTTTCTGTTCTTCACAGGTCAGCACACGCATTTCTTTTCGATCCTGCCTGGGGTATACGATATCCACCGGTTTTGCCAGTGGATTCTGCTTTGCTGCATAATTCAGAATAGAATGCAGCACGGAAAGGATATCCCGCACTGTTTTTGGTGACAATCCTCTTTCATGGATAAGCCTGTAGCTGAATTGTTCTACAAGTATTTCTGAAACAGCCTCGGAAAAATACTGCCCGAGATCAGGCTTGATATATTTTTCCAGGATCGTTGTATATTTTACAAAAGTGGATGGTTTCACGCTGCTTCGTTTCAGATACAGCCATTCATTACAGTAATCTGCAAAGCGATTCCGTTTTCCTCTCACGGGCAGGAGCTGATCATTCATCAGCGCATAACGTGCCTGATTAACCTTATCTCTGGCTTCATGATATGTTTTTCCGTAACAGTAGCCATAGTGTATCCTTCCGTTTATCCGATGCTCCTTGATATATCTGGCTTCCCATCGTCCATCTTTTCTTTTGTAAATGTTTTCTCCTTTTCTGCTCATTGATCTTTCCTCCTGCTATGCCGAATCTTATAGTCTGTTCACAAATAAGAGTTTTTATCCGCCGGTCTTTTATCCTCTGACGATGACACTGACGGCGAATAGTGTCCTTTTTCGGACACCACAATATTTGCGCCCTATATTATCCGTAAAATATGGCGAAAAACCACGATAAAAAAGCCGGTTTTCAGGAACTTGCACCTTGAATTTCCGAAAAATTTATGGTATTTTTATAGAAACAGAGTATTGTGCTCTGTGAAATTTACCAACTATAATCTAAATAAATAAGCCGTTTTTTAAGCAAAAAAACTCCCTCACATATCAGTTTTTTCTGATACATGAGGGAGTTTCTGATTTATGACTGATCTATGATCTATTTTGCTTTATAACGGTAAACGGTTTTTACTGCTGTGCTGTCTTTACCGGTTGTCCAATCACTTTCGGAGGTTGTGGTCTGAGTCTGGATTTTTTTGTTCTGGTACTGGTTCATACGGTACCAGGCCTGGCCTCTGGCTCCGTGGCTTCCGTAGGCGCCGTTACAGGTAGTTCCGCTGGAGCACCACACCCGGTTGCCGTTCCCGTTCCAGTTCAGCAGATAATAGGTAATGCTCGGGTCATCTCCATCTGCGCCGGAAGCAGCTACGGTTACCTGACTGGCTACCACACTGTCAAAATGTACATAAGAGCCCGTCTGCGCAAAGTTTACATTCTGTCCGGTATTCGGTCCACAGAAATGATAGTAATAATAGCCCACCAGCTGTCTGGAAGCAGATGTCTCCAGTGGTCTTACAGACTCATAAACACCACCATCGTTGACATAGCTGGAGGTTGTTTTCTGATAGGTGTGTTTATACTGGATCGTATATTTATCGGAAGTGATATTCTTTGGAAGCGTATCCACATAAACCCAGTTTTTAGGTTTCGCCTTGATCTTAAAGGTCTTTGTTACGGTTCCGCTGTAATTCCCCTTAAACTTCACCGTTACCTTATAAGTACCAACATTTTTTCTTCCACGGGAATATGTCACCTTGTAATTGCCGGAACTGATAGTTTTTTTATTTGCACCGGTTACTTTTACCTTCGGTGTTTTTACTTTTCCGTCATATGTATAGCTTGTGGCAGAAAGCTTTATTGTCTTCGGATAATAGATGGTTTTCTTTCCGGTCACCACACCGCAGGAGCAAAGATACTGCACATATCCGTTCCTGGATGTAGTTGCTTTCTTTACCTGTTTTTTGTAGCTGTGTTTATGAGCTTTTCCGGTGATCTTAAAGGTTTTTGTAACGGTTCCCGAGTAATTGCCTTTAAACCGAACTGTTACCCGATAAGTTCCAACATATTTTCTTCCGGCAGAATAGGTAACTGTATAGTTGTCTGCACTGATCACCCTGTTGTTGCTGTCTGTAACCTTTACCGTTGGCTTTTTTACTTTTCCATTATAAGTATAGCTTGTTCTGGAAAGCTGTATTTTTTTCGGATAATAGATGATCTGTTTATTCTGTATACTTCCGCAGCTGCACTGCTCCTGTATATATCCGTTGACAGTGGTGGTTGCCTTTACTGTTACTCTCTGATAGTTATGTGTATGTGTGACCGGAGCTGCCTGGACAGTGAAATTCACAGAATCCGAAAATGTATATGCATACTGTGCATGATTCACAGATGCCACCGCTACCCTGTAATTCCCCGCCGGCAATGTGCAGGACCAGCTTGTTCCATTCACTCCATACTGAAATTGCGTCGGATTGGATTCTCCTGCTTTATACACATATACATCATAATATCTGGCATAGCTTGTTGCATTCCAGGAAAACGTTGTGGTCTGATTCGCTTTTCCCGGATTCACGCTCACATATGGCTTGCCCGGTACACGAACGCCCGGATAGATAAAGCCAAGCAGCACCTTGTTGGAATCATAAGGGCGCCTTCCTCCGACTGCATTGGTCAGTGTATATCCATATGCAACTCCATGAGAGGATGTCTGATCTTTGTCCGTTCTTCCTCCCTCATCTACCGTAAATCTGTTGTTTCCAAGATTAGCTGTTACATAAGCAACATGTCCGTAATAATCTCCGCTCCATACAGCAATAGAACCGGGAACAGGCTCATTTCCTACTGCATAGCCCTGATTGATAGCATTTTGCCACCAGCTTACCGCATTTCCCCATGCAGGCAATGCGATTCCCTGTCTATCATACACGCACTGCCATGCAAAGCGTGTGCAGGGGATCTCGTATAAGCCATCTCGATCCACATCCTGTGTTTTAGGATAAGGATTACCTGCTGCTGTTACCGTTGCTGCCGGTACCGCACTGAAGGCAGTTACTGCGGACAGCGCAAGGACCATCAATTTTTTCAGAAGCTTCTTTTTCATAGCTTTCTCCTTTCCTGCGGTTTCATCCTTCTTAACAGACAAGTCTGATCTGGCATGTCTGCTACGATGAAAATGTTCTGCATGTTTATTACTCTTGTTTCATATTTTATCTCTGTCTGGCAAGTTTATGATACCTTTATTGTGCATACTCTCACGGAAGATGTCAAGGTAAAGAGATCCAGTCAAGTGGATATTCGCATCGGTAATTTTTTTCAGCCACTTACTGCAAAATCAGCTTTTCCTCCCAGCTATCCAGCGTAGCGCTGATAGCTCATCCAACTCCCGAGCAGCCACACTACCCTACCGCCCTGAAAAGCCAGCCCGTGAGGCGTGTGCTGCCTGTCGCCGGACTCTGCAGGAGGGGAGCTGATTCTTGGCTGGCCCCGACGAAGCCCCGGCGGCAGGCAGCACACGCCTCACGGGCGTCCCTTTTCACCAAAAAAAGCCGAACCAGCCACATCCCGCAGCCAGTTCAGCTCAACCCATACAACTACAAACTCACTCACCATCAACCCAGGCAAGCAGCTTCCCGGTAAAAACCCTATTAAAGAAATGGATCACCGGTCCCAGCCCAAAAGCCGTCACCAGTGTACCAATACCCACAACACCACCAGTCAGATAACAGATCAGCGCACAAAGCACATCATTAGACATCCTGTGCCAGAAATAAGGAATCTTCGGCCATCTCTCTGTCATGATCAGCGAAAGACTATCATAAGGCGCAACCCCCTCATCCGGCATCTGATACATCGACAGTCCCAGACAGCAGATCACAACACCCACACACAGTGCCACCAAACGTACCGGCAGCGCCACAAGCTCCAATCCAAAAACACCAGTATAAATATTATAAAAGAAAGTAGTAATATAAGCCAGACAAACCGCATTCACAACCGTACCGATCCCCAGGAACCTTCTGCCAAAAGCAATCTCAATGATCAGCAGCACAATATTTACAATCAGCTGGAAATTACCATACGCCATACCAATCATATCCGCAACCGCCATATTCATTCCACTGAACGGATCCGTTCCAAGCCCGGCAAGCTTGAAAATTCCAATCCCCATACCTGCAAAAACATTTCCGATACACATGATCAGAACATGCTTCCAGTTAATGTTCTTCAAAAAATCCCCCATAAACCTCATACCTCATCCTCTCTGAAAATATTGTCAGGCAGATATCCACGATCCACCTTCACTGCGCAAGATCCATACCAGATAATACCTTAATAACCAGCCTGCTGCAACGCTTATATTCTATCACACCCCCTCACCCCTGTAAAACATAAAAACCCCAAGAAACAACAAAAAGCAACAAAAAAAGACATCCTGCAGACCACATTATATGATCTGCCGGACATCTCTCTTTTTTATATCACGCTGTTAATTCAATTTCACAATCACCAGTCACTCCCGAAGCTCTCATGGCAGAGCCTCGTTATTTCAGATATCCCGAAAAATTTTTTCAATATCCAATATTATTTAATGAACTTAACCTCAGGATAAATTGCCTGCTTGGCAGCCTCTTTACGCTCATTAAATACAACCTTGTTCTCCTCAAACAGGTTACGTCCTTGTGCATCGATAGATACGATCAGCGGCCCAAATTCTTTAACCTTGTTGCACCATAAAGTCTCAGGCATACCAAGCTCATCCCAGTGATGCTCAACAATCTTCTCAACCTCTGTAGCAGCCACAACTGCACATCCAGCCGGGAAAACACAGTGGATCGCACCGAACTCTTTACAAGCACGCTCCGTATTCGGGCCCATACCACCTTTACCAACGATCACTCTGACACCAGTCAGTTTTGTAAACTCATACTCGAACTTCTCCATACGCATGGAAGTTGTCGGTCCTACAGAAACCATTTCATAATCATCCTCTGTACCCTCGATCTTACGAACGATCGGGCCGGCATGGAAAATCGCTTTGTTGCGGATATCATACGGAAGCTCTCTTCCATACTCAACCAGACGACGGTGAGCAACGTCACGGCAGGTCATCAGATCTCCGTCCAGCCATACAATATCGCCGATTTTGATATCAGCCAGGTCTTCTGCGCTTATAGGTGTAATAAGAACTTTTTTATCTCCTCTGATTTCGATCATGATTTTTCCCTCCGTTTATATTAAGCATTAAATTTCCATGTGGAATGAGTATCACAGGTTACTGTAAGATCCGGATTTACAACCAGATGTCCACGACGGTGGGACCAGCATCCAACATTTACTGCAACACCGATGGTAGATGGATGTCGTGCAGTATTCTCAATGTTAACACCCATTACAGAATACTTTCCGCCCATACCCTGCGGTCCAAGGCCGATGGCATTGATACCATCCTCGAGAAGCTTCTCCATTTTTGCTGCGTTTGCGTTATCGTTGTGAGAACCGATCGGACGCATCAGCGCTTTCTTGGAGGTCAGAGCAGCTGTCTCTACAGATGTTCCTACACCAACACCAACAAGAAGTGGAGGACACGCATTCAGTCCGTAGGTTGTCATCTGATCAAGAACGAAATCTGTAATACCTTCATATCCTGCCCCCGGCATCAGAACCATTGCTTTTCCCGGAAGGGTACATCCGCCGCCTGCCATATATGCGTAGATCTCACATTTATCGCTGTTAGGAACAATATCCCACCATACAGTCGGGGTTCCTTTACCAACGTTTTTCTTTGTGTTGTACTCATCAAAAGTCTCAACGGAATTATGTCTTAACGGTGCTGCAAAAGTAGCCTGAACAACAGCATCTTTCAGAAGTGCTTCCAGCTCATTGATATACGGGAAATTTGTTCCGCATTTCAGCCAGAACTGAAGAACACCTGTATCCTGACAGCTTGGACGGTTCAGCTCTACAGCAAGACCCTGGTTCTTTGTCATTGTCTCATAAAGAACCTTTGGAAGTGCAGCTGTTTCCTGTGAACCAAGCTCTTCAAGTTTATTAACTACGTCATCCGGTAATTTTTTTCCAATATGGGCAACAAAATCTGCTACCATGTCTGTTAATACTTTAACTCCATTTTCCTTAGTCATGATTTACCTCCTGATATGGTTCGATGGTTTAATGTTTTTTAGTTACATAGGTTTTTGTTGGTTGTTTCATCATTAATTTTGGCTGATTAATGGTTAAGATGGCTTTTTTGGCTTATTTATCATTTCTCCTTCACTGTATGGTCAGTGCAGAAGGGAATGAACTTAATTAAAAGTGTTGCTGGTCACAAAGTGAACAGTAACTCAAAAGTTTCTCTCCTTACGGATAGAACGGAAACAGGATCGGTAACAGAATCATACAGATCACAAAGGATACCAGGATCAGCGGCAGACCGGATTTCACATAGTCCTTGAATTTGTATCCTCCAAGACCGACTACCATGGTGTTTGCCGGCATACCGATCGGTGTTGCATATGCACAGGAACCTGCGATAACAGTTGCGATAACAACGGCTCTCGGATCTGCTCCGAGGTTGTTTGCAAGAGATACCGCAATTGGAATCATCAGTGCTGTGGTTGCTGTATTTGACATGAAATTTGTCAGCACACAGGTTACAATAAAAATCACCAGAAGAAGAAGGATCGGACTCGGATCTGCTCCAAGAAGTCCTACGATCTTATCTGCGATCAGTTCTCCGGCTCCGGTTGTATCCAATGCTTTTGCAAGTGTCAGAGAACCGCCGAAAAGAAATACAACCTTCAGGTCAATGGAATTCAGTGCGTCTTTCTCGGAAATAACTCCTGTCAGAACCAGGAGGATCGCTCCGATACATGCGGAAACCTCAATGCTGATGCCGATCTCTTTCTCAAAGATCATTGCAAGGATCACAAGGATCAGTACTACCAGGGAAACAGTCTGTTTCCACTTCGGTACATGACTGAAATCCTGCTGATCTTCAAGAGCTGCACCGGATGCATTCTTTCCATCCGGAAGGAATTTATATCCGATAAGGACAAAGTAAAGGATTCCGATCAGAAGCATCGGAACTCCAACCGGCGCATACATAAAGAAGCTTGTGGAAAGCCCCATCTCCTGAAGTGCATTCACACCCATCAGGTTTCCGGGTGCACCGATAATAGAAAGGTTTCCGCCAAGTGCTGCGGCAAATACCAGCGGCATCAGAAGACGGCTTCTGGAATAGCCGGACTCATCGGCGATTCCACAGACTACCGGGATCAGCACTGCTGCAGTACCTGTATTGGATAAGAATCCGGACATTACACCTACGATCACCATGATCGCAATGATCAGTGTTTTTTCTGTTCTGGCAAATTTCGTGACCAGTCCTCCGATCTTATTTGCCATTCCTGTTTCGAACAATGCCTGGCCTACTACAAACATGCCAACGCAAAGGATTACGTTACTGTTTACATACTGTGAAAATGTTGTTGTCGCATCCACAACTCCTGTAAGAGTCAGACCGATGGCACAGATTGAAGCAGTCAGTCCAAGAGGAATTTTTTCAAGGATGAAACTGATAATGGTAAACACAAGAAACAGCAATGTTATAGTTGTCTGAGACATTTCTGTACTCTCCTTCCATTTGGTTTTTTCCTGAAAAGTATAGGCCATACACGTTTCTTTTGATGATTTTATTATAGCCTGTGTACATACAAAAAAACAAATTAATGAAACATATATCCGCATAAAAAATATTTATAGTATCAGTTTTTAATGATAATTTTTGTATATTACTAACATAAAATCAGCGTATCAGCAAATGAATCTGGCAAATATTATATTTCTATGCTATTTTTATGTAGACACCCAAATACTCTGTCACATCTTTTCCGGACGGAAATGAAAAACTTTACTAAAAAATTTAATCTGACAATACATCGAGAGAAGGTTTATCATGACACTGAATCAACTACGCTATTTCTGCACAGCCAGCCGCTGCCACAGCATCACAAAGGCAGCCGAAGAATTATATGTGACCCAGCCCACCATTTCCATGGCTATCCGCGATCTGGAGATTGAATTCGGGATCAGCCTTTTTTCCAGAAAAGGAAATCAGCTGAGTCTGACCCAGGAGGGAGAGTCCTTCTACAAAAAAGCTACCTATATCCTTCAATATTGTAATGAGCTTCAGGCCGATTACTCCAGCATGTCCAGGATAAAGCCCCCTCTTCGCATCGGGATCCCTCCCATGCTGAGTACCGTATTTTTTCCGGAGCTGCTTACAGCGTTTCACGAAAAACACCCGGAAATTGCCGTAGTACTGGAAGAATACGGATCTGTCCGTGCCTGCAATCTGGTACAGGATGACACCCTGGATGTAGCTTTGGTCAATATGGAGCAGTATAATATAGATAAATTTCACAACACCGTCCTGGCCAACGACCAGGTGGTTTTCTGTGTGAGCAACGACCACAGGCTGGCAGAAAAAAAATCAGTCACAACAAAAGATATGGCGAAAGAGCAGCTGATCTTTTTCAATGCTGACTCCGTCCAGAATCAGATTCTGAAAATGCGTTTTGAGATGGATGGCCACACACCCAATATCGTTATGCGGAGCAGCCAGATCTACACCACCCTGCAATTTGTAAAAACCGGAAAATATGGCTGCTTTCTCTACTCCAGCATGACCGATAACTTTTCCACTTCCAATGTTACCGGTATCCCGCTCAATCCACCTGTCCGCATAAAAATCGGCATGGTATGGAAAAAAAGCAAATATATCAGCGGCGATATGCTGACATTTCTGCATTTCACCCGCATGTATTACAAAGAACATCCGCTGATAGAAAAGTAAATCCCAAAACTTCCAATTATATGTCGATTAATTTTTCTAATAAATGCAATTTTTTTTAAAAAACCATTGAAATCCATCAATTCATGTGATACTCTGTGTTACAGTGTTTTTCTACACGAAACGAATGACCGCCACCACCGCACACAAAAGATCCTGGCATCATTCAAAAATAAAAAAACTCAGGAGAGTCTCTTCAAATCAAAAGGGAAGAGCGCCGAAGGTGTACGCAGCACACAAAATGCTGTAAATCTCTCAGGCAAAAGGATGGAGGAAAGAGTAATGTTTACACAAATCAACAACTTTATCACATGGTTTGACGGAGTCGTTTGGGGACTTCCGCTGATCATTCTGATCCTGTTCACAGGAATTCTGTTAACCACTCGGTTAGGTCTTTTACAGGTAAGGCACCTCGGAAAGGCACTGAAATTCATGGTAAAAAATGAAGAAGGCGGCGATGGTGAGGTCACAAGCTTCGGAGCTCTGTGTACTGCGCTTTCAGCAACCATCGGAACCGGAAATATCGTAGGTGTCGCAACTGCTATCGCAGCCGGCGGACCAGGAGCACTTTTCTGGATGATCGTAGCCGCATTCTTCGGAATGGCAACCAAATACGCAGAAGGACTTCTGGCGATCAAGTACCGTACCATTGACAAAGAAGGCCACGTTCTCGGCGGACCTTTCTACTACATCGAAAACGGTATGGGAAAACAGTGGAGATGGCTTGCCAAGATCTTCGCATTTTTCGGAGCAGGTGTGGGACTTTTCGGTATCGGAACCTTTACACAGGTAAACGGTATCTCATCTGCAGTTACCAATTTCTTTGACCCGGATAAAGCACACACAGTAGCACTTTTCGGAAATACATATTCCTGGGCAACTGTAGTTGCATGTCTGATACTTACCGTATGTGTAGGACTTGTCGTTCTCGGCGGAATCCAGAGAATCGCAAAGGTATCCCAGGTCGTTGTACCGTTTATGGCAGTTCTCTATGTTGCACTGGCACTGATCATCGTGATCACAAACATCACTGCAGTACCTGCAGCGATCGTAACTATCGTAAAATCTGCTTTCACAGGAAGTGCACTTGCAGGTGGCGCAATGGGAACCATGGTCGTAGCTATGCAGAAGGGTATCGCCCGCGGTATCTTCTCCAATGAGTCCGGTCTTGGTAGTGCCCCGATCGCAGCCGCTGCAGCTCAGACAAAGGAGCCGGTACGTCAGGGTCTTGTATCCATGACAGGTACATTCATTGATACTATCGTTATCTGTACAATGACAGGTCTTTCCATCGTCATTACAGAAACATGGAACACAGGTCTTGAGGGTGTTGCCATCACAACAGCAGCTTTCCAGAAAGGACTTCCTTTCCCGCCGGTTGTCGCATCCTTCTCACTGATGCTGTGTCTGGTATTCTTCGCATTCACAACCATTCTCGGATGGGATTATTACGGTGAAAGATGTCTGGAATACCTGTTCAACAGAAACAAAGCCGCAGTTACAACATACCGCTGGCTGTACATCATCTGCGTATTCATCGGACCATATATGACTGTAGCAGCTGTATGGAACATTGCAGATATCTTCAATGCCCTGATGGCATTCCCGAACCTGATCGCTCTTCTTGCCCTGAGCGGTGTGGTTGTAAAGGAAACTAAGGATTTCTTCAAAAGACATAAAAATTACGAATTCTGATCCCAAATATCGTAATCAAATGTAAACACACGCAAACCCATGATGATCCCCTAATATCATATAAAAAAAGACGCGAACCTTTTTATCCTCCGATAAAAGGCCGCGTCTTTTTTATTTAAAAGCTTTCTATGCCAGCGTCAGGATCTCCATCTGCTGTGTCAGATCCGCTGCATCCAGAATCTCTCCATTTCGGATATCTTTCTTATCAAGCCGGACACACATTTCCTCTCCATCTGTCATATGGAAAAAATTATCCTCCAGAGTAACATCCGCATCAGTAAATCCAATAGCTGTAAACGGGCTGAAGCAGCTGCTTTTTAAATGGATCACAAATGCATCACCTTGCTCCTCCACCTCGGCAGTGATCTCCGGTTTATCCAGTTCCAGATATTTATACGGAACAAGGGTCTCCACATCACAGAGCACATCTCCGTCAGCAAGTGTCACTTCCGCCTCAAGAAAGATCTCATACTTCTTGTCTTCCCATCCGGAAACATCCACCGCCAGGATCGGAGCGGACTCCTGCACACCCACAGTGCCCGTTCCGGTAAGCTTCTCAAGAATCTCGCATTCCATATTTTTCACATAAAAGACAACCTGATATGACTGTGCGTCCATACTTTCATTTGCCAGATACACCTGCATGATATCCCCATCCATGCACATACTCACCGCCTGTGGCCCATAGAATTTTTTTGCCATATAATGAAGTGCCTTCCAACGGCCAAAGTAGTCGATACTTGCCCAGGATGCCACCGGCCAGTTGTCATTGATCTGCCAGTAAAGGGTACCCATACAGCGGCCTCTGTGACGTCTCCAGTGGTCTACTCCATACTTCATGGCCATTCCTTGAAGGATCTGGCTCACATAGAGAAGCTTGCGGAAATTCTCCGGATAACGGAAATTCTCGGAAAGATAATACAGGATCTTTCCGTTAGCTGCAGGATTTTTCTGGTGGTTCTCCATCACCCTGGAAAAAATATTCCTGTCTTTCTCTTCCGTAAAGCTCTCCACAGTTTTCAGGCACGGAAAAGACTGGAAGCCAAACTCCGAGCAGAAACGAAAATAATGCTTCTGATAATCTGTAAAAGGCTTCTGACCATGCCATACATCCCAGTAGTGACAGTCTCCTCTGTTCTCATCGTCCGGATCATCAAAGCAACCTCCGGAGCTTGGGGAAGACTGCCAGAAAAAGGTCTCGCTGTCTGCCGCCCTCACTGCTTTCGGAACTATGTACTCAAACATTTTTATGTAGTCCGCACGGAGATATTTCGACTCACTCTGTACCTCCGGCCAGTGATCCCAGGCAGACTCCATCTCATTGTTTCCGCACCACAGGCCAAGGGATGCATGATGACGGAGACGTTTTACATTTTCCGTGATCTCCTTCGTGATATTTTCTTCAAATTCTTCTGTAAGATCATAAACATTACATGCGAACATCAGATCCTGCCATACGATCAGTCCCATTTCATCACAAAGATCATAGAAATGATCCGAAGGATAATAACCGCCGCCCCACACACGGACACAGTTAAAATTGGCACGTTTGCAGGATTCCAGAATATACTTCTGGACCTCCGGTGTGATCCTGGAATAGATGCAGTCCTCCGGAATATAATTTCCCCCCATGGCAAAAATTTTCACGCCGTTGACACAGAACGCGAACTCTTTTCCCCAGAGATCTTTTTCCTGGCTGATGGTAAGGGTACGGAGACCGATGCGCTTCGTTATGGTTTCCAGAACTGTGCCATCCTCGTCCAGAAGTTCCACCTGAACTTTATATAACGACTGATCGCCGTAGCCGTTTGGCCACCAGAGCTTCGGGTTGTGGATCGAGGATGTCAGCACTGCTGGATTATTATTCGCTGATACAGTCTCCCCCACTTTGCATACATGGGTTTCCGTTTTTCGGTCGTTAGCACCTGTTCTATGTCCACAGACGCTCTCTGCATCCTCCTGGATCGTCACCCTCACCTGACACTTATCCACAGCATCTCCGCTTACAGCCACAGTTGTACACACATCCACAGCATTATCCCCATGCACCTGTGTGATCTTCACATCCTCAATTCTCGGATGACTGTATGCTTCCAGATAAATATCCCGAAAAATCCCGGCATCAATGGTCTGGGGGCCCCAGTCCCATCCAAACATACAATGAGCCTTCCGGATCAGCTGGTTTCCTTTCATTCCACCGCAGGGAACATAGTGGATCTCTTTATTATCTTCATACTCATAAGCTTCGATATACTTGAATACCGACCGGAATACGATCCGGATCTGATTCTCCCCGGAATGAAGAAATTCTTTCACATCCAGCTTCCAGGTACGATGCATGTTATCTGCAGATCCGGCTTTTTGCCCATTGATATAAATATCTGCAAGAGTATCCAGCCCCTCACAGACCAGTATTATTTTTTCTTCTTTCAGGATATCCTCTGAAGCCACAAATGTTCTGCTGAATTCATAATCCTTCCGGAACAGTTCCCTTGTCACATCCTCATTTGTCCGGTAAAAAGGATCTTCGATCTTCCCGGCACCATAGAGCCCGGAAAGCACAGATCCCGGAACCTGTACCTCACATAATCTGTCATTTCCTGCTTCTGCCAGCTCCCACTGGCCATTTAACATTATTTTCCTCATAAAATATATCTTCTCCTGTAAAAATCCCCTTCGCACGATCTTATATACAGGGCTGTTGTATCAGCCGTACTGTATTTTATTTATAGCCTTCCCCCATAATTCCGGTAATTCTCAATATAATCCAGGATCTCCTCCGGGTCTTTCATGAACCGGCACATACCCACAACATCTCTGGACATAAATTTTTCCCCGGCTGTGTATTCCAGGAGTGCCTGCATGCTGTCGTAATATCCCTGAATATTATAAAGAACGATCGGCCTGTCGATCCGTCCCAGACTCTTCAATGTCAGAATCTCAAAAAACTCCTCATAAGTACCAATTCCCCCAGGTACCACGATAGTCGCATCCGAGCGGCTTTCCAGCAGGTGCTTCCTCTCACGCATATTTTCAGTAAAAATAAACTCTGTACAATGCTCATACAACACTCCCGGCTGGTCAAAAAATCTCGGTGCGATACCCAGGATATAGCCTTTTTCTCTGTCAACACCCCGGGCTGCCGCCCCCATCAGCCCCTCTTTTCCACCTCCGAAAACAAGGCCGTGTCCTCGCTTTCCCATCAGCTGTCCCAGCTCTTCCGTTTTCTCATAATAGATCTTTTTCAGCTCTGCGCTGGACGCTCCATAGATACAAATATTCATGCTTCCGTCTCCTTCCCTGCTGCCTCCACAAATGCCCGGAGAAGCTTCAGCTGTTCTGAAGAATCATACATCATCTCCGGATGCCACTGCACAGCTACTGCAAATGGATGATCATTTATCTCTGAATATAACTTTTGCCGGCCTCTGCACATTGGCAAAGACCGGCTTTCCGTCATTTCCGATACATCTGGAGTGCATCCGGAAATGCCTGTTATTTTATTATAATCTGACATACACATGGGGTCAAGCAATTGCCGCTGCCTGAAACTCCCATTTTATTATACGAGAACTTTTTCTACTGCGTTTTTCCATCCGCTGTATTTCTGGTTTCTTTCCTGCGGATTCATGGAGGGGATGAACTGATTGCGGTTCTTCACCTCGAAAATGCTCTCCATCTATAATTTAGGGCATGATCAGTCATACAAGCCATTCTGCTCAAAATCTCTAAACAGGCTGGCTTCTCCATCATCAGCAAATGCATCTGCATCCCCCTGATCGGAATCATCCTGTCCTCCCTGGATATCTGGGATATCTGCATCCTGGGAATCCTGGGACGTGCTATCCTCAGAGCTGTCCTTGCTATCCTTGCTGGAACTGTCATCTTTACCAAGTTTTACAGAGAGTGTCTTCTCCTTATATTCATTACCATCCAGAACTGCAACCGTCACATCGATCTTTTCCTTCGGCTCATAATACTGAAGCAGCTCAACCAGCTGATCGATACTGGTGATCGTTTTACCATCAAACTCTGTAATGACCATATTCTTGGTAATACCTGCATCATCAGCAGGGCCGCCCTCGGTTACCTCCGAAACAAATACACCCTGCGGGATACCATAAATCTGTACTGCCTCCGTACTTACTGTACTGCCTGTGATACCAAGGATACCATGATTATCCACTTTATCCCTTGCCTTGGCATTCATCATGTTCTCAAGAGAATCCGCAACATCAGAAATTGCAATGGCATAACCCATACCTTCAACCTCAGTAGAAGCAAGCTTGGAAGAGTTGATACCAACAACCTCACCATCCATATTCAGAAGCGCACCGCCACTGTTACCGGGATTGATAGCCGCATCTGTCTGGATCAGGTTCACGCCCTTGTTGATACTGCTGCTGTTATCTGTAGAATCACCAGACTCGATCTGGCCTGATGCATCTGTCGTACGGTTCTTTGCACTGACAATACCGGTAGTAACAGACTGGCCATAGCCAAGTGCATTACCAATGGCAACAACCTGCTCACCGATCTTCAGATCATCAGAGCTTCCGATCTTTGCAACAGAAATTGCATCCATTGTATCATCCGAAACATCCTTCGTTGCAACAGAAACAACTGCAAGATCCTCGTTTTCATCAAAGCCCTTTACCGTAGCCTCATAAGCATTACCATCTGCAAAGGCAACTGACAAGGTATCGGCGCCATCCACAACATGATAGTTTGTGGCGATCAGTAGCTCAGAATCTGTTTTTCCGATGATAATACCGGAACCGCTTCCCTCAACTTCCTGCTCCTGGCTCGGCGCATACTGGGAACCAAACATGCTGTAATAATCCTGAACCTCCTGAACGGACTTGGTTGTGATGGCAACTACAGAAGGCATTGCCTCCTCAGCAACATCTGATACATCCAGACTGCCCTTTGTATCGGAGGATTTTGTATCCTTTGTATCTTCGCTGTCTTTATTTGATTTTTTATCAGACTTCATAAGAGTCAGATTCTCGGAGCTATCGGTTGCCGCCTGTACGGACTGTGCACCGGAGAAATAATTTATACCTTCATATGCACCAACTCCAATGCCGCCGGCAAGTACTGCACACAGGCTGATGGTTGCACCCTTTTTCATCATTTTCTTTATTTTTAATTTTCTGTTATTGTTCATGGTTAAGTCCTCCCTGGGAAAAAATTCTTCTCTGTTTCCTTTTGATGCTTCAAAGTATATGGGTTAATTGTGTTTACTTTGTGGGAAAAATGTGTTTTATTTGTTAAAACTTTTCACTGTCATCACAACTACAAACCACGCAACCTCAAGAAGAACGATCATTCCACCTGGTTTCAGTCCGGCATAATAGGAAAGAAACAGTCCGGCAATGGTGGTACATACCGCCACGATAATGGCACAGATCAGTGTACCCTTATAGCTTTTTGCCATCTGCATCCCACACGCCACCGGAACTACCAGCATGGAGGAAACGATCAGGGTCCCTACTGTACGGGACGCAATGGAAACTGTCAGAGCCGTCAGAATAGTAAAAAGAAAATTAATATTCCGCACGGAAACACCGGAGATCCTTGCCGCATTTTCATCAAATCCGATATAAAACAGTTCCCTGTAAAAAAACAGCACTGCTGCCAGTACCAGCACACTGATCACAACTACCAGCGCCAGCTCTCCTTCACTGATGGACACAATACTTCCGAACAAAAAGCTGTTCAGACTGGCACCGTTTTCCACAAAGCCGGACAGCACACCGGCCAGTCCGATCCCGGCAGACATGACGATGGAGATCGCCACCTCCGAATAACGCGGGATTTTTTTGCGGATAGCCTCAATTCCAAGAGCAGCTACGATGCACATCACTACTGCACCGGCTACCGGATTCACTCCAAGTATCAGTCCCAGCACAACACCGGCCAGTGAAGAATGGGAAAGCGCATCTCCGATCATGGACATCCGTTTCAGAACAATGGTGATCCCGATGCAGGGCGTGATCACAGCCAGAAGGATTCCCACCAGAAAAGCCCTCTGCATAAATCCATACTGTAAAATACTCATACTTCGTCGATCCTCCCCTCTTCCGCTTTAAAGAACCGGTTTGCTCCTTTAAACTCACCGGAATTTCCATGAGTAACCATAAGGATCGTCAACCCCTGTTCCTCATTCCGCTTCCTCAGAACTTCTGCAAGTGTTTTCACAGAAACCATATCCATTCCTGTGGTAGGCTCATCCAGGATCAGGATCTTCGGTTTTCCTGCCAGTGCACGTGCCAGCATAACCCTCTGCTGCTGTCCTCCGGAAAGATCTCCGATCCTTCTTTTCCAGAACTCTTCCATTTCCATCTCCGCAAGTGCGGCTTTCAAACGCGGGATCTCTTTTTTTGCCCGGAAACGTGCCTTCCAGGAAGAGGAATACACACCTGTCATCATGATCTCTTCCACAGTCGCCGGAAAATTCTGGTTTCTGCTGATACTGTTCTGTGGAACATATCCCAGATCTCCCTTTCCGAATGTGGCAGAAATATCTTTTCCATTTACAGTGATACTTCCCTCCTGCGCCTTCAGTTCGCCCAGAAGAAGCTTCAGAAATGTACTTTTTCCACTTCCGTTTTCACCGGTAAGGATGGCATAATCGCCATCCTTCACCTCCAGGTTCACCTGATCCAGCACATGTGTCCCTGTATAGTGAAACGAAAGATTTTCTATCAAAATTCCCATAATTTCTCCTTTTTTGTTACAGCTACTGTCCTGCACCTTCAGTTCAATGCCTTCCTGAGTGCCTCCAGATTCTTCCTCATCACAGAAAAATAATCCTCTCCGGCCTCGATATCCTCCTCACTTAATCCCTCGATCGGATTCAACACAGCAGTCACCGCATCCACTTCCTTCGCCACTGTCTTCGCCACCTTGGGACTTGCCAGCTCCTCAAAAAATATGGTATGGATGCCGTATTTTTTCGCATACTCGATCACTTCCTGCATCTTGGCAGGATCAGGCTCTGAATCCGGTGTCAGCCCTTCGATAGCCAGCTGCTTCAGATCATAGGCATTGCATAGATATCCAAAAGCCTCATGCGCCACTATGATATCCCGGCTCTTCGTACCTTTCAGACCATCTATGAACTCCTGATCCAGCTCATCAAATTCACCGGCATATTTCTCATAATTTGCTTCATAATAATCACCGTTCCCAGGATCAGCCTTTACCAAAGCATCCCTGATATTCTTCATTTCCTGCTTTGCACGCATAGGATCAAGCCAGACATGAGGATCTTTTCCTTCATCACCATGAGCATGATCATGTCCTCCATCCAGAAGCTCCACACCATCCGATGCCTCAGACACAACCAGATCCTGATTCTCCAGAGTATCCAGTACATCCTCCGCCCAGTGCTCCAGATCCGCACCATTATAGACAAACACATCTGCATCCTCAAGATTCCGGATATCCGTTGCCGCCGGCTCCCAGTCATGAGGCTCCGTTCCCGCCGGAACCATATCCTTTACCTGGATCCTGTCGCCCCCTACCTTCCGGGCAAAATCATACATTGGATAAAAGCTGGCCATCACCTTCAGTCGGCCATCCTCCACAAATGGCTGTCCCACCGTTCCGGCCCTGTGCAAGCCATATCCGGTCACACCGCCCACAACAAGAAGCGTCACCGCCAGAACTGCTGCCGCTGTCATCTTCCCTCTGCTAACATTCATTTTTTAAGCCTCCTGCAGCTGTCACAATATCCATAAAAGATCGTCCGGCTCTGATCGATCTCAAATCCGTGTTCATCCAGCACATGTCCCACAAAATGATCGATACATCCACACTGCAGAGGGATCGTATGCCCACATTCCAGACACACAAGCTTACCATAATTCTTCCGCTCCTCATCACGTATAAAACGATACTGGGCAGGCGCTCCCTCCACAGACGGAACCTTCAGCACCGCTCCCTCCTTCTGCAGCCGCTCCAGTCCTCTGTATACCGTTGTCCTCCCGATCTGGATCTCTTTTCCACGAAGAAGCTCCATAAACTGATCTATGGTATAAAATGTATCTCCATATTCCTGCAGGCATTCCAGAATTATTTTCTGCTGCCTGGTGCTGTATTTCATTTTTTCTTCCATTATATTTCCTACTCTCTTCTATCAACTGCACCTTACATGGCAGATTTGAATTTGAAAACCGTTTTCATATTACATTCAAATAAGAATTTCGTCAAGATATTTTTGAAGGAAAATAATTTTTGGTATGTTCTTATAAAAGCACTTTATCTCTACCTTCTTTTATGATAAAATATAACCAAGACTTAACCAATAGAAAGAAGGTAGACCTCTATGAAATCACAGCGACTGGACATGATCGAAGAATATGTGCTGGAGCATAAGAACGCTTCTCTCGATACATTATGTGAGAAATTCAACGTATCCAAAAACACCATCAGAAGAGATGTCGATATCCTTCTGAAACGTGGCAGTATCATGAAAGTATATGGCGGTGTCGCAGCACTCGAAACTCCACAGACTCTTCCCCTTCTGTCTTACGAAGAGCGTGGCGGACGTTTTCCTGACGAAAAGAAAGAAATCTGCCGTCGTGCCGCAGAGCTTGTGGCAGAAGACGATACCATCTATATCGATACAGGTACAACCTGCCTGAACCTGGTTGATTTTATTGCAGATAAGCACTGTACGATCCTGACCAACAGCCTGCTTATCTTCAACAAGGCAGCATCCTATCCGAACCTGGATATCATTTCCGTTCCCGGAAAGCTGAACCGCAAGACCCTGTCCTTCACAGGACCGGATATCAATGATTATCTGCAGACCTACAACATTTCCATGGCTTTTATGGCCTGCACAGGTGTAACCATGAAGAGCGGACTTACCAATGCCAGCGCCGAGGAATACATCACCAAAAAAGCCATCGCAGAGAATGCCAACAGCATGATCCTTCTTGCAGACCATTCCAAATTCGGCCGGATCTCGCTTATGACCTATTCTTCCATGGAAAAGCTTGACGCCATCGTAACCGACCAGCCACTTCCTGAAGAATACGACAGCTTCTGCCAGGAGCACGGCATCCGTGTTATGACGATCGATTAAATCGGATATTGGCCCTAAAAAACGGTGCATCTGCCGGAAATCCAGCAGATGCACCGTTTTTGAATATGCTCATTTCATTAGAGGATTTTATCTGAAAGGCAGATCTTACCCGATCTGCCTTACAGTGTCATAAATTTATTTATGAAGCTTTCTTAAGCCTCAGTACTTCCTTCCCATGTGCCGACCTTTCTCTTTCCGGCAGCTTCATCGAACCAGTGTGTTGTAACTGTTTTTGCTCTTGTGAAGAAACGATAGCCATCTTTTCCGAGAACGTGCAGATCACCGAAAAAGGAATCCTTGTTTCCGGAGAATGGGAAGTATGCTGTCGGAACCGGGATACCTACATTGATTCCTACCATACCGCCATCTGTCTCCATAGCGAATTTACGGCTGTAATATCCGCTCTGTGTAAAGATACAGGAACCATTTGCAAATGGATTGGCATTCATGACTGCGATGCCTTCCTCGTAATCCTTTACTCGTTTGATACAGGTTACCGGTCCGAAGATCTCACGGTTTCCAACTGTCATCTCAGGTGTTACATGATCAAGAATTGTCGGTCCTACGAAGAATCCGTTCTCATATCCCGGAACTACTACATTACGTCCGTCAAGTACAAGCTCCGCACCCTCATCGATACCCTTCTGGATCCAGTTGCAGATCTTCTCCTTATGGCCTGCATTTACAACCGGGCCGAGATCGGTATCTTCATCATATGCACAGCCAAGTTTCATAGCCTCTGCTTTTTTCTTAAGAAGTGAAACAAATTCGTCTGCGATACTATCCTGTACGCATACAACCGGAAGAGCCATACATCTCATACCTGCGCATCCGTATGTAGAGTTGATGATCGCATTAACAGTAGCCTCAAGGTTGCAGTCCTCAAGTACAAGTGCATGGTTCTTTGCCTCACACTGTGCCTGAACTCGTTTGCCATGAGCTGCTGCCTTGGAATATACCTGTTTACCAACACCTGTTGTTCCTACGAATGTAACAGCCTTTACTCTCTCATCTGTAAGAAGGATATCAGCCTCTACACGGCTGCAGGTCACAAGGTTTACAACACCCTTCGGGAATCCTCCCTCTGTATAAAAGAGCTCCATGATCCTCATAGCTGTAAGTGGTGTCTGGGAGCTTGCTTTCAGTACTACTGTATTTCCACATGCAATGGAAAGCGGAACCATCCAGCCCCATGGGATCATTGCCGGGAAGTTCATCGGAACAATACCAGCAGTTACTCCAAGTGGTTTGCGATATGTAGCTGTATCATATCCTGTAGTTACCTGCATTGCAGCATCGCCCTGGATCATTGTCGGAAGTGCACATGCCTCTTCTGTAGGCTCAATTGCTTTCTGAACATCTCCTCTTGCCTCTTTGATGTTCTTTCCGAGTTCTTTTGCACAAAGTACGGAAAGCTCTTCCTTATGAGCATAAAGAACATCTCTCCATCTGAACATATACTGCTGTCTCTTTGCAAGAGAAAGTGAGGACCATTCCGGGAATGCAGCCTGTGCGGAAGCGATCGCCTCTTCTACCTCATCCGGTGTACAGCAGGGAACCTGCGCGATCACCTCACCTGTACTGGAATCTGTAACATCCATGTATTTCTCTGCCTTTGACTCTTTCCACTCACCGTTTACACAGTAACCCATTTTTTTTATCTCAGCCATTTTAAGATACTCCTTTCGTGCTTACCTTTTTATTCTTAACTTCATAAAAATTTTAGTCATTCTCGTTTTGTTCTGGTCACAGATTATCATTTATTTTTAATTTTGTCAATATAGTATGGTTATATTTTGAGTATATTTTTCAAAATTATGTGTTAATTTATTCACATTTCATGGTGTTCCATGTTCCCTGTATAAACTTTTGAAACGTATGCATTTACAGCCATAAAGCCGTATAGTGTCTTGTTGTTTTTTATTCCATTGTGAGAGCAAAAGTTACTCATTTTTGTTATTTTCATAACACACCATTCCACACACACTATTTATTGCCTCCAGCTACGCTGAGGCTTTTAGACCCGTGCAATCGGATTCACAGACAAGTAAGGGGTATCGTTGTTCTGTTACAATTACAGATTCCTCTGATCCCGGCATATTTCCTTTGTATTTTCCAGGAACAAGGGAATACATCTGTGCGTCCTTCGCGGACGCGCTCATTTTCGCGACCGCTCGCTTCTTTTCACGGCTTATTGCACCTTTACATACAATCCTGCGCCTGCTTATCTGATCTACAGCATTTTCATAAATTACTGCAGCAATCAAAAAAACAGGATACGGTTATCGTATCCTGCCTTAGCTTTTCATTTTCTGTTTTTCGCATATTTCTGACTAACCAAATATGGTCTGCACCAGCACCATATAAAACACCGTTCCCCCTCCTATGCTGAGCAATGTACTCTTCTTCCATTTATGTAATACCACAATGAACAGAACAGCATTGCGATCATCTCCGGCAGTCCGTAATGCGTACTTTCCGGCACATCCTTCAGACAAAATACCACCAGCAATCCGATCACTGCACAGGGCAGCACTTTTCCCAGATAGGTGATCACAGCCGGCGGTTCCTTTCCTTCCGGGAATATGATAAACGGCAAAAATCGCGTTGTCATAGTCCCCAGGACCACTACCACAACCGTTATGATCTGCTGTGTTATTGTCATAGTCATTCCGTATCTCTCCTGTCCGGCTATATCCCAACTGTCATGCCTGATATTCTCCTGACTTCTGTATACGTTCTTTTTTTCTCTTCTCCTCATGCTTCTTCATTCCCAGGAAGCATAAAACGATCGATGCCATTGACGGAAGGATAAACTTCCCGCTTCCAAAGATCACCAGGCAGATCACAGAGCATACAATTCCGACCAGCGCCGGCTTATGATCTTGTGCATCTTCCCACTGATCAATGAACATAACCACAAACAACGCAGTCATGACAAAATCCAATGATGTACGTCCCTTTCTGTTTTACAATTTCCACAGCTGATGCTGCCCGTCCATGGTAACAAAATCTCCCTCATTGATATCTCTTTCATAAAGGAGACCGTCATCATGTCGCAGACTTGTTTCATTTCTATTTTCATCTTCCATCAGCACTACTGACATAAGTGCTTCACCCGGCTGTCGCTCTTCACAGCCGAAATCCATGTCTTCTTCTATCTTCAGAACCTTGTACTGCATGATCAAATTTCCTCCAGCAGCACATCGTTAACGGCCTCATAAGCGTCCTCAAGCGCATCCAGTGCCTCTGTCAGCGTGTCCATCTTCCGGCTGTCCGCATTTTCTTCCTCATAGGCCTCTATCACTTCAGCCATTACATCCTTCAGCTCTTCCAGTGAATTTGCAATGTCCTGCAGCTTCTGATCTTTGTCCTCTTTTGATGTGATATTTACGATCTTACTCATGATCCTTCCTCCTGTCGCTTTACTCTCATTCTTTATTCTGATCCTTTATCCTGCATATATCATGCTTTACATGTCATACTCCACATTTACCCATTGTACCATATCCTGCGCGCAGATGCATCGGATATGTTTTCTATCTGCTTTATATAATACCATCGAAATCATAAAAAAATTGGTAAAATCTTACCAAATTACCCGTCTTAGTCTGTTTATACTGATTTTTCCACTCCGGTCTGGTATAATCGATCTAAAGGAGTTTTTCAATTTACAAACCACTCCTTTCCCATTACAAGGAGGCATATTGCCATGAAAGAAAAAACCGAAACCTTTAACCAGGGAAAAAGATATTTCTTTTATATTCTGATGTTCGCCATCCTTGGCTGGTTCATTTTTATGCAGATCTTTGGTGCGGATGAACGTTCTTCCGACACCTCAGCAGCCTCTGTGATCTATTCCGGTACCGTTACCTGGCAGAAACCGGATGGAACCACCCAGGAAATCTCCGTTCCGGGCACCTACAAGGTTCCCGTCGGTGACACGATGGTCCTCACCATCCAGCTTCCCGATGATCTTACAGATACCTGCTTTGCCATCCGTTCTTCCTTGCAGGATGTGGATTTTTATGTAGGGGACGACCTCAGGACCAGCTACTCCACGCATAAAACAAGGCTTGTGGGCAAAAACTCCGCCAGCCGTTATGTTTTCTGCCCGGTTTATGCTTCCGATGCCGGCAAAGAGCTCCGTATTGAACTGACCACCTACACCTCCAATTACACCGGAGTTGTCAATCCTGTTTACTGTGGAAACAAGGCAGATATCTGGATATATATTTTCAGCAGATACGGACTGGAAACCTACATTGCTTTTTTTATCCTGTTTGCCGGAATCGTCACGATCCTGTTCAGTTTCGCTCTGGGATTGGTCTATCATACACGATTTGACATGGAATATCTTGGATGGTGCATGGTTATGGGCGCCGTCTGGATGCTGGGTGAATCCAAGCTCCGTCAGTTCCTGGTCCCCAACGCTTCCGCTCTCGGATCTCTGTGCTTCGTTATGATCCTTTTGTGTCCGCTCCCGATCCTGTTTTTTGCGGACAGTCTCCAGAAAGGGCTGCATCACAGATTTTATGTCTGTCTTGGAAGCATCGCAATGATAAACTTTGCAGTCTGTACGATCCTCACTGCTGCAGGTATCGCAGATTATATCGAAACCCTGCCTGTAAGCCACGGAATCCTGGCGATCACCGTTGCCACAATATTTGTACACCTTTTCCAATATATACGCACCGAAAAAAACAAGGCCGACCGGCTTTTGCTCATTGGTCTGCTGGCAGCGATCCTGTGTATTGCCGTTGAAACAACCTCCGTATACTTTGTCACATTAATGTCCGGACTGTTTGTGGGCGCCGGCATGCTGATCCTGCTCTTTGTCAATATTGTAAGAGCCATCAAAAATGTCCAGGATATAGAACTGAAACGCCAGCAAAGCGAAATCCGCAAAAACCAGGAACAGAATGAAAAAATGTCTCTGCAGATGATACAGACCCTTTCCACCACCATTGAGGCAAAGGATGCGTACACCCGCGGTCATTCCTACCGGGTTGCACAATATGCAGCCCTGATCGCAGAGGAGCTGGGCTGGACACCGGAGGAGATCCTGAATCTGAAACGGGCTACTCACCTTCACGACATCGGTAAGATCGGTATCCCGGATCCGTTCCTGAACAAACCGGCACAGCTGACCGATGATGAATACAACCTTATAAAAAAACACACCGTCATCGGTGCCGAGATCCTGAAGGATATAACCCTGATCCCGCATGCGGCAGAAATCGCAAGAAGTCACCATGAGCGTTATGACGGAAAAGGCTATCCGGACGGGCTGGCCGGAACAGAAATCCCCATCCATGCCCGGATCGTGGCTGTTGCCGACTGCTACGATGCCATGAACTCCCGCCGAATCTACCGTAATGCGCTTCCACCGGAGGTTGTTTACGAAGAATTCCGCAAAAACCGTGGTACACAGTTCGACCCGGAGATCACAGACATTTTTCTGAAACTGCTCAATGAAAAACGGCTGCCTCAGTGGGATCCTTCCCAGGAAGAACCGGACACCTATAACCTTCCGGATATGCAGCTTACCGTCAGCAAATTCATCTCGGACATAATGGCCACCATAAAAAGTCAGGAAGACGCAAAAAGCTATGATTTCCTTACCGGTCTTCCCATGCGTAACCTGGGCGAACGTCTTACCGCGGAATTTATGCAGACACATGATGGATGTCTGGTATTCCTTGATATGGACAACCTAAAAAAGATCAACGACATCTATGGCCACAAAGCCGGCGACCGTGCACTGAAATGTCTTGGAAAGCTGCTCCAGAAACGGGCAGATCAGGGAATTTCCTGCAGACTTGGCGGAGATGAATTCCTGATGTTCCTTCCGGACACAGATCCTGATTCCCTGTCTCTGCAGATGGACGATCTGTTCCAGAAATTTCACACCATCACTACCGATGATCCGGAACTCCGGTTTGCCACACTGTCCGCAGGCCTGTGTCTGTGCAGCACCGATGATTCCTTTGAGGACTGCTATTCCAAAGCAGATAAAGCTCTGTATTACGTAAAACAAAACGGCAAAAACCAGTTCTTTTTCTACCAGCAGATCGACCGTAGCACTCTTGCGGCATCCGGTTCCGGAAAGGATCTGGCGCTTGTGGCAGAGTCCCTTCAGAAAAGCGGCATCTATGTAGGTGCTCTTGATCTGAATTACCGGGATTTCGCACGACAGTATGAATACATGAGTCAGCTTGTCACACGCAGCCAGTGCAGATGTTATCTGGCGATGATCACCATCGAAACACTTGTGGATACAGTTCCTGATATCGAATCCATTGAGCAGGCTCTGGAGTATATGGAACAGGCCATCCGGCAGAATATCCGCCGTGTGGATATCTGTACACGCTACAGTTCCCTGCAGTATCTCATCATACTGTTTGAGCCTGACGAAACGCATATCCCTGACATCATAGAACGTATTTTTACCCAATATTACTGTCAGTGTGACAGCCATGATTTCCAGCCATCCTATGAATACCTGGAAATATCTCCACAGGAGTTATAAATACTCCCATGGCATGGACATGATAAAGCCATAACGAAAAAGAGGCCGTACTTGACGGCCTCTTTTTTGTTAAAGTTTTGCAAAATATCATTAAGACGTGGCTCTGGAATTTTCCTGCATGAAACTTTTTCCGTATGTTCGATACAGATAAACCGCCATGAAAATAGTCACGGCTTCTGCCAGCGGCATCGTCATCCAGATGCCTGCAACCCCTATAAGCTTTGGCAGGATCAATATGAACACAGCCACCAGGATCAAAGAACGCATTGATGAGATCAATGCCGAAATAAAACCTTTTCCCAGGGCAGTAAAATATCCGGAAAGAAATACATTTAAACCAATAAACAGGAAAACCGGACTAAACAGCTTCAGGCCATCCCATGTCAATGTAAATACATTTCCGTTCCCGACGAATAAATGGATGATCTGTTTTCCAAATACAAGAGATACTGTAAGGATCAATACTGAACTGATGGCAATCGTAATAAAACTATATCGTGTTATTTCTCTGATCTTATCATGATTTTCAGAGCCATAATTATAGCTTATGATCGGAGCTGCTGCAACGGCAATTCCCATATAAAAAGCGATGAAGAAATAGTAAATATACATAATGATCGTCACAGCCGCAACTCCATCTTCACCAAAATATTGCATGATAATAAGATTAAATAAAAATGTAGTGATCCCGGTAGACATCTCCGTCAGCATTTCACTGCTTCCATTGGTGCAGGATTTCAGAAGAACACTCATGTCGGTCTTCGGTCTGCAAAACCTTATATGGCTGTATTTCAGAAAATAGATAAAGCCAATCAACATGCTTACTGTAATGGAGAGAAATGTTCCCCATGCAGCTCCAAGCGTTCCCAGTCTGAATACAGCCACAAAAATATAGTCGAAAACAATATTAAAAGCCAGACCTGTCAGAGACATGATCATTCCGATGTACGATCTCCCATCCGTCCTCACAAGATATTCAAAAAACAGCTTGAATGACATCGAAACTGATCCTAAAAATATGACAAATGCGTATGGCACCACATGCTCCATCAGGCGCTCACTGCTTCCTAAAAAAATACAGATCGGTTTCAGAAAAAGGATTCCCACAGCTGTAAAAGCAACTGAAAGTACGAACAGCACGATCGTGATAAAAGTAAATATCTCATTTGCTTCCTGTTCTCTTTTTTGTCCCATCCGCTCTCCTATGATGGCACCTGATCCCGTTGCAAGCATGACAGATGTTCCGAAAATAACACAGGTGATCGGAATAACAATATTAATTCCTGCAAGCGCGTCAGAGCCTGCATACCGTGATACAAAAAATCCATCTATCGTTGTATAAAATGATAAAAAGATCATGGTCAGCACTGATGGAACCAGATATTTTAAAAATTGAGGATAAGACATTTTTGCCTCAAAGTATTTCATTTCTATAAAAACCTCCTGCTTAGTTACATAATCAGTCAAAATCTCTGGTAATGTTCGTAAGCCATTTATTTCTGAAATAGTGGATGAACACCACAGGCATTTTTTCGAACTCATCCAGGGTCATTATAAAATATACCCAGACAGGCGGCAGTTTTAAAACATATGCTGCAAGGAAGGTGAGAGGAACTGCAACAAGCCACATAAATATGGAATCTACGATCATTCCGAACCTGGAATCGCCACCTCCTCTGAAGCATCCGCATATAAGACAGGTATTGATACCCTCTCCTACAAGACGCCAGGTTGTCATGATTATAAAAATACCAAGATAATAAATGGCTGTCTCTGTCAGTTTATCCCGGTAGAAGTCCAGTATCATAGGGCGGACTGCCAGAATAATGGCACATCCGATGAGACTTACGATAATTGTTATTCTCAGCATACGTTTCCCATATTCTCTGGCTGTGTCCTTGTGATCTTTACCAAGCTCCTGGCTGATAATGATGGTAGTAGCATTGGCAAAACCGCGACAGGCGATGGCACCAATGTTTACCACCATAACAGCAACGGCATTTGCGGCAACCATATCATCGCCAATGTGGCCAAGGATCGCTGCGAACGCTGAACTGGCAAAGCTCCAGACAACATCATTTATCACAGCCGGAGAAGCAATTTTCATAAAGTCCCTGAACAGAATACCGGATTTCGCACAGAAATATTTTATCCGAAATCTGACATCGGAGCTGTTTAATGAATAGATGAGACAGATCAATACCTCTGCGATCCTGGCAATAACAGTACCAAGGGCAACACCGGTAACACCAAGCTTTGGAAGTCCAAACAGGCCAAAGATAAAGGTGGCATTACAAAATACATTGACGCAAAGCGATACAATGTATGTAACAGAAGGCAGCATTATTTTTCCGACACTTCGAAGGGCACTCATGAAAACCTGAGAGAAGCCCATAAACATAAAGGAAAATGAGACCACCTTCAAATACTCGCTGCCGGCAGCAATCGTATCCGGACTGTTTGTAAAAATCTTCATGATCGTAGTCGGCATGGAAAAGGAGATAACGAAAAATACAAGAGAAACGATCAGTGAGATCCGCTCCGCCAGGCCGAGAATCTTTTCTACTGTCTTTTTATCACCCTTTCCCCAGTACTGGGCACATAAAACCGAAGTACCTGTAGCCATGCCATAATACAAACAGAAAAGAATAAATGTGTACTGGTTGGCAAGAGATGAAGCTGACATGGCAGTCTGGCTTACATATCCCAGCATTACAGTATCCGCAACATTTACCAATGTTCCGATCAGATTTTGGATCATGATCGGAAATGCTAATTTTGATGCATATTTTAAAAAATCTTTTTTATTCAGCATCGGTCAGATCCTCCGTGAATTCCGATAAGATATTTACTTATAAAGAACAGTATATCATATACCCTACAAAACCGCGAGGTTTTTTCAGTACTCTTTCCAATATAATCCTCAATTGTATACTATATTTCACCCTCTGGTCATATTTCCATTGTACATAAAAAAAACAATATCACTTTAACGCAAAAAATCATTCTATTTTTTCACTTCTATGATATAATATTTTATTGCGAAACTAATAAAACGAGGTGAACCAGGTGAAGAAAAAAACAATTGTACCTCTTATCGTTTTTTTACTGGGCATATGCCTTGTTGGTTTAATTGTATACAAAATAGACTCACATGAAACTGAACAACAACACATAAAAGCACAATTAAATGCAACAACCTACGGCGAACGTATAAAAAATGAGATTACAAATGGAATTGCGATCACAGATACGCTAAAGCAGGTCCTGATCAGTGAAAACGGAAAGATCAGTCAGTTTGACACAATTGCGGAAAATATTATGTCTGACGTTATTGAAAGCATACAGCTTGCTCCAGATGGTAATGTAACAGATATTTATCCTTCTGAGGGAACGGAAGCGAGTAAGATCGATCTGCTCCAGGATAAAGATTGCAGCAAAATTTCCTGTTACGCAAGAGACAATCACGTGATCATTACACAAGGTCCTTTCGATTTAAAACGGGGCGGCTGTGGAATTGCTGTCCGCAATCCAGTCTACCTGAAAGATGAAAACAACCAGGAATATTTCTGGGGATTTACCATTGTTATCCTGCGTGTTCCTGACATTTTTTCAGATGCGATCAGTGCACTTTCGGATTTCGGATATGAATACAGACTCTCAAAAACCGACGCTCCCTGGAGCGATACTTATAAAGTTGTTTATCAGTCAGACGACCAATTAACTCATACTGTTTCTTATGGTTTTACGATAGGGGAAGAGAACTGGAAATTAGAAGTAGCTCCTGAAAGCGGATGGAGAGACCTTAGATTACTGATAATCGTCGGCGGAATGTTTACTACTGTCGTTTTACTTTTCTCAGGTCTTACCCGGGTATGGTTAGTATCGAAAGAAAATAAAAACAAATTTCAAATACTGGCACACACAGATTCTCTCACCGATATTTACAACCGCTATGGATTTGATGAATTAGCCGAAAGGATGATCACTAAAAATCCAAAAACGCATTTTGTGGCCGCACTCCTTGATATTGATGACTTTAAGTTTATTAATGATATTTACGGACATGTCTATGGAGACAGGGCACTAAAGAGTCTTACAGATAGCATGAAGGCTTTTTTCCCAAAAAACACATTACTGGGAAGAAACGGTGGCGATGAGTTCTGCATTCTTCTGCCGGATCATACCTATAAAGAAGCGGGAGAACTGCTGCTGCAATTTACCAAGCTTCCAAAGACATTTTCATGCAAGGGAAAAGAATATCCGTTTTTTATTTCTCTCGGATATGCAGAATATCCAACCTTTGCATCCAGCCGTTCACAGCTTATGCGCTGTGCAGATGCAGCACTTTATGAAATAAAGCTTCACGGAAAAAACGGATGTATGGCTTACAGGGAGGGGCTCCGGTCAGGAGTCCGCAAACAGCTCGGATTTGCATTCAAGGATATCTCTGAACACCTTCCGGGTGCATTTATCATATACAGAGCGGACAAAGATGATGATGAACTCCTGTATGCAAACCATGAGTTCCTTCAAATGACCGGATATAAAAATATAGATGAACTCTTCAGCCTTACAAGGAAAAGCTTCCACAACCTGATCAGGGAAGATGAACAACAGCAGATAGAAACAAGCATCTGGAAACAGATCGATGCCGGCAATAACAATGACTATATCCACTTTCATCTTCGAAAAGCAGACGGCACTTACCTTTCTGTTCTTGATCACGGAAGGATTGTGGACAGCCAGCAATACGGAAGAGTATTTTATGTATTGTTTATGGACTGGGAAGCTATGCATGTTCATTACAGTGATAAATTTTCCGGCTAAGGTACAGACATCTCAGTCTGTATCTTAGCCGGCTGTTTTTTTTCCTGAACAATTCAACATCTTATAATATGTATTCCATCTGCCTTTCTTTTGTCCGCATTCCCATTTTTTCATAAAATTTTTCTGCTGAAGTATTTCCTGCCCACACATTCAATGTCACTTCATAGCATCCCAGCTGCTTTGCTTCTTTTTTTACATATTCAAACAGACTTTCCCCAATATGCTGTCCTCGTGTCTCCTGATCGACACACAGGTCATCTATAAAAAGAGATTTAAACGGTACCATATTGTTTGAAAAAGGCTGCTCCTTTAATTGACAAAATGCATACCCCACACAAACATCATCCTCATCCGCTGCAACATATACTGGCTTTTCTTCATTTTTCAAAAGCTCTGCTAATTCGTCTGTCTTATATTTTGTTGTGCCCGGAATAAAGATATCAGGCCTTATATCTGCATGGATCTGCAGCACCTGTCCTAACAATTCCAGAATCCTCGGAATATCTTTTTCTTCTGCTTTTCTGATGAGCATTTTTTCCTCCTGTTTTTCAATAACTGGTTTCACAGATTCTTTATACATACCATAATACCATCGTGTGGATTCCAGGTAAAGGAAGGCTTATAACAATAGCATCCTTTTAAACGGTCAGGTTTTTTCCGGTCAACCTTCTTTTGCAAAATTCCTTATATTGGAATTATCTTATTTATAATTATCTGTAATGTATTCCGCTCCAGTAAATATTATCTTTCACTATCGTTTCCTGCGGAAGTACTACACCATCCAACGCCCACCTTTTATATTCTGCAAACCCTACACGGTCAATAATATATCCCACATGTTCCTTGCCGCCAGGCGCATTTGGATCAATATATTTTTTTACAAATTTATAGGTGTTCAGGATAACCTTGACGATAGTGTCTTCATCTGCCCAGATCAAAAAATCTTCTCCCAGACGTGGATTTTTCTTTCCAGTTCGTCCCATAAGTGTCAGACGATAATATTTTTTTTCACTTCTGGTCCATGCTCTGGTAGGACATTTTGTCACACATACTCCACAGCCGACGCATTTTTCTTCATTGCGCACGATTCTGTAATTATCCATCTTTAACGCATCCACCGAAAGCTTATCACAGCCTTTTACACAGGCGCCACAGGATACACAACGATCAGGGTCATATTGTGGCTCTGTCATACCGATAATTCCAAAATCGTGCATTCTTGCTTTGATACAGTCATTGGCACAACCTGTAAGTGCAATTTTAAAATGAAGATCATTAGGAAATATAGCCTTTTCGATTCTCTTCGCAAAAGCTGCTGTATTATAATTTCCAAAAGGACAGACTCTGTTTCCGATACATGCACAGACATTTCTGGTTCCTGATGCTGAATACCCGGTACCTGCCTCATTTTGATTGATCTGAAGATTATCAATGATCGGTTGAAGCATCTCATTAACTTTATCCATATCTTCCATATGGATTCCTTCAATTTCGAATCCCTGACGAGTGGTAACATGGATCTGTCCGTTTCCATATTTTCTGGCAATATCCACCACCTGCTGCATAACATCTGCATTACAGCACCCTCCCGGAACACGAACTCTGGAAGCCGTAAGCCCACGGACCTTTGATACACGGAAGGCATTTTTCTTTAGTTTCTTTGTATTGATATCCATTACGATTTCCTCCCCTAATCAAACAGTTTTTTGCCTTCTGAATAACAGAATACCGGACCATCCAGACAAATATAGGTATCATTCATTCGACAATGCCCGCATTTACCAAGTCCACAGCACATTTTTCTCTCCTGAGATATCCAGATTTGTTCTTCCTTCATTCCCAGCTTTAAAAGCTCTGCTACTGCAAATTTCATCATGACCGGTGGTCCGACAACAATAGCTGCAGTCTCATGGATATTATCAAGCTCAAGTTCCGGAATATATTTTGTAACAAGTCCTGTCCTATAAGAATCGTCATCAGCGGAATCTACTGTCAGGATCAGCTCCATCTGCTGTTCCCAGATTTTCAGATCCTCACGGAACAAAATATCTGACGGCGATTTAAACCCAAGGATCGTGTGTAATTTTTTCACTTCATCCGGATGCTCACCGAAGTAACTGATCACTCCTCTCACAGGAGATACTCCTGTTCCACCAGCTACCACGATCAGTTCTTTTCCCTGATAATTCTCCTTCTCAAAACCGTTTCCATACGGGCCACGCATAAAAAAACAGCTTCCCTCATTCAGTTCAAAAATCTCTCCGGTCACCTTGCCAACCTTGCGTATGGTCAGATCAACATAATCTTCTCCTATACCACTGACAGAAATCGGTGCCTCACCATATTTAGGAATAGAAACTTCAAAAAACTGTCCCGGTCTTACTTCACCCACATATGTCATACGGAATGTATATTCTGTCTCTGTATGCTTCACGATTTCTTTTATCTTAGATAAGAAAGGAATATATTCATTCGTCATCTTACTTTCCCTCCTTTTCTTTCAGTTTCTGAAGACATTCGATATAGGAAATATACTCCGGACAGACATTTTCACAACGCCCGCAGCCGACGCACATATGATATCCGAATCTTTTCTTATGATCTGAAATTTTATGTAATACCTTAAAGCGCATTCTTTCACCCTGACTTTGGCGGAAGCTGTGTCCTCCGGCAATATCAGAATATCCATCTACCTGGCAGGAAGCCCATACACGGCGACGCTCTCCGGCCTTTGGATTATCTTTATAAAAAATATCCTGCATAGTAAAACAGGTACACGTAGGACAGACAAAATTACAGCGGCCACAGCCAATACATCGACTGCCATATTCCTGCCACATGGAATCCTGGTGGATTGTATTTGAAAGTTTTTCCGGAACCTCTACATGAACCTCATTATTTTCCACAAAAATCGGTTTCTCCTGAACATTCTGTCCATAATCCCATAATAATTCTTCCAGTTCTCTGCATTTCAGCTCCATGTAACATCCATTTTCATCCTGAAAAATATACATATCATATTCTTCACAACGATTCGTTCCCATACTTACGCAAAAACAATTTTTTCCGGATTCCTTACACCCCATCACAGCAAAAACTGTGTTTTCCCGCATTCTTCTGTAATAATAATCCTCTGCACCATTTTTCAAATACATGTCGTCCAGACGTTTCAGGGCATGAAAATCACAGCTTTTCAAGAAAATCAACCTCTGTCTTGCCGCTCCGTCTGCTGTTTTCATCTCATTCTCCGTAAAATAAAGAATCGTCTCTGAAATCGGAAGCAGTACCTCCTTAAAGCTGTAATCCGACTTCTGATTCCAGACAATCTCTTCCCAGCTGTTCAGCAGACCATAACGAACTACATCTGTATCTGAAAAGCATCCTGTCCCCTGGTAAATTTTCGGTCCATACACATCATAGGATTTCTGCAAAATTTCAAAAATATTCTGCATCTCATCACTGCTGACTCGTTTTCCCATCAGATACCCCTTTCTCATAATCACATTTTATAAAATTCTGCAAGACCATCAAAATCTATCAGAATAAAGCGCTTATTACCATAACGGAGCAGACCTCTGTCCGTAAGAACCTTACAGGCACGAGATACATTTTCCCTTGGTGCACCAACCAGATCTGCCATCAGGGTAATGGTAAGATCAATATCTATCATCACCCCGTCTTCCGTATCTACGCCAAAATCACGACCGAGTTTCCATAATTTTGCAGCTATTTTTCGCTCCATCTGCATATTTCCGGTTGTATTCTTTAGCTGGTGCCCCATTCGCCAGAGATTTCTCTCATACTCTCTCAAAACAGCTCTTGTCAAAGCATGGCTCTGTTCCATAAGCTGAAGAAACTGTTTTTCTGCAATTTCTATCACCTGCACCGGACAGGCAGCCTCACAAAAAAGTGCATTCGGCTTTTTGCTTACAATGCTCTGATTTAAAAGCCGTCCTTTTCCCAGGATAAAAATCACCTTTCGATTTCCATGCTTGGTCAGATTATAAAGCATCACTTCACCGGAATACACAAAATATACTGTTTTTGTTCTGCTGCGTGAATGAAAAATCACTTCTTTTTTCTTATAAGAAACAACTTTACTTTCATTAAGCAGATTCTGCAAAATATCCTTTGGGATTTCTTTAAAAAAATCCATCTTCTCCAGTTCCCTGAGTGTTATCTGTCCCATTGTATCAACCTCACTGGTATAGCTTTTGCAGTTTCTGATAATAAACTACTCTTGTCTCGCTTTCCTTTTGTATTATAATGAAAAAGTTTATCGTTTTCCGTGATGTATATCACATTTTTATTCCTGAATCCGTATCATTACAGACAGTCAGCTCAAAATGGTTTCTGTTTGTTTTTATAAGCCCTTCTTTTTGCAGCTTTGATATCTCCGAAGACATTGCCGCACGGTCAATGCAAAGATAATCTGCCAGCTGCTGCCGGTCAAAAGGAATATCAAAGGATAACGATGCCTGTCTGATAGATACCGACGACAGATAGGACAACAGCTTATCCCTTGTCGTTCGCTTGCCAACATGTGTGATCTTATCGTTGAGGATCAGGATCTTATTTGCCAGGACCCCGACCAGGTTACGGATCAGCTTCTGATGATGGTCACATACTGTTGGGCAGGAAACCAGAAGCCTTTGAACATTTAATAAAATAATCTCACAATCTTCGTCTGCTACCACACTGACATTCAGAACAGCTCCCGGACTTGCCGCATATGGTTCACCAAAAAAATCTCCTGCATGACATTTTGACAGAATATTCCGATGTCCCCACAGGTCTTCCTGAATAACAAGAACACAGCCTGACACCACAAGTCCCATTACTTCAGTAGAGTCTCCGGCTCTGAAAATATAAGAATCCCGTTTTCTGGAGATCGTTGCTGCATTTACACAATGCAGTATGGATAATATCTCATTATCAGTAAGACCTTTAAAGAAAGGGCTCGTTCTTAGAATGGATAAATATTTTTTCAAAATTAATCCTCCTGTTGGAAATCAAACATACACGTTGTAATTATTATACTATACTCCTAACAGAAACCAAGGATAAATACTACTGACCGAGGATAAAATAATAAGAAAGATCCTTCGGAAAAATCACAGAATAAAAGGAGAATACAATAATGGATAAAAAAATGTTTTGTTTTCAGTGTGAACAGACAGTCGGATGTACCGGCTGTACAGGAAATGCCGGTGTCTGCGGAAAAAAAGCAGATACAGCGAAATTACAGGACGAACTGACAGGTGCGTTGATCAGTCTGGCTAAAGCTGCCGACAGCACGGAAACTATTTCAAAAAGGACCGGACAGATCATAATCGAAGGACTGTTTACTACAGTTACAAATGTAAGTTTTGACAATGCAGCAATCGAAAATATGATACAAAAAGTCAGAGCTGAAAAAGAAAGACTGGCTCCTGACTGCAGAACAAAGGAATATGATCTTCAGCAGCTGTGGAATGCCAATGAAGATATCCGCTCCTTGAAATCTCTTATTCTCTTTGGTATCCGCGGAATGGCTGCCTATGCCTATCATGCAAATGTTCTGAATTATGAAGATGCCGAAGTGAATCAGTTCTTCTGCGAGGCATTATCTAAGATCGGTTATGAAGAAAGCACAGAAGCACTGCTTTCCACAGTACTCAAAACAGGAGAGATCAATCTGAAGTGCATGGCACTTCTTGATAAGGCAAATACAGAAACCTATGGAACACCAGAGCCAACTGATGTTACACTTACGGTAGAAAAAGGGCCTTTTATTGTCGTGACCGGACATGATCTGAAAGATCTGCAGCTTTTGCTTGAACAGACTGAGGGAAAAGGAATCAATATCTATACACATGGTGAAATGCTCCCTGCCCATGCCTATCCATTCTTAAAGAAATACTCTCACCTGAAAGGCAATTTCGGAACTGCATGGCAGAATCAGCAGAAAGAGTTTGACCATCTTCCGGCCCCGATCCTCTACACTACCAACTGTCTGATGCCTCCAAAAAGCAGCTACGCTGACAGAGTATTTACAACAGAAGTGGTTGCCTTCCCGGGAGCTGTTCATATTGACGAGAAGAAAGATTTCACACCGCTTATTGAAAAAGCACTGGAGCTGGGTGGTTACAAAGAAGATCGGACGTTCTCCGGTATCAACGGCGGTAAAAAAGTGACAACCGGTTTTGGTCATGCAGCCATCCTGTCCCATGCAGATACTGTGGTAGAAGCCGTAAAATCAGGCGCGATCCGCCATTTCTTCCTGGTTGCCGGCTGTGATGGTGCCAAGCCAGGTCGAAACTATTATACGGAATTTGTAAAGCAGACACCTTCTGACAGTATCGTTCTCACCCTGGCATGTGGAAAATTCCGTTTCAATGATCTCGATCTGGGAGAGATCGGTGGTCTGCCACGACTGATGGATATGGGTCAGTGTAATGATGCTTATGGTGCGATCCAGGTTGCTGTGGCACTTGCAGATGCATTTGGATGTTCTGTAAATGAACTTCCGCTTTCCTTCGTACTCTCCTGGTATGAACAGAAAGCAGTCTGTATCCTGTTAACCCTCCTGCATCTGGGTATCAAAAATATCCGCCTTGGTCCTTCTCTTCCGGCGTTTCTTTCTCCTAATATTCTGAACTTTCTGGTTGAAAATTATGGTATTGCACCTATTACCACACCGGAAGAAGATATCAAAGCACTGATGAACCAGTAAAATAAATTTTTCAAAGCCCCCGTAAAGCAGGGGGCTTTGTATTTCAAATATATTCTCTGTCCGCATTAATATTATTTTTCACTCTGCAAACCCGAAGGTTGTATCATCATATACTGTAACATCAGAAGATAAATTATCGGGATTGCACCTCTTTATCAGTCGTCCATGATCTTCTGAGAGCCACATAGGATATTAAAAAGTTCGCAAACCAACCAGCTGGTACAGCAATCCAGACAAATACAATGCCAAAACGCGGTGCACAGATCAAAGCAACAGACAGGCGGATCGCCAGGTTCACCATATTTGCAATGAGGAACGGGCGCATGATCCCAAGACCACGAAGAACCCCATCGGTTGCCATTTTGATTCCCATAAAGATAAAGAAGTAACCAAGCCATCTCATATAGCCCTCGGATACCTGATAGGCCAGGGCAGTTCCATCTTTACCAAGGAATAGCGAGGAAATCTGCGTGTGCAGTGTTTCAATGACTATAAAAGCAAGAACTGCAAAACATACATCTAACACCAGTGCAGCGTGATATCCTTTTTTGATCCGTTCAATTTTCTTTGCGCCAAGATTCTGGGAAACATATGGGGAAACCGCATTGCCAATAGAAACAAAAATCAATGAAAAAACATTCTCTACCCGCATCGTCGCCGCATACCCTGCGAGTGCCTGTGTACCGAAGGGATTTACAACTGCCTGTACGATCATCATACCGATGGACACTGTAGACTGCTGAAGAACCGAAGGTACAGCAATTTGAAGCATGGAATGTAACTCCTGCCTGTCAAACCAGTCAAAGCGACTTTTATATCGACGCATCCGGCTAAGGAAAAGCAAAAGTGAAAACACCGCAGAAATTCCCTGTGCTATAAGAGTCGCAAGGGCTGCACCAAACACACCGAGACCAAGTCCGGCCACCATCCAGAGATCCATAAAAATATTTAAGATTGACGAAAATATCAGGAGCCCCAGCGGGATTTTTGATTCGCCTATGGAAGTAAACATATTGGAAAGAATGTTATACATAAACAGAAACGGAAATCCCACGAAATAGACCCGCAGATATAACACTGCATCATCCAGTATATCGCCAGGGGTTTGTAACACACTCATCATCCAGTGGGAAAAGCAAAATCCAAAAACCCCAAGGACTATACTTAGAATTAAAAAGCTAAACAAGGATGTTGACACAATGGTCTTCATTTTTCCATACTCCCTGGCACCGAAATAGCGGCTCACCAGCACACCGGCACCGACACCTGCCCCCAGTGCCACACAAATGAAAACATTGGTCAGCGCTGCACAGGCCCCGACAGCTGCAAGTGCGGAGGAACCAACAAATTGGCCGACGATGATAGAGTCAGCCATATTGTATATTTGCTGAAAAAAGCTGCCCAAAATCATTGGCATTGCAAAAACCGTCAGCGCTTTAAGAGGCGCATCTGTGATCAAATATTCATCTTTTGACATTATCATATTCCTCCACAGGTTTCATAATTTCACTTATTGCTACACTGCCCGGCGTTATCAGCTGCAGCTGCAATACGATCTTATCACGTATTAAAGATATTAAAGGATTACGGCTATAGAAATCAGACCCCAAAGCTGAGACGTTCTCTCAATGAATTTCCCGACCGATCCATTCCATGATCACATTTACAATATATTCCTGCTCCGTTTCTGTCAATTCCCGTCCTTTCGGAATACGATGCCATTTTTCCAGACATCCCCTGCAACAGGTAGCTGTGGCATGCTGGGCTACAAAAACCGGATGCCCTCTCATCGGTGTCTGTTTTCCATCATTTGGTATTTCTGCCGGTGCAAGACGCTTTCTGATAAAATCACAGGCATGCTCACGTACTTTCTCCATTCCCTTTTCTGATACATAACTCCGATCGTTTGCCTTCAGGGAAAAACTGCTTCTGAACTTTGACTGCGACAGGCGTTTCCAGAGATTTCCCTTATAAACTGCCGGTGTCTCACATACCATAGAAGGCTGGATGCTGCCCTTATAGACGATCATCTTCTTACTGTCGCTTCCGTTCTCATTTGCGGTCTCGTCTACTGCTTCTTTCAAAAGCTGTGCCTTCACTTCCTGTGCTTCTTTGCTGTCCGGCTGCAGACGTCTTGCCAGACATGTATTTCTGCCAGTTGTCGTTTCATTTTTTATCGCATAATACACAGCTTTCTTCTCTCCGACAAGTACCAGGATCTTTTTCGCCCTGGTCACACCTGTATAAAGGAGATTTCTCTGCAGCATGACAAAATGACTCATAGTAAATGGCATGACAACGATTGGATATTCGCTTCCCTGGGATTTGTGGATCGTCACTGCATAGGCAAGCGCCAGTTCGTCCAGCTCTGTCACATCATAGACTACTTCCCGTTCATCAAACAGAACTGTCAGTTCCCGTTCTTCCACGTCAACTTTTGTGATAGTCCCAATATCTCCGTTAAATACTTCCTTATCGTAATCATTCCGAATCTGCATCACCTTATCCTTCAGCCGGTACTGTGTGCCGCCTCTCCGCAGAAAGATCTTTGACGGATTCATGGCTTCCTGCAGCACCTGGTTCAGATTTACTGCCCCACATTCGCCTCTCTGCATCGGAGTCAGCACCTGAATATCCTGCAGTGGATCTACATGATAGTATCTCGGCAGGTTCGTCTTACAATATTGGACGATAGTATCCACCACTTCCTGATTACTCTCTTTGGTGGCAAAGAAAAAGTCGGCATCTTTCCCACCTCTCATATCAATGCCTTCCCCTCTATTGATCCGGTGTGCATTCATGATGATCCGACTTCCCTGTGCCTGACGGAAAATCCGTGTCAGACGAACTACAGGAACACATCCGGAATCAATGATATCTCTGAGAACATTGCCCGCTCCGACACTTGGCAGCTGATCAATGTCGCCTACCAGAATCAGAGACATCTGCTGCGGCAATGCTTTTAAAAGATTATACATCAGCATAATATCGATCATGGAACATTCATCCAGTATCAGCACATCTCCTTCCAGCGGATGTTCTTCATTTTTCTGATAGCCTTCCGGAGGTTTATATTCCAATAACCGGTGAATCGTTTTTGCTTCCATTCCAGTTGCTTCTGACATTCTCTTTGCTGCTCTTCCAGTCGGTGCAGCAAGAATGATCTGACATCCAGCCTGCTTATATGCAGAAATAATTCCCAGAGTTGTTGTAGTCTTTCCGGTTCCAGGTCCACCGGTCAGCACCATGACCTTAGAAGAAACTGCTGTCTTTACCGCCTGCCACTGAATCTCGTCATAAGTAATTTCTGATGAAGCTGCTACTTTCTTCAATATTTCTTCCGTATCCTCAGATTTCTTCTTTCCACAGGACATCAACCGAAGCAGCCGTTTTGCACAGCCACTTTCTGAAAAATAATATGGGGGCAGATAGATTGCTTCCCGATCTTCTGCTTCATCTCTGATCACATCATTCGTGCGGATCATCTCATCCAAGGTGATCTCCAGCTCCGGTTCTTCCACTTCCAGAAGTTCCTTTGCCCTTCCAGTCAGCTGTTCTCTTGTTGTATAACAATGACCTGCTTCTGCCAGCTTATTCAATGTATAAAAAATACCACTGCGCAGACGGACAAATTTACCTTTGTCAATCCCCATCTTCTGTGCAATGGAATCCGCTGTCTTAAATCCAATTCCCCAGATGTCATCTGCAAGCCGGTATGGGTTCTCCTTTACGATCGCAATGCTCTCACTTCCATACGTCTTGAAAACCTTTGTCGCATGAGAGGTGCTGACCTCATGACTCTGCAGAAAAAGCATGATATTCTTGATCTCTTTCTGCTCCTGCCAGCTTGTTTTGATCCGGTCTACACGTACTTTTCCTATACCTGATACTTTGAGCAGTTCATCTGGTGTCTCTTCAATAACATCCAGTGTATCCTTCCCGAATTTTTCCACAATTCTTTTTGCAAACTTTGGACCAACGCCCTTCACCAGACCGGAACCAAGATATTTTTCGATTCCATATACTGTAGCAGGAAGTGTCTCCTCAAATTTCTCCACCAAAAACTGCCGCCCATATTTGGCATCCATCTTCCACATACCTTCCAGAGACAGCACAGAACCAACATGGGTATCCGGCATCGTGCCAACTACTGTGACAAGATCACTGTAATTCTTCACCGCACATTTCAGAACCGTGTAGCCATTGTCGGCATTCTGATATGTAATTCTCTCAACTACACAACGTAAGTGCTCCATGCCCGTCTCCTTCTCTCATGAAATTTCTTCTCCTTTTGTACATTCTGTGTTTCTAATGCGTGACTTATATTGCGGATATTCAGTAATAAATCGCTTAATTACATTGGCATCATTCCAGTAATGCATTGGAAAAATGACATTGCAATCTACATTTTTAAGGAAATACAGGATCCCGTCAGCATAGTGATCTCCCTGTCTCGGATCCAAGGGAACAAATGCAGCGTCAAAATGCATACCCTTGATTTTCCTGATCGCCGCGCGATATGCTGAAGTAAGTCTCTGGTTATCAGCTTTCGACCCACCATCCCAATACCAGTCGTTTAAATCACCGGCATGATAAATGGTACCTTCCTTTGTTTTGACAATAAATGCGACACCACTATCGTTAGATAGCAATGTATCAACTTTGGTTTCATTATCCAAACTATAAGCTTGATCATGATAAACATATGTGATCTTCATATCCGACAAATGATTCCTTTTTCGTATATCATTCGCCAGGATTGCCTGATAAGTCATTCCCATATCATCAAGGATCCCAAAAATTTGTGGGTTAAAATGATCCTTATGGAAGTGACTGCAAAAAACGATCACTTCTTTCTCCTTGTCAAGATTCGGTAATTCACCCTTGTAATAATCAAAAATATAGTAGCAGTCTCTGGTCTCAACCAAAAATCCACTGTGGTTAATGTAAGTAATTTTCATAATATCACCTATATAAATTAACGCCGGTACCGGATAGCAAATCTTTCTTTGCCATGTTTATTTTTCCTTTTTCGAGCGTTTGTAAATTTCACGACAACAGCATTTCTAATGCAGATTTTATCGTATTTTTTAGATTCCGTCCATCCTTTATCCACAGCTGGTAGAAAAATGTGAAATGATACTTTTACAAATTCTATTACTTGTTGTTAGTTCATAATTTATGTATAATCCTGTCTTTGACAGTCCTCTTTCACAGTATTAATATCCTGCACCAGTGTCCGTATTTTTCAGGATCTTAATAAGACGGCTTGTTCCAAGACGCTCTGCGCCAAGACTGATAAATTTTTCTGCATCATCGAAGGATGAAATTCCACCTGCTGCCTTAACTTTTACATCTTTTCCAATATATTTCTTCATCAGCTCTACATCTGCAAAAGTTGCTCCCGCTGTAGAAAATCCGGTAGAAGTTTTGATATCATCCAGGATTCCTCGAATATCATCCCATGTTGCAGTCTGTCCAAGTAATGTGTGATCCACCTTTTTTAATATATCTTTTTTATCCATTTTACCTTCCTTTTACTTCAGTTCATCCAGAAGAGAACTTCCAATTGTTCCCTCCGGCATCTTAACTTCAAAATTATCTGCGATCGTTGCACCGATTACTGCAAAAGTATTCTGATCTTCCAGTTTTCCGTATCCCTCCATAGATGGAGAATAAGCAAAAAATGGTACTTTTTCTCTTGTGTGATCAGTTCCTGTATGCGTCGGATCATTTCCGTGGTCAGCTGTAATGATCAGAAGGTCATCCTCACGAAGCTCATCAAGAAGTTCACCAAGTTTTACATCAAATCTTTCAAGTTCCTCTGCATATCCCTTTACATTGCGTCGATGTCCCCAAAGAGCATCGAAATCTACAAGATTTACAAAACAAAGCCCCTCAAACTCTCTTTTCGCAATGTCAATTGTCTGCTCCATTCCATGAACAGAGCTTTTTGACTTATTGGACTCTGTCAGTCCCTCGCCGTCAAAAATATCAAAAATCTTTCCAACGGAGATCACATCATAACCTGCATCCTTCAATGCATTAAGCGCAGTTTTTCCGTAAGGCTTCAGTGCATAATCATGGCGGTTGCTGGTACGTTTGAACTCACCTTTTTTCTTGCCAAGGTAAGGTCTTGCAATAACACGTCCGACTTTCCACTCATCCCTCATGGTGATATCACGGGCGATCTCACAGCAGCGATACAGTTCATCCAGTCCGAAAGTCTCCTCGTTTCCGCAGATCTGCAATACAGAATCAGCAGATGTGTAAACGATCATATGACCGGTAGCGATTTCTTCCTCAGCCAGTTCATCCAGGATCTCTGTTCCGCTGGAGCTCTTGTTTCCAATTACTTTATGTCCCGTTCTCTTCTCAAGCTCATCGATCAGCTCTTTTGGAAATCCGGTCTCTGTAAAAGTCTTAAACGGTTTTGTGATGTGAAGCCCCATCATTTCCCAGTGTCCTGTCATAGTATCTTTTCCGGTACTGGCTTCTTTTAAAAATGTATAATAACCCATTGGTCGCTCCACTGCTGCAACCTGTTTCAACGGATGAAGATTTGCAATTCCAAGCTTCTGAAGGTTTGGAATCGTAAATTCATCTACATTCTGGGAAATATGTCCCATAGTATCTGTTCCTTCATCCCCGTACTGGGCTGCGTCCGGCATTTCTCCTGCCCCAAAGGAGTCTATTACAATAGTAAATATTCTCTTATATTTCTTCATAATTTTTGTCTCCTTTCTGCTGTCTTACTTATGGATCTTACATATTTACAACAACTTTTGTTACTAATTCCTTGAAGGATTTCGCTACGCGGTCTGCTGTTTCCTGCACTTCTTTATGGTTAAGCTCTTTTTGGGAAATTCCTGCTGCCATATTTGTGATGCAGGAAATTCCACAGATTTCCATTCCCATGTGTCGGGCAGCCATAGCTTCGCATGCAGTGCTCATTCCAACTGCATCTCCACCCCATCTCTGTGCAAGTCTTACTTCTGCAGGAGTCTCATAATTTGGTCCTGTAAACTGTACATAAACACCTTCCTGAAGTTTGATGTCACATTCTTTTGCACATTTGCGGATCACATCCTGAAGACGGCGGCTGTATACCTCACTCATATCCGGAAATCTGGTTCCCAGCTCATCCATGTTCGGTCCTATCAGCGGACTTGGAACTCCCGTTGTAATGTGATCTGTGATCATCATGAAATCTCCCGGTTTATAGGAAGGATTAGCTCCTCCTGCTGCATTAGTGAGAAGGATTTTTTTCGCACCGAGCATTCCCATAAGACGCGTTGGAAGAACAACATCTGACATTGCGTATCCTTCATAATAATGAACACGTCCCTGCATGATTACAACCGGTGTTTTCTCCACATACCCAAACACAAAACGTCCCTTATGTCCTTTTACAGTAGAAACCGGAAATCCCTCTATATCTGTATAGTCGATGGTCTGTTCAATCTGAATTCCATCTGCAAAATCTCCAAGTCCGGATCCAAGGATCAGTGCAACTTCTGGTTTGAAATCAATTTTCTTTCTTACGCTTTCCAGGCATGTCATTAATTTTTTATACATGATTACTTCTTCCTTTCTTTTGGGTGTTGTCATTATATTTATGCTTTTTTCATAAAGGCAATTCCTCTGCAATGGTCTTTCCAATGCCCTGCGCGCCTCCCGTCACAATCACTATCTTATTGTTAAACTCCATATAAAATCCTCCCCAAAAATCCGCTTTCTATTTCTGTTGCCACAACATTGTGTATTCTTTTTCACCAGTAGCATCATCGAATCCTTCACATTGAATATCGAACCCTTCTCTTTGATAAAAAGAGAGGGCTCTGGCATTCTTCTGGTATACGTTTAATCGCAATCTAACTTTTTTATTCTTGATATACTCTAATAAAAGTTTACCTATACCACATGACTGCATTTCATCAGAAACAAAAATACCTTCCATGTATTCGTTACTTAATCCGACAAATCCTTGAATCATTTTATCATCTTCATACACATAGACTTCCGCTTGTGACATCATTTCTTTCACTAATTCATAATTACTTGTGCTTCAAGTACATCCTTCATATAAGAACTATCCAGGCCTTTCCCAATCTGAGAATCCCATTTGAAAATCAGATCATCCTCAAAAGCATCCGGCTGAATACTCTGCTTTATTATACCTTATGGGAGAGGGTTTGTCATTGAAATCTCCAGGAAGCAAGCGTGGCAAAGACACCCGAAAGTAACGATAGCAACAAAAAACAGTTCCGGACATACTGAGGTTAATCAGTGTATCTGAACCTGTCTTTTCTATGGTCTTTCCAATGAATAGCTGGGCTGGCTTTTCCTTGGAATGGATTATTTAATTGTAAAAAATTCCCGTGAAATGATTTATAAAATAGGTAATTTTACAAAGTCTATTACTTGTTGTTAATTCATAATTTATGTATAATAAAATTAATACAAGAAATACACGCTCAGCATGCGGCCTGGAACATAAATAATCTGCAAGTTTAGCGATATACGAGGAGGAAATTCTCATGGGTAAACAATCCACCAGGGAAAACAAAACAATTTACCAGCTTTGCCGCGAAGCGGCAGGACTTACAAGAGCAGAAGCCAGTGAAAGAATGGATGCTGTCTCTGATTCAAAAATTGAAAAATTTGAATATGAAACACAAGAACCTACGCCTTATGATATCCTCCAGATGGCAGATGCCTATAAAAGACCAGATCTTTGCAATTATTATTGCTCTCACAAATGCGAAATCGGCTATCGTTATGTTCCAGAAATAGAAATGACCGATCTATCAAATATCATTTTGGAGACAATTGCCAGTCTAAATGAAATCAATCCTCTTACCGGTCGTCTGATCCAGATTGCCCGTGACGGTAGGATCAGCGATGATGAAATGAAAGATTTTGCTTATATCAGTAAAAAACTTGATGAAATTTCTTTAGCCATAGACTCCTTGAATCTTTGGGTAGATAAAACAGCTGGAGAACAGGAGCTCAATCTTGAACTCTTAAATGCCGAAAAAGAAAAATTAAAATAATCCATAACGCCACGAAAGGATTACGACTATAGAATAACACCAACCGCAGTCAGTGTCTTTAAAGTTGAATTAATCTATAGAAACTGCTATCATATTTTTATCAGAATTTTCCAAGTAAAGGAGGACATGAGTAGATCATGAACGTAATGCCAATTTCCGAAATCATCGAAAAAGTAACCATGATTTGCAAAAAAAATAATGTAAAGCGCCTTGATTTATTCGGTTCCTTCGCCACAGGCACTGCGACCCCCACCAGTGATATTGATTTTGTAGTATACGGCTGTGATAATCTAATGCAGTTAGAAGATGATCTTCAGCAGATTGAAACGCTAAGGAAAATTGATATTTTTGACTTTGACAGTATAAAAAATGAGTATTTATTGGAGGATATAAAAAAATATGGAAAACAAATTTATTAACCTCTATAACACTTTCTGTAAAAGTCTCTCCAATCTTGCAAAAAGCAAAACAGCCGACCCCAAGACCGATTTTGTTCTCGAAGGAACTGTTCTCAATTTCAGTCTTACTTTCGACATCTCCTGGAAAGTTATGAAAGATATCCTGATCAAAAAAATGGGAATTCTTGATTTTGCAGTTGGCTCTCCACGCGAAACTCTGCAGCAGGCATTTACCAATGGTATTATTGATGATGACACCTGGCTGCAAATGCTGAAATCCAGAAATCATTTGTCTCATGATTACGATGGTACTTTCGCCGCAGAGAAATTTCAGGATATTATAAATATTTATTATCCTCTTTTTGAAAAATTCAAAAACGATGTTGCGAAATACTATAAACAGTAAACTGTGTTTTGTAGAAGAATGTTAAAACTGGCGGTCATGATTATATATCTTACCATGACCGCATAAAACAATATATATTAGTTAAATAAGAATTATTCAGCATACGATCGGATAGTCCGCAAATAATTCTCTGACATTTTCAGGCGTTACTTTTTCGCATCTCGACTCACAGACCAGATATGGATTTATCCGATACAGCACCTCCGGCAAAGCCTCTGCCTTTGGTTTTCCAAGCTGTGAAACAAAATACATCTGACGATTCAGATTCGTCACATCCACCACGTAGAAATCCACCAGCAAAAGAGAAGATTTCTTCCGTCAAGCTGTTTTTCTTCTCCGTTGATCTTTACCATAGCCAAGCTCTCCTTTCCAGGACACCTGTGATTCAAAAAAATTTCTTCATGATACAAAAAACACCGGACGATACAATATCTGTATCATCCGGCGCCTGTCTGCATCTGTGAAAAGTGGTGCCCCCAGTTCACATAAAAAACAGGGAGCACGGACACAAAATCCAATCATTTCCGACATGTATTTCCCTACGTTGGCGTTATCCGAATCAGGTTTCAGGTCAAGACTATAACGTCTACTCTCAGCCCATCCATTTGAGTTCCCCATTTCGACTCGTTATATCGCATCTGATCCCTGTTTGCAAGTACCAGTACGACCGTTTTGTAAAGAACTTGTCGGGCGCATCCATCGAAAAACTGAATATCTTTGTAGCATAATCTAAAAATTGTTGTAACTGTTACTACTATTAAAACCACACGGTCTCATTTTTAGCCGCTGATTCATAAATTGCATCCAATACCTGTGTCACAACCAATGACTGTTCTGGTCGTACAAGTGGATCCCTGTCTTCCAAAATGGCAGTCAACCATTCCTTAGCCTCCAGATACGGCGCATCATACCGTGTTCCAAAAAAGTCATGTGGCTCTCCCGGTGTAAGCACTTCTTCTGTCAGCCGACCGTATTTTCCACGATTATAAATCACTTCTTTTTGATTTCTAAGTTCCGCTCCTGCTTTCGTTCCACAAAGTGTAACCTCTGCTTCACGCGCTTCCAGTATATTTAAAGCCCAACTGGATTCCAGAACAACCAGTGCTCCACTTTTCATTTTTATGTAACCAATCGCAGAATCTTCTACATCATATTTTGATGTATCCCATGCTCCCCATAAGTTCCCATCTGTGGCCTGCGGCAGTTTTCCCAGTTTTTTAAATACTGTCCCGGTCACAGATTCCACATCATAGTTGTCCATCAACCACAACGCAAGATCAAGCGAATGTGTTCCGATATCAATTAACGGTCCACCACCCTGCTGACTTCCCTGTATAAAACTTCCCCAGGTCGGAACTCCCCTTCTGCGAATTGCATATGCTTTCGCATAGTATATCTCACCCAAATCACCATTCTGGCACGCGCTGCGGAGATGACGGACATCCGCACGATAACGATTCTGGTATCCGATAGAAAATTTTTTACCAGACTCTTTCCAGGCGGTCATCATTTTTTCCGCCTCTGCAGTATTAATTGCCATCGGCTTTTCACACATCACATGCTTTCCCGCATGAAAAGCGTCTACTGCAATTGGGCTATGGCTAATGTTTGGCGTTAAGACATATACAACATCCACATTCGGATTCGCCAGCAGCTCATTATAATTCTGGCAAACCTGTGCATTTTCTACTCCATACTCCTGTGCCGCCTTTTTTGCTCTGTCAAGTATGCCATCACAAAATGCTACTACTTCACACAAATCACCATTTGATTTTAATGCTGATAAATGCTTTCCTGTCGCGATTCCTCCACATCCAATAATTCCTATTCTTAATTTCATGTTCTCATCCTTTCACTGCGCCCATAATAAGCGCATTTTGTACCTGTCTGTTCAGCAACAAATAAATAATCAGAACAGGTGCTGTTGCTACTACCATTCCTGCACCAATTGGCCCCCATTCCGTATAAAACATTCCTGAAAGACTCTGTAATCCGATCGTCAATGTCTTCCACTTGGGTTCACTTATAAACGTCATTGCGAACATCAGCTCATTCCATGATGATAAGAATGTAAATAACGCAATTGCCGCTACCGTTGGCTTTACAAGCGGAAACATAATTTTCCAAAATAACTGATATATATTGCATCCATCTATACAGGCTGATTCTTCCATCTCTATAGGAAGAGACGCATAGGCATTTGTCAAAATCAAAATTCCTGTCGGTAATGCAAATACAATATACGGGATCAAAATTGACAGAGGATTATTAATGATATGCATCTTTCGGAAAAGTAAAAACAACGGCAGAAGTGTTGCATGAAGCGGGATTGTCATTCCTGAAATAAAAATCCAGTAAACTATTTTCTTTAATTTCCATCTCATTCTGCTTAGTGCATATGCCGATGTTGCAATTAAAATACACGCAACAATAACAACAGCCATAGACACCCAAACGCTATTAAAAAGATAGCGAAAAACATTTCCACCCATTAACGCATTTTTATAATTTTCAACTTTCCATACAAGCGGAGGCCCGGCAATATTTCCTCCAAAAATTTCTTCATTGCTTTTGAAGGAAAAGAAAACAAGCCATATAAGCGGATAAATCTGCACAGCGGCCCAAAAAACCAAAAAAGCCGTAATGATAAGCCGTATTAAAAGATTTCCTTTTCTTGAATGAAGTTTGGCATACATCTTCTTTCCCTCCTCAAGCCGATTCCTCTTTCACGAGAAATACTTTCTGCAAAATAACTGCCATAACAATACATTCAACAACGATAAATATAGAAATAGCACTTCCATAGCCATATTTATTAAGATTGAATATACTGCTAAACATTAAGGAGCTTGGAACTTCTGTCATATGAGCCGGTCCACCATTTGTTAATACATAAATCATGTCAAACGCCTTTAAAGATCCAATTACCACAAAAATCGCACATGTTCTGAGCATTGGTTTCACTAATGGAATCGTAATATACCGCGCTGCCTTAACTCCACTTGCTCCATCCAATTTTGCTGCTTCCAATATATCTTTTGATATAGAATTAATAGATGTATAAAGCAGCAACATATGGTATCCGACATTCTGCCATATAATTGGAACAAAAGCGCTAAATAAAGCTGTATTTACATCACCTAACCAGCTTCTTTGTAAGCTTTCCAGTCCCAATACTCCCAACAGAGTATTCAGTACTCCATAATTCGGGTTATAAATTTTCAACCACAGCTGTCCAATTACAACCGAAGATAATGTCATCGGGATAAAAAACACTGTCCTGTAAAATCCTTCTCCCTTAATGCCGCTGGTGAGCAGCAACGCCAGCAAAAGCGCCAGCGGCAGCTGCGTAACCAGTGTCACAAATCCGAGTAGCAGTGAATTAACAGCGGATCTTAAAAACACCTTATCCTGAAACATTTTCGCGTAATTGGAAAACCCAACAAAGATTCCTTCTCCAAATCCATTCCAGTCAAGCAAACTATACCGGAAAGACATAATAATCGAATAAAAGATAATGCCACCGAACAGAATGAGGGAAGGTGCCACAAATGCAGCAATCGCTGTTTTATTTCCCAATATCTTATTCATACTTACCTCGTAGCTGCCATAGCTTCAACATAATCATCTGCTGTCATCTGCTGTGCATAAATTCCCTGCAGTGACGTAGAATGAACATCTGCTGTTTCCGGATCCAGCAATGTATCCCATGCAAGGCAGAACCCATCTGCACCCTGCATCAAATCCAGTAATGTCTGCTGAAATGGTTTCAATTCCATATCGCCACTATATTTCCATGTCGGAAGGATCGCTCCTTCTTCATATGCGTAATTGGAAAAATGCTCACTCATAAATGTCATAAATTCAACTGCTTCTTTTTTATGAGCGCTCGTCGCTGATGCTACAAGCGTTGCACTTGCGCCTCCGACAAATGAATTCTGGTCTCCGTCTGCACCAGAAACTGCCGGCCAGTTTACCATGGTTAATTTGCCCTCAAGCGGAGATCCTTCTTCGCAAAGTAAATCTACCTTCCAGTTTCCGCTATACCACATAGCCGCTCTTCCCTGACGGAATTCCTCTGTTGCCTCATCATCTGTAAGAGCAACACTGTCCGAAGCAAATACACCTTCATCAACCATCTTCTGAAGTTCTTCCGCAGTTTTCTGCACAAATTCCTGATCAAAGTTTCCTTCGCCATTCAACATCGTTATTGTTTTTTCTACACCGCCATATCGAAGTGCCAATGCACCAAATGGAAACAGTCCCGGCCACTTATCTTTTTCCCCCATCGCAATTGGCGTAATTCCATTTTCATTAAAGGTGGCGGACACGGCATATAAATCATCCATTGTTTTTGGTATTTCAAGACCATATTCATCAAACAGAGACTGATTGCACATCAGCACTCCTATGAAGCTATCCAATGGAAGGCCGTACAATGAGCCATCATAATAAAAGTTGTTACAAATATCCGGCATCATAGCATCCAGATCAATCGTTCCATCTTCCACGTACGGATCAAGATTTTCTACCATTCCTGCTTCTACAAATGGCTTTGTAAAGCCACCTCCCCAAGCATAAAATACATCTGGAACTGCACCTGCTGCAAGCTGCGTCTTCAGCTTAGTTTTATATGCATCATTGTCTGCAGTGTCTTCTACAATCGTAATATTGGGATGAGATTCCTTATATTCATCCAATGCCTTATACCATCCTCTGCACTGCCCATCTGTCTGATCCACGAAGATATGGGACACGTTTAATGTGATCTGCTCTGCATCCTCTGCAAAAGCCGTGGTTGTAAATGCTCCTGCAACCATTCCCGTACATGCCAATACTGTTGCAGCCTTTTTTAAATGCTTTTTCATTTGCCTTTTGTTATTATTCTTCACATGAATAATAACTTCTCCTTTCCTTTGTTTTTGATGGTTTTATTATAACAAAAGCTTATCTCTTCCAATCTCACACTTTTTACATTTTTCAACACTTATTTTACCTGTTAGCTGTTTTTGATATTTTTTTGCTTTATATTCTATGTTTATTAGTTATTTTTCCTTTTATTTTTTCCATTTTTCCATTTCCTGTATCTGTTTTGCACTATTTTTCGTATTGTTTTCTGTACTCAGCTGGCGTTACGCCCACTTTCTTTTTAAATAAAATCCCAAAATAATTTGCATTATAAATTCCCACTTTTTCGCCCACTTCGTAAATCTTAAAGTTCCCATATTGCAAAAGCTGCTTTGCTTTATCAATACGTTGTTCTGTCAAATACTCTACAAATGAGCTTTTTACCTTCTCTTTAAAAAAACGGCTTAAATAGCTGCTATTCATATAATATGCCTTTGCCAATGCGCCTAATGAAAAATCCGGGTCATCTAAGTTTTCTTTTATGTATTGTTTCATAGAATAAATGAGTTTGTAACTGTCTGCCGCTGTCTCCCTCCCCCTTAACATCTCCTGCAGTGCCTGACATCCTATTAAAAATGCATTTTTTAACTCAAGTATATTCTCCGCATGTTTTACATTTTCATAAAAATTCATATATTGCATTGCAACTGCATCAATGCAACGATCTCCAAATGAAGTGTAAAAATAAAAATAGATATTCAATAATTGCACCTGCAACAGTTCCATATCATCTAACGTAACATCTTTCCATTTCAGAAAATAACTATCAATTACTTTTTCTACTTCTTCTAAATCCTCTGCCTCAACACAATATTGCAGCCTTTTCAACTCGTTGAGATCCCATAACTGCTTAGTTTCTTTTTTTTGCTGTTTCCATCTCCATATATCTTCTGGTTTATTTTCTCCATTAACCAATTCGATATTTAATTGATTAACCGCCTCTATATAGCCCTCATGAATACTCTTTTCCTGATTATATATAACCTCTGTCCCGTAATACAACGGACACTCAAATTCCTTTTTCCATTCCTCTTGCAGCTGCTTTAATATTGTCTCAGGCATGATATCTTTTTCAGGATCAAGAATAATCAACCTATTAGCCGTTCCATGAACCCAAACCATTTTTTTTAATTTTTCTTTACAATAATTGACAATCCACATCTCACAATCTAAAAGTTCTTCATTCCCAGTCCTTTTGGCAATCAGGTTTGTTTTCCATTGAAAAACAACTATCCATACCATTGGGCTTGTTTCCAAAGCCAATTCCTCCATCAACTGGCTATTCACAATTTTTTCCGGCACATCTGATTCCAGAAGCTTTGTCAAATAATAATTTTTAACGATTTCCTCTGCTTCTCTTTTAAATATCGAAAGAGTTTCTATTTCATTTCTCTTTCTGTTTTCTTCCAGAATTTTTTTCTTGATCTTAACAATACATTCTGTAAGTTCTTCCTCATTGATCGGCTTTAAAATATAGCCGTCCAACCCTATGCAAATTCCCCTTTTCGCATATTCGAAATTATCATAGCCGGTAATTGCTATCACTTTTGTGTCTGGATTTCTACCTTTTATTTTTTCTGCAAAAGTCAGACCATCTATATCTGGCATACAGATATCCGTCAAAATGATATCCGGCTTTAAAGACTCAAGCTGCCGCATTGCCAGCTCTGCTGATGCCATTTCTCCTACGACTTCAATATCTAATGCTTTCCAATCGATTATATTTCTGATTAATTGTCTAAGTAAATATTCATCATCTACAATAATCAGCCTTAGCATATTCAACACTCCTCCACTTCAATTTTCATTATAATTGTAGTACCACCATTTTCTTCCGACTCAATACTCCACCAAATTCGATCACCATAACAATACTGAAGTCGATGAAGCGTTGCAAATAATCCGAAAGATTTGCCATTTCTTCCCTCTTCTCCTGAAATAGCTTTTTTCAGAGCTTCTTTAGACATTCCGCGTCCATTATCCATTAATGTGATTTTAAGACTCTTTTCTCCTGTCCGGACTATATCAAGATTAATAATCCCTTCTGTCGTAAACCCATGTATGCCATGATTAATTGCGTTTTCCACCAACGGCTGTAAAGCAAATTTCAAAATTTTCCACTGCATAATTTCCGGATCAACCGAGTATATGTATTCAAACTCTCCACCAAAACGCATTTGTTGAATATCAATATAGCTTTTTAACATCACCAGGTTTTTCTCTATTGTTATAAAATCATCTCCTTTGCTGAGATTAATTTTATAAAATCTGGAGAGCGCATCTATCATTGCATATGCATCATCATATCGTTTCAAAACAAACAACGCTTTTATGGAGTCAAATGTATTATATAAAAAATGAGGATTTATCTGTGCAGTAAGCACTTTTAAATCTGCTTTTCCCTTTAATCGTTCTGCCTCCTTTGTTTTTTCCAGCAATTCATTGATTTTTTTTACCATTTCATTGTAAACATGTATTAGTTCCTGTATTTCGTAATGAGCAGAATTCATTTTCACTGGCTGAAATACACCGTTTTGCAGACAGCGCATCGCAATCATCAGCTCCTTTATCGGTCGTGTATATAGTTTAGAAATCATAACAATGCAAACCAGGGTGAGCATAGCCTGTAAAATAATCAATGCAATATCCACTAAACTTTTCTCTCGATTTCTTTGATAGGCATCCTCTACCGAAATAGCATCCATATAATATCCTTCCTCCGATTTCAAAATACAAAACATATATTTTTCATCAAACATATTCCGGAGCACCATTGTTTTTTCATTCTGAATCATGTCTTTTCCGATTTTCTGCATTTCGTCCATATACACATTATCAGAGATCACAATTACAGATTCCTCATTATTCAAAAGACAAAATACCCTTTCATATTTGTCCGCATTATCCGCCACTAAAAAATCCTTTAATACATCGGAAGAGACCGTCATAATCATATAACCGATTTTTTTAAAATTAGTCGTACTTCTTACTGCTCTTCTGAAACTAATCTCCGGCATATCACCTTTTCTGTAAAAATCATCGCTCGAAAAATCAACATGATATTCCCCATATTCCTCTTCATCATACCATTCATAATCTTTAATACAACGATATCGTGGATAATGCAGCTCCTGCCTATCTGCTGAGGCTACCAGTCCATTATTACTATACAAATAAATAGATTCTATCTGCTTTACATTTACAACCAGTTCCCACAGATAATTATTAACATTGTCCTGCAATGAAAAATCAACCTGCCCACTCGAATTTTTATCCAGTAACTCCTGAACTCCTGCATTGGAAAAACAAATTCTTGAATAACCATCCAAAGTGTCTACTAAATTTTCCATCATCCTATCTATACTATCCAAATATGTCAAAGACGCATTTTCAAGTTTTTGATACACGAAAAATGAATTATAATATCTGTTTACGCCAAGAAAGACCGTGAGGATTAAAACAATCGACACGGTCATAACAATTGACATTTTGCTGGAAATACTTACTCTGCTTACTTTCTCTTTCATTAATTTACGTATATTCATATTCCTCTATAACGTGATTTTATACACACTTTCTGCTGTTTTATATAACACTTGTTCCATTTCTTTTTCTGGCACAACGGTTTTTATTGTTTCATATTGCACAGTAACATTGTTTACGTGGTCTGAAGAAAACATTATCTTCCCTGCCCCCAGTTCCTTATAAATCATGCCCATATCTGCAACACCGGTCCAAGTCGGTTCAAGATACACATTTTCACAAATCTGCGCCAAAATAACCGCTTCTCTGGCCATCACTCCCATTCCCGCATGTGCCACTACAATTTTTAATTCAGGATACTCTTTTGCAGCTTTCAAAATATGCATCGGACTTGAAAATGGTATTCCTGATCCGGTATGAACCATCATCGGCACACCCAACTCAGCTGCCACAGAAAAAGCATACATGCCATCCTCTGATTCAGGATCACAGGCGTGACCAATTGGTGTTAATTTCAATCCTACAAAACCAAGCTCTTTTACGCACCGAATAGCTTCTTCTCTATATTCTTCCTGTGTAAAATGCGGATAAATAGATGCCATCCCCCAGATTTTCATTTTATCACACTTCGAAAATTCAAAAATTCTATCATGGATTTCTTTATTTGCCTTTAATGAAAAACGTGGTAACGATGGCTGTACAATTGCTCCCTGTACGATCGTATCCTTATAGCCATCCAGTAAATTTTCCTCTGTAATTACATGTCCAAACACAACATCTTTGCCCAAATGAGCATGTACATCCAGTGCTCTCATATTTTACCCTTGCTCCTTCCTGTCATTTTATCGCTTCACTCGTGCGCCAGCCCCCCGCATAACCGCCTCAACCTCTTTTCGGTTTGCCATACTCGTATCTCCAGGTGTTGTCATTGCAAGCGCTCCATGTGCCACTCCTAATTCAAGTGCTGTTTCCGGATCTCCTGTCGTCAACATCCCATAAATCAGACCAGATGCAAAAGAATCTCCACCGCCTACGCGATCTAAAATCTCAAGATTCTCATACCTTTTTGAATTATAAATTCGACCTTCTGCCCAGCAAATAGCACCCCAATCATTCACAGTGGCCGTCTTTACCTCTCTAAGCGTCGTTGCCACCATTTTCAGATTTGGATATTTCTCTACTACATTATTAATCATGCGCTCGTATCCTTCAAGATTTAATTTCTTTAATTCATTATCATTACCATCTACATCAAATCCCAAACACGCAGTAAAATCTTCTTCATTTCCAATCATTACATCTACATATTTTGCCACTTCTTTATTTACTTCCTGCGCTTTCTCAATACCACCAATTGCAGACCACATAGATGGGCGATAATTTAAATCATACGAAACAATTGTACCATATTTTTTGGCAATTTTTATTGCATCCACTACCGTTTCACATGATTTTTCTGAAAGTGCTGCATAAATTCCTCCTGTATGAAACCAGCGTACACCAAGCTTTCCAAAAATATATTCAAAATCAAAATCTGCCGAAGTTGCCTTGGAAATTGCAGTATTCGCACGATCCGAGCATCCTAACGCTCCGCGGATTCCAAATCCTCGTTCTGTAAAATTCAGGCCATTTCTGCATACCCGTCCTATTCCATCAGTATCTGCCCACTTAATCAATGATGTATCTACTTTTCCCTGACAGATCAGATCTTCTAACAACATTCCCACTTCATTTTTGGCAAATGCAGAAATAACTGCTGTATCTAACCCAAAGCACTTACTCAGGCCTCGAATCACATTATATTCTCCGCCGCCTTCCCAAACTCGAAATGAACGCGCAGTGCGAATTCTTCCTTCACCCGGATCCAGTCGCAGCATTACTTCGCCAAGTGAAACTGCATCATATTTACATTCACACGATTCCTTTAGATGTAAATCCATTTTTTCATTATCTCCTTTTTTCGTTTCTATTTTCTGACCTGATTTCACCTTTTAATTTTGCAGCTTCTATTACCAGACTTCGGATTCTGTCAAATTCACCGTTCTGAATCCATTCCCTTTTTACCATCCAGCTCCCCCCGCAAGCTGCTACTGCCTTATACGAAAGAAACTCTTTTAAATTCTCTTTATTTACTCCACCGGTCGGCACAAATTTCATTTCATTATACGGTGCTGCCAACGCTTTAATCATTGCCACCCCACCAAACTGAACCGCCGGGAAAAATTTCACCATTTTTAAACCACAGGCGATCGCCTGCATTATTTCAGATGGTGTAACGCATCCAGGTAAAACTGGAATTTTTCGTTCCAGGCAATAGTCAACCACTTTTGAATCAAACCCGGGACAAACAATAAATCGTGCACCTGCATTCATCGCACGTTCAACCTGTTCTACATTTAAAACAGTCCCAGCTCCAACTATCATCTCGGGATACTTTTGCGTCATAATGCGGATACTTTCTTCCGCAGCCTGTGTTCGAAATGTAATTTCCGCACACGGAAGCCCACCCGCCACTAATGCTTCTGCAAGCGGTTCTGCATTTTTTGCTTCATCGATTACGATAACCGGAATAACTCCTATTTTTTCAATTTTTTCCTGAAAATCCTTCATACTAATCTCCATTCCGCCGCCTTCGGCTGGCGGCGCAAATAGTAATGAAAGTGTTCCAACTCTCTACACTGTGCTGTAAAATAGTTTGCAAGAAGCTACACTACAAAGCACGGGAGGAGGAGTTGTAATAACTTTCTTCGTTTTAGACAGCATACTAATCAGTGTAAGTTCTGCCTTTTCAAGCACAAATAAGTGACATCATGAATCCGTACACTAAGAATTGTTTAAGCCTTTCGTTTAATTGTGTGGCAGTTCAGTCAATGGCTTCTTATCATTCACGAAAGGAGTCTGACTATGAAAGTTACTTATCAAACCTGTTGTGGTGTCGATGTCCACAAATCTTTTCTCGTTGCCACAATTGTAAAAACCACTGGTGGCATTGAGCCTTCTTACCAAAAGAAGCGCTTTTCCACCTTTAACAATTCAATTCTTGAATTCAAGCAATGGCTTCTCGACAATGATTGCCATAATGTCTGCATGGAATCCACAGGTAAATACTGAGTTCCTGTCTTTAATCTTCTGGAAGATGATATCAATGTTGTCATTGCCAATCCTAAATGGGTAAAGGCGGTGAAAGGCAACAAAGATGATACAAAAGATTCTAAATGGATTGGAGATTTGTTCCGCCTTGGACTTGTCAAAGGCAATTATATTACTTGCAAGAAAGTCCGTATTCTTAGGGAATACACTCGCTATCGTTACAAGCTTGTTTCCTGCCGTTCAAGTGAAAAGAATAGATATCAGAATGCTCTTACCGTTTGTAATGTTGCATTAGATTCTGTTGTTTCCGATATCTTTGGGAAGTCATCCACATCCATTATCGACTATCTGCTTGAACAATCGGGTACATCTATTAACCACGAAGAAATCGCATCTAAGCTTCTTAGGAGGCTCAAATCCAAAGAAGATGCTGTCCAGTTTCTCTGTACCATTCCGGGTGTCAAACGTGATAGTGCAATCACTGTCATCTCCGAAATCGGTACTGACATGTCTCAGTTCTCAAGTTCTAAACGTTTGTGTTGCTGGGCTGGTTTAACGCCAGGCAGCAATGAGTCTGCTGGTAAGAAGAAGTCTGTTCGGATTACACGTGCCGGTATCTACCTCAAACCTGCATTAGTACAGTGTGCTCATGCAGCCGTAAAATCTGACAAATCTCCTTACTACAAAAAGAAATATGATTCTCTTGTCAAACGCCGTGGCAAGAAAAGAGCCATTATCGCTATTGCCCGTATGATTCTTACTGCTATCTATCAGATGCTGTCTACTGGTGAGCAGTGGAATCCGAGCGATCTTTACAAAATCGATATGCCTGTAGCTCTTGTTGAAAAACAAAAAGCAAAAGCTATCAAGCAAGCCAAGAAACTATTACAACGAGAGGGATTATTTCCTCCTGATGAACCATTAGCTTCTTGATTTAATTTTCTAACTCTATAACACTTTAAAAAGTTGCCTGCCTTAGACAGCTTATTCAAGTGCGTCAATTTATGGTCTTCCTCTACTTTCTTTCACACTACACTACTGCCTCTTTCCCTCAATTATTAACGATGCTGCATCTATCATTCGTTCTCATAAGTGGGAATCACTGCTCCTTTTGATGCAGATGTCACATTTTTTGCATACTGGTACAAATATCCTTCTACCTTTTGATGACATATGTATTTCTTTTTCCTTCGTTCTTCAAAATCTACATCTATTGCATCAATTTTTCCATTTTCCACATCGACTGATATCATATCCCCATCCTGTAAATATGCAATCGCTCCATCGTCTGCAGCTTCAGGACAAATATGCCCCACAAAGCACCCGTTGTTTGATCCTGAAAATCTGCCATCTGTAATCAGACATACCTTCGATCCCAAGCCTAAGCCAACTAACAGCTTCATAGCTTTATACATTTCCGGCATCCCTGGTCCACCTTTGGGTCCTTCATTTCGAATCACAACAACTTCCCCACCTTGTACTTCTCCATTCCGAATTCCTGTCAACGCCGATTCTTCACTTTCATAAATCTTTGCTTTTCCACAAAAGTGTACTGCCTCTTCTGGAATTGCTGACGGCTTCGTTACCGCACCGTCGGGTGCTATATTTCCATACAGGATCTTAATACCTGCTCGCTTATGTACTGGATTTTGAATTGCATGAATTACTTCCCGAGATCTATTCTCTGCATGCATCAAATTCTCATATAATGTATCTCCTGTACATGTTAATGCATCCACATACAGTTTTTCTTCCATCTCTTTCATCAAAGCCTGTACGCCGCCAGCTTCAAAGAAATCAAACAATGTATATTTTCCAGCCGGAATCATAGCCACCAAATGCTGAATCCCACTGCTGATCGTTTCAAAATCATCTATTGTTAAATTAATTTTTCCGCTATGTGCAATTGCCAGCAAATGCAATACAGCGTTTGTTGACCCTCCCATCGCTGAATTTACCATTATTGCATTTGCCAGCGCCCTTTTTGTAATAATATCCTGAATCCTTATATTCTTATGTACCAAATCAACGATTGCTTTTCCACTATTGTAAGCGGCGGCCATACGTTTACTATATACTGCCGGAATCGTAGCTGAACCTGGCAGCATGATTCCCATAGCTTCTGCAAGGCATCCCATTGTATTTGCTGTACCAAGCATCGCGCAGGATCCAACTGTCGGCATTGCATTATCCTCTATCCACTTAAACTCTTTTTCTGTAATCTTTTCTGCCTGTAAAGCTCCTTCCGACTGCTGAATACAGGAATGGTCGATCCACTCTCCTCCATAGGGATTTCCATCTGCCATATGTCCCGGAAGACTTGGTCCTCCATTAATAAAAATTGCAGGCAAATTTACCCTCATTGCTCCTATCAACATTCCCGGAATAATTTTGTCACAGCTTCCCAGTAATACAATGCCGTCTAAACGATGAGCCTGCACCATTGCCTCCACATCATTTGCAATCATTTCTCTTGCCGGAAGGATATAACGCATGCCCTCGTGTCCCATTGCAATTCCATCACAGGCACCAATTGTTCCAAATTCAATTGGCATCCCCCCTGCCGCCTGAATTCCTTCACGAATTCTTTCTGCCATCTGGCGCAGGACAATATGACCCGGACAAATCGAATTATATGCATTTGCAATCCCAATGATTGGGCGTTTCAGTTCCTCTTCTGCATATCCGTCTGCTTTATATAAAGCTCTTACATTTGCATACCCGGGACCCTGTAAAATTTCATGACTTCTGTAAGACATTTTTTATCACCCTTCCATAAATTATAATCTCTCACAATCTTCATACTGATAAACTTAAAACTTTTATCGTGTTAACTCCAGTTTTTCATAGTCATACAGCCTGCTAAAAAAGGCAAGCTGTATTTCTTATTATTTCTCACATGCAACATATCTAAACTGATAGTTACCAGATCCAATTTCTTTTCTTTCTTGTCCTGGAATCAGCAAAACTGCTTCCGTATTTGGCGGAATTACCACAGACACTAAAATTTCGTCTTCGTTTCTCTCCCAATCTATGCAGACTTCTCCATACGGTGTCTTTACACTGGATGATACAAATCTGAGATCTCCTATCATTGCCGGCTTAATTTCAATTTTCTTGTATGCCGGCTTTAATGGCTTAATTCCAGCCAGCTTTTCGTAAAAGAAGCTGCTTATACTGCCGAACATCGGCTGATTATGATTCGCAGGACACTGATAAAATCCATACTCTTTTTCCCAGTATTCCCATAATGTAGTGGCTCCATTTGTAATCATATATCCATAGCTTGGATACGTTACGCTAGTAATCATATGATAGGCTACTTCACCAAGGCCAAATTCAACAAGTGTTTCAAATAATAATGGTGTCCCAAAAATTCCTGTATCTAAGTTTCCTTCGCACTCCTTGGTAATATGTTTCTCCAAATACTGTTTTACTTCGCAAAGTTCTCTTTCTCTGATAGCACCCAACTTATTCGCAAATGCTTCCGTTCCCTGTGCCCCAATACTGTACCTACCATTTTTAGAATCATAAAACTCGTTTCTAAAGCTAAGCACTGTTTCATTATACTGATTCTGAAAATACTCTGCATCTGCTGACCGGCCAAGCACCTCTGCCAATTCTGTCATAAGTTTCGCATTATATGCATAGAAAAAAGTATTAACAAATCGCGGAGGTATTAAAATTTCTCCAGGTGTCGACCATTCTCCAAGACAGTCCTTATCTGTACCTTCACCCTCAACAATTCCTTTTTCCATTCCGGTCTGCAGGAATTGCATCCAATGAATCATATTATCAAAATACTCTTCTGCACTCTTCGTGTCTCCGTAGTAACGGTACATAAGCCATGTGATAATAATCAAAGCACTGCCCCAGGCCGGACCACCACCGCCGTCCTGACATGGTACTGTGTGTGGCAAAAATCCTGTTGTCTTGTCCTGTGCATCTATAAAGTCATCCATCCAGTCGGAATAGAATTCGTGCATGTCATAGCTATACATCATAGCTTTTGCTGTAATCAATGCATCCCCTCCATACCCCTGCCGTTCTCTGTGAGGAGAATCAAGTGGAATGCCTCCATGTAAACCACTCTCCATCGACCACAGACTTGCTTTCTGAATCTGATTGATCAATGCGTTAGAGCATATAAATTTACCTGACCGTTCGACACCTGCCCGAATATGCACCGCCACAAAGTCTTCCCTCTTTGGGATTCCCGGATATCCCTGTACCTCTACATATCGAAATCCATGCCACGTAAATGCCGGTTCATAATATTCTTCTTTTTTTCCACTTAAAATATAAATATCTTTTTGCTGTTTCCACCCGCTTCCAGTACTATAATAATTTATTTTCCCATCCGGCCATAGTTCTTCACCAAACCGTAACTGAACCTTATCTCCCTCTTTGCCAGATACCCTCATTTTAACCCAGCCAGTCATATTCTGACCAAAATCAATCACATACATTCCGGGCGTTACTTCACTGATCTTCTTTGGAAAAAGTTCGCAAATCTTTTGATCTGACGGAGCTTTCTGTTTGGTTAATTCTCCGCCTGGTTTCTCTGCTTTACCTGCAAATTTCCAATCCAGGTCTTCGAAATCTTTTTCTCGCCAGCCTATACTCTCCTTACGTGCATCATATATTTCTCCAAAATAAATATTATTATAAATTCTAGGGCTTTCATGCCATTTCGTATTTTCATCGCTTATAAATACATCTTTGTCTCCATCTGCATATTCTATTTCAATCTGGAACAAAAGCTTTGGATATCCATACCATAATTTTTTTTCGTTAATTTTATCTTTTTGGTTATACCATCCATTACCAAGCTCAACACCAAAAACATTTTCTCCGTGAACAACCGCAGTTGTTATATCATATGTATGGTAAAAAACTCGTTCCGTATAATGCGTTCGATTCGGCGTGAGAACATCTTCCCCACATTTTTTTCCGTTAAGATAAGCTTCGTAATACCCTAACCCGGAAATATACAACCGCCCGGATTTCGGCTGCTTCTCTATATTGCAGACTTTTCTAAAATAAACCGCTGCTGCCTTCTCTGGCGCACAAATCCACTCTGCTTCCCAATCCGTCTTATTTAATAAACCGGCTTCAAAAAAAGCCTCCTCACTCCATTCAGAAACATTTTCCTTTTCATCCCATATACGAACTTTCCAATAAACCCTCTCTCTGGATGCAAGCTGCTTTCCTTTATACGGAATGTTCACAGATTCGCCGGAATAAACTTTTTCGCTATCCCAGACAAGAACTTCCTTAATATCCGACTCCTTTTTAAATACCTGAATCTGGTAGGCACTCTGTTTGCGGTTTTTTCCATACGCCGTCATTCTCCAGGATAAGCGTGGAGCTACATTGTGAATTCCTATCGGATTTACTTTATAATCGCTACGTAAATCGATTGCCTTAATTTCTTCTTTACTACCCTTCATCTTATCTCCAATCCAGAACAACACCCATTGCCTGCGTGCGATCCTTTAACAGCATCTGATACATCTGCGGTGCCTCTTTATAGCTTACACGATGTGTAATCATTTCTGACATATCTACCTGTTTGTTGTAAATCAACTTAAAAAATGTTTCACTATTTCTTTCACATGTCCACGGATTGTCATAAGTTTTTACCGGTGCCTGTGAAGATGTATGTGCGCCAATAATGTTTACACTTACTGCATTACAACAATCATGAAAATCAATTAAGGTCTTTTTCTTAGGTGAACTCAACATACAAAGCTTTCCCTGCTGGTGCAAAGCTAAAAATTCTTCCGGAATCGCATCTGCATTTCCCGTTGTTTCAATAACAATATCTGCCATATCCCCATATGTATATTCTTTTATAATCGAGATTGGATCTTCTTTTGTGGAGCAAATCGGAATAATTGCCCTCTGATCAGGTAAATGCTTCAGTCTTGCTTCACTCCTGTTTACCACAAAAATTTCTGTACATCCTCCTGCAAGTAAAAACCTGGCCGCCAGTTGACCTACAATACCAGCTCCATATACTACAACCCTGTTTCCTAATTCGATACCAGTTCTTCGAATTCCATTGATCGTTGTTTCTGCAAGTGCAAAAAATGTTGCTTCTTCTGGTTTAATTTCATAATTAATCATACGAAGCTCATTTACATTCACAATGACATACTGTGAATGTCCACTGAAACTTGCTACACGTTTTCCAATTAAATCCTTTGAAACACCTTCACCTACTTCTTCAATAATACCCACATTTGAGTAACCACTCTTTTGCGGATAGTGAATATATTCTGACCATTTTGATTTTTCCGGACATTCCCCAGTCAAGAAAGTTAATTCCGTTCCTGTGCTAATTAAGGTTTGTTCCGTTCGAATCAAAACCTCTGATTTTCCTGGCTTAGGGCAATCAATTTCTTGTATTTCAGCCTTATATGGTTCAGTAAAAATAACAGTATTACTTTTCATTTTCCCTTCCTCCATTCATTAAATTGTTTGTTTTCTGTTTATTTTTTTGTATTTTTTAGTAACTTTATTATACATTTGTTCTTTCTATTTTCTTCTCAGTATTTTTACCTGTTTTGTATATTTTTTTGTCTTTCATAATCTGATATTCTACACATTTAAAAAACTGCATTATTTAAAATACAGTTTTAGACAAAAAACATCATTGCAATTCCTCTTTTATGGGCAGTAAAGTTTTGATTAACCAATAGAAAAAAATCCATCGAGTCATGCATTTATCGAACTCGATGGATTTTTATTCTGATTTTTTATGTTTTTTTGTTAAAGGAACCATGAAGTTATGAAGAAAAAGACTGATCAAAATCTTATAATTCATAAGGCATTTTACAGACTCAATTGGCTTTAGGGAGATATGATACGATGAGAACAATATTTGCAAAATATAACCCGCAATACAACAGCATTGATGTTTATACCCAAAAAAACTCCCGAATTAAACTGAATCATTCCTTTTTTACAGTTTATCCGATCTTCCGGAAGCCCTTCACAATAATCTGCTGATAATTATCCGGCTGCAATCCGTTCTCTCATGATCATATTATTTTTCCGCCTGTGCACATATCATATCCCATGCTTCATCATCAATTTCTTCATTGTGAAACAATTTTCTCCTGTCCTCATCTGTTATTTTTCTAATCACACGACATGGATTTCCAGCTGCAATGGACCAGTCCGGAATGTCTTTTGTTACAACACTTCCTGCACCAATTACCACATTGTCTCCAATATGTACTCCCGGACACACTACTGTATTTCCTCCCAACCATACATTATCCCCGATGGTAACCTCTTTTCCGTATTCAAAAGCAGAATTGCGCGTATCTGGATAAATTGGATGTCCTGCCGTATAAATAGATACATTGGGTGCCATCTGACAGTTATCACCGATTTTTACCTTTGCCACATCTATAATTGTACAGTTATAATTTGCAAAGAAATTTTTACCTACTTCTATATGCGAACCATAATCGCAGTAAAAAGGTGGGTTAATCCATGCACCTTCCGATTTTCCCAAAAGTTCTTTTACTATTTCTGCAATCCCATCAAAATCCGACCGATCTGCAAAATTAAGTTTTTGCAGAATTTTTCTACCTATCCTCTGTTCTTCCATAACCGCTTCATCTGAAATGTAAGCAAGCTGCATATCTCTTCTTTTTTTCATATCCATAATTTAATTCTCCATTTCTGTTAAATTTTTTAACCATTTATATTGTTTATAATGTTTAAATACTGCCGGAAGTTTTACCAGTTCATCCAGATTTAAGACAAAATACACCATCATTACTGGCAATTTAAATACAAATGCTGCGATACATCCCAGTGGAACTGCAAAGCACCACATGGTAACCACATCACATATTAATCCAAATTTTGTATCTCCCCCTGCTGGAAAAATACCACCTATTGTCATAGAATTAATTGATTTTCCTATTACATAATAGCTGCTTATAAACAGCATATTCTTTAAATATCCTGTTGCTATATCAGTCAGATTCGTAAAATGCAGGATTACAGGTGTCGCAAGAAAAATCACTCCAGCCGTCACCACGCCCAAAAATACCGAAGTTTTGCATAAAATATTTCCGTTTTTCTTTGCTTCAGATAAGTTCCCTTTACCAAGCAGATTTCCGACAATAATACTTCCACCATATCCAAAACCGGTACAACCACAGATTAAAAGATTCTTGGTTATATTTGCAATAGAATTGGCTGCGATAGCATCGGAACCAAGATGTCCAAGTATGACAGAATACATCGTAAATCCACCGCCCCAGGCAAGTTCATTAAAAAGTACCGGATAGACATGTTTCCAGAATTTCCTCGTTATATGGACTTCCCTGCTTTTTATGTCTTTTACTCCAATCCAAAATTCCTTTTTCAGGTGCAAAATATAAATCGTAATAACCAGACCAAGTCCATTTGCAATGACAGTAGCCAGTGCCGCACCTGCAATCTCCATTCTTGGAAAGCCCATGTATCCGTAAATCAGAATAACATTCAGAATAACATTCAGTATAATATTAACACAGACAACAACTGCACTTATTATGGTACATCTACCTGCATAACCACAATTTTTCAAGATTCCCTGCAAAACCTGCAGAACCCCTGAAAAGATATAGGATAATCCAATCACTTTCAAATACTTAATACCATAATCAATCAATATAGTATCGTTTGTAAACAGTCGCATGAGCATTTCAGGAATAAAGAATGTTGCAAGCAGAAAGAGAATGGAAATTATGAATACATATCTTAATACAAGTCCTGCTGATGTCCGTAATCCATCAAAATCTCTTTTTCCATAATACTGTGCAACAAACATATTTTCCCCTATTGTAAGTGCTGTTAAAATCAAATTAAAAACAAAGGTGATCTGCGAAGCCAGCGAAATTGCTGACAGAGAGTTCTGATTTAATCCTCCCAACATAAAAGCATCGCATGCACTTACAAGTGCTAACATAAATTGTTGTGCTGTAATGGGCAGAGCAAGTTTCAAAATCTTATTTGTGAATTCGTTTCCCATCTACAATTTTTCCTTTCTGTGCACAATATAAAAATAAACCAATTTTATTGATTTTTATACCATAATCAGCTATAATAATATAACAAACGTTCGAAAAGGAGATTATTTTGATGGAAGTATGTCCAAGCATTGTTTTAAATTCAGATGCATCTGAAAATGTTGCCTATAACAATCCAGACTTTCCTGCATATATAAAAAAGGGACAGCTTTCACGCTATCCTGATTTTCGTGCAGTCAGTCATTGGCATGACGATCTGGAATTTATTCTGATTTTAGAGGGACAGATGTTTTATGATGTGAATGGTCAGAAGATTTCTTTGCAAGCAGGTGAAGGAATTTTTGTAAACAGCCGCTGCTTTCATTATGGCTATTCCGATACTCATACAGAATGTCTCTTTACCTGTATTATGTTATCTCCGCAGTTGCTTTCTGTAAATACTTATTTTGTGGAAAAATGTCTAAATCCCCTGATACAGAATATTCATTTTCCCTATCAGCCACTGAATCCGTCTATCCTGTGGCAGAATTCTATTCTTCGTGACCTTGAAATGCTTTACAAAAAAAATGTGGATGAAATACAGCCATTTATTACGCTGGAAAAAACCGTTCATATTTTTCGCCTCCTTGCTGAAAATATGAACTATTTTCCAGATTATGATAAAGATACAGAGGATACTCTGGCTCTTACTACAATGATCGGATATGTGCAAAAAAATTATTCCCAAAAAATTATGCTTAAAGATATTTCATCCTCAGGAAATTGCTGCAAGACAAAATGCACTTCCCTTTTTCAGAAATATTTGAATACTTCCCCAATGGTATATCTAAATCGCTATCGTTTGGAAAAATCTGTTTTTCTTCTTCAAAATACTACAATGTCTGTTACTGAGATAGCATATACCTGCGGGTTTTCAAATAGCAGTTATTTTTGTGAACTTTTTCATAAGTATTATAATACCACCCCTGGGAAGTTTCGAAACAGTAATAGATAAGCACTATTCATATTCTTTGGCTTATAATTATAATGGGTATTTTTTAACAGTATCCCTGTTTTTCCAGCCAGTCTTTCACATAACATCGGAATGCGATACTTTCCGCCATCCAACTCTCAGATTTGCCACTCTTCACATTTAATATCACTTATCTGCTCGATTGGAATAACCGTTTGATCCGTCATAATGATGGTATGCTCGTATTCGTCTATCTTTTTTACAATACCAGAGCACGTAACATAGGAGCCGCCTGCTTTTTTTGCATCGGGAATAAAATAAGTTATCGATACTTTCTGTTCTATACCGATATTATTTCTGATTATATTGATTTTTTCATTCAGCTGAGCAATCGCTTCCTCGCTCAGTTCCAATCTTTCATCGGTTAATCTTGCCGTTTCCTTTATCGCAGCATCATGTCCGGTCAGGGCTGCAAAAGGAGCAAATTGCGCTGCCCGATCCCGAAGTGGCATTTGCGGATGATTCTTAGAGACCGGATGCGGTAAATTAATGATATCGTCATAAGAATTATTTTTCATCCTCTTTCAACTCCTTTACGCCTTATGACCGCCAATCTGTTCATTTCTGTCCCTGGCGGTTGCACCTTCCTGAAGATTCATCCCCTTCAGTACAGCGTTTTTTCCAAATTTCTTTTTGATACTGAGCATTGCTTCCTGCATACGTTTTTCGCGATCCAGCGCAGCCTCTTCCTCTTCCTGCTTTTTCCTTTGCGCCTCATAATCCGTAAAAAGATCCAGCTGCTCATATACTTCTTCTTTCTTGACAGAACTTTCATCCACAAGCCTGTTCGCTGTGATATTGATTCTTCTGACAAGCAGGTTTCTGTCAACGATCCTGTCATATAACTCTATTACTGCATCCGTTATCATCTTGGTTGAGGAAGTCTGCCGTTTCAGATTAGTCGTTCCATGTGCATGTTTCGGAATTCTTCTTCCATAACGGTCGATCGTAACCTCTCCATGATACTGCTTTCTCCTGTCGGCATTGTTCAGATTCTCAATATCATAACCAACCGTCAACACGATCTGATCCGTTACAAGCTTCTTATCCACCAAATCCAAAACCATCTGGTCCGTCATCTCTTTAACGACTAATTTTGCTTTTTCAAAATCATAAGGGCAATGAAGTACCTGCCCGGAACAAACACTGTTCGTTTCCGGCTTATAAGCCTTGACCATTTCCATGGTACAGGGCTCATATCCCCAGGCATGGTCGATCAGCAGCTCTGCATTAACACCAAACAACCTATATAACAGGTCTTCATTATATAACTCATTTTCTTTTCCGATGGAACATCTGGCAATATCTCCCATTGTATAAAGCCCGTATTCTTCCAGCTTCTTTGCATATCCTTTTCCTACTCTCCAAAAATCAGTAAGTGGTCTGTGACCCCAGAGTTTCCTTCGGTATGACATTTCATCCAGTTCTGCAATTCGTACACCATCTTTATCTGCTTTAATGTGCTTCGCCACGATATCCA